>Ga0257161_1000144_pt1 | contig 18972 bp, 15 predicted proteins | sample NR01A_FD_185954 | JGI IMG/M metagenome (GOLD analysis project Ga0257161, IMG submission 185954) | Soil microbial communities from H.J. Andrews Experimental Forest, Oregon, United States - NR-01-A | ecosystem: Environmental > Terrestrial > Soil > Temperate forest > Bulk soil | place: USA: Oregon... | reverse complement strand
CGACGTCGTCGAGGGCGTTCCCCAGGGAAAGGCCCTGGATATAGCTCAGTCGACGCCGATCGAGGGCGGCGACACGCGCTATCTGGGCGCGAATTCCTATGAGGCGATGAATGGCGCCGACGTTTGCATCGTGACGGCGGGCGTGCCGCGCAAACCCGGCATGAGCCGTGACGACCTTCTCAGCATCAACCTCAAGGTCATGGAGCAGGTCGGCGCCGGCATCACGAAATACTGTCCGAACGCCTTTGTGATCTGCATCACCAATCCGCTTGATGCCATGGTGTGGGCGCTGCAGAAATGCTGCGGCCTGCCCAAACACATGGTGGTCGGCATGGCAGGCGTGTTGGACTCGGCGCGTTTCCGTTATTTCCTTTCCGAGGAATTCAACGTTTCGGTCGAGGATGTAACGGCCTTCGTGCTCGGCGGCCATGGCGACACCATGGTGCCGCTGGTGCGTTATTCCGCTGTTGCCGGCATTCCGCTGCCCGATCTTATTCGTATGGGGTGGTCGACCCAGGCGCGGATCGACGAGATCGTCGATCGAACCCGCAACGGGGGGGCCGAAATCGTCAACCTGTTGAAGACCGGTTCGGCGTTCTATGCTCCGGCCTCGTCCGCGATCGCCATGGCGGAGAGCTTTCTTCGCGACAAGAAGCGGGTCGTGCCCTGCGCCGCATACCTCAACGGCGAATTCGGCGTTAGGGACCTCTACGTGGGCGTCCCCGTTGTGATCGGAGCTAAGGGCGTCGAGCGGATCGTGGAGATCGAACTCAATGGTGCCGAGCGGGTGATGTTGGAAAAATCCGTCGATTCCGTACGCGGGCTGGTGAACGCTTGCCTCAAGCTCGTGCCGAGCCTTGCTTAGCGGAGGACAGAAGACGGCGGACGGAGGACGGATAGCCCAAGGCCTCTGCGAAAATTAGTCTTCCTTCTTCCGTCTTCTGTCATCCGTCCTCTGTCCTCCGAGATAGACCATGAACATCCACGAGTATCAGGCCAAAGTGGTTTTGCGGGAATTCGGCATTCCGGTGCCGCGGGGCATTCCGGCGTTTTCGGTCGCGGAAGCCGAGAAGGCGGCGCATCAACTCGGCGGGCCCATCTGGGTCGTCAAGGCCCAGATCCACGCCGGCGGTCGCGGCAAAGCGGGCGGCGTCAAGGTCGTCAACTCCATCGAGGCGGTGACCCGCGAGGCAACGCGCATCCTGGGCTCGACGCTCGTGACCCATCAGACCGGCCCCAAGGGTAAGGTCGTCAACCGCCTCTACATCGAAGACGGGTCGGCGATTGAAAAGGAATTTTATTTGTCGGCGCTGGTCGACCGCAACACATCGCGCGTTGCATTCGTTGTGTCGACCGAAGGCGGCATGGATATCGAAGAGGTCGCTCGCGAGCGGCCGGAAAAGATCCTGACCTTCGCCATCGATCCCGCGACCGGCATCATGCCGCATCACGGCCGGCTGGTGGCGCAAGCGCTGCGGCTGACCGGCGATCTTGCCAGGCAGGCCGAAGGACTGCTCGCCAAAGTCCACGCGGCGTTCGTCGCTAAGGATATGAGCTTGCTGGAAGTCAATCCGTTGGTGGTAACCAAGTCAGGCCAGATCATCTGCCTGGATGCCAAGATCAGCTTCGATGACAACGCGCTCTTTCGCCATGCCGACATCGTGGCGCTGCGCGACATCACCGAGGAGGATGAAAAGGAGATTGAGGCTTCAAAGTACGACCTCAACTATGTGGCCCTTGACGGGACCATTGGCTGCATGGTCAACGGCGCCGGGCTTGCCATGGCGACCATGGACATCATCAAGCTGTACGGGGAATCGCCCGCCAACTTCCTCGATGTCGGCGGCAGCGCCACCAAGGAGCGGGTCGCGGCAGCGTTCAAGATCATCACTTCAGACCCCCACGTGAAGGGCATTCTTGTCAACATCTTCGGAGGCATCATGCGGTGCGACGTCATTGCCGAAGGCGTCGTGGCGGCCGTCAAGGACGTCGGCCTGCGGGTGCCGCTGGTGGTGCGGCTCGAAGGGACCAATGTGGACAGGGGAAAGGAAATCATCGCCACGTCCAACCTCAACGTGACGTCGGCGAACGATCTTGACGACGCTGCCCAGAAGATTGTCCAGGCGGTGAGGGGGGCGGCCTGATGGCGGTTCTGATCGGCGGCAGCACTAAGGTCATCTGCCAGGGCTTTACCGGCAAGAACGGTACATTTCATTCGGAGGCCGCGATCGCCTACGGCACCCGGATGGTCGGCGGGACATCGCCGGGCAAGGGGGGATCCACCCATCTGGGGCTGCCGGTCTTCGACACCGTCGCAGAGGCGCGCGAAAGAACGGGCTGCGATGCGAGCGTCATCTATGTGCCGCCAGCCGGGGCGGCCGACGCCATTGCGGAAGCGATCCAGGCGGAAATACCCCTCATCGTGTGCATCACCGAAGGCATCCCGGTGATCGACATGGTGCGGATAAAGCGGGCTCTGAGCGGTTCGAAATCGAGTTTGATCGGACCGAACTGTCCGGGGGTCATGACGGCGGGCCAATGCAAGATCGGCATCATGCCGGGCAGCATCTTCAAGGCGGGCTCGGTCGGCATCGTATCGCGCTCGGGCACCCTCACTTACGAGGCCGTTTTCCAGACCACGCAAGAGGGCCTTGGCCAGACCACCGCGGTTGGTATCGGCGGCGACCCGATCAAGGGCACCGATTTTATCGCCGTACTGGAAATGTTTCTTGCCGACGAGACGACCAAGTCGATTGTCATGATCGGCGAGATCGGCGGATCCTCGGAGGAAGATGCGGCGCAGTTCCTTAAGGACGAGGCCAAGCAGGGGCGCAAGAAGCCGGTCGTCGGCTTCATTGCCGGACGGACCGCCCCGCCCGGACGCCGCATGGGCCATGCGGGCGCGATTATTTCGGGCGGCAAGGGCGATGCCGGGTCGAAAATCGCCGCCATGGAATCCGCCGGTATTATTGTATCGCCCTCGCCGGCGCGCCTCGGCAAGACTTTGGTCGAGGCGTTGAGGGGCTGATTGTCGCCATCTGCGCGCAGACGTGTTTTGCAGCGCGGTTCACCATCGGCATCACGTCCAGCGTCCCGGTGGATCGCTAGAGGCTGGGAAGCCCATCAAGGGAATAAAAATTCCATTGTTTCGCGTTTTTTGCGCAATGTGAACGAATTTGCCAGGCCGTAAGAGCTACCTAAATCGCAAGACCTACATAAATAACGTGCACAATGGGTGGGCGGCCGGATTGGCATGATTCGTGCGACCGGTCGGAGTTGACGGGGCAAAGCCCTAGATTGTGGCTCAGGATCACTCTCAATGTCACGCCAGGACGCGAACTCAGCTTTCGCCCGTACTTCGTTTCTGTATGGCGGCAATGCCGATTACATTGACAAACTCTATGCGCGCTACGAGGCGGACCCGCAGGCCGTCGACGCGCAATGGCAGTTGTTTTTTGCCGGGCTCAACGACGCCGGGCCGGACGTCGTCCAAAACGCCCGCGGTCCCTCCTGGCAGCGGTCCGACTGGCCGCCGGCCCCCCATGGCGATCTGATCTCAGCATTCGACGCCGATTGGGGAGAGATCGAGCAGGGTATCAGCGACAAAGTGCTGGCCACCGCGAGGGCCAAAGGGGTTGAAGTATCGGCAGGCGCCGTGCAGCAGGCAGCGCGCGATTCAGTTAAAGCGCTCATGCTGATTCGCGCCTATCGGGCGCGTGGCCACTTGCACGCAAATCTCGATCCGCTCGGCCTCGAACAGGTGGAAGACGCACAGGAGCTTGATCCGGGCACCTACGGCTTCAGCGATGCGGATTACGATCGCAAGATATTCCTTGATCGCGTCCTCGGGCTCGAATTCGGCACGCTGCGGCAGATCATGGCCATTCTCCAGCGCACGTACTGCCAGACGCTCGGCGTCGAGTTTATGCATATCTCTGATCCCCAGCAGAAGGGCTGGATTCAAGAACGCATCGAAGGACCCGACAAGGAGATCACCTTCACCCGCGAGGGCAAGCGAGCGATCCTCAACAAGCTGGTCGAGGCCGAAGGGTTCGAGCAGTTCTGCGACCTCAAATTCACCGGCACCAAGCGGTTCGGGCTGGACGGCGCGGAGGCGATGATTCCGGCGCTCGAGCAAATCATCAAGCGCGGCGGCGCGCTTGGGGTGAAGGACATTGCGCTCGGCATGGCCCATCGCGGCCGGCTCAACGTGCTCGCCCACGTGCTGGCGAAGCCGCATCGGGCAATTTTCCACGAATTTAAAGGCGGCTCGTCGTCGCCCGATGAGGTCGATGGCTCAGGGGACGTCAAATATCACCTTGGCGTCTCATCGGATCGCGAATTCGATCACAATACGGTCCATCTGTCGCTGACGGCGAATCCGTCGCACCTGGAAATCGTCAATCCGGTCGTGCTCGGCAAGACGCGCGCCAAACAGGACCAGCTCGGCGCCACTCCGGATGACCGGACCTGCGCCATGCCGCTGCTCATATCCGGGGATGCCTCGTTCGCCGGCCAGGGGGTGGTCGCTGAGTGCTTTGGCCTTTCCGGATTGCGCGGGCATCGTACCGGCGGCTCCGTACATTTCATCGTCAACAACCAGATCGGTTTCACCACCTATCCGCGCTACAGCCGGTCGTCGCCCTATCCGTCGGACGTGGCCAAAATGATTGAAGCGCCGATATTCCACGCCAACGGCGACGATCCTGAGGCCGTGGTGTTCGCAGCGAAAATCGCCACCGAATTCCGGCAGAAGTTCCAAAAGCCGGTCGTCATCGACATGTTCTGCTATCGCCGCCACGGCCACAACGAGGGCGACGAGCCGATGTTCACGCAACCGTTGATGTACAAGAGGATCCAATCCCATCCCTCGACGTTGGCGATCTATGCCAAAAAACTGATTGCCGAGGGCGTCGTCACCGACGGCGAGGTCGAAAAGATGAAGCGCGACTGGCGCGCCCGGCTCGATGCCGAGCTGGAGGCGAGCCAGAGCTACAAGTCCAATAAAGCCGACTGGCTGGACGGACGTTGGGCCGGATTCAAGGTCGCGGAGGCCTCCGACGATCCGCGGCGAGGCAATACCGGCGTTGATCTCAAGGTGCTCAAAACCATCGGCGCGAAAATCACGACGGCGCCGCAGGGCTTTCATGTTCACCGCACGATCCAGCGGTTTCTCGACGCCCGCCGCAAAGCAATTGAATCCGGTGACGGTATCGATTGGACTACCGCCGAGGCGCTCGCCTTCTGCTCGCTCCTCACCGAAGGTCATCCGGTCCGGCTGTCGGGCCAGGACTCCGAGCGCGGCACATTCTCACAGCGGCATTCGGTGCTGATCGATCAGGAAAGCGAAGATCGCTATACGCCGTTTAACAACGTGGCTCCCGGACAGGCACGCTACGAAGTCGTGAATTCGATGCTGTCCGAGGAGGCGGTGCTCGGTTTCGAATACGGCTATTCGCTGGCCGAGCCGAATGCGCTCACGCTGTGGGAGGCGCAGTTCGGAGATTTTGCGAATGGCGCACAGGTGCTGTTCGATCAGTTCATCTCCTCGGGCGAGCGCAAATGGCTGCGCATGTCAGGGCTCGTCTGCCTCTTGCCGCACGGCTACGAGGGCCAAGGACCGGAACACTCCTCGGCGCGTCTCGAGCGCTTTCTGCAGATGTGCGCCGAGGACAATATGCAGGTCGCCAACTGCTCGACGCCGGCGAACTATTTTCACATCCTGCGGCGCCAGCTCAAACGCGAGTTCCGCAAGCCGCTGATCTTGATGACGCCCAAGAGCCTGCTCCGTCACAAGCGTGCGGTCTCGCGTCTCGACGAGATGGGGCCGGAGAGAACGTTCCATCGCCTGTTGTGGGACGACGCGCAATTCCGCAAGGGCGAAAAAACGGTGCTCGTGCCCGACGAGAAGATGAGACGGGTCATTCTGTGCTCCGGCAAGGTCTATTTCGACCTCTATGAGGAGCGCGAAAAACGCGGCATCAAGGATATTTACCTGCTGCGCGTCGAGCAGCTCTACCCGTTCCCGATGAAAGCCCTGGTACAGGAACTCGGCCGATTCAAGCAGGCCGAGGTCGTCTGGTGCCAGGAAGAACCCCGCAATATGGGAGGCTGGTATTTTAGCGAACCCTATGTGGTGTGGGTGCTCAACCAGGTGGGCGGCGCCTCTTCCCGTCCGCGCTATGTCGGCCGGCCGGCCGCGGCCGCGACCGCGACCGGGCTCATGTCCAAACATCTCGCGCAGTTAAGGGCGGTTCTCGACGATGCGCTGCAAGAGGGGTGAACCTGCTTTCTGGTCCGCCGCATCCGGACCGCGGCCGTCCCGCCTCCCCCACCCTACCCTCCCCCGCAAGCGGGGGAGGGTAGGGTGGGGAAAGCGGGCGGGACGCCCGCGGTCCCGGTCGAGCGCTCCTTCGCCCGCAAATCCCTTAACCAGGAACCACCCTCATGACCGAGATTCGGGTGCCCACGCTTGGTGAATCGGTAACCGAAGCCACGATCGGAAAATGGTTTAAGCAGCCAGGCGACCTCGTCGCGGCCGACGAACCGCTGGTCGAGCTTGAGACCGAGAAAGTGACGATCGAGGTGCCGGCCCCGGCGGCGGGCATCTTATCGGAGATCATCGCCAAGGATGGAGAGACCGTTGCCATCGGTGCGCTACTGGGACAAATCGACCAGGGCGCGGGCGCGCGGGCGGCCGCCAGCAAATCCGCCGAGCCGGAGAAGGCAACGCCTCCCCCGAAGGCCGTTTCTACACCGGCGCCGCAGGTTCCCAAGGCGGCCGCCGCCGCGATACCGCTCGCCCCCTCGGTGCGCCGCCTTAGTGCGGAATCCGGTATAGCGGCTGAAGCGGTGCCGGGGACAGGCTCGGGCGGCCGTGTCACCAAAGGGGATATGTTGGCCGCCATCGAGCGCGCCGCGGCGGCGCCGACCGCGATTGCGCAGCTGGCCGCTGCCGTCCAAGTGCGGGCGCCGTCGCCCGCCGACGATGCGGCACGCGAAGAGCGCGTACGAATGACGAAGCTGCGGCAGACGATTGCGAAGCGCCTCAAGGACGCCCAAAACGCCGCCGCGATGCTGACGACCTTCAACGAGGTCGACATGAGCGCCGTTATGGCGCTGCGCAACCATTACAGGGATTTGTTCGAGAAGAAGCACGGGGTGAAGCTCGGCTTCATGGGTTTCTTCGTGCGGGCCTGCGTTAAGGCGCTCAAGGAAATTCCCGCCGTCAATGCCGAGATCGACGGCGCCGACATCATCTACAAGAATTACTACCACATCGGCATCGCGGTCGGGACCGAGAAAGGGCTGGTAGTGCCGGTGGTGCGCGATTGCGACGCCAAATCGCTCGGCGATATCGAGAAGGAAATCGCCGGCTACGGACGGCGCGCCCGCGACGGCCAGCTCAAGATCGAGGAGATGCAAGGCGGCACCTTCACCATTACCAACGGCGGCATCTACGGCTCGCTGATGTCGACCCCGATCCTCAACGCGCCGCAGTCGGGCATTCTCGGCATGCACAAGATCGAGGATCGGCCGGTGGTCGTCGCCGGCAAGATCGAGGTGCGGCCGATGATGTATCTCGCTGTCTCCTACGACCACCGGATCGTCGACGGGCGCGAAGCGGTGACGTTCCTGGTGCGGGTGAAGGAAAGCCTGGAGGACCCGGCGCGGCTGGTGCTGGATTTGTGACAGACATGCCGACAGTCGCCATAGTTGTGTTAGCAAACTGAGGCCTTCCATGCCCTCCTACGATCTCATCGTCATCGGCAGCGGCCCCGGCGGCTATGTCTGCGCCATCCGGGCAGCGCAGCTCGGCATGAAGGTTGCGGTCGTCGAGAAGGAGAAGACCTTCGGCGGCACCTGTCTCAATGTCGGGTGCATTCCGTCGAAGGCGATGCTGCATGCCTCCGAGCGGTTCGAGGAGGCGGGACATGCGTTCGCCAAGATGGGCATCAAGGTCGCAACGCCGACGCTCGATCTTCCAGGCATGCTCCGGTTTAAGGACGAGGCGGTCGACGGCAACGTCAAGGGCGTCGCTTTCCTGTTCCGCAAAAACAAGATCGAGGCCCACAACGGCGTCGGCCGGATCGTGGCGCCGGGCAAGGTCGAGGTGAAGCCGGCGGGTGGACAGGGCAGCACCTTGGACGCCAAGGCGATCGTCATTGCCACCGGGTCCGATGTGGCGCGGCTCAAGGGCATCGCAATCGACGAGAAACGCATCGTATCGTCGACCGGCGCGCTGTCGCTTGAGAAGGTGCCGCGGCATCTGTTGGTTGTCGGCGCCGGGGTGATCGGTCTCGAGCTCGGCTCGGTGTGGCGGCGCCTCGGCGCCGAGGTCACGGTGGTGGAGTTTCTCGACCGCATCTTGCCCGGCATCGACACCGAGGTTGCGCGGCAATTGCAGCGCATCCTGGAAAAACAAGGCATCAGTTGCAAGCTTGCCTCCAAGGTGGCTGCGATCGACTCGAGCGGGGCGGCCTTGAAGGCAACTGTCGAACCTGCAGCCGGTGGCGCGGCTTCCATAATCGAGGCCGACGTGGCGCTCGTCGCCATCGGCCGCGTACCCTATACGGAGAACCTTGGTCTCGAGGCGATCGGGCTCAAGCTCGACGGCCATGGCCGTATTCCGGTCGATGGACGGTTTGCCACCTCGGTGCCGGGCATCTACGCCATCGGCGATGTCATCGCGGGGCCGATGTTGGCTCACAAGGGCGAGGACGAAGGCGTCGCGGTGGCGGAAATCATCGCCGGCAAGGCCGGCCACGTGAACTACGATGTCATTCCGAACGTCATTTACACCTCGCCGGAGGTGGCCTCGGTAGGCAAGACCGAGGAGGAGCTCAAAGCCGCCGGCGTCGCGTACAATGTGGGGAAATTTCCCTTCACGGCCAACGGCCGCGCCAAGGCCAATCAACAAACCGAGGGATTCGTGAAAATTCTGGCCGATGCAAAGACCGACCGGGTGCTGGGTATGCATATCATTGGCTCGGATGCCGGCAATATGATTGCGGAGGCCGCGATCGCGATGGAACTCGGCGCCGCAGCGGAAGATATTGCCCGCACCTGCCATGCTCACCCGACTCTACCGGAGGCCGTGAAGGAAGCCGCGCTCGCCGTCGATAAGCGTGCGATCCATATGTGATGGACCCTGGGACCGCGGGCGTCCCGCCCGCCCTTCCCAGCCCACCGCCGTTTACAAGGATGTTCGACAAGAGAGCGGGCGGGACGCCCGCGGTCCCAGGTCGCAGCCGGCGCGCTGAACGCAGTGTTAAGCTCCGGCAACTAACTCTGACGGGAACTGGCGATATCTCCGCGGCTCTTAAATGAAACGTCTGGCGCGTTCGTTCTGGGTCATTCTTGCTCTGCTGTTCCTCTTGGAGGCATGGCTGTGGGATCGCCTTGCGCCGATCGTCGGGCGCATTGTCGCCGTCATCCCGTGGGGACGGATCAAGCCGGCGCTTGTCAGGCTGGTCGATCGTCTGTCGCCGCAAGCAACCCTTGTGGTTTTCGTCGTTCCGTTCATTCTCCTGCTACCGCTCAAATTCCTTGAATTCTGGTTCCTGGCGCACCGCCAGTGGGTTGCGGCGATTGCGGTCCTGGTGCTGGCGAAACTCGTCGGCCTCGGTGTCACCGCATTCATATTCGAGGTGACCAAGGACAAACTTTTGCAAATGGCCTGGTTTCGGCGCGTTTATGAATTCTTCCTGTGGGCACGCCACTGGGCATACGAAAAGATCATGCCGATCACGCAGCGGCTTCGCGAGTGGTCGCGTCAAACCGTCGATCCGGTCGCACGACGGCTGCGGAGATGGCGGCGCCTGCTTCAACCCCGCCATGCTGGCCGGCTTCTCCAGCGCCTGATGCGAATCCGCCGACGCATGCGCACGGCGGCGTCCTGACGAGAGCGTGCCCCGTCATGCCCGCGCTTGTCGCGGGCATCCACGTCTTTCTTCAGCGACCAAGACGTGGATGGCCGGGACATGCCCGGCCATGACTCCGGAGGAATGGTTCAATATGCCCTAATTAACCCGCTCTAACCGAGATGAAGCGCATGGGGAGCCAATAGCCCAAGCGCCGTAAATGCCAGCCCCAAAATCGCGACGCCGCCCGCGACCCAGACCAGCAGAAACATGCCGGTGATGACCGCGGCCGAGCAGAGTACGATCCCGATCTGAAAGGCGGCCGACGCAATTTCGTAATTGTGGTAGCGCGCGAGCGCAGTGTCACGCTCATGCTCGGCCGCCTGGGCGCGCTTCATGAGTTCCTCAGACCCTTCTTGGGTTTCAGGTTCGGAGCGGTAGCGCGCGGCCGTCTTCTGCCAATCGTCGATTTGTTTGGTCATCGCGACCTTGACGATGTTATCTCGCGCGCCCTGCGCTTCGACCTTCATCTCGTCGGCCATTGCTTGGATAACGGTCCTGCGGATGGTCTTAGCCTGAAAGAAATTCCACGTGTCCGACGCCTTGATGTTCAGCGTGATTGCTTCCGTGTTGGCGCTCTTGCCGAGCGTCTCGGAAAACGCAAGAAACAACGCCATGATCGCAATCATGAGCGCAATCTTCTTGTTCACGCCACCGACATGCTCGGTGTTTTCGGCTTGTTCCAACTTTTCGTGCGCTTCCATGGCTCACCCCTCCTCTGGTCCCCACCCTACCCTACTGTAGGGGCGACCCTTGTGGTCGCCCGATTTGCGTGCCGCGTCACCGGCAACAGGGCGACCACAAGGGTCGCCCCTACAATAGGGTAGCGCGCGGGAAAAATTGCGCAAACGTTGCGACTTGTGCGAGAGAACACCATTATGCGCCTGATTTGTCCACGATCAGGTCGACGCACGTGGATGAGCGCTGCGGTAGACCTGCATGAGCCGATCGGCATCGATGGCGGTATAGACCTGCGTGGTCGACAATGAGGCATGGCCGAGAAGTTCCTGGATAGAGCGCAAATCGCCGCCGCGCGCCAGGAGATGGGTCGCAAAGGAATGCCGCAGCGCGTGGGGCGTTGCGGTTTCCGGCAGGTTGAGTGCGCTGCGCAGACTTGCCATCACGAGTTGGATGATGCGAGGCGACAGCCGCCGGCCTTTCGCGCCCACGAACGCCGGCGCGTCCGCGGCGCGATCGTAGGGGCAGATCGCGAAATAATCGGCAATGAGTTGCAGCACCGGCAGGAGGACCGGAACCATGCGCGTCTTGTTGCCCTTGCCGATGACCGTGATGGTGTCGCCCCGGCCCGACGCTGGAATGTCCTTGACCTTGAGGCCGAGCGCCTCAGAGATGCGCAGACCCGATCCGTAAAGCAATGCCAGCACCGCCGCATCGCGCGCCAGCACCCAGGGCGCGCGTTCTTCGCCGGCGCGGAGGCTCGCGTCGGCGAGACGCTTGGCGGGCGCAATCGCCAGCGGTTTCGGCAGCGTCCTCGGAATTTTAGGCGCCCGGATAGCAGCCAGCGCGCCTACTCTGCCGCTGCCCTGCCGCTCGAGAAAACGTGCAAATGAGCGGACACCCGCCAGTGATCGCATCAGGGACCGTCCACTGACACCTTGGCCGCGGCGATAGGCCATGAAGGCACGAACATCCTGCACGGCAACGTCGCGCAAGCCCGCGAGAGTCACCCGAGCGCCGAAATGCGTGGCTAGAAAGTCCAGGAACTGACGAACGTCGCGCTGATAGGCATCGACGGTCTTGGCCGACAGGCGCCGCTCGGCGCCGAGATGAGAGAGCCAATGGCCGACTTCGGCGGCGACTTCGGGCGCCGTGAAAGGCAGGTCGGCGGCGGAATTGGCAGCAGGATTCTTGAGTTCGCTCACGGCAGGACCGAAATCCTTTTTGAGTCTTGACACCTCGTGCGTTATCGCACCCCCTGGTGTCAGCTTCTTTAACACGCCGAATCGGCCCCCAGACCATGACAAAAAGGACCATGACAAAAAGGACCATCACAAAAAGGCCATGGCAAAACGCATCGTGGACGTGCTGATTCCGGTCGCGCTCGATCATGCTTATTCGTACCGGGCGCCGGACCACTTGGAGCTTACCCCCGGCGACCTCGTTCGGGTGCCGCTGGGCACGCGCGAATGTATGGGCGTGGTGTGGGCCGACAATGCAGCGCCCAATCCACGGCTCGACAATCGCCTCAAGGATGTGGCCGCAAAGCTCGATATTCCGCCGTTGCGGCCGGAGTTGCGCAAGTTCGTCGACTGGGTTTCGGCCTATACCCTGAGTTCGCGGGGTATGGTGGCGCGGATGGCGTTGCGGATGGGTGAGCATCTGGGCCCCGAGCGGCTGCAGGTGGGCATCCGGCTCGCCGGCCCGCCCCCCGAGCGCATGACAGCCGCACGGCGGGCGGTGCTGCATCTCGTTGCCGACGGCCTTGCCCGCAGCAAGGCCGAAGCCGCCCACGAGGCGGGCGTGTCGATCGCCGTGATCAACGGCCTGATCGACGAAGGCACGCTCGAGGTGCTGGAACTGCCGGCGGCGCCGGTCGCGAGCGCTCCCGATCCCACCTATGCGGTGCCGGATTTGACCGCTGCCCAGGCCGACGCCGGCGCCGCGTTGCGCACCGGCGCTGGCGACGGTTTTTCCGTGACACTGCTCGACGGCGTCACCGGTTCCGGCAAGACCGAAGTCTATTTCGAGGCCGTGGCCGAAGCCGTGGCGCGCGGCCGGCAGAGCCTCATCCTGATGCCGGAGATTGCTCTCACCGGGCAATTCCTCGATCGCTTTGCGGCGCGTTTCGGGGTGCGGCCGGCGGAATGGCATTCGCAGCTCAATCCGCGGCGGCGCGCCCGTACTTGGCACGCGATCGCGACGGGCGAAGTCAGCGTGGTCGCGGGGGCGCGCTCGGCGCTGTTCCTGCCCTACGCCGATCTCGGCCTCGTCGTCGTCGACGAAGAGCACGACGGCGCCTATAAGCAGGAGGACGGCGTCCATTATCACGCCCGCGACATGGCGGTGGTGCGCGGCCACATTGCAAAGATCCCGGTGGTGCTGGCGTCAGCGACGCCCTCGATCGAGACCGAGGTCAACGTCCGGCGTGGCCGGTACCAGCGGCTGCATCTGCCGGAGCGGTTCGGCGGCGCGCACCTGCCCGCCATCGAGGCGATCGACCTCACCCGCGAGGGTCCGCCGCGCGGACGCTTCGTGGCGCCGCGCCTCGCCGAGGCGGTGAAGATCGCGTTGGAGCGCAAGGAGCAGGCGCTCCTGTTCCTCAACCGCCGCGGCTACGCGCCGCTGACGCTGTGCCGCGCCTGCGGTTTCCGGTTTTCCTGCCCCAATTGCGACGCCTGGCTGGTGGACCACCGCTTCCGGCGCCAGCTCGTGTGCCATCACTGCGGCTTCTTCACGCAGCGCCCGCCCTCGTGTCCGAAATGCCAGGCGGGCGACAGCTTTGTCGCCTGCGGGCCTGGCGTCGAGCGCCTCGAGGAGGAAGCCGCAGCGCTGTTCCCGCAGACCCGGATCATGGTGCTGTCGAGCGATCTGATCGTCACCGCGGAACGCATGCGCGAGGAACTCAAGGAAATCGCCGAAGGCCGTGTAGACATCATCATCGGCACCCAGCTGGTGGCGAAGGGGCATCATTTCCCGAGGCTCAATCTGGTCGGCATCGTGGATGCCGACCTGGGCCTGAGCAATGGCGATCCGCGCGCCGCCGAGCGGACCTTTCAGCTGCTGCATCAGGTTGCGGGCCGCGCCGGCCGCGAAACCGGCCGCGGCCGCGGCTACCTCCAGACCCATCAGCCTTCGCACCCGGTGATGCGTGCGATCGTTGCCGGCGATCGCGACGCCTTCTACGCGACCGAGATCGAGGCGCGCGAGCGCGCCGGCTACCCGCCGTTCGGGCGGCTCGCGAGCCTCATCATCTCCGGGCCTGATCGTCCATCGGCAGAAGGCTTTGCGCGGCGTCTTGCCGGTGCAGCGCCGCCGGGGGAGGCAGTGCGGGTGCTCGGCCCCGCCGAGGCGCCGATTGCGGTGATACGCGGCCGGCACCGGTTTCGGCTCTTGGCAAAGGCGGCGCGGGGCTTCGATCTATCGGGTTATCTGCGCGGCTGGCTCGCGCGCGCGCCGAAAGCGGAGGCGGGGGTGAGGCTCGAGGTGGATGTCGATCCGATGAGTTTTTTGTGAGGCGATAGTGCAGGGGCCTTGGCGACCAGGGCTGCCTGGCGAAAGCCGAGCGACGTACCAAATGAATCGGCATAATGTGATTGCGCATTGAGAGGAGCCCATGCCCCACACCCTGCCGCACGCGGAAACCGATATCGCTGAAGCGGAACGGTTGATGCTCTCCGAGCGCGATTCGCTGCGCGTCCTCGATCTGCTCGAAAACCGGCCGGCGGCCCCCGACCGCTTGGTGCGCGCCGCGAAGGCCGGCCTCACTCTGCGGTGACGGTTCAACCAGCGTCCAAAACAGCCTTCCGGATCGCCTGTGGCAACGCGATCGCGCGGAAGAACCCCTTTGGGTACAGACAGTCATCGCCGGACTCGTCTATTACCCGAAGCAGGCCATGCCTCTCAGCGGCTGGATCACGAAGCGCAATATAAATCTTCCGACTCTCAAGCGATGCCGTATGGCCCTCGCTGTCGACGCACACGACCAGCTGTTTTGACGGTGGCTTTGCCATGATATCGCGTTGCAATCTCAAATCACATCGCGGGATCGTCCCAGCACCGGGCAATACCGTCAAGGGCGCCAGGCTCAAGCACGACAGCGATGGACAAATCGGACTCCTGGAGCGGCTGCGTTCGTGGTAGCCTTCCGCTTTCTCAGTCATGGAGCGGATCATGACCAGGAAAGCTCTCGGCCTTGCCGGCATAGCTGCTGCGCTGTTTGCGGCGCCCGCGGTCGCACATCATGCCTTCGCCATGTTCGATCAGTCGAAGGTCCTATACTTGTCTGGCACCGTGAAGCAGTTCGAATTCGTCAACCCGCATGCTTGGCTTCACGTCGTCATCGTCAACGACAAGGGCAATACCGTGACATGGTCCTTCGAGGGCGGTTCGCCGTCGCAATTGGTTTCGCTCGGTTGGGCGCAGGACCACCCCAGGGTCGGTGAAACGATAGAAGTCGGCTTTCGTCCGATGAAGGACGGGTCACGCGGCGGCCAGCTCATGAGCGTCAAGTTCCCGAGCGGACAGAAGGTGTGCTCCAACCGCGGCTGCGGCGACGGGACTGGCGAAATTGTTCCGGGGGCGTACCGGCCTCAATGATCCCGGGGGTGACCATGCGCATTTTGGCTTTCGTCGTGTTCGCGTTTTTGCTAGCCGCCCGCCCGGCATCGGCCTGGGAGGAATACAAATACCTCGACCAAGGCGTGGCGATCCAATTTCCCGCCAAGCCAGAGGCGATGAAATCGACCCACGACTCGGTTTATGCCAAGGGTCTTGCGTCGATGATCTATTCGGCCGAGGACGATCATGTCCTTTACAGGCTAACCGTCGTCGACTTGACCACCCGCGCCGACATGGGTGCGAATTTCCTGAACGAAGCGGCCAATCGCTTGCAACGCGAGGGCGAGGTGCTGTTCACCGACTTTCCGCGCGTCTATCAGGACGCAAGGTCGGTCTTCGGGGTCTCGCTTGTGGTCGATCGCACGGACGGGAGCCGCGTGCGCAGTTCGCTCTATCACCACAAGGGCAGGCTTTATATTGCCGACGCGATTGTGCTCCCCGCTCGTGGCGACAAAGACATGACGACGCCGTCGCGCTACGATCAGACCATCCGCTTTCCGCCGGACGGCCGTTTCGACTGAGCCTGTAGCCCGGGTTGAGCGGAAGCGAAACCCGGGGGCGAGGGGGGTCCCGGATTTCGCTGCGCTCAATCCGGGCTACTGGTGAGGCGATCAAGCACGCCGGCCATCAACTCCCGCGCGCTTGCGTAGATCCCGGGCGCTTCGCTTTCGCGCGGTCCGCCGACACCGAGCGCCATATGCACGCCAAATCGTTTGCGTTGCACGCGCAGCCACTGGGCAACTTGCGCAACCGCACCCGGCTGGCCGACATTGGCGACAAGCAGAGGCTTGCCGTAGTGGTCGGCCCATTCTTGGGCGCGCTTCGTTCCTCTGGAGACGGCGAGGCCCTCGCGATCGGTGATGATGAGTATGGCGTCGCTGTCGCGCACGTTCCATTCCGTTCGCTGCTCGGGTTGACGCAATGGTGTTTCCGTCAGCTCGGGATATTTGTTCAGGAGACCGGGCGGGTCAGGAAAGTCCTCGGCCCAACCGCCCTTTGGGCACCAGCCGCCCCAGGACATACCGCGCTCAATCGCGACATCAAGCGCTGCGCGATCGACCCCGGTCTGGCCGCCGCTGATGATCTTCATAGCGTATCATTACCGAACAGAGCCCCTACCCTCCAGCGCGGGAGGGTAGGGAGGGGACTCAATCGCTGCGCAACGTAGCCGGGCTTGCGCCCGTTGTCGCCGCTTTAGAAATCCGGCTTGTTCGCTCGCGGTACTGCGGTATCGCGTCCGGCTAAAACCAATTCCTGCAGGTTCTCTGCACAGACGACTTCCCGCCATGCTTCGAGGCCGCGCCGGTAGGTTATGGTTGCCGACCAGGGCATCGTGAAGACGCCTTCATCTTCGACCGTGAAGTGGAGTTGCAGGTGCTTGCCCCTGTAGCTGTAGTCGGGCGCCGAGCCTGCATCGGCGCCGCCAGGGGGCCGCCGATTCTCCCTTACATCCCGTTCCAGTCCTTCCCTCGCGGCTTCGTAATCGAGGAGCCGGTAGCGTTCGACAACATGGAGAGCCTGCGTGTACGGCGTGCCGTAAAAATCAACCATGGCGAATGGCCCGATTTTGACGCCCACGGTATCTATCACCAGCGTGTCGCCTTCGTAGCGGCCGACGGAATCCCCATACCAGGAGGGCGTCACTTGCGCCGGATGCGGCTGGTTCATCCGCACGTAACGCACCTGATGATCGTTGGGATAAAGGAAAATGATCTTGTCCGGCTGCTGGAGCATCTGCATCGCAACGCCGTTAAAGATGTAGGGAACGGGTTCCGGCCAGCACTGTATGGTCGGAGTCGGCGAGACCATTCCGCCCAACTCTATTTCGCCCTTCTTCTTCACGGCTTCCGCCGCCGGGGGCTTCAAGATCGGATTGGTGTAATCGCCGACCAGCCGGGCGGGGTTGCTCACGAGGACGTTGTTGTTAGCCGGCAATGTCCGGCCGTTGACGTCGGCCCCCTGCGGCCGGCGCGACTTGTTGACCACCGGGCCGGGGCCCGATGCCGGCGGCTCGAAACCCGGGAAGGAGGGATGTGACCATATGCCGGAGAAATCCGGGATGGCAGCCCGCCCGGCCGCGGGTCCTGCGGTTTGCCCGAAGGAGGGCGTCGCCGCCGCTATCGCCAACATCATCAGTAAGCCGAGATGCCGCTGCCTGTGCATGACAGTGTCCCTTTCATGGCTTGTCGGTGCGGCGACAGTAAAATAAGTACGCACCAGCGACGGGGGCGAACCCGCACGCGATTCTGGTCTTTCGATTGTTCGTCACCTATAGGAGTCGTCCATGTCAGATGGATCATAAGCCTCCATCCTTGCTAGCGTATCACAATGATGACCGATGAACACATCCTTGGGGCAAATGGACCAAGGATTACTTCACAAGGACGTCCAACAAGCATAACCACGCCAACATTTATGCGCCGAGGCCGGGATAATTGCGAAATGCTTGCGGCCCTTATCAGAGGTATCGATGAAAAGAAGGCGCAGTTGGACCGATTGCGCCCACTGTCGGGTGGCGTCCTCGCACAGCTCCAGAAATATTACGATATCGAGCTGACCTACACCTCGAATGCCATTGAGGGAAATACGCTTACATACCGCGAAACCGCCGAAGTCATCGAACACGGCATCACCGTCGGCGGCAAGTCTTTGCGCGAGCACCTTGAGGCGGTCGATCACTACGAAGCCGTGCAATGGATGCGCGGTCTTGCGGCGCAAACGACGCCAATTGGCGAAGACACCGTGTGCGAATTGCACCGTCGCATTGTCGCCCGCAGCCAACCGGCCATCGCGGGGATCTACAGCCCGTACCCACGCCGGATCGCCGGATCGCCGGTGATTGTTCCGAACCCGCTAAAGGTTCCTCAACTGATGGAGGAATTTGGCGCGTGGTTATCGGGCGCACCGTCAACGCCCGAAGGCGCGTTCGAGGGGCATTTTCGGCTCGCTGCGATTCATCCGTTCAGCGACGGCAACGGGCGCACCGCGCGTTTGTTGATGAACCTGATGCTGATCCGTGGCGGCTATCCGCCGGTTGCCGTTCGTCCCGAGGATCGCAAGCCTTATCTCGACGCGCTGGAGCGCGGGTCGCTTACAGACGATCTGCAATCGTTCCGGCGTTTCATGTATGAGCGGCTGGACGCGACCTTGGGCGAGTACCTGAGCACTTTGCAAGGCCCGCTTTCCCAGCCTGACCCAAACCGCTAGCCTCCCGCCATGGCCGATCTTGCCGCCGCCCAGAAGCTGTTGCGCACCGTGTTCGGCTTTGCGGAGTTTCGCGCCGGCCAGGCCGAGATCATCGAGACGATTCTCGCGGGCCGCGACGTGCTCGCCGTGATGCCGACCGGCAGCGGCAAGTCGTTGTGCTATCAGTTGCCGGCGCTGATGCGCGGCGGGCTCACCATCGTAGTGTCGCCGCTGATCGCATTGATGCGCAACCAGGTGGCGCAGCTTCGCGGCTACGGGATCGCCGCGGCGAGTCTCAACTCCACCAATGATTTCGACGAGAACCGCGCCATCGTGGAGCAGATCGCGCGGGGCGAATTGCGCCTTGCCTATGTGGCGCCCGAGCGGCTCGCCAAGCCGGAAACTGTTGCGCTCCTGCGGCGCGCCAATGTCGGCCTGCTGGCGGTCGACGAGGCCCATTGCATCTCGCAATGGGGCCACGATTTCCGCCCCGACTACATGAATCTCGCGGCCCTGCAGAACGAACTTGGCCCTCTGCAAACCATCGCGTTTACGGCGACCGCCG
>Ga0257161_1000143_pt1 | contig 18987 bp, 16 predicted proteins | sample NR01A_FD_185954 | JGI IMG/M metagenome (GOLD analysis project Ga0257161, IMG submission 185954) | Soil microbial communities from H.J. Andrews Experimental Forest, Oregon, United States - NR-01-A | ecosystem: Environmental > Terrestrial > Soil > Temperate forest > Bulk soil | place: USA: Oregon... | reverse complement strand
CGGCGCGGTCGTGATCATGTATTTCGCGATCGCTTACGAGATGTGGCCGCGCATCACCGGCAGGCCACTGCGGTCTAAGGCTTTGGCCCGCTGGCAGCTCTGGCTGTGGTTCGCCGGCATGATGATCGCCACCATTCCGTGGCACATTACCGGGCTGATGGGTCAGCCGCGGCGCGTTGCCATCTTCGATTACAGCGATCCGTTCGTCGCCCGCATGGGTCCGCTGGTCGTCATATCGGTCATCGGCGGCCTGATCATGCTCGTGTCCGCGATCCTCCTGATCGTGATTCTCGTGCGGTCGCAATTCGGCGAAAAGCGCCTCGCGACGCAATTGAGCTATGCCCTTGCAGTCAACCCGCCCAAATCTGTTCCCGCGTCCTTGAACGGTTTTGCCATGTGGAACGCGATCCTGCTGGTGCTGATGGTGGTCGCCTACGGCTATCCGATCGGCCAGTTCTTCATTCTGAAATCGTCTGTTCCCGCCTACGAAGTTACACGACAATCGATCGACGCAGGGGCGCGGTGATGGTCGGGGATCAGGGCGCATTCAAGCTTCATAATCCGTGGCCACGTATAGGCTGGGGATCAGCGGCGGGAATCATCATCATTTCCCTCGTCCTCGGCTTCCCCATTCTCGGCCGGTATCGGCCGAACGATCCGCCGCTCGACCTCTGGAGCGCGATTTGCCGCGGACTCGGGATCACGTCCGACACCGAACCCGCGGTGGGGTCTCGGCCGGCCTTGCGAACGCCGACGCAGATGGCCTGGACAAGCAGCACGCTCGACCAGATTGCTGCCGGCGACACGCAACACGGCGGCTTCATTGGAATGAATTGCAGCGCCTGCCACGGCCAAGGCGGCGTGAGCCCATCAAGCCTGATTCCGACGATCGCCGGAATGGACGCGGCGGCGATCTACAAGCAGCTCGACGACTATCGCTCCGGCAAACGTCTCTGGGGCGTCATGGAGGCCATGGCGAAGGTGCTGTCCGCGCAAGACTCGGCCGATGTCGCCGCTTACTTCGCGGCCCAGCCGGGCGGGTTGCCGACGCTCAGCGGGAACCGCATTCCCGAGTCCGGCCGCAGCTTGTGGCAAGCGGATCCCGCAAGGCGCCTGGTGTTTGCCGGCGATCCGCAACGCGGCATTCCGCCTTGCTCCGCGTGCCATGGCCCCGGCGGTTACAAGCTTGGAGCTCCGGCGCTGCAGGGGCAGCATGCCGCCTACATCGAACGGCAGCTCGAGGCCTTCGCCCAGGGCATGCGCCAGAACGATATCTTCGAGCAGATGCGAGCGATCGCCAAGCAACTCACCGCGGACGAGATGCAAAAGCTTGGCGCCTTCTACGGCACGCGCGCCGGTGCGCAAGAACCGGGAGGCCTCACATCACGCTAACACGAGCTGGTGCCGCCTGCGTGCGCGCACCTGAAAGAGACAGAACCTATCGTGAAAGAGAAAGTCATCATGCATAGATCCATCAGACTTGCCCTTGCTGTCGCGGCCCTCACACTGCCGATCGTCGTCGATGGCCAGGTGATCGGGGGCATCGGCGCGAGCTTCGACACCTCGGAGCGTGACGTGCAGATCGCGCAAGCGGGACTCGCCGCTCTCAGCCGCTAGTTGAATGAGGGACGATTTCATGGGCACAAATTTAGCCGATAATCGCGCGATCGACCTGAACACCACCTTCGTCGCGACGTATGTCGCACGCGCCGGAGATTATCTTGCGCTGATGAAGCCCCGGGTCATGTCGTTGGCCGTATTCACGGCGTTCGTGGGGTTCTTCTCCGCGCCCGGTCGGGTTCAACCGGCGGTCGGGGCCACTGCGCTGCTGTGCATCGCTCTCGGGGCCGCCGCCGCCGGTGTCCTGAACATGTGGTACGACGCCGATATCGACACAATGATGAGCCGCACCGCGGGCCGCCCGATTCCGCGCGGGCGTGTCCGCCCTGACGACGCGCTCTCGTTCGGCCTGATTCTCGCTGCGGGCTCGGTCACCGGGCTGGCGCTCTTCGCCAATATCGCCGCGGCTGCACTATTGGCCTTCACGATCTTCTTCTATGTCGTGGTCTACACGATGTGGCTCAAGCGCTCGACACCCCAGAACATCGTTGTCGGCGGGGCGGCCGGCGCATTACCGCCGGTGATCGGTTGGGTCGCCGTCAGCGGAAGCGTGGGACAAGAAGCGTTGCTCCTGTTCTTCATCATATTCTTCTGGACGCCGCCGCATTTTTGGGCGCTGTCGCTCTTCCGGACCGACGACTACGCCCGCGCCGGCATCCCGATGCTTCCGGTCATCGCGGGAAAAGCTGAAACACAGAGGCAGATCCTGCTCTACACCTTGATACTGGTGCCGATTTCCGTGCTGCTCTGGCCGCTTGGATTTGCCGGAGCGATCTATGGTGTTGTCGCAATTGCGGCTGGCGTCGTGATGGTCTTTCTGGCGATGCAATTGCGAGGCGAGCAGACCGGCGCTGGACGAGCGGCGAGGCGTCTGTTCAGGTTCTCGATCCTCTACCTGTTCCTGCTGTTCGCCGCTCTCCTCATCGGGAGGGAGCTGACCGCAATGCCGTGGCGGATAGCTGCATGAACGAGAGTCCTTCCGGACTACGCGTATCGAATCTTCGTACGGCGCGCAGTCCGAAGTCCATCGTCACGTCAAATCCGCGACGCGCACCGGCACTGCTACTGCGTAAACCAAGCGTGCGCCGTATCGCGGCGATTTGGAAGCGGCCTTGGACCTGGATCAAGACTCACAGGGCGGATTTGGCTTTGGGCTTCCGGACGGCGATCGCCGCCCTGTTGTCCCTCGCTGTTGCACAATTGCTCCATGTGCCTTTGCCGCTTTGGACGGTCTTGACGGCCGTAATCCTGACCCAGATGAGCGTCGGTCGGTCGATGAAGGCGACGATCGACTATCTGCTGGGCACGGTCGGCGGCGCCATCTACACCGGCGCCGTGAGCGTGCTCATTCCGCATAACACTGAGATTTCGCTGTTGGGAGTGCTGGCGCTTGCAGTCGGGCCGCTCGCGCTGCTTGCCGCCATGAGGCCAAGCTTCAGCGTCGCGCCGTTCACGGCAGTGCTGGTGTTGTTGGCTCCCACGATCATCCACGTGACTCCGATCGGGTCGGCTCTCTATCGCGTCACCGAGGTAACGCTTGGGGCGACCATCGGTCTCATCGTCTCCTTGCTGATGCTGCCGACACGCGCCCATGTCCTGGCATTCGAGGCGGCGGGGCGCATGCTCGATCTTGCCGCGCAGCTTCTCCCGGACCTGTTCGCCGACTTCACGCGAACGCGGGAGCCGACGGCGAGCGTGCAAATCCAGGGCAGGATCGGTGAGGCCTTTGGACAAATGGAGACGATCGCGGCTGAGGCCAAACATGAGGGGATGGCGTATCTCCATGCCAGCCCCGACTTCAGGCCCTTGTTGCGCGCGCTGCTCAGGCTGCGACATGACTTTGTCATGATCGGGCGAACAGCGAGCGAACCACTTCCAGAGGATCTGCAGGTGCGGTTCGCGGGGTCGCTGGCCTGTATCGCCGGCACGACGGCGGACTACCTCCGTGGTCTGGGGGCGGCGCTGACGAAGCGCCAAGATGCGCCATCGTCGGGCGCCGTTGAAACGGCGATCCGTGGCTACACCGCCGACACGGCCGCCCTACGGCGCGGGGGCGCGGCCGGCTCCCTGCCCGACGACGTGGCTGAACGCATCTTCGCGCTCGCCTTCGCCCTCGAACAGCTGGGTCGGGACCTCGATGATCTCGCCCATTGCGTCAACGAATTTGCGCAACGTCGCGCCGCCTTCGGGATGATGACTACACGGCCCGGGCACTGACCGCAATTAAAAGGGCCGATTGGCAGCCTATTTGCGTAGCGTACTCGCGCGCCGAGCCGATGGAGACCTCGTGACTGGCGAGCGCATAAGGGGCCGGACGGGAGAACAACCATGAAGGTCGGAATTGTTGGCGTAGGCAGTGTCGGGCGCGCTTGCGCGCTCGCTCTGGCCGGGCGCGGATGTGCACGGGAGATCGTATTGGTCGACCGCACCCGGGTGCGCGCGGAGGCGGTGGCGACCGATATTCGCTATGGCTTGCCGCTCCTTCCGCGCGCCGAGATCAGCGCCAGCGACTATGACGGCCTCACAGGCTCCGCGCTGGTCATGATCACTGCCGGCATCAACGAGAAGACCGGCGGCGCCACCGACCGCAGTGATCCGCAAGGCCGGCTCCGGCTTCTAGACAAGAATGCCGATATCTATCGCGATCTGGTGCCGCGCGTGGTGCGCGCGGCGCCGGGGGCCGTGATCCTGGTTGTTACGGACCCGCCCGATCCGCTGGCCGATATCGCCCGCGCGTGCGCCAAGCACGACCGTGTGCTTAGCTCCGGGACGTTCCTCGACACCCTGCGCTTTCGCGTTCACTTGGCACACCATTTCAAGGTCGATCCGGCTGAGGTGGAGGCGCAAGTCATCGGCGATCACGGCACCGCGCAGGTGTTCCTGTGGTCGGGCGCCCGCGTCGGCGGCGTGCCTGTCAAGAAACTCGTCGAGACGCGCGGCGAAGACTTTGTTGATTTCCGCGCCAGCCTCGAGCAGCGTGTTCGCTACGCCAACATTACCATCATCGAAGGCAATGACGCGAGCCAATATGGCATCGGCATCGTATCGGCGCGAATAGCCGAGATCGTTGTTCGCGACGAGCGGACAGTTATTCCGATCGGAAGCTTCAATCGGAGATTCGGCGTCACTCTTTCCCTTCCCAGCGTGGTCGGACGGCACGGCGTGATCGAGACTTTGGAGCCGGACATGTCGAACGAAGAGGGGCTGGCGCTCGAGCGCAGTGCGGCAAGCCTGAAGCAGGCAGTGGCCCGGGCCGCATGACGTTAAACGCCCAAATTCGCCGTTGATTGGTGCAGACGCATCAGGCCAGGATGACCATCGGGCTCCTCGGCGTGAACGTCAATCGGCAGTTCAACTATTCGCGATATTTCGCGATGATTCCCGGCTGAGATGAGGGCGCGCTCGCGTTCTCGCGCGGCTGGTTCGAGATCGCGATGGCGCAGACGCCTAAGCCCAAGACGGTCGCGATCGCTGCGGCGGATGCGGAATTCGGCCGGTCCGATTGCGGCGGCGCCCGCGACAACGCCAAGAAGTCCGAGCTCAACATCGTCTACGACAAGAGCGATCCGTCACCCAGTTCCAGAACATCGTCGGCCACGATCTGTCGCAGTTCCGCGACACAACCCACCAGGTGACCCTGTGGCCGGCGGAATACAAGACCGGCAAAATCATCTATCCGTATCAGGACGCGAAGAAGAGATAATAGTTGTGGCTGCAGGAATTGACCTCGATTGGCCACAATACCGCCACTCAGATGCTTGCGCTGGTATCTGGATTCTATGGTGGTAACGTCTTAGAGTCGCGTCCGCCGAGAGGCGGCTACAACCCGGTTGGACTTCGCAAGGTCCCTGAGGCGCGTGTTGCTTTTTTGGCGCTCGCCGCGAGATAACGTCCCCCCTGAGGGCGCGGTTACGAACGCGGAGTGCGAATGAACTTATCCGTGTCACTCGGAGCGGGTGGGACTAGTAGCCTCACGGTGTTGGGGGAGGATGGTGAGCGCGTCCTCTGCCGAGGATGGCGTGATGACGGGAATGGCGTCCGGACCGCCGTGCTGGCCGTGCTTTCCGCCTCGGAACACCCGACGCCAGGCCTCGTTGATCGGCTGGCTCACGAATACGGGCTGAAGGATGAATTGGACGCTCGCTCAGCGGTGCGGCCGCTGGCGCTTGTGCGCGAACACGGGCGGACCATGCTGCTCCTTGAGGATCCCGGCGGCGAGCCGCTCGACCGACTCCTCGGCCGACCCATGGAAATGGGAAGGTTCTTGCGCTTCGCCGCCGGTATATCGGCCGCGCTTCGCCAGTTACACCAACGCGGCCTCATCCATAAGGACATCAAGCCGGCCAATGTGCTCGTTGACTTCGCGACCGGCCAGGTCTGGCTAACAGGCTTTGGTATCGCGTCGCGTCTTCCGCGCGAGCGTCAGTCACCAGAACCTCTCGAGCTCGTCGCGGGGACGCTCGCCTACATGGCGCCCGAACAGACCGGACGAATGAATCGTTCGATCGATACCCGGAGCGACCTCTATTCCCTCGGGGTCACCCTGTACGAAATGCTCACCGGCGCTCTGCCCTTTATGGCCTCGGATCCGATGGAATGGGTCCACTGCCATATTGCGAGACAGCCCGTGCCGCCCGTAGAGCGGTTGAAGGACTTGCCGCTACCTGTCTCTGCCATCGTCTCGAAGCTGCTCGCCAAGACTGCCGAGGAACGCTATCAGACCGCCGCGGGCGTCGAGAGTGATCTCCGCCGCTGCCTCGCTCAATGGGAACGAGAGCGCCGCATTGAGGAGTTTCTGCTGTGCGAGCACGACACGTCAGACCGGCTGCTGGTCCCTGAGAAATTGTATGGACGAGCACACGAGATCGACACCTTGCTCGCCGCTTTCGATCGAGTCGTGGCAGGTGGCGCGCCGGAATTGGTGCTCGTTTCCGGATATTCTGGGATCGGAAAATCGTCCGTTGTCAACGAGCTCCACAAGGTGCTGGTTCCGCCACGCGGCTTTTTTGCAACGGGCAAATTCGACCAGTACAAACGCGACATCCCTTATGCCACATTGGCGCAAGCCTTTCAGAGCCTCGTCCGCCGGCTGTTGGGTAAGAGCGAGGCCGAGATCCAGAGTTGGCGCGACCGTCTTCGGCACGCGTTGGACCCGAATGGGTTGCTCATTGTTGACCTCGTCCCTGAATTGAAGCTCATAATTGGCGCGCAACCGCCGGTTCCGAATCTCCCGCCACAGGACGCCCAGAATCGGTTCCAGCTGGTGTTCCGGCGCTTCATCAACGTGTTCGCACGGCCGGAACACCCTCTCGCCCTGTTCCTCGACGATTTGCAATGGCTCGACGCGGCGACGCTCGATCTCCTCGAGCATCTGGTCACGCACTCGGAAGTGCGGCACCTGCTGCTGGTCGGCGCCTATCGGGACAACGAAGTCAACGAAGCCCATCCGCTTGTGCGCAAGCTCAAAGCGATCCGCAAAGCTGGATCGAGGGTACACGACATTGTACTTTCACCACTCACCCGCGCGGATTTGGGACGGTTGATTGCGGACTCACTTCACTGCGAACTGGAGCACGCCGACCCGTTGGCGCAACTGGTGCATGAGAAAACCGCCGGCAATCCATTTTTCGCCATTCAGTTCGTTTTTGCGCTGGCCGAAGAGGAGCTGCTGACCTTCGATCGTGGCGCGGCGAGGTGGTGCTGGGATCTGAATCGAATCCACGCCAAGGGTTACACCGACAATGTGGTCGACCTGATGGTCGGGAAATTGAACCGCCTGCCGGTCGATACTCAGACCGCATTGAAGCAGCTCGCCTGCATGGGCAACAGCGCTGAGTTCGGCATGCTGACGCTGATTTACCGGGATTCCGAGGACATGCACCGGAATTTTTGGGAAGGGGTCCGAGCAGGGCTCGTTTTCCGGTCCGAAGGGGCCTATAGCTTTCTCCACGATCGCGTTCAGGAAGCGGCCTATTCGTTGATACCCGAGGAGACGCGTGCAGCCGTCCATCTTCGAATCGGCCGACTTCTGGCGTCACGGACCGAGCCGGCGGAACTCGAAGAGAGAATCTTCGAGATCGTGAATCAGTTCAACCGTGCTTCTCGACTTGTGACGTTAGCGGAGGAACGCGTCCACGTTGCCGAATTGAATCTCATCGCCGGCAAGCGAGCGAAGGCATCGACCGCCTACGCCTCCGCGCTCGCGTATTTGGCGGCGGGCCGGGCACTAATGTCGGAAACGGGATGGGAACAGCGGTATGAGCTCATCTTCGCATTAGAATTTCACACCGCCGAATGCGAACTGCTGACCGCGGACTTAGCGGGGGCCGAAGATCGGCTTGCGATGCTGGCGCCATGCGCAAGAAGCCTCCAGCACGTCGCCGCGACCGCCCGTTTGCGCCTCACGCTTTACACGACCCTTGATCGGTCGGACCGCGGAGTGGAGGTATGCCTCGAATTTCTTCAAAGCGGTGGCACCTACTGGTCGCCGCATCCGACAAAGGACGAGGTACGACAAGAATACGAGCGGATCTGGTCGCGGCTCGGAAGCCGCTCGATTGAGGATCTCATCGACCTGCCTTTGATGAGCGACCCCGAGACCCTTGCGACGCTCGATGTTTTAACCGAAGTCGTGACCCCGGCATTGTTCACCGATGACAACCTTCTTTCGCTTGTCATTTGCCGCATGGTCAATCTTAGTCTCGATCACGGCAACAGCGACGGGTCGTGTTTCGCCTACGTTTGGCTTGGCATGGTCGCCGGACCGCACTTCGGCAACTACGATGCCGGATTCAAATTCGGCCGGCTCGGCTACGAACTGGTAGACAAGCATGGATTGCACCGCTTTCAAGCTCGTACCTATATGTCCTTCGGAAATCTCATCATGCCCTGGACGAGGCATATCCAGACTGGCCGTGATTTGGTGCGCCGCGCCTTCGAGGCTGCAAACAGAGTCGGCGACCTGACCTTTGCGACCTATAGCTGCAACAACTTGAATACGAATCTGATTGGAAGCGGAGATCCACTTGATTACGTGGAAGTGGAGGTCGAGAATGGCCTCTCCTTTGCGCGGAAGGCGCGGTTCGGTCTCGTCGTCGACATTATCGCCGCCCAGCGTGGGCTGGTCCGGACTCTGCGCGGGTCGACGATGGAATTCGGCTCGTTCAACGATCAGCAATTCGACGAGTCCCAGTTCGAGCAGCATTTGGCGAATGACCCGCGTTTGGCGCTGCCCGAGTGCTGGTATTGGATCCGAAAGCTGCAGGCTCGCTTCTTTGCGGAGGACTATCGTTCGGCCATCGAGGCATCAGCGAATGCACAACGGCTGCTATGGACCTCACCTTCCTTTTTTGAAGTAGCGGAATATCATTTTTACAGCGCGCTTTGTCGGGCGGCACTTTGCGCGTTGCCAATGCCCGACCAGCGACAGCAGCATTTCGAGTCTCTTGCTACCCACCACAAGCAGCTGGAGATCTGGGCCGAAAACTGCCCTGAGAATTTTGAGACGCGTGCGAGACTGGTCGCCGCCGAGATTGCCGGCCTTGAGGGCCGCGAACTTGATGCGATGCGTCTCTACGAGCAGGCCGTCCGCTCGGCGCGTGAGAACGGCTTCGTTCACAACGAGGCCCTCGCCAACGAATTGGCGGGCCGCTTCTATCTCGACCGTGGTCTTGAGAAGAACGGCAATGCCCACCTCCGCGACGCGCGCGCTTGTTATGCGCTGTGGGGCGCGAACGGAAAGGTGAGGCAGCTTGATCGGCTCTATCCGCATTTGGCCGCTGCGGAGGGGAATCGTCCGACGGCGACCATTGGCTCCCAGGTCCAGCAGCTCGATGTAGTGAGCGTCGTCAAAGCCTCTCAGGCCGTGTCCAGCGAGATCGAATTACCCAAGCTCATTGAGCGGCTTATGACGATTGCCCTTGAGAACGCGGGCGCCAATCGCGGTCTTCTGATCCTGTCGGCAGAGGATGACTATCTGATTCAGGCAGAGGCCCAGGCCGCCGGCGATCAGGTCGAAGTCGTGCTGTGCCAAAAGCCAATCAGGGGGATTACCTGTCCCGAATCCCTCGTCCGCTATGTCATCCGCACGCACGAAAGCGTGATTCTCGATGATGCCTCCAGGCCCAACCTATTCTCCGAGGACGATTATCTGCGCGGCCGACAATCCAGGTCGATCCTCTGCCTCCCGTTGATCAAACAAGGACGGTTGACGGGGCTGCTTTACCTCGAGAACACGTTGACCTCGCACGCCTTCACCCCGGATCGGATCGCGGTCCTGGAACTGTTGGCGGCGCAAGCTGCGATCTCGCTGGAGAACACCCGTCTCTACAGCGATCTCCAAGAGCGTGAGGCGAAGGTCCGCGAAGCGCAGGCGGAACTCGCTCACGTGACGCGGGTGACGACGCTGGGAGAGCTGACCGCCTCGATCGCCCACGAAGTGAACCAGCCGCTTGCCGCAGTCGTTGCCAACGCCGAGGCCTGCCTGCACTGGCTCGACCGCGAAATTCCCGACCTGGACGGGGCACGCCGCTCCGTGGAGTGGATCATCAAGGATGGCAATCGGGCGGGCGATGTGATCCGGCGTGTCCGCGCGCTCTCGAAAAAGGCTGATACCAACAAGGCGCCGCTCGCCATCAATGACGTGGTCAACGAGGTCATTGCCTTGGTGCAACGTGAGCTGTTCAGCCACCGGGTGTCGCCGCGGATGGAGCTTGCGCCCGCGCTTCCTTTGATCCTCGCCGATCGGATCCAGCTGCAGCAGGTGATCATCAATCTGGTGATCAACAGCATCGAAGCGATGCAAGCGGTCACGGATCGGGCGCGCGAACTGGTGATCCGAACGCACCAGGACGAAGCACACCAGGTGCTGGTGATAGTGAAGGACTGCGGTGTCGGAATCTCCGCCGAGGACGCAGATCGCCTGTTCGACGCCTTCTTCACCACGAAATCGGGTGGCATGGGCATGGGGCTCTCGATCTGCCGTTCGATCATCGAAGCCCACGGCGGCCGACTATGGGCAGAGCCAAATTTGCCCCAGGGGGCGACCTTTCACTTCACCGTGCCCTTGCATCAAGGGGCTGCTTCGTGACCGAGCGTCCAACACCCCCGCGCGACCTCACGAGCGCCGAGCAGCCGATCGTCTTCGTCATTGACGACGACGAATCAATGCGCAGGGCGCTCACCAATCTCTTCCAATCGGTGGGCTTGCGGGTGGAGGTGTTCGGTTCGGCCCCCGAATTGCTGCAGAGCAACCTTCCGGATGTTGCGAGCTGCTTGGTCCTCGACATCAGGTTGCCGGGATTGAGCGGCTTGGACTTTCAGGCCGAGCTGGCCAAGGCGAACATTCACATTCCAATCATTTTCATGACCGGTCATGGCGATATCCCGATGACGGTCAGGGCCATGAAGGCTGGAGCGATCGACTTCTTGACCAAACCCTTTCGCCACCAAGAAATGCTGGATGCCGTGGCGATTGCAATCGAACGAGACCGGAAGAGGCGCACGGATCAGAAGAAGATCTCGAACGCGCAGGCTCTCTTCGAGACTCTGACCCCCCGCGAGCGGGATGTTCTGGCCCTAGTCGCCGCCGGACTCATGAACAAGCAGATAGCGGCCGAGATTGGCATTGCTGAGATTACCGTGAAAATTCACCGCGGGCACGTCATGAAAAAAATGGGTACGAGGTCGTTGGCCGATTTGGTGAGAATCACCGAAATGCTCGGAATCCGTCGCGCCCAGCCGTAGCGCTGTACAAACCTAAGTATGATTTTTCGATCTCGCTTCGCGGCGCATTCTTGCGTATGGCGGCGGCGTCACGATAGGCTCTCGACTCGGCCGTGAAGGATAGACCATTGTCTCCAACCCCTTCCGTGATTTCGATCGTTGACGATGATGCATCCGTTCGCGTCGCAACAGATAACCTCCTCAGGTCGCTTGGCTACACCGTCCGTACATTTGCGTCGGCAGAGGAGTTCTTGCAGTCGGCCCACTTCGATGAAACGTCGTGCGTGATTACGGATGTTCAAATGCCGGCCATGAGCGGTGTCGAGTTGCAAGCCCTCGTGCTTGCCCAGGGGCACCGCGTGCCATAAGCCAGTCACCCCCGCGGCGGAGATCGACACGGATGCGCAGACGGCGCGCGTGGCGACTAAGACCAGAAGTCATCAGGGAGATTCACCACAATCGGTGTGGCTGTGCTTCGCCTGTCAGTGAGCGAGAAACGAGGTCCAAAGCGTCGGCCGGCGCTTCCGCTCTTGATAGGCCTGCTTGCAATGTCTGGAGCAGAAGCGTCGACTCCACGAGTAGTGCAGGACAAGGCCGAATTTGCCGCCGCAGCAGTCACATCGATTCGCTCTCATGGCTGGGGCTCCAATTTTAGCTTCAATCCAACAAGCTCCTATCTGGGGCCTACAGCGGGCGCCCTTGCATCGGGACTAGCCTTTGCCAGATATTCGCAGCCGATGTCGCGCAACGCTCCGCCCGCATTGCGATGACGCGTACATCCGGCCCGCTGGAAGCACGTCGCCGCCATCAACAGGTAAAAGAACGACGGCTCCGCGGTGCGGCCCAGGATCGATTTGCTGAACATATCTCCCTCCATCAGTGGGAAGCGCAACAGTTGAAAGATAAGCAGGCCGAGGCCACTGCTGGCTCCGGCGAATGACAGATAGTGCGACCAGACGAACTGCCGTATCCTATGGAGGTTGATTTTGAATGTCGTATTGGTTTGAGGAGCCCCATACTTTCGGTTTAGCTCATGCCGCTGAAGAGCTGCGTAATCCACGCAAGCGTGATCGACTACACGTGGCAGACTGTTTCTCTTTGTAATTGGTGTGCCGGTGCGATCCGCCCGGAGTCGTATTCGAGGAACCGTCTGCTCTTAGGAATCCGGCACGACGCACCCGGGCTGTTGGAAGCAAGAAAGAGTCAATCAGCGCAAGCTGCCACAAGCACTCCTGCGGTCCGTCGCTACATTATGTGCAGTGTCTTGATCCGAAGGATCGAAACCCGCGAACGTACTGCGCCAATCTTTTTGCCCATTCGGGGCCCGTCGCGCAGCCCGTTTTGAGCGAAGGAGTAAATTAATGGCCCGTCACTCAGATCTTATCGAAATGGATATGGAGCTTGCCGGTATTCCCGGGACATCGCTCAAGGTATCGCGCGTCGCCATCGGCACCTGGGCGATCGGCGGCTGGATGTGGGGCGGGACCGATGAGGCGGAATCAATTGCAACGATCCGAGCCGGGGTCGAGCACGGTATCAACGTGATCGACACCGCGCCGGTTTACGGGTTTGGCCGCTCCGAGGAGATTGTCGGCAAGGCGATCGCCGAAGGTAATCTGCGCTCGCGCGTGCTCATTGCAACCAAGACCGGGCTTGAATGGGAAGGTGGAAGGGTATTCCGAAATGCCAGCCGGGCGCGAATCATGCAAGAGGTCGAGGATTCCTTGCGACGGCTTCAAACCGATCACATCGACATCTATCAGGTGCACTGGCCCGACCCGCTGGTGACGATCGAAGAAACCGCGGAGGCTATGCACACCCTGTTTGAACAGGGCAAGATCGGCGCCATCGGTGTCAGCAATTTTTCGGTCCTCCAAATGGAGCGGTTCCGGCGGGTCGCGCCGCTGCATGTGCTGCAGCCGCCCTATAATCTGTTCGAGCGTGGCATCGAGACCGATATCCTGCCCTATTGCCGGAAGAACAAGATTGCGACCTTCGGCTATGGCGCCTTGTGCCGCGGCCTCCTCTCCGGCGGGATGCGGCCGAATTCCATATTTCAGGGCGATGATCTGCGCCGCACGGATCCGAAGTTCCAGCAACCGCGCTTCGCGCAATATCTTGCCGCCGTAGCAGGGCTCGATCGCCTCGCCCAGGAACGCTACGGCAAGCGGGTCATCCACCTTGCGATCCGTTGGATGCTGGACCAAGGGATCACCACGGCGTTATGGGGTGCGCGTCACCCGGGACAACTGCAGCCGGTCGACGAGGTGAGCGGGTGGTTGCTCGATGCACCCGCCAAGGCGGAGATCGATCGCATCCTGCGCGCAGCAGTCACCGATCCGATCGGTCCTGAATTCATGGCGCCGCCGGCGCGCAGCGTCGCGGCATGAATGAGAAGGTTTGCAGCACTCGAACGTCGGCGCGGAGGTCATTGTGGCCGCATCCCGGTTAAACGTGAACGGCGCGACCGTATCGGTCACGGCCGATGATCCTGATACGCCGCTGCTCTACGTTCTCAGAAATGAGCTTGGGCTGCATGGGCCGCGCTTCGGCTGCGGCCTCGGCCAGTGCGGAGCCTGCACGGTCCATATCGACGGCAATGCGGTGCGTTCCTGTATCACGCCGCTGTCTTCGGTCAATGACGGTAAAGTCGTGACCCTCGAAGGGCTGGGTACGGACGAGCGACCGCACCCCATCCAGCAGGCCTTCATCGAAGAACAGGCCGTGCAATGCGGCTACTGCATCAACGGCATGATCATGCAATCCGCTGCCCTGCTGACGCGCGCCCCGAAACCGACTGAACAGCAGATCAAGGCGGAACTGGCGAACAATCTCTGTCGCTGCGGAACTCACCTGCGGATCGTACGCGCGGTGAAGCGCGCCGCCGGCATCTGACGAGAGGCCTCAGTCATGAACGAGATGATCAATCGGCGCTCGCTGCTGCAGGCGACGGGCGCTCTCATCGTCACATTCAGCCTCATGCCTGACGCCGGCGGCGCGCAGCCGGCCTCGCTGGCTAAGACCGTTTCGCCTGATCGAGTCGACGGCTTCCTCGCCATCGACATCGATGGTGCAGTCCTGGTCTATTCCGGCAAGGTTGATCTCGGCACCGGCGTGCGCACCGCGCTCACACAGATCGTGGCGGAAGAGTTGGATGTGCCGATGAGTCAGGTGACGGTCATCCAGGGTGACACGGCGCTCACGCCGGACCAGGGCACAACCTTTGGAAGCCTGTCGATCCAGAACGGCGGAATGCAGTTGCGCCGCGCCGCGGCCACCGCGCGCCGTGCCTTGCTTGCGAAGGCTGCGGCGGAACTCAGGCGCGACGCGTCCTTGCTGGCGATCCGCAACGGTGTCGTAGTCAGCAAGAACGAATTGGACGGTAGGCCGAAGCTGCCCCTTGGAGCGCTGGTCGGCGGAACGTCGCTCGCGCTCCCGCTTGACAATGATGCCCCGCTCAAGGCGCCGGCCGACTACACGATCGTCGGAAAGCCAATGCCACGCCTCGATATCCCGGACAAGGTCACCGGGCGCTTCACCTACATGCAGGATTTCAAACTGCCGGGCATGCTGCACGGCCGTGTCATTCGACCTTCGGGGATCGGTGCGACGCTTGTCTCTTATGACGAAACCTCGATCAATCACATTCCTGGCATCGTCAAGGTGGTCCACATCAACAATTTCCTCGGCGTCGTGGCCGAAACCGAATGGAGCGCCATCAAGGCCGCACAACAACTGTCGGTCACCTGGTCCAAATGGGAGGGCCTGCCCGACGAGGCAAAGCTTTGGCAGCATGTCCGCGGCACCAAGGTCGTCCGGGATGACGTGACCAGCAATATTGGCGATGCAGCCGCACTGCGTGCAGCGACGCGCAAACTTTCTGCGACGTATGATTTCGCCATTCATACCCATGGCTCGATTGGTCCCTCCTGCGCGGTCGCAAGCTTCGTCGGCGGCAAGCTCACCTGCTGGACCGCGTCCCAGGGCGTCCATGATCTCCGGAAACAATTGGCAGCCATGCTCGCTGTCGAAAATGATGATGTCCGCTGCATCTATGTCGATGGCGCGGGCTGCTATGGCCGAAACGGGCACGAGGATGCGGCGGCAGACGCGGCCCTCATGGCGCGGGCCGTCGGCGGGCCGGTGCGCGTGCAATGGATGCGGGCCGACGAGCATGGTTGGGATCCCAAGGGGCCGCCAACCTTGGTGGACCTGCGCGCAGGACTCGACCAAGACGGCAACGTGATCGCCTGGGAATCGGAATTGTTCATTCCGGACGGCATTGCCACCTTCGTGGACCTCGTCGGCGCCGATCTTGCCGGCCTCAACAGCCTGGGCAAGCTCTCGCCGGGAGGCGTCCTCAATGATCTGGCGATCCCCTATGGCATTGAAAACGTGAAGACGACAGCGCATCGGCTCGAGTCCACGCCGCTCAAACCGGCCTGGATTCGCTCGCCCGGGCGCCTTCAGAATACCTTTGCCAATGAAGCCTTCTTCGATGAGATCGCGGCACAAACCGGAGCGGACCCGCTCGAGCTTCGGCTAAAACATCTCGATGATCCGCGCGGGCAAGAGCTTCTTGAGCGCCTCGCCGATGTCAGCAACTGGCGCGACCGTCCGAAGCCTGATCGCAGCGCGGACGTCGTAATCGGACGCGGCCTCGCCTATGTCAAATACGAGCTGGTTCGTACCTACGTTGGCGCGGTGGTGGAGGTGCAGGTCAACCGAAAAACCGGCGAGATCGCGGTCGTACGCTTTCACGTCGTTCATGATTGCGGACAGATCATTAATCCGGACGGGCTGCGCAATCAGATCGAAGGCAATATCGTCCAGACCGTAAGTCGTGCTCTCAAGGAAGAGGTGACCTTCGATCGCTCCATGGTGACGAGCCTCGACTGGGCGAGCTATCCGATTCTAACCTTCCCGGAAATCCCGGATGTCGTAATCGAGCTCATCGACCGCCCGGACCAGGTGCCCTGGGGTGGCGGCGAGCCTTCGGCGGCGATCGTGCCGGCGGCGATCAGCAATGCCGTCTTCGAGGCGACCGGCGCGCGGCTCCGGTCAGTTCCGTTCACCCCGGCCAAGGTCAAGGCAGCGATCGGGGCGACGTGAAGTCCGTTATGCAGCCCGACAATCCGGAGAATCGAGGGAAATCAACGATACGGCTGGATGAAGAACAGGCGATCACTGGCTTGAACCGGACGCGACCAGGTGCGCGCCTCCCCAGGCTCTGAAGGACGGTGTTGTTCCATTATGGTGGAACCCCAAATGCCGGGGGATCGATACCGCAAAAGCCCGCGCCCTCATTTCCGCATGAATGCCGTCTAAGCCTTACCAGTCTCAATGCGTGTTGCAGGTTTTCGTGCCTGATGCGCTTTCAAAGGAGGAGAAGGTGATGGCAACATTTGCGCTGTATGTTCCGCTCCAGGCGAAACCTGGCAAAGAGAAAGAGGTAGCGGATTTTCTGCGTTCCGCCGTGCCCTTGGTGAACGCTGAAGCGGGCACGACCTCTTGGTTTGCCATTCAAGAGGGGCCGTCCTCCTTCGCCATCTTCGACACGTTCGACGACGAGGCCGGGCGCGATGCGCATCTCAACGGCAAGGTGGCGGCGGCCTTGATGGAAAAGGCCAAGGCCGGCGACCTGTTTGCCAAAACGCCCGAGATCCACAGGCTCGAAATTCTCGCGGACAAGCTACCAAAATAAAGTCCGCGGATGCCTGGGGTCTGTCCGGAGCAGTCGCGTTGCGCCGCGACCAGAGGGTCCGTTGTTTGGGGTGAACTCACCGCGCCGACTGCGTTGTCGGTGCGGCTGCTCGTGACCCTGCCGCGATTTCAAAATTCAGGCCAATCCTGGAAGCCGAGATATCTGTTGGACATCGAGTTTGGGGGGATTTGACGGATTGCGCCGATGCAGCCGGTGACTTTTTTCAGGCCCAACTTAAGGACATGATCGACCTGATACCAATTCCAGATCAGGATGACCTGCCGAGCCCTCCTTACAGCACGTGGAAAGCCGTTTTTTTAAAATCGCTCTGAGCCACGCGATTGCGTCGGGGATGAAACGGACGCGGCATCAGCTTGCGCCAGCCATGCCGGGCCAGAAGATTATAGATCCGTGCTGTTGCTGGTTTCGTGCCCAATTGCCAGTTCGTAGGCCGTTTTGAGATCATGGATGTTCAACATCTCGCCTGCCCGTGCAGAAATAAGCTGTGCACCTGCAATGGCGTATAATATGTTTCCGTAGTCCCTTGTGAATTGATTCTTGACGTTTCGTGCGAAGAATTCAGTGGCGATCGCGCAAACATAGTGAGATGATCACGATGCCTGAAGAGGCTTGATCCCACAGGGATTTGTAGGTCGAACCCGCGTCGGCGGGAAATATCCGGGCGGATGTGAATCGGCGGAACATCCAAATTTTGCCCGCACGGCCGAGGTTTTTGTTGCCTACTGATCCTGTTTGGTTCCGGCTTCGCCGGCTTGGGGTGGGCAACGCGCCGGCTCTACGACGCATTTGAATGGTCTTGTCTCTGCCGGCGCGTTGCCCACGCCGTCGGCAATTTCAGATCGATGACGGCGTGGGCAAATCACCGCCGATCATCGGGCAACTGCATGCGCCGCGGCCGGCGATTTGCCCATCCTACTGGGTCGGAAGAAGCGAAAACACCTCGCCGGGGCGACGATAGCCGAGGTCGAGCGGAGACGCATTCTCGATGTCGATCGAGTCCACCTTGGCAAGCGGCGGCCCGTCTCGGCAGCGTTCGATCAGCTGTGCGACCGCAGGCGGTGGGCCGGCGACCAGCACCTCGACCGCGCCGTCGAGCCGGTTGCGGACCCAACCCTTGAGGCCGAGCCCTAAGGCTTTCCGCTCAACCCATACGCGAAAGCCGATTTTTTGGACGACGCCGCGGATCATCAGCCGTTTGACCTCGCGAGGCTCAGTCGCCATGAAAAATCGCTCCGGTTTGAGGCGCATTGTTCCGCGCCGACGCCCAGCGTGCCAAGCCGCGCTGATAGTACAGCGGAAACCCGGCATCGCGCGCCGCCTGTGTCACGATATCCAGGTAGCCGGGCCGCGGCCGGCCGCACGCCCGGTCGCGCCCAATATAGACCAACGCGGCGCAACGCCGGCGGTGCGTCACCACCGCCACAGTAACGGCCCGGTAGAGCCCGCCATCAAGGTTCTCATAGGCATTGAGCGCCGCAACATCGCGCGGCGTCACCCGCCACAGCAACCCGTGCACGCAACCGCCCGGCGCCGGCACCAGGGACGCATAGCCGGCCCGCATGATGATGAAACGGTAGCCCGGCAGATAAGCGCGGCCCTCAAGCCGCGCGCCGGGGCACCGCCACCGCATGAGCGCGACGCACATGTTGGAACCATAGGCGAAATGCAGCATGTCAGCGCGCCGGTCTTAATCTCTCCCGCAATCGAAATCGGCGGGTGCGGGGCGCTCAGTCCTCTCGAAGTCCGAGCGCCCCTTACACGGTTTGGCCGTGGAACCCCACGATGTCGATGGAGGCGGGTTCGATCGCGTTGGCGGTCAGGAAGTTCTGCACCGCGGCCGCATGCAGCGCGGTGACCATCTGCTCGGCTTCGACCAGCATACCTGGCCGCGCGGTGCGGTCGGCCAGCGTGCGGCCTGC
>Ga0257161_1000142_pt1 | contig 19045 bp, 18 predicted proteins | sample NR01A_FD_185954 | JGI IMG/M metagenome (GOLD analysis project Ga0257161, IMG submission 185954) | Soil microbial communities from H.J. Andrews Experimental Forest, Oregon, United States - NR-01-A | ecosystem: Environmental > Terrestrial > Soil > Temperate forest > Bulk soil | place: USA: Oregon... | reverse complement strand
TGGAGCAGGCAAACTCCCGACTCCGGTTGCAGACACCATCAGTTTGAGGGACGACCACACATCTGCGTAACTAGCCAGATGGCTAGTCCGGCCCGTTACCCCATCTACTGCTCATTTTCGGTCGAAGCGGAACCATGCAACATGAAAGTCTCGAACGCCGATGCACGAAATAAGGATCGACCACCACCATGCCCCACATCACCACCGACGACCGCGTGAAGCTCTACTATCAGGAGATCGGCAGCGGCGTTCCGATCGTGTTCGTGCACGAGTTCGCCGGCGATTGCCGATCGTGGGAAGCCCAGTTTCGTCACTTCGGCCAGCGCTATCGCTGCATCGCCTATAACGCGCGCGGCTTTCCGCCCTCCGACGTACCGCAGGGCGCCGAGCGCTACTCCCAGGCGCGCGCCCGCGACGACATTCGCGCGGTGCTCGATGGCCTCAACATCGACAAGGCTCACATCGTTGGCCTGTCCATGGGGGGATTTGCCACGCTGCATTTCGGCTTCACTTATCCGGATCGGGCGCGCTCGCTCACGATCGGCGGCTGCGGCTACGGGGCGGCGCCGGACCAGCGCCAACAATTCGCCGAAGAGGCGGAAGCCGCGGCGGCGCGCTTCGAGGACATCGGCATGGCAAAAGCCGCCGAAACCTACGCACTCGGACCGACCCGCGTGCAGTTCCAGAACAAGGATCCGCGCGGCTGGCGGGAATTCGCCGACCAGCTTGCCGATCACTCCAGCGAAGGCTCCGCCCTGACGATGCGCGGCGTACAAAGGCTTAGGCCGTCTCTGTACGATCTCACCGAGGAGATGAAGAAGATCACTGCGCCGACCCTGATCATCACCGGAGACGAGGATTGGGCCTGCCTTGAGCCGGGCTTCCTGATGAAAAGAATGATCTCGAGTGCCGGCCTGGTGGTGATGCCGAATTGCGGCCACACCATCAATCTGGAGGACCCCGACGTCTACAACGGGCATCTCGACGACTTTTTCCACGCCGTGGAGTTGGGCAAATGGCCGGTGCGCGATCCCCGCGCCATGGCTGCGGCGATCTTGGGAAGATGAAGTGCGATGGCCCGTAGCCCGGATGGAGGGACAGCTCTTCGCGGTCCCATAATCCGGGGCCGCCGTGGCAAGCGGCAACGGTTTTCCCGGATGGAGCGACCGCAAGTGCGGTCGCTCCATCCGGGCTACGGGCCTGGCATGCTTCTTGCGGGCCACCGAGGCAAGCTCTACGCTCCTTGTCGGACCGGAGGCGCCCGATGGCCTCGACCAAGCTGTTGATCGATGACGTGAGCATGAAATTCGCGACGCCCGCGGGCGTCTTTCATGCGCTCGACCACATCGATCTCGCGGTGCTGCGGGGCTCCTTCGTGAGCCTCATCGGGCCGTCGGGGTGCGGCAAGAGCACCATCTTCAACATCGTCGCCGGCCTGCAGGAGCCGAGCGAGGGGCGCGTCCTGATCGACGGCGTCGACTCAACCAGCACCATCGGCCGGGTCGGCTACATGCTGCAGAAGGACTTGCTGCTGCCGTGGCGGACGCTCACCGACAACATCATCCTCGGCATGGAGATCCAGGGCGTGAAGCGCGCCGAAGCACGGGCGCGGGCGCTGCCGCTGCTGCGCCGCTACGGCCTTGCGGGTTTCGAAAACGCCTATCCGCGCGCGTTGTCGGGCGGCATGCGCCAGCGCGCCGCGCTGCTGCGCACCCTGCTGTTCGACACCGATGTCGTCCTGCTCGACGAGCCGTTCGGCGCGCTCGATGCGCAGACCAGGCTGCGCATGCAGGAGTGGCTGCTGCAGCTCTGGGAGGATTTTGGCAAGACGGTGGTGTTCGTCACCCATGACGTCGAGGAAGCGATCTTCCTGTCCGACGAGGTGTACGTCATGGGCGCCCGCCCCGGACGGATCATTGCGACCATTGCGGTCGCGCTGCCGCGTCCGCGCCTGCGCGCTTGCGCCGCCACGCCGGATTTCATGGCGCTGAAGGAACGCTGCCTCGACCTCTTGCACAGCCAGGCGCCTCCGGACATCGAGGATGCCGCGTAGCCATGACCATCCCGCAAGCTCCCGCCGAGGTCATAGCGCGCAAAACCATCGCGACTCTAACCTCAGACGTCGCCGGTGTCGCGCCTGCGAAACCGGCCCGACGCCTGCCGGTGGAGAAGGAGTGGCCGACCTCCGCGATCGTCGCGGTTCAGATCGGCATTCTGGTCGTCATCATTGCGGCGTGGGAAATCGGCGCCGCCACTGGCTTCATCGATAAGTTCTTCTGGTCGCACCCGAGCGCGATCTATCATACGCTCACGATTTTCTTCACCACCGGCGACGCCTTCACGGACATCGCCTTCACATTCCGCTCGACCATTCTGGGCTTCCTCATCGGCACCTTCGCGGGTTCTGCGCTCGGCCTGTCGTTCTGGTGGTCGAAGAACTACGCCGCCATCGTGCAGCCCTACATCATCTGCTTCGAGTCGCTGCCCAAGCTCGCGCTCGCCCCGCTGATCGTTCTGGTGTTCGGCATCGGCATCGCCTCCAAGATCGCGATCGCCACCGCGCTCACCCTGGTCGTATCGACGCTCACCACCTTCGCGGGCGTCAAGGCGGTCGATCCCGACGGCGAGAAGCTGTTCTATTCGCTCGGCGCGTCGCGCCTCCAGGTGTTCCGCAAGCTCGTGATTCCATCCTGTCTGCCGTGGATCATATCGGTGCTTCGCGTCAACATCGGCTTGGCGCTGACCGGCGCCATCGTGGGCGAATTCATCGCCTCCCAGCACGGGCTCGGCCGCGCCATCATCTATGCGGGCCAGACCTACGACATCGCGCTGGTCTGGGTCGCAGTGTCGGTGCTCTCAGCGCTCGCCGTCGTGATGTATGTCACAGTGTCGTGGATTGAACGCGTGCTGCACAAGGGCATCAAGGTGTAGGAGGGCGTAGGGTGGGCAAAGTCGCTCGCCAGCGGCTAGGACCTGTCGCACCGGCCTCGCGCGACTTTGCCCCCGCGGTCAAAACGGCGAGTTCGGACAGCATGGGCAAAGGCGCATGAGTGGTCGCCCGAGTTGCAAGCGCGAAGAGCGCGCCTTTGCCCACCCTTGTATTAGCGTCATCGGAAGCGAACGGATCGAACAGGAGAACCCCATGCACAGACGCCGGTTTCTCACATCCGCCGTCGCGGCGGCCGGAGCCGCCACGGTCGGCCGCATCGCTCCGGCCCGGGCGGCGCGCGAGCTCCTGGTGGCTGAGCCGGTCCATTCGACCGGATATCTGCCGCTCTACATCGCCATGGCCAAAGGCTATTTCGAGGACGTGAAGGTCAACCTCGTCACCATCGAAACCGGCAGCGGCCACACCAATGCGGTGCTGTCGGGGCAGGCCTTCGCGTTCATCGGCGGCCCCGAGCACAACGCCTTCGCCAAGGTCAAGGGCGCCGAACTACGCGCCATCGTGGCCTGCGTTGATCGCGGCAACACTTACATTTGTGCAGCGCCTGCCTTCGCGCCGGCGGACACCGACTGGCCGCGCTATTTCAAGGGCAAGACCATCGCGGTCGGCCCGCTCGGCGGTACACCCAACTCGATCATGCGTTATCTGCTCGGCAGATGGAAACTGGACGCCAAGACGGACGTGACGCTGATCGAGACTGCCAACTCCGCCACCATTGCGGTGGTGCGCGGCAAGCAGGCGCAGATCGCCGGCGCGACCGAGCCCTACGTCACCCAGGGCGTGCGCAACAAAGTATGGGGCGAGCCGTTCTATAACGTGCCGAAGGAGTTCGGCCCTTATGCATATTCCACCTTCAATGTGCGGCTCGACACCATCCGCAAGGAGCCGGAGCTGGTCCGCACCTTCGTGCGCGGTATGGTGAAGGGACTGAAATTCCTCTACGCCAATCCGGCAGGAGCGAGCGAGATCGCCAAGGCGCAGTTCCCCACCATGCCGATCGAAGACCTCCGGGCGACCCTCGATCGCTCGTTCAAGGACGAACTGTGGAGCCGCGACGGCATTATCAGCCCGGCCTCCTGGACGACTGCCAGTGCGGTCGTGCGCGAGACCGGCATTCTCAAGGCGGACATCAAGTACGAAGAGATCATCGACATGAGTTTTGTCGAGAAAGGGTGACCTCGCTACGTCTCCCGCTTGCGGGAGAGGTAAACGAATGCCTCCCCGCTATCAGCCTTTGACGACGGCAATCGGAACTAGCCGCGCCACCGTCACCGTGACCCCCGTCGCGGCCATGACATCTGCGACCTGCTCCACATCCTTGTAGGCTGCCGGCGCCTCTTCGATCAGTCCCTTGGCGGAGGCGGCGCGGACCTCTATCCCCAGGTCGTGGAGTTCCCGCCGCAGGCGATTGTAATCGATCGTCTGCTTGGCCTTGTGGCGCGACATCAGGCGTCCGGCGCCGTGGCACGCGGAGCCGAATGTTTCCGACATGGCGACACCGGTGCCGGCGAGCACGTAGGAGGCGGTCCCCATGGATCCGGGGACGAACACCGGCTGGCCGGTGCTCCGGTAGCGCTCGGGAATGCCCTCGCTGCCGGGGCCGAACGCGCGCGTGGCGCCTTTGCGATGGACGACGCAGGCAATGCCGCCGTGCTCCTCGAGCTTGGCGATATTGTGGGATACGTCGTAGACGACGGCGAGGTCTTCGTCCCTGCCCAGCACGCGTCGCCATGCGCCGCGCACCGCATGGGTGATGAGCTGGCGGTTGCACCATGCGAAGTTCGCGGCCGCCGCCATGGCGCGAAAATACGCCTGGCCCTCCGGCGAGACGAACGGTGAGCAGGCGAGCTCGCGATCGGGCAAGGTGATTCCGTATTGCGCCATGACCTGGTCCATGAGCCGCACGTATTCGGTGCAGGTCTGATGGCCGAGGCCCCGCGAGCCGGTGTGGATGAGGATCGTAACCTGGTCCTCGAACAAGCCGAAGGCCGCGGCGCGAGCGCTGTCATGGATCTGCGCGACGCGCTGCACCTCGAGGAAGTGATTGCCGGATCCGAGCGTGCCCAGCTGATCGCGCCCGCGTTCGCGCGCGCGCGTCGGTACTGCGTCAGCGCTTGCCCCCGCGAAAGAGCCGCGCTCTTCGATCGATTCGGCATCGGCTTCGCTCGCGTATCCGGCCCCGATCGCCCAGCGCAGGCCGGTGTCGAGAACGTCGTCCATGGCGCGGTCGTCGAGCGTGAGCCGCCCCTTGTGGCCGATCCCGGTCGGCACGTCGCGCTGGATTTGCGTCGCCAACGCCGCCAGGTGGTCCCGGACGTCCGGAAATCGTGCGCCACTCGCGAGCAGCCGCACGCCGCAATTGATGTCATAGCCGACGCCACCCGGCGAGATCACTCCGTCGGCCGCGCGCGTCGCCACCACGCCGCCGATGGGGAAGCCGTATCCCTGGTGGATGTCCGGCATCGCGAGGGCGGGTTCCTGCACGCCCGGAAGCGTCGCAGTGTTGACCAGCTGCTCCAGGGCGCGCTCCTGGACGAGATGCTCGACCATCTCCCGGGTGGCGTAGAGCCGCGCCGCCACGCGCATGTCATTGCGGAAGCTGCGCGGGATCTCCCATGCGCAGGGCGCAATCTGTTGGAGATCCGCAAGGCCTATGGGGCGCATGGCTTTTCTCGCCTAGGTGTCGAACACAATGGTCGCTTCCCACCTGCCCTCACGCTCGCGAACCGAAAGCTCATGATGCGTAACGGCCTTGATATCCTCGACCGCCGCTGCGGCCACCGCCGTAACGGTGGCTCTCAGTTTGATTTCGGTCAGCTCGTGTATCCGAAATCCCATATAGGCGTGGTATTCGGACGTCGCGCGATAAAGCAGCTCCGATAGCCAGTCGACGAGAAGCGCCTCGCGGTCTCGCGCCTCGATCTCGATCGTCTCCGTCCGGTACGGCTGCGCGTTGGCGATGCCGCTCCCAAAGAGAAAGGTCATCATTCCCGTCGCCGCGTTGGCGAAAAGCTCTTCGAGATTACGGCCCCATGCGCGGAGCTTGAGATCGCCGGGATGGTCGAGGAACTCAAAGCCGGCAACCGGCTGATCGGGCCTGCTGCGCATGTTCGCTCGCAGTCCATGAGTCATGTGCGGGTTCTGGCTTGGAAAACTCCGGCTTCGCCGACCCGTTCCTTACTCCCGCCGACGGCTATGTACATCACTGCAATCAAATCACCTAAAAGCGCTCCCGATTGTGCTGGTAGCCCGGATTGAGCGCAGCGAAATCCGGGAGGCCTGTCAATACGGTAAGGCCGCCCCCGGGTTTCGCTGCGCTCAACCCGGGCTACACCGACTAAAAGCGCGTTTTGTTGGCTTTGGGCTAAGTTGGTGCTGTCGCTGCGACTCTTTGGCGAGGAGGCAGGCCCGCGTTCGCCGGAACGGGGCGGCGGCGAGAAAGGTTTCATTTTGAGTGGGAAGCTGCACCGTGTGCGCCGTCAAACGTGAGTAACTGCCATGCCGCCGGATGCCACTATCAAGGATGCCACTGTCAAGAAGGTCAGCAGCCGGACGTCGCCGCGAGGTGACATGGGGCAAACATATCTCACGTCGGGCAAGCGCGTATCGATGCGCCTGTGGCAGCACGAGGAGCCGCAGCCGATGCCGGTCACCGAACGCGATTATGAGACCGTCGGCTACGTTATTTCCGGTCGCGCCGAGCTTGACCTTGAGGGGCAGACGGTGCGGCTGGAGCCGGGCGATTCGTGGCTGGTGCCAGCGGGCGCCAGGCACAGTTACCGGATATTGGAGCCGCTCACAGCCGTGGAGGCGACCTCGCCCCCTGCGCAAGTGCATGGGCGCGACATGGCGCAAACCTTGGCGCCAGCCAACCAAGCCAAGACGGCGTCCGCCGGCGCCAAAGCCAAAGGCGGTTGAGAGGGCAGGGCCACGCGCGAAGGCAGTCAATGGAGGCGAAAGCAATGGCAACGACCGGCCTCGAAGTCTTCGACAAGACGCTGCACACGACCAATCAATGGCTCGACGAGATCTGCGCCGAGATCGGTCCCGACAAGCATCTGGCGTGGCATGTGCTGGGAGCCGTGCTGCGGTCGATCCGCGACGAGCTGCTTATCGGCCAGTCTGCGCATCTCGCTGCGCAGCTGCCCCTGCTCATACGCGGGGCCTACTTCGATCAATATCGGCCGGCGGCGCAGCCGGTCGCGGAACGCTCGCAGGAGGATTTCATCGCCCGCATTCGCCAGGAGCTGGCAGGTTGCCGGCCGGTCAGGCCGGACCTCGCCGCGACCGCGGTGATGCGAACGCTCAATCGCCACATCACCGAAGGGCAGGTGAAAAAGGCGCGCGACGCGTTGCCCAAAGGCATACGCGCGCTGTGGCCGGAACCCGAGCAAACCGCAAGGGGCGCAATGGCTGCGCCGCGCGGCGAAGAACCCGCGCCGGGCGCACCTTCCCAGAAGCAATCTGCCCCAGGATCCCGAGATGCTGTCGAGCGCCAGCCGGAGCGCGCCGGCGCCGCAACCAGTACACCAATGGCCCAAAGCGCCCCCGCCTTGCCGAGCGCCGAGCCCGCCTCAGCTAAGGCGGCGGAGCGAGCCATGAGCGATCAGGGAGGCTCGAATCGAGCCGGAGCGAAAATGCGCACAAGGCGCAAAGGCAAGCTGCCCGCGGAGCCGTAGCGTAGGCAAAGCCCCGACGGTCGGCCGGACCCTGCCATCGGGCCGGCCCGATGACAGCTTCGCGTGCCCACCCTACGTCACCTTTAATTCGTACCCTTCGGCACCACCCGCTCGGCCGCGGACGGCAGGTATCGGTCCGTGTAGACTGATTCCGCGGCCGGAGTGCCGGTCAGCCCATACGCGGCCACCACGGCGTCGATCGTCTTCGCGAGCTTTTCAGGCGTAACGGAGCTCAACCCCGCATTCGCAACGTGGGGCGTATTAGTCAATCCCAGCGCCAGGTCGAGGCGGATTTTCTCGATCTCCATCTTCATCATCGGGTCACGGGCCTTGAGAAGATCGAGGGCCTTTTGCGGCGCCGCGATGGTATCGCGGGTGCCCTGGTTGAGCGCCTTGACGACGGCGCGGGTGGTCTGCGGGTTTTCATCGGCGAATTTCTTGCGGGTCACCAGGGCGAGCCCGTACATGTCGGCGCCGAAGTCGGAATATTTCAGCACGAACAGATCATCCATGGTGAAGCCCATTTCCAGGATGGCCGGAATGTTCGAGTTGGTGAAGCCGCCGGTGCCGTCGACGTCGCCGCGCTTGAACATCGCGCCGAACAATTGCGGCTGCACCGCAACCCAGTTGACCTTGACGTTTTCCGCATGGACCGCCTTGAAGAGGATCGACGCGGTGTCATGCACCGCGATGCCAGGGCCGCCCGCGATCTTCTTGCCGTCGAGATCGGCGGGCGTGCGAATCCCGGCGGCCTTGCGGGTGATGAAGGCCAGCGGGGTCTGGTCGAAGCTCACGTAGACGGCGATCAGCGGCGTCGACGGATTTTTGGCGTTGAACAGGATCATCGAGGGCATGTCCACCCAACCATACTGGTAGGCGCCGCTTGCCACCGTGACGGCCACGTTGGTGGCGCCGTTGCCCTTGTCGATCGCATCGACCGTGATGCCTTCGGCTTTGAAATACCCCTTGTCCTGGGCGACGAAAAACGGCGCGTGGGTGCCCTGGATGACCCAGTCGAGTGAGATCTTGACGTTCTTGACCTCCGCATGGGCAGGTACGATCGCCGCCACCAGCATGACGACCGCGGCGATTGTCCTGACACGCATAGGAGGCCTCCGTTTGATGGCTCAGACCACGGTGCAAGTGAAAACCGTACCTTACCGTGGCGGCACGCCAGCATAACGCAAAGCCTCCCATCGAACTATGGCTTTCGCCTGGTGCGGTGGTCCTTCTCCCTCTCCCCGCTTGCGGGGAGAGGGAGAAGGAAAACGCAACATGAGATTCTACGCCTCGGCGATCGCCTTCAACTTGCCGAGCCCCTTCTCGAACTGGCCGCCGACCATCTTGTCGCAGTCGATGAACACGGTCATGAGCTTGGCCAGGAACGGCTGCCGGCCGCTCATCGCCCACGTCACCGTGGTCGTGTCGCCGTTCGGCTGAAGTGTGAACTCCACCGCGTTATGCGCCTTCATGGGCTTATGCATGTCGAGCCGCATGGCGACCCGCGAGGACGGCGCGGCATCGGTGATCTCGATGCGCCCTTCACCGACCTTGCTGTTGCCGCTCCAGGTGTGGGCGGCGCCCCTGCCGCTGTCCGGGCCGCTGTACGCGATCTTGATCGCCGGGTCCGGCTCGACGAACGGATTCCATGTGTTCATGGACTTAAGGTTGGCGATGAGCGGGAAGATGCGCTCCGCCGGCGCGTTGATGCCCGTCGCGCGCTGCACGCGGAAGGTGTCGGGTCTGGCCGCCGCATAGGCGAGCAACGCCACCACGACGAGGACCAGTGCAATTGCGACATAGATGAGAATATCGATCATGGCTGTGACTCCCTGTTTGAATGCTCGAGACCCGACTATTCGGCCTTACCCTCGTGGGCCCGCCGGTACCGAAGCTCTGCCATCACGCCGTCGCCAGATAGGCGCCAAGTTGCTCCATGGTCCCGGTCCAGCCCTGCTTCATGCTGTCGTGCGAAGCCTCGAACGTGGCGCGCTCTTCCGGCGTCGGGTTGAGGGGGCTCCAGGTGACCGTGAACGTCGTCTTGCCGCCAGCCTCGGCGAAGGAAAACATCGAGAGCATCTCGATCGGCCATGACGGCGCCAGCGGATGACGCGTTAAGCCGCCTTTCTCATCGGAGAACGCGCTCACGAACACAAGCCGCTCGGGCGGTGTGATTTCGCGATAGACGAACTTGCCCCACATTTCCTTGCCGTCAGGCGTGCGCATTCCATAGTGGTAGGTGCCCCCTGGCCGCAGGTCCATCTTGGAGGCGATGATCGTGACGCCCGTCGGACCCCACCACTGCCGCATGCGCTCGGGATCGGTGAAGCATTTCCACAGCGTGTCGCGGGGAACGTCGAACGTGCGCGAGATGACGAACGGCTTTGTCTCGCCCTCGGCAGCCGGCATCGGCTTCAGGCAAGTGATCATCCACGGCGTGCCGAACCGGTCGTTGAGCATGCCGAAGCGCCGCGCAAAGAACGTCTCGGCCATCGGCATTGCGACGGCGCCGCCCTCGGCAAGCGCATGATAGATGCGCTCAGCCTCTGCCGGGGTATCGACCGTAACATTGGCGCGAAACCCCTGCGGTACCTTGTACTCATCAGGCCGGTGCCCGGACGGCATGGGATCAAGGCCGTCGGGTGGCGTGTCGGAGCCCATGAGCACACGGTCGCCGACCCGCAGGCTCACATGGATGACCCGGTTGCATCCCTTGAAGGCCGGCGGACCGGACGGCGCATCGGCGTAACGCATCAGCCCGGTAATCTTGCCGCCAAGCACCTTCTCGTAGAGCCGGAATGCATCCTCGCATTGGCCATCGAACAAAAGACAGGTGTTGAGGTCCATCATGGTCTCCAGTGAGTGTGTTGTCAGAACATGGCCGACCGCGGTGCTGCGTTCGGGAGCCCTACTTCCCGCATGTCCTTTCAAAGGACGCATCAGCTGGGGATGTTCCGACAGGAAATTACGCTTTTTTTCGGCCGTTGCCGGGCGAGCCGATCCCGGTCTTTCGTCGGGTGAGCAAGCTTGTCATCGGGGCCGGCCCAAGGCCGGGCCGTTGGCCGCGTGGAACAAAGCAGCTCAACCAGCCGGTCGCAGCCACCCGCGTTCGCGGCTTGGAACTGGCGGTGTCCCGCATTGGGCCGATTTGCCCGAAAGGACTTGTTTTCTCCCCGTCATCTACCTAGCTCGATAGACGTCGGCTTGACAACCGCGAAGCGTCGTTGGGAGGGAGCTGCAACGAAGTCCAGGTATGAAGATTGCCCAAATTGCTCCGCTCTTTGAAAGCGTGCCGCCGCGGCTCTATGGCGGCACTGAACGGGTCGTTTCGTACCTGACCGAGGAACTGGTCAAGCAAGGGCACCGCGTGACCTTGTTCGCAAGTGCCGACGCAACCACTTCTGCCGAGCTTGTTCCTTGCACGCCTCGCGCTTTGCGTCTTGATGACGCGACCCGCGATCCTATTCCGCGGCTCGTGCTGATGCTCGAGAAAGTGCGCGAGCGCGCCGATGATTTTGACGTCTTGCACTTCCACATCGACTATCTGCACTTTCCGTTGTTCCGGTCCCGGTCGGCGCGGATTCTGACGACTCTCCACAGCAGATTGGACCTTCCCGATCACGGCGAGTTCTATCTCCGGTTTCCGGAGATGCCGTTGGTGTCCGTCTCGAATGCCCAACGAAGGCCGCTGCGCCGGGCAAACTTCGCCGCGACGGTGTATCACGGCCTTCCCCTCGACCTTCACAGGCCGACTTTCGACGCTCCCGGCGGGTATCTGGCATTTCTCGGCCGCCTCTCGCCCGAGAAACGGCCCGACCGCGCAATTGCCATCGCGCGGGCCGTCGGAATGCCGCTGAGGATTGCGGCGAAGGCTGACAAAGTGAATGAAGGCTGCTACTTCCGCGAGGTGATCGCGCCGCTTTTGCAGGAACCCGGCGTGGAATTCATCGGCGAAATCGACGAACGGACCAAGATCGATTTTCTCGGGCACGCTGCGGCATTGCTCTTCCCCATCGATTGGCCGGAGCCGTTCGGACTGGTCATGATCGAGGCGATGGCGTGCGGGACCCCGGTGCTCGCGTTTTCGTGCGGCTCTGTCCCCGAGATCATTGAGGACGGACTGACCGGGCGAATTGCATCGACCATGGACGAAGCGGTTCGCGCGGTTCCGCAGGTGCTTGCCCTAGATCGAAAGGCCATCCGCCACCGCTTCGAGGAGCGCTTCTCGTCGATCCGGATGACGAAGGACTACCTCAGGCTGTATCGCTCGATGATTCGCAAAACCCCTCGTCGAGATGTCGACGTTCCGGCTCTTGCCACGGGCTCTGCGGCGGCCGCGGCACACGGCAGTACCGGATCTTCGCACGACCTGATCAAGGACACCGTGACCCTGGGTCGCGAGTTGTGCAGCGATCAGGTTTGATCATTTGGGATCGGCGGGAACGCTGCGCGCCGATCCCGGCGCACTCAAACCACATCTGAAGGCAGGCTTGCGATCCCCATTTCCAGGGCGATCTCATCCATGTCTGGATTGTACGCTCCATAAATTTCGCGAGCGCGGACGTAGGCCTTCGCCAAAACAGCGTCCGAAATTCCGAAGGCGACTGCAAGCTGCATGAGCGTCGTCAAATCCACCTCTTCAAACAACACTCTCACGTGCGCTGGCTCGCCCTCTCCGGTCGAGAGGATCCGCTTCAGGTCGACTTTGCTCGCTGGAATCCGGCTCACGTTCTGGATCGCCGAAATCGCTGTTGCCGCAGGGTCGAAAATCTTGATCATTTCGCGACACTCGATCGAACTTGGTAGGCTTCAGCCGGTCCTTATATATTAATGATCGCGGGCTTCCTGAAGAAGCCGCTGCGCCTTTTCGATCATAATTGGTATGATATGATGAAAATCGCCAATTGGCAAAATTTGCGCCGACAATTCATCTCTTGGTACGGATAGCATTCGCTCGAGACTGCGGCTCAGAACATCGATCCTGGAGGCAGCCGCTGCCACCGCTCGCGCCGCAGCCCTGCCATCCAAATCCACCGCCACCACGAGATCGAAAACGTCGCGCGGCTGGAAACGTGCCGCCCGATAAAAGAGCTTCTTTGCCAGAATCTCCTCGGTGGATTCGAGAAGAAATGTCCTTCCCATGAACTCAAGCGTCGCCACCGCTTTGGCCTCCGTCACGGGACGAGCGACAACGAAATCGATATCTCCATGAGGCAAGACCAGCTTGATGCCGTTCGGTTGCTCCACGTAGCTCGTGACCATCGCCGCTGTCGTATCGTTGAGACGCGGTGCCAACAGCGACAGCCATTGCACGTCGTGCATGAAGAAGTCGATGTCCTTGCTCAGGCGATGTTCAAACCTGAACATCAGAACCGTGCCGCCGCCGATCACCACGTCGGGGCTTCCGAAGCCTTTTTCTTCGAGATCATCGAAGATCGCGACCGCCGACGCGAGTAACTGCTTCCAGCTATCCCGTGTGACGTTGTTAGTCGGGCTCATCAGCGATCCTTATCTGCGCGAACTCGCGAGGCGCAACTGGCATAGCAATTACGGCCGACGCCGAGCGGTTTCAAACGATTTCATGAATTTGGTGCGTCCTCTGGATTTCATAGTCCAAGGGCCGACAATCCGCCATGCCGAGGCGGCGGGTTAAACCGAACCCGGCCAACGGGTCGGGGCCCGCTTTCGCCCCTTGCCATGCGGATCGCAATCGGGGATGAAAGCTAAGATCATTTCGCGGGGGCGGGATACGCATGGACCTTGAACTGACCGGAAAGGTCGCGCTGGTGACGGGATCGAGCCGCGGCATCGGCCGCGGCGTTGCGCTCACGCTGGCGCAAGAGGGCTGCGACCTGATGCTGACCGGACGCGATGAGACGGCGTTGCGGGAGGTGGCGTCGGACATCGAAAAGCGCGGGCGTACTGCGAAATATCTCGCTGTCGACCTGCGCGAGGAGAACGCGGCCGCTGCGCTCGTCGCCGCCGTCCAAGAAAGTTTTGGCCGCCTCGATATCCTGGTCAACAATGCCGGCACCACCAGGCGCGGCGATTTTCTTAGCCTGACGGATGCCGACTGGGCGGACGGCTATGCGCTGAAGTTCTTCGCCCATGTACGGCTTTCCCGTGCCGCATGGCCGCTGCTGCGCGAGGCCCGCGGCTCGCTCGTCACCATCGGCGGCACCAGCGGGCGCATTCCGATCGCGGCCTTCACCATCGGCAGCTCGGTGAATGCCGCTTGCGCGGCCTTCGCCAAGGCGCTCGCCGATATCGGCAAGACCGACCATGTGCAGGTCAACACCATCCATCCGAGCTATGTGGAGACCGAGCGGTTGTGGCGGCGCATCAAGGCCGACGTCGAGCGCACCGGCAAGAGCGAGGCTGAGGTCCGCGAGTGGCACCGGGCGGACATCAACGTGACCCGTTTCGGCACGCCCGAGGACATTGCCGACCTCATTGCCTTCATGGTGTCGCGGCGCGGGCGCTGGCTCCATGGCGCCACCATCGACCTGGACGGCGGCGAAGTCCCGACGCTATGAGCGAGACGAATGTTCTCTTGACGCCCGGGTGCATCGGCGCCGTCGAGATCAAGAACCGCATCGTCATGGCGCCGATGACCACGCGGCTTGCCGACCGGGACGGCTTCGTCACCGACAACACCATCGACTACTACATGGCGCGGGTGCGCGGCGGCGTCGGTCTCATCACCGTGGAGATGGCGTCGCCGACCCGCGCGGGCCGGCACCGCCGGCGCGAACTCGGCATCTATGACGACCGCTTCCTGCCCGGCTTGACGCGGCTTACCGCGGCGATCCACACGGAAGGCGCCAAGGCCTCGATTCAGCTCGGCCATGGCGGCGGCCACACCCGCACCGACATCTGCGACGAAACGCCTGTCGCGCCTTCCGCCATTCCGCATCCGGTGTTCGAGGTTACGAACGAGACCATCATCCCCAAGGAGATGACGCTCGAAGACATCGCCTTCACCATCGCGGGTTTTGCGGCGGCGGCGGCGCGCGCCGAGCAGGCCGGCTTTGATTGCGTCGAGATCCATGCCGCCCACGGCTATCTGATTTCGCAATTCCTCAACGCTTGCGAAAACCTGCGTACCGATGCGTATGGGGGATCGCTGGAAAATCGCGCACGCTTCGGCCTTGAGGTGCTCGCGGCCGTCAAGGCCGCCGTTCGCATTCCGGTGATCTTCCGCCTCTCGGTCGACGACTATTTCCCCGACGGCATGGCGTTCGCCGAGGGCCGGCAGGTCGCTGTCAGGGCGGCTCAGACCGGCGCCGACGCGCTGCACATTGCGGCCGGCCACTACCGCTCCCTGCCGTCGGCGGCGCGCATGATCCCGCCGATGCAATATCCCGACGCGACGTTCCTGTCCTACGCGGCCGACATCAAGAAAGACGTCGCGGTGCCGGTCATTGCCGTCGGCCGGCTCGGTGATCCCGCGGTTGCGCAGGACGCGATCCAATCCGGCAAGGCGGATTTCGTGGCGCTGGGGCGCCCGCTGATCGCCGAACCCGATTGGGTTGCGAAGCTCGTCCGCGGCGAGCCGCCACGGCAGTGCCTGGCGTGCAACACTTGCGTCAACGAGATGCGCGGCGGGACGCCATTGCGTTGCGTCGTCAACGCCGCTGCCGGCGACGAGACCCGCTTTGCAGCGGCGAAGCCCCCGCAGGGGGAACGCATCGCCATCATCGGGGCAGGGCCCGCCGGGCTCACTTATGCGTCCCTCGTGGCGGGCGCCAACCGGGTGACGGTGTTCGAACGGGAAGCAACGCCGGGCGGCGCGTTCCGCCGCGCCGGCAAGGCGCCGCTGTTCCAGGAGGTGATGGCGGAACAGGCCTCGTTCAACCGCTACATCGAGGACATGGTGGCAGCCTGCATGTACAAGGGCGTTATCTTTCTTTACAGCGTCGATGTCATCAAGACGCCGGAGCCGCTCGCAACCTATGACCGCATCGTGATCGCCACCGGCGCACGCTACCGCTTCGGCCTTGGCAACCTGCCGAACCTGCTGCTCGACCACGGCGTCGGGCGGTGGCCGGTCGTGCGCTGGGTTTTCGCCATGGCGGGGTTCCGCGACTGGTTCTATCACCGGGCGCGGCGAAGTTCCGGCGAGGCAGCGCGCGGCGTCGCCCGACCGCGACAGAAGATCGTGGTGATCGGCGACGCATTGAAGGCCGGCAAAAGCAGGCCGGCGATTGCCAGCGCCTTCGAGGCGGCGCTACTGTCGTGACGGCGGATGCGATATGATGCGCGTCAGTTCGTAGCCCGGATGGAGCCAACGGGTCCGGCCTTCGGCCGGCCCGATGATAAACTCCGCGTAATCCGGGACAGTCGGTCCCCGGATTACGCTGCGCTCCATCCGGGCTACAAACCGGATACGCCGGCAATCTTAAACGACGGATGTTGCACCATGCGCCCCGCCTTGCTGATCATCGCTACCTTCGCCTTCGCGCTTTGCGCCAGCGCCACCGCTCACCGGGCCGCGGCGCAATCGGCCGATCCGGCGGCGTTCATCGCCGGCCAGACCAAGGACTGTCCGGGCTGCAACCTTGCCGGCGTCAGTCTCAAGCGACGGAATCTTGCCGGCGCCAATCTGGCTGGCGCCAATCTCGCGGGCGCGAGCTTCCATCGCGCGGTGCTGCGCGGCGCCAATCTCTCGGGCGCCGATCTTACCGGCGCCAACCTGAACAAGACCGATCTCATCCAGGCCGACCTGTCGAACGCGAAGCTTGCCAATGCCATGCTGTTCGAGGCCGATGCCAGCCGCGCCAATTTTTCCCGCGCCAATCTCACCGAGGCGCTGATGGGCAGCATCCGCCTCCTCAACGGGCGGCTCGATCGCGCCATCCTGACGGAAGCCGACCTGGAGGCGGCGCTGCTCAACGAAGCGAACTTCGCCAACGCCACGCTCAACGGCGCCAACCTGCATCAGGGCCGCATGTTGCGGGTGAACCTGAGCGGCGCGGTGGCGAACTCAACGGAGTTCACCCTGGCCAATCTGCGCGACGCCAATCTGTCCGGCGCGCAATTCGGCGAATCGGTCTTCTACCTTGCCGACTTGAGCGGCGCCAATCTGAGCGGCGCCGACCTCAACCACGCCGTGTTGCGCTCGGCCAACCTCGGCAATACCAACCAGGCCGGCACAGTGTTCACCGGGGCGATGATGCCGGATAATACGATCCATCCGTGACGCGACGTGTAGGGCGGATTAGCCACCGGGTCCGGCCGGAGCCTGCCATCGGGCCGGCCAAAGGCCGGACCCGGTGGGCCGGCCCGATGATAAACTCCGCGTAATCCGCCGATCCACCGTGCAAGGGCGGGTTAAAGAGAACCCGCCCTACCGCGCTACCGCGCGCCGCGCGGCGGATGATAGACCTCGAGCCGGGCGGAGCTTTCGAACTGGTTCTCGGTCTGGCGATTTTCGTTGGGATCGACTGCGTATTGGCCCGGCTTGTAATAACGGCGCGACTCGACACGGACGATCTTGTCATCGGTTTTGAGCTCGCAGATTTCCTTGATGAAAATGTCGTCGATCGGCCGCTCGCCTTCCGCCGGCGGCAGGTCCGCGCATGGGAGGCCCATGCCGGCAATGCCCTTGAACAGATCCGCGATGTTGAATGCGTCAATGCGCGTCCTGCCCTCCACGCGCGGATCGTTGACGATCCGATAGCCTTGCACCAGACCGGCATTGTCGATCAAAAACGACGTGATGATCGGCTGGCCGGCGAGCGAATTGGCCTGATACTGCCGGATCAACACTCCGGAGCGCCGCGCCCGCGCGACATATTCCATTTCATCGTCGTAGCGGAACCAGACCTCGCGCAGCCCGGTAGATTGTTCGAGCGGGCAGACGGCAAACTCCTCGAAGCCTTTAAGCACCCGGGCCGGCGGTCCGCCGTTGGTGCCGCAAGCCGGATCGACGAAGTCTTTGAGTGGCAGCTGGCTGATCGGGATCCCGAGCTTGATGTCCCAGATTTTCGGCGGCAGGTCTTGGGCCTGCGCGACGCCGCCCGCGAACCACATCGCAAGCACAGCATTGAGGGAAAGCAAATTACGCCACATGGTCGCAAGTGTCCGTTGTCGAAATTCAAAAGAGGGCGCCAATCCCGGGATCGATCGCCGCCACCGGGCGTTTTTCGATTCCCACTCCGTGTGCTGTCATCGCTCGGCTTGACCGGGCGATCCAGTAACCACCGACCGTGGATACTAGATTGCTCGGTCAAGCCGGGCAATGACACTGGTAGAGAAAGGGGGAGCAGCGTCGCTCCCCCCGATGTTGCAGTGACCGCTTCGCCCTTTACAGTCCAAACACCGCCACGAACGCGCTCGGCTGATAGAGCCCTTGGCCCCTGACCCCGACGCCGGCGCCGGCAACCACCGCAATGTACTGCTTGCCGCCGACACTATAGGTCATCGGCGGAGCGGTGATCGGCGTGCCGAGGTTGAAGCTGTACACCTCCTTGAGGGTTTCGGCGTCATAAGCCGCGAATTTTCCGGTCATGTGCCCGGTGAACAGCAGGCCGCCGTCGGTTGAGAGCATGCCGGACTCGGTCGGCGGCTGGAACGTCGCCTTGTTGACGACCTTGCCGGTGCGCAGGTCCATCGCCCACAATGCGCCATGCGCCGTAATACGGCCCTGCTCGGTGCAGCACGGCGGCAAGCCGACGTAGTCCTTCTTGTCGTCCATCGGCGTCTTGACGGCGGTCGAGGAAATGCACCCCTCAGCGCCCGCCACATAGGCGATCATGCGCTTGGCGTCGAGGGTCGGCGGGAAGAAGGTCGGAGAGCCGTTCCACCATGGGCACGATTCCTGGCCGGGCTTTTCCCGCATCACGCCGACGCCGGCATAGACCTGCACGGGCGTGTCGGGATTGTAGTCAAGCGGCTTGCCGGTTTTCGGGTCGATGCCCTTCGTCCAGGTGATCTTCTCCTGGTACTGGTCGGCGCGCAGGAACTGGCCGTTGTTGCGATCGAGCGTGTAGTAGTAGCCGTTGCGCGAGAAGTTGGCGACGACCTTGCGGGTCTCGCCGTTGACGTTGACGTCATAGAGCATTTTCGGGCTCGGCGTGTCGAAATCCCAATGCTCGTTCGGGGTCTCCTGGAAGTACCAGGTGATCTTGCCGGTGTCGGCGTCGAGCGCGATGGTCGAGGCGGTAAAGAGATTGTCGCCCGGCCGGAACTGCGGATCGAAGCTCGGGAAGGCATCGCCGGTCCCGTAGAACAGGAGATTGGTGGCCGGGTCGTAGGACGCCGACTGCCACACGCCGCCGCCGCCCACGCGCCAGGCATTATGATTGTCCTTCCAGGTCTCCGAGCCCGGCTCGCCCGGGGCCGGAATCGTGAAGGTGCGCCACGCGAGCTTGCCGTCGCTGACGTCCCAGGCGCCGACCCAGCTCCTGGTGCCAAG
>Ga0257161_1000141_pt1 | contig 19140 bp, 17 predicted proteins | sample NR01A_FD_185954 | JGI IMG/M metagenome (GOLD analysis project Ga0257161, IMG submission 185954) | Soil microbial communities from H.J. Andrews Experimental Forest, Oregon, United States - NR-01-A | ecosystem: Environmental > Terrestrial > Soil > Temperate forest > Bulk soil | place: USA: Oregon... | reverse complement strand
CATGCCGAACAGGGCTTGGAAGTTCTCCGGGTCCGCTGGATCGATAAGTCCATAGAGTAGAAGCACAGCAATCCGGATGGACAAGTGGAAGAGAGCTACGATGATAACTAGGCTGACAAGGACAGTGAGCACCAACGAAACAAGCTGCTCGAACCTTTTGTAGTGGCTCAAACTTGGCCATGCTTCGCGCGTCTCACCGATCGCATTGCGTATTGCCAATGAATAGGGCCCGTGCCAGGCCGCACCGGCTCTATTCGACATCTTGGGATCGTCGGAACTGTTCACTTCTGTTCACTCCCGGACAGGTGTCGCCAACCGAAAGGCTGATCCACGAGCGTCATATTGGCAAGGCCGCCGCTCGCTTGCGCCATTGTTCGCTCGCTGCGGGCGTGTCGCCAATGGCACTGATCATGATCTCGCTCACTATCCAGGCAGATAACCAACCGCACGGATCACTGAGCTTGTGATCGCACGCACACAGCCACGAGCGGGCTGTCGGCGGCATTGGGCGAGATCCCGCAGGTGGCCGCAATTTCGGTGAGGAATGTCGCCGGTTTCCGCAGATCTTGGGCGTTCAGCAGCCGCCGCACGCCGGGCTCGTCCTGTTGCCATCCGCCGATGGCGGCCTTCCCTTTGAGCACCGGCCCGTTGCCGTTCTCGGCTGCTGCGCTCAAACTGCAGGGATTTGCGAGCATGGCGAGCGCCACCGCTGCAATCCTTGTCTTGCCAGGCTTTATCTTGCGAAGCTTCACTCTCAGCCGAACGAACGATGTCTCGGTCACCATGACGGATTCCCTTCGATAGCTGTGTCGTGCAAATGAACGAGCTGCGCGACGCCCGTTGTCACGTATCATGCCAAGGAACCTGGGAGCTCCGCTTCGCGGAGACCTTGACGGCCATCAGGTTCGCTCAATTTTTCAGATTCTTACCGCGTTGCTCTCAAGCAACGCGACACTCATAGCCTTTAGCATAGGCGCCCTCGATCTAATCGTTGGCCACCTGACAAAGGCTTAGAGCGTGCCCTTCCAAGTTCGACCAAATGGGTTGACAGGGCAACGCGCTCAGTCGTAGACTAAATTGCCCTAATAGGCCGTTTAATTTGTTGCTATTGTCGTCAACGCTGAGAACAAACTTCGGTCGTCCAGGTGTCCGCATGATACGTCTTACCTCGGATGCAAGCTTGTTGTTCTGGGACAGTTCCAGATAATTATTCTCGATTCCCAGATATTGCGCGGTCGGCTCAGCGTAGGGAATGAAAAACGCGACCGGATCCCAAGTGGCGATCAATACGACGCTATACGGCGGCAGCGGGGGCACGCGTACGTCGACGTACCGATCTCCATATCGGCCGCGGCCCCAGTCAAGATAGACGGTGGAGCTGGCGGCGACGGTCAACAACACGATTGCGACGACAATGCGCGGGCGGCGATCTTCAAAGAGCCAGATCAGAGCGCCCACCGTGACGACACCCGTCAGCATTTCAAGCGGGATAGCGTACCTGTAGTAGCCGAAGCCGAGCGCCCATGAGAAATAAGACACGATGACAAATATGAAAACGAGATCGAGACCGTGGGTCTGAACAGGCGCGCCATCCCGACGGTAACCGTTGCGTACATAGCTTGCTGCAAACGCCAGTAGCCCGGCCGTCATCGCAACATAAGCGATGGCGGCGCGCCAATCGCGGAAAGGCGGCTCCGCCACGATGTAGGTGTCGACTATTGTCCAATAAAAGGGATACGTAATCAGCTGCCAGAAATCTTGCGGTATGAACCGCACGTCCCGAACCGCTTCAGGTTCCCAGTACGGCGATTGAAAGATCTGATTGAGGTAGGGAAATGTTGGATTTCCAAAAGCATGCCAAAGGACGAGCATATGACGTCCCGCAACCGCGAGAAATCCCAACAGGGCCCCTACACCAAACGCAAACAAACCGCCAACTGTCCTCCGCCGCACCGCCGCAAGAAGAACGACGGCACCCAATCCGGGGGCATAGACCGCCGACGTATATTTCAACCCGATTCCGATCCCGGCCAATAATCCCGACCCTGCAAAGCCTAGCCGAGTCCTGTGCTCGTTCTCCGGTTCGGCGACCTTGAGGACGCCCAACAGCGAACCCAGCACGAACAGCGAACTCGTGAGATCATTGGACGATGTTCCAACCAGCGACACGAACCCGGCCCCGGAGACGCCCATCAACCAAGCCGCGGCCCTTAGCGTCCGACGCTCCAATGCCTGAAAAGGACGAACGACGTGGCAGCTAATCGCGAAAAGCACCGCGGCATTGATGCCATGCACGGTGCCCATGATAAACGCGACGATGCGCGGGGTTTCGTTCAGGGGCGAAGAGATGAGCCCGTAAAGGAGCAGATCCGCCGTCGGATTGAGAAAACCCTGCTCTTGAGCCGGACCTACATCGTAGAGGTAGCGGTCATGCAAATATGCCCACGGCGCATACAGATGATAATAACGGAGGTCCCAATAGTTGTCGGGCCCCAGGGCGACCGATAAGAGGCCCACGCCGCCGCAAATAAATGGAATCAAAATGCAAAAATGCCATGCCTTGAACAACCGGCGGATGGCGAATAAACGTTGGACGCTCGACCGCTCGATTGCAACCTGTTGAGCAATCATGGTGGACGGCGTGCGGAATAGTTGATCATCTGAGCGACTACTCGAAGACAAGATTAAGACCCCCCGGACGACTTGAGCGCTGCGTTGCAGCATGTGCCGTTTCGATATGCGCGAGCAAGATAGGCCCCGACCTAAAGCCAGATGCCCAGCGGCTGCCAATGTTTAGCATGGACGGTGCTCAGCCTGTGATCATGCGCATGAGCACGCGGTCCTTGCGCACGAAATGATGATAAAGTGCAGCCGCGATGTGCGCTGCCGCAAGGCAAGCGATGGCAGCACCAATCAGTCCATGTACCACGAAGAGGCTATCGGACAAGGCGCGGTCCTGAGACCAAATTGGAGGCAGCTGGAACAATCCGAATATCATAATTGGCGCGCCATAGGCGGATGTGGCAAGCCAGCCGACGAATGGTTGCACAATCAGCAGCGCATAAAGTCCCCAATGCGTGGCGTGCGCGGCGAACTGCTGGACCGGCGGGATCTCCTCGGGTAGCGGCAATGGCGGATGCATGAGACGATAGGCAAGCCGCAGAATGACAAGGGGGATGATCACCGTGCCGATCGAGCGGTGCAGATCATAGAGAGGATCTTTGAGTGGTCCGCCCCACTCGTTCGCGATGGCGACGCCGAGCGGGAGCATGATCAGAACCAGCGTGGCCGTGATCCAGTGCAGAACACGCGCAGTCATGCTATATGCGGTCGAGGTACTGCCTTCGGTCATGCGACGCCCCCTTGCGAAACCGTTGAACACTAGGGGCCTCGTTACGGCCGATCGGCTCGCCTTCAGCCCCAGCCGCGAGCAGGTGATCGAGCTTTGTGTCCGGCACGTGTCCCCTTGGGGATGAGATAGCGGACTGCGGTGTTTCACTCAACCAGTGCGTCGGCAACTTTGTCCGTCTCTACCAAACCAGGCGGAAAGCTTCACATCCTCCCCCGTCGCCGATGGACCGCACGCTCCCCACTGATTTCAGATCGACATTCCCCGGATGTCTTTGGATCGGATTTCATGGTAACAATTTATCGGGAAGCTGGGAAGCAACAGGGCGCGACCGGAACAATCCCGGCATCGTCGGCTTTTCGAGCGGGTGCCCACGATTCCATGGGAACAACCAGGTAGACTTGCCACAGATCGACAGGAAGACATTGCGTGATCGCAAACCGCAGGATTTGTGTTGTGCTACCCGCCTATAATGCGGCGCGGACGCTCGAAATGACATTTCATGAAATCCCCGCCGACGTCGTTGATGACGTCATTTTGGTTGACGACGCCAGCACCGACGACACGTTGCGGTTGGCAAAAAACCTTGGTGTTTTTGCAGTGCGGCATGATTACAATAAGGGCTATGGAGGGAACCAAAAAACCTGCTATCGATTGGCACTGGAGCGTGGCGCCGATATAGTTATTATGTTGCATCCGGACTATCAATATACTCCGAAATTGTTGCTCCCAATGGCGTCAATGCTAAGTTCAGGATTATTCGATGTCGTTTTGGGTTCGCGTATTCTTGGCACCGGCGCGCTCGCCGGCGGCATGCCTCTATACAAATATATGGCGAACCGCGTGCTTACTTTTGTTCAAAATATACTTCTTGGACACAAGCTGTCGGAATACCATACTGGATATCGAGGGTTTACTCGATCTGTCATGGAGAGCCTTCCATTGGAGCGGAATTCAAATGACTTTATATTTGACAATCAAATGCTATCTCAAGTTATCTACCGTGGATTCAGGGTTGGTGAAATCTCGTGTCCGGCAAAGTACTTTCCAGAAGCTTCTTCTATCGATTTTCATCGCAGCGTGATCTATGGATTAGGCGTATTAAAGACCAGCATCAGCTTTAGACTTGCCCGTCTGGGCTTCGACCGCGGTACGATATTTGAAGGGCTGCTTCAGTAACGACTCTGTCAAGTTTTGGCACACTTCCAGCATGCGCTTTGCAAGCGGTCCGCGTGCTCTTGGGCCACACGAGAATCGGGAGCACAGCGAGATATCCCGGCTTCCAAAGAAAAGGCCGATCCGATCACAATCCTTCCGGCCTTCGATATCTGCCGCTGCCAGCGAGGTCTACGTGCTCGTTTCATCTGACAGTTCTTTCAATCGCGTCAGTCAGCCGGCGGCGATCGGGGACGAGGCGGGTGCCATGGTCCTTTCCCGGGCCATACAAAATGCATGGAGTAGGCTTTTTCGAGTTTAGCGTCGCCGCTTTTGGTAAAGCGCAGATGCTGCTCAGGCCCGCTGCCGGGGCGTAGATAGGCAGTAGCCGTGGCTACAAGGTTTAGATCGTGCACTTGAAATCGGAGAATACGTAAAAGCCGGGCCAGACGCGTGAGGTTGCAGTTTATGACTTTCTCAAGGTAAGGGACGCGCCCACGGCGCCATTGCTCCAGATCGTCGCGGCTCAGCAGTTGCATTCCAATGAGCACATCGATCGGTCTTACGACGTGATCCTTCTCAAGAATGGTCGCGACGACACGGCTGATTTTTGGAAACAGCGGGTCACTGCGAAACGTGACGATGGTCAGTTCCCGCATGCGATTTCACTTCCGTGATCGGCTGAAATACCGCAGGTCCGGCGGTGGTTGATCTTTCTTGGAGGGCATGAGGAAACCGTCCCCACTCAGGAAATAGACTTCATTGCCAATGCTGACATGCACGTTGTTTTCGGCGCACACAGTCTCCTTCCACCAGATCGGCCGGTTGGTTTGCGTGCGGCGATAATCCTTGATGACCGTCCACGGACGGGTCAGAGCATGATCGATAGTGACGATTTCGTCGTGCAGCATGTTCGGATCGGTCTTGTCGAGATAGATCCGCTCCTTGAGGATCGTCTGATTGTCATCGTGCAGCGGGATGCCGGTCATCTCGTAGGTACGGGGACCCTTCAAGCCGCGAGTCTCGACGATGAGCGTATCATAGCGGCCATCGCCGTCCTCATCGACCCATCGGCCGATCGAATAGCCCGTAAACTGCGGATCGTCCGCCATGTTGGCGGGAAAGTCGCGCCCATCGGTGTGGATCCGGCGGCTGTCACGAATGTGGTCGATCAGGATGTAGGTGGTCTCGGGCAGAACCACGATTTCCATCTCCCCGTAAGGGCCCATAACGCGCGGCATACCGGGCGACAGGCACTTGAAAGTGGGATCGCCGGCTTGGCCGCCAAGTGCCTGATCGGCCAGATTCGCCTCGAAAATCGCCTGATATTCCGGTGTCAACGGCGCTTGTTGCCCCGGCCCGGCCGGCTTGTGCGGATCGTATTGGACGCCGCGGTAGGTGCCGCTCGGCACGGCGACGCGGCGCCATTCACCCTTCAGGTCGGGATACTTCGAGTCGTCGAACGCTCGGGCGCCGATCGGCGTCAACAGTGCCGCCGCCGCCAGGGTCATTACGCAGATCGGATGCCGAAAGCCCATGCGTTCTCTCCCCTGTGGTCTCGATGCCCGCCGACGGTGCCTCCGTTGCCTGGAAGATATCGGCACGTCTCATCTAAAGGGCAGCTTTGCAAGATTTACACGGTATAATGTCGGAGCGGAAGCGCGATATGCCGAGTTGATCAGGGAGGAAATGCCTATGGATCTCACACAAGGAGCACGCAAGGATTTGGTTTCGCGTCGCGAAGCGCTCACGCTGCTGGGCGCAATCGCGGCGGTGCGAAGCGCTGGCGCGGCAGAGCAGGCGATCATGCAGCCGGTCTCGCTCGATCACGTCAATATTCGGGTGTCGAACACGGCCAGATCGGGCGCTTTCTACACGGGATTGTTCGACACACCGGTTCTCAGGAATGCGGCTCTCAGGGCCCAACCGACATCACCGCCGAGCGAAGGATTCTTCCTCAAGTTCGGCGACGGCTATCTCGCCATATCGCAGGCGTTCGCCCCGGATAAGCCGGACCTCGATCACTATTCCCTCGGGATTCGCGATTACGATAAAGCGAAACTGGCGGTGAAATTGCAGGAGGGCGGCATTGCGGCGCTGCAGAGATCATCCACCGATCTATGGGTTAGCGACCCCGACGGCGCCTTGATGCAGTTGAGGCCGCCTGGCGGATGGGCACGTCAAACCGCGATGCCCTATCAGGGCGCTGCTCGCGTCGGGCCTGCATTGTCGCCGCTGTCGATGAGCCGCATCGGCATACGCGTCGCGGACCTCGCCCGGGCGGGCGATTTCTACGGCCGGCTGTTCGGTACCGAGATCGCGTCAGCAGCTTCAACCCGTTCAAGGGCGTTTTCATTGGGCGACTCCGTACTCGAATTGATCGCAGCTCCTGCGAATTCCGGCTCCGCCGTAGGCCGCGGCTTGGATTACATCCGAATCGCCGTCAAGGATTTCACGGTCGAAATGGCCATGCGTATTCTGCGCGAGCGGGGCATTGAGATCGGCGCGGTTCCGGGAGCGGTGCACATCGCCGATCCGGACGGCATCCGGATTGAACTTGCGGCTGAGAGTTAGCTTCCAGTCTGTTGGCGTTGCGCTGCTCACTCCCTGGATAACCCAGCAAGTCGACGAAGCAGGATAAAGATCCGGTACCTCGGGAGATGCTTCGCGTCTTGGGGAATTCGGTGGACCGGACGAACCGAAAGCGCCTCATTCATGCAGCGGTTCGCCTTCAACCGTGCAGCGACGGAGAAGCCGGCGCTCGTCCTTAGGGAAGTCGGTCCTTGCATGGATGGTGCAGCGATTGTCCCACATCACGAAATCGCCGAGCCGCCAGACGTGTTCGAAGATGAATTCGCGCCTCTCGCCGATTTCGTAGAGTTGATCGAGTATCGCGGCACTCTCCTCGGCGCTCAGGCCTTCGATGCGCGTCGTCATCAGGCGGTCGACGAAGAGCGCCTTGCGGCCGGTGTCCGGGTGGGTGACGAACACCGGATGAAAATGGTGCGGAATGCCGTTGATGTCGCCCGAACTGCGCGCTTGCTTTGCGCGGTTGTATTCGTGGATATGCAGCGCGTTACGCCCTTTGAGCATCTCCTTCAGCACGACCGGGACTGCCGCGTAGGCCTTGTACATGTTCGAAAACATCGTGTTGCCGCCGATGGATGGCAGCTCGAGGGCGTAGAGAAAGGTGTATCTGTAGGGTCGCGGCGTGTAACCGCCGTCGATGTGGAACCAGAACTCGCCCTCCCCGAAAGCGCCGATCGCGTTGCCGTCCACCTTGATGTTGGAGACGAGAAGAATCTTCTGGTTGTCCTGCTGGCTCCCTTCGGCGCGGTTGCGCAACTGCTCCGGCGCCTTCTTGCGGTCGCCGAGTTCGCCGAAATAGGACGCGAACCGAAGCTGGTCGTCTTGGGAAAGAGTCTGGCCTCGAAATACTAGTACAAGATGCCTGTCCCAAGCCTCCTTGACTGCCTGAATTGTCGCGGCCGAGAGCGGCCTGGTGAGATCGATGCCTTTGATCTCCGCACCGCAGGCGGCGGATAACGGCGTGACCTCGATGTCGATGACATCTTGCATAACAGGGGCCTCCGCAGGAGAATCCGAAACCATTTGCCGGATATTACAACCGATCTGCGACCCGCGACACTCCAGAGTCCAGCCTGAGTCGCAGCGCAATCCTCGGCTGCGGCCGCGTTTTTCGCCTCGAAACAAGCCGTCGCGACGACCGGTCCGATGTTGACATTGATGGTAGCCGGCCCGAGCTTTGCGTAACGGCCATTGTACAAACATAGGGCATCCGGGAGAAACGCCATGGACCTCATCGCCGATCGCGGCCGACGGGTTTCGATTGAGGAGCTTAACACCACCCGGTTGCTTGCCCACGCACGGCGACAGGCGGATCAGCGTCATCTGGACGGCGTGCTCATTGTCGATATCGACAGCCACCATTACGAGAACGAGTGCTACGACGAATTTCTCCCCTTCATCGAGAACGAGGTTCTGCGCCAGCTCGTGCTCGCTGGCCGCACCAAGGGCCGCCAAACCCTGATGCCCACGCAGGTCGCCTTCCAGGATATGGGCGGTCGCATCACGCGCTATCCGATGCGCGCATCTGAAAAGACCGACTCCGGTAAGCTGCGCGACGTCGAGCTCGGCCACCGCTGGATGGACGCGATGAGCGTCGATTATGCGTGCCTTTTTCCGACCATGCTGCTCGCGATCGGCCTGCATCCTTCGACCGAGATGGAGGTCGAGCTGTGCTGGGCCTATAACCGGTGGCTTACCGAGAAGGCCTTGCCGGCCTCGGGTGGGCGCTTCTACTCGATGCTTTGCATGCCGTTCTCAGAGCCCGACGAGGCGTTGCGCCACGTCGAGACTTTCGGGGACCGCAAGCACGTGACCGGATTCATGATCACGTCGGTGCGAAGCCTGCCGGTGCACCACAACGCCTACATGAAGGTCTACCGCGCAATCGAGGAGCGCGGGCTCGCGCTGTGCTTCCATTCGGCGATCAATATCGGCGAGCCCGTGTTCAAGAGCCTCAACCGCTTTGCCTCGGTGCATGCGCTCGGCTTTCCGTTTTACAACATGCTTCACCTGACCAACTGGGTCACCAACGCCGTCAGCGAGCGGTTCCCGAAGCTGCCGGTGATATGGATCGAAGGCGGGCTCGCCTGGATCGCGTTTCTGATGCAGCGGCTGGATCACGAGTACATGCTGCGCACGTCGGAATATCCGCTCTTGAAGAAAAAACCGAGCGACTACATGCGGGACATGTACTATGCGTCACAGCCGATGGAGCGCGTGGACGAAACGGCGCTGCAATGCACCTTCCGCATGATCAATGCGGAAACTCAGCTGTTGTACGCATCGGATTATCCACACTGGGACTTCGACCTGCCGAGCACGATCTGGGACTTGCCGTTCCTGTCCGAAAAGGCAAAGCATAATATTCTCGGCGGCACTGCGGCGCGGCTGTTCAAGTTGCCGCCTCGCAACGAGACACAACGCCAGAATCTCATGAAGTTCGGCAACCTTGTGGCCTGATGCGTGAAGGGCAGTAGCTATAGGGCGGATTAGCGCAGCATAATCCGCCGTTCCGCGTCCGGATCGGCGGGTTAAAGCGAACCCGCCCTACGGATCGCCGTGCCGGCGCGGCGCGATGGCGGGTGGGCGTTCATGTCGATCAACCGATGCAGCGCTGCAGTCAGTTTCGTGATCGCAGCCGTGCTCACAGCCATCACCCCCGGCTCCGGGCAGGCTCAAGGCGCGGTGGAGGCCTTTTACAAGGGCCGCCAAATCAATCTGATCGTCGGCTACGGGCCGGGCGGCGGCTACGATCTCACGGCGCGGTTGCTGGCGCGCCATCTCGGTCGCTTCATACCGGGTCAGCCATCGGTCGTGGTCCAGAACATGGTGGGCGCCGGCAGCCTGCGGGCGGCCAACTACCTTTACGGTGCCGCACCGAAGGATGGCGCTACGTTCGGTGTGTTCGGCAGCGACATTCCGATGATCGGCCTGATCGGCGCCAATGCCGCCGTGCAGTTCGATGCGCGCAGATTCAACTGGCTTGGTTCGTCGTCGAGCTTTCGCCATGACGCCTATGTCCTTATCGTACGGGCGGACGCTAACTCGCCGTCGATCCTGGAGGCGCGGCGTCCGGGCGGAGCCCCGCTCGTGCTCGGCGGCACGGGGGAAGGCGCGCGGGACGCCGACGTGCCGAAAATCCTGCGCGATGCGATCGGCCTCAATATCAAGCAAGTGCTCGGCTATCCCGACTCGCCGTCGATCTTCCTCGCGGTCGAGCGGGGCGAACTTGAGGGGCGCACTTTCGATTTCTCCGCAGTCAAAGCCACCCGGCCCGAATGGCTCAAGCCGAACAGCGGCTTCAAGGTTCTGGTTCAGTTCGCACGGGTGATGCGACACCCGGAACTGGCAGACGTGCCGACCGCGCGCGAGCTCGCACTCGACGCCGACGCGCGTGAGTTGATCGAGTTTTCGGAGACGCCATTGCTCACCATGGCGCGCCCATTCGCGGCGCCGCCCGGCGTGCCTGACGACCGCGCCAAGGCATTGCAGGTGGCGTTTCTCGCCGCCCACCGTGACTCGCGCTTCCTCGACGAGGCCGAGAAACTCGGCGTCGATATCAGCCCGGTCGGCGCCGATCAGATCGCTCGGAGCGTTGAGCGATTGGCGCAAGCGCCACCGTCCGTTATTGCTTACATGAAACGGCTGCTGGGGCGACACTGACGGGCTGCCCGGCGGGCCCTTCCTCGGGAAGCCGTGCCACCGCGCGATCGGCAAGTTGGCCGCTTGCCTTTCGCCAAACCGTGCCCCGGATGATTGCTACGCGCGGGGCGATGCGCTATGTATGCCGTGCGTGTCCGCACGGGCACTTGATCAGCTCTCACGCGCAGGCCTCGCAAAACCAGGAATTCTCTCGACATCCGGGTTTTTCAATCACACGCCTTGGCGCGCCAAATGCCAGAGGCGGCGAGTTCACTGAGCGGCGAGAAACCGTCAGAAGGAAACCTCATGTTTGAGAAGCGTCATCTGGGAAATCTCGTCGCCGCAACCGGCCTGGTGCTGGCGGCGTGGGGCATGGGCGGGGTCGCGAATGCGGCCGATCCGTTCGCGCTCACCTCGGCAACCTTCAAGGATGGCACCATGATGCCAAAAAAGATTGCCAACAAGAATCCGCAGAATCCGAACTGCGTCGGCGACAACGTGTCGCCGCAGCTGTCTTGGTCCGGCGTGCCCGAGGGCACCAAGAGCTTCGCATTCACCATGGTGGATCCCGAAGGCCGTGGCGGCCTCGGCGTGTTCCACTGGGTGGCGTATGGCATTCCGGCGAACGTGACTTCGTTTGCGGAAGGCGAAGTCAGCAAGGAATCCGACAAGTATGTCGGCGGCAAGAGCACCCAGGGCGTCGGCTTCTTCTCCGGGCCGTGCACGCCGCCCGGCGCGCCGCACCACTATACCTATATGGTGGTCGCAACCGATCTCGACGCCAAGGAACTGCCGTCCGGCCTGACGCTGCCCGAGCTACAGGCCAAGCTCGCCGGCCACACCAAGGGCGCGGCCGGCCTCGTCGGCCTGTTCGTGAAGCCGGAATGAGGTAACGTTTCGGCTGCAGCTTCATGCCGATCCCGGGGGCGACTCGGGATCGGTTTTTTGTCCCGCCCCCGGCGGCCCGCCGCCCCGGCACCCCCGAGATGCCTTCGGCCTTGCATCCTGACCTTCGGTCATGCATCTAGCCCGTGCCACGCCCTTCGGGGGACCGGAAGGGGCCAGGGAATGCCGAAGATAGCGCTGCCATTTCTTTTCTTTTTTAACTTTGGACCATCGATCTTCTGGGGCTTTGTTGGTGCCGGCATATCGGCACCTTTGCTTTGGTCGGCTGGAATGGCGATATTTTCAATCCTCGCGGGCTGGCGAGTCCATGGGAGGGGACTCTTTACCTCGGTATTGATCGGAATGTGCGTTGCTACGGTAGTTAATGTGCCGATCTACTTCATCGGCCGTTGGCTTGCGACGTCGGCATAGGGCAGTTGGCGGACGCGGTGCAACAAACCGCTGCGGTTCGGCTTGATAGCGCGTTCGGGGCTGCTATAAAGCCGGTCACCTGCGGCGAGTGAGTTTGGGCAGCAAACTGGATAGCATCGCGGGTGCGGCAGGCCCCTAAGTCACCGACTAGGAGTGTAGCTCAATTGGCCAGAGCACCGGTCTCCAAAACCGGGGGTTGGGGGTTCGAGTCCCTCCACTCCTGCCAATAAAATCAACAAGTTCCGATAAATGTCGCCGCGGGACATTGTCAACTTACAGCTCAGGGCAACGCCGGGGGCAACAAAAATGTAATGGCTAGTACCTCGGCGCAATGATTATGATTGTTTGAGTTGGGCGTCGCGGGTGGCCGCCGCTGGATCGGGATAGGCGCGGCCCATTTTGGCGCGGGCTTTGTCGGTGGTGAACCTCCATTTGATGCGTGCTCCTGAGGCATTTCGCTGCCGCTCCCAGGCAGCGATTTCGGAGACGAGGTGCTCGCGGGTAGCGATGCGCCGGTCGAGGCATTGGCCGCGCAGCAGGCCGGTCTCTATCTCGACCATATTCAACCAGCTGGCATGCTTGGGAACGTAGTGAGATACCAGGACCTAACCCCGCTTTCTGTTAGCAGGGCAGACTTCGGAAGTGTGCTCTAACACACTCCCAGAGATCTAACCCGCAGCGTAGGTATTCACGCACGAATACTACACGCTCGCCGGCAGGGCGGCGAATGATCGGCATGTTTTTGCTCCTTTCCCGGAGCGAGCACGCGCCCCGCCGGTAAAGGGCGCGTGGTGTCCATTCTACGCGTTTGCCGCATGCACCGGACGCGGCACCGATCGGAAATGGTAATGGGGGCTTTGGACCCAGAGACCACCGATCAGCTCCCGATGCATTTACCAGACCAACGGGATTAGCCGACAGGGGACTCGCTCCGCATATTCGTCGTAGCCTTCGAGCCCAGCCCGCAGTGCCGTTTCCTCGATCTGAATTCGGATGCCGAGCAGGACGGCTAGAACGAGCACCGCGGCAAGACCCCACCAGGAGCCGAGCAGCAGGGACGCACCGGCAATAAAGAGAAGGGCGCCGGCATACATCGGATGGCGGACATGCCTGTAGGGGCCGGTGGTGATGACCGTCTGCCCCCGAGCCTCCTGGATTTTGACTACGGGCGCTGCGAAGCTGTTCTCGCGCAGGGTTTGGAAACCGATCCACACCGATAGAAGGAGGATAAGTTCGCCGATCGCCTGCACCCAGGGCGGAACAGACGACCATCCAAACCGGACTGCATCGAGCGCCATGAGGACGAACGCGCCGAAGACCGCCAGGATGATGACGGTAACCAAAATCTTGTCGGCGGCGGGCTGATCCTTCTGGATCGGAGGCGCAAGCCGCTCCCGAACGAGGTCGGGATCGTGCCGGGCGAACCATAGCCCACCGACGAGCGAGAAACCGATCATCTGGGCGAGAAAAACCCAGGCGCCGATCCAATCGGCGGTTCCTGCCGCCAAGAAGAGGGCCAACCCCATGGCCCCGTACCAGACGAGAGTTTGCACGATCAGCCTAAGAACCATGACCACCTCCCGCGACATCACAGGTTTTCTATCTTTCTCGCAGTCATTGATGAATTGAAAACGCAGCGTGACGGTGCCGCCCTCATCGCGTTTCAGGTCCCTAATCTCGATACGCTGGCCGGGCTTCATGCCGTCACTGATGAGGGTGCTTTGCTGCGCCGGTGCGGGCGAGGAAGAAAAAGCGGCCGCAATAGCGAGAGCAGCCAACGAGCATGCACGGAACAAGGTGAGCTTTCTCATGGTTACCTCGGCCGAATTCGGGGAACATCGGCCGCCGTCAGGAGGACATCATGACGCCTTTTCACTGTGGCAGGGCCTAACCGGGGCGCGGTGGGAGTGCGAGGTCGAAAGAGATGCACGAAGGCGCGCGACGCACTCAAATTGCCTGCCGCTGCGTCGCCCAGCTGCCCCGAGCCGCTCTTGCTGGCACACCGTTCAAGATCGAGATGCTTGCCGGTCTTGTCCGTGATGGGCTCAGGCGCTCAATGTCAGGCTGGCAACCTCATGCCGCCCTTCCGCGCCTCCTCAACGAGCGTAAGCCAAAGCATCTCTTTTTCGGCTTCCGAACACGTCATCAAGTCGACGCCGCGATCCACCATCATCTTGTAAACGGCGTCCGCGTGTTTCTCTTTCAGGGCGCTGAAATCGTCCCGCAACATCCGGTGAAACTGAACGGCCGTAATGTCGAGCGCGCGGTGATACGCGTCTACCACGCTCTCGTCAGGTTCCCATCTCCCCACGTGAAAGGCGCACAAATACATTCCGACCGAAGGCTGGGGCATAGGCTTGAATTCGGGATGCAATAGCTGGGCCTCGGCCGCGGCGAGTCGTTTCGCTTTGGTGCTCATCTGATGTCATCCCCGCTTCTTTAGCGCGCTCAACGGCCAGGAGTCGCTATATCGCCACGCTGCGAATTGGTCGCATCAGAAAAATTATTTTTGGGCGTTTTTAGGGGACAAACGATTGACTGAATCGATACCTCTCATAGGGATTTCCTATACGGCGCCATCACAGCCTCGCGCGAGATCATCAGCCCAGCCCAAAGGACGCCCCACGCCTCTGGTGCCGGCCGAAGGCGACTGATCCTGCGGTTGCGCGATCACACGCGTGAAATCACCAGGACAGGGCCGCCGCTGGGAGGCCCTGCCAGCTCCGACAGATCCCGCCGGCGCGATCCAACGGTGGCAAGCGGGTCGTCGTTTACTTCGCCGAGAGAAAAGCGCGAACGGCGGCGATCGTGGCGGCCGGCTCCTCCTCCATCAACCAGTGGCCGGAATTCGGGATTACCAGTTCGGTCACGGTGACGGCGGCGTTGCGCATCACGACCGCCTCGTTGGCACCGAAGGACTTCTCGCCACCGACCGCGAGGACCGGCATGGTGAGCTTCGTGGCCATCGACGCCACGTTTTCCTGAGCATCCTGCCTGATGGAGCGAAACTGAGCGAAAGCCGAATGCATCGCGCCTGGCAGGGCGTAGAGCTTGGTATAGTGCTCCCGCGTCGCCTCATCGATCTTCGACGGATCACCGGCGAACTCATTCCAGAAACGGTCGAGATAGATGCGCTCTCGTCCCGACACGAGACGCTCCATGTCCGGCCCGCCGAAATCGAACTGCCAGAGCAGCGGGCTGCGCACGATCTCGTCCCAAGGCGGAATTCCGGGGACTGGTGCGTCCATCACCACCAATTTCTCGGTCTTGTCGGGATAGCGGGCCGCATAGGCATAAGCGACCATGGTTCCGATGTCGTGCCCGACGATCGCCGCATGATCGAGGCCGAGCTGGGTCAGGACCGAACGGACGTCGGCGGCTTGCGTGCGCTTGTCGTAGCCGCCCTCCGGGTGGGACGACAGACCCATGCCACGCAGGTCCGGGACCACGACCGTGTGATCTCGCGCAAGATCGGCCGCCAGCGGTGCCCACATGTCGCCGGTGTCACCGAAGCCATGAAGCAGCACGACCGCAGGACCTTGGCCGCCAACTCGGACGTGGATCGTCGCGCCGTTGGTCTGCACATCCTGCGTGCGGAACGACGCCGGAAAGCCTTGCACCTGCGCCATCGCCGGCAGAGCCATGGCAAATGCCCCAAGAGCGCCGATCACGATCCTGAACATCTCACATCTCCCGCTATCCGCAGCCCGGTCGGGGTTCGACCGTCGCTTTCACGCCCTCTGGACAAGGCACACATAGCACTCACGGATCGTGCCCGGCACCACGTATTTTAGTGTTTGGGAATCGACGGAGAGGTCACTAGAACGGTCGAGCCACTCACCGGGAGGAATTGATATCGCGTTCTATCTGCTTCCGATCACTGCATAGCCTTGAATTTCGATCTTGGCGTCGGGATTGGCCAAGGCCGTGATGGTAACCATCGCACTACCCGGAAAATTGTTTTCGCTCCGAGGCCCTCACAGATTCCGGACGTGATACTCTCGCATCATCGCACGAAGGCTGCCGCTTCCACTGAACTTTCGCTACACCAACAACCACTTGCACGCGCAGTTTCCGCCGCTGCGCTGACTTACGGAAAGCCGGCATGATCCACTCTGCTCAGGCGCGAGCGAGCGGTCTGCGCAGATATTCACCCCGCGCCGGACCCACTATGTTGGCGCCATCGTAAATCAAGTCGCCTCTGAGCATCGTGCCCTTCACCTTGCCTCGTAGCTCGACGCCTTCGAAAGGCGTGTAGCCTTGGTGCGATTGAGACTCGGCTGTGCGAACGACGAAGCTGGCGTGCGGATCGACAATCGCGATGTCGGCGTCGTAACCCGGGGCGATGTCGCCCTTGCCGAGCAAGCCGAACCGCTGCGCCGGATTCCAGCTCAGGAGTTCCGCCATGCGGTTGTATGACATGCCGCGCTTGCTGCCTTCGCTGAGGATGCCCGATAGCAGGTACTCGGTGCCGCCGAAACCCGATTTCGCCAGCCAGATGTTGCTCGGATCTTCTTTCGACCACTTCTGTTCGGCCGAACAGCAGGCGTGATCGCTGACGATCCAGTCGACTTTGCGGTCGAGTACGGCCTCCCACAGCGCTTCGACATCCGTCCGGGGACGGATCGGCGGATTGACCTTGGCGTGAACCGCACATGCGCAGTCGGTGTCGAGCAGCAGATGCCCAACCGTCACTTCACGTTTGAACTGGATGTGCGGAAAAACCTGCTGCATCGTCCAGGCGGCGTCTATCGCCTTGCGCGAGCTCAGATGTAGCAGATTGATGTTAAGGCAGTTTGTTTCATTGGCGAGATACGCCGCAATCCATATGGCCAGTCCTTCCGAGTGGGGCGGTCGGGCGGCGCTGTAGGCCGACAAACCGGTCAACTTGCCTTCGCGCTCGACGATTTTGGTGTATGCGTTGAGAATATCCGCAAGCTCGCAATGAAGGCTGACGCTGATGAAGGGCGCGCGCTCGGAATATTTCGCCATGAGACGTTGCGCCGAGCGCATGATGAATTCAAAGTGCGCGATGTCATAGGATCCCTCCGGACCGATCATCAGGAATTCGTTCTGTTGTGACGAACGTCCGTGCAGGCCATAGCCACCGTAGAACATGAAGATCTTGAACGACGTGACGCCGTGCTCGACGACCAGATCTTCCATTTCGTCGATGTGCGCGGCCTCGATGGGCGCGATGTGATAGCCGTAGTCGACCCAGAACCGCCCGTCGGACTGCCTGAAGACCTCGGGCATGAACTCGCGGTAGGGGCCGCCCCGGTTCAGGTAGTAGCGCCCTGTCCGCATATAGTTGAGGCTGGAGGTGACGCCCCCCATGGCCGCGGCCTTGCTCTCCGAAACCGCGTCCTTGTCGAGGGGCGAATAGATCCCGATGTGCATGTGGGCATCGACGCAACCGGGAAAGGCCAAACAGTTCCGCGCGTCCAAAATCTGCTTGGTCCCTGCGTCCGCCAGTTCGGGGGCGAGTTGGGCGATCTTCCCATCCTTGATGCCGATATCGAGACGATCCACCGAGGTCTTGTTGGGGCGCACCACGTGCGCGTTCTTGATCACGAGATCGAACATCTTCTCCATTTCAGGATTCCTCACCCCTGTTGCCGTCCGGCGTCTTTGCGGTCCGCTCGTCAGTTCGCGATCCTCTCGCCCGATTGCCGCACGATGGGTGCCCAGCGCTTAACGTCCTGCGCTCGAGGATTGGCCCCCTTCTCGCCGGCGACGCGGGCTTCTATTCATATTTTTCCCCAAGTACCAGCAATTCTTGCGTTCCGATCAATTCATTGAGGCCGTCAAAATCGAGCATCCGGTTGCAATACGGCTCGTTCGATCCGTGCGAGGCCAGCGAGCCGTAAAATTCACTCGCCATGAAGCCGAGCGCGCGCACGATCGCGCCCGGGAAAATAACGAGCGAAAATCCGATGGCGTCCAATTCCGCGGCAGGCAGGGTCGGCGTCTTGCCGCCCTCGACCATGTTGGCCAGCAGCGGCAGGCCGCCGCCCAGCGACGCGACAACGCGGGCGAGATCGCCGCGCGTCCGCGGCGCTTCGACGAACAGCACGTCGGCGCCGGCGTCGCGATACATCGCGGCGCGCTCGATGGCGCGGTCGAAGCTTTCGACTGCCACGGCATCGGTGCGGGCGATGATCAGGGTTTCGGGTGAATGGCGGGCGTCGAGGGCCGCGCGGATCTTGCCGCACATCTCCGGCGCCGGGATGAGCGTCTTGCCGTCGAGATGGCCACAGCGCTTAGGAAAATCCTGATCTTCGAGCTGGATAGCGTTCGCCCCGGCGCGCTCGAACTCGCGGACCGTGCGCATGACGTTGAGAGCATTGCCGTAACCGGTATCGCCGTCAACGATCAAATGCGCGCTGACGCGGTCGCGGACCAGCGCCAGCGTCTCGACGACCTCGGTCATGCTGACGAGTCCCACGTCAGGCCGTCCCAGCCGCGTATAGGCGATGGCGGCGCCCGAAACATAGAGCGTCTCGAAGCCTGCTTGCGTCGCGACCAGCGCGGTGAAGGGATCGTACACACCCGGCGCGACCACGATGGGCTTGCGGGCGAGGCGGGAGCGCAGCGTTTCGGTGTCCGGCATTTCACATTCCGAGATAGGCGCGCTTGAGGTTGGGGTCGTTGCGGAGGTCGGCTGCGCTTCCCTCTAGCACAAAGCGGCCATTGTCGAGGATATAGGCGCGCCGCGCCACCTCAAGGCTTTGCACCACGTTCTGCTCGACCAGAAGAAGGGCGATGCCCTGCGCATTGATGGTTTTGATGAGCGCAAACAGCTCCTCGACCAGCAGCGGCGAAAGGCCGAGCGACGGCTCGTCGAGGATCAGGAGCCGCGGCTCCGCCATCAGGCCGCGGCCGATGGCCAGCATCTGCTGCTCTCCGCCCGACAGCGTGCCGGCGCACTGGCCCCGACGCTCGGCCAGCCGCGGAAAAATCGCGAAAACCCGATCCCGGTTGACCCGCCGCTGCGCCCGGCCGCGGCGGTAGGCGCCGAGGTCGAGGTTCTCGCGCACCGTCATGTTGGGAAAGATACGCCGACCCTCCGGGACGTGGATCAGACC
>Ga0257161_1000140_pt1 | contig 19185 bp, 14 predicted proteins | sample NR01A_FD_185954 | JGI IMG/M metagenome (GOLD analysis project Ga0257161, IMG submission 185954) | Soil microbial communities from H.J. Andrews Experimental Forest, Oregon, United States - NR-01-A | ecosystem: Environmental > Terrestrial > Soil > Temperate forest > Bulk soil | place: USA: Oregon... | reverse complement strand
GCGATTCCAATACGATCGAGGTGTTTGTCGGCCGTATCCGCAAGAAGCTCGGCGTCGAGATCATCCAGACCGTCCGCGGCCTCGGTTATCTGCTGACGCCCCCGGCCGATGCGCGCTAGAACCCCTCCGCCGTCATGCCCGCGCTTGTCGCGGGCATCCACGTCTTGCCTGCCCCCTCCCTACCCTCCCCCGCGCGCGGGGGAGGGTAGGGAGGGGGCAGGCGTGGATGGCCGGGACAAGCCCGGCCATGACTCCGGACAAATGGTTGGCCGGAATGCGCGCTAACTCGCTTGCGCTGCGTTTGTTCTTGTCCGCCACGGCGTGGACGGTCGTTATCCTCGTCGCAACCGGCATCATCCTGTCATCGATCTACCACGAGGCAGTGGAAAGCTCGTTCGATCGGCGCCTCAGCGTCTATTTGCGCACGCTGGTGGCCGACGTCGCCGCGCCGGAACAATCCTCCGACCGTGGGACGCCGACGCTGGGCGAGCCATTGTTCGAACTGCCGCTGTCGGGATGGTACTGGCAGATTACGGCGCTCGACATCGGCAAGCCGGAGGTTCGCTCGTCGCGCTCGCTGTGGGATACCGGGCTTCCCCGCCTGCGTGACGAGGATGCGACCACGAGCCCGGATGGCGCCCGGCACGGCTACGCCATCGGTCCCGAGGAGCAGCGGGTGCGCCTCTTGGAGCGCACGGTCGATTTGGGCGAGGACGGCCGCTATCTGATCGTGGTCGCCGGCGATCCCCAGGAGATCGACGACGCGGTGCGCTCATTCGATCGTGCGCTGCTTGCCACCTTCGGGACGCTCGCGGCCGTCCTCCTTGTCATCACCATGTTCCAGGTGCGGTTCGGCCTCGCGCCGCTCAAGCGGATTTCCGAGGCGCTCGCTGCGATCCGGGCGGGCACGGCCGAACGTCTTGAGGGCCGGTTCCCGGTCGAGATCGCGCCGCTGGCGCGCGAGACCAACGCGCTGATCGACGCCAACCGCGAAATCGTCGAGCGCGCCCGCACCCACGTGGGCAATCTCGCCCATGCGCTCAAGACGCCGCTTTCGGTGGTGGTCAACGAGGCCGCGGGGCGCGACGACCCGCTTGCCGTCAAGGTGACGGAGCAGGCCCACATCATGCGCGACCAGATCGCCCGCCATTTGGAACGTGCGCGCCTTGCCGCCGGGCTCAAGGTGGTCGCCAGCGTCGCCAGCGTCGTCCCGGTCGTGGCCGCATTGACCCGCACCATGGAGAAGATCCATCAGGGCCGCGGCATCGCCATCGATCTCGACGCGCCGGCCGACGTGCGCTTCCGCGGCGAGCGGCAAGACCTGGAAGAGATGGTCGGCAATCTCGTCGATAACGCCTGCAAATGGGCGCAGATGCGCGTCAGCGTCGAAGTGGTGGCCGAACGCCGCGATGGCATCGCGGCGGTGCGCATCATCATCGACGACGACGGTCCTGGCCTTGGTCCGGCACAGCGCGACCAGGTGGCGCGCCGCGGCCGGCGGCTCGATGAAACCAAGCCGGGTTCCGGGCTCGGCCTCTCCATCGTGCTTGAGCTCGCGACGCTTTACGGCGGCAATCTCCAACTCGGCAACGCGCCCATTGGCGGGCTGCGGGCGGAGCTGGTACTGCCGGCCGTTTAAGGGGCGAACCGTCTCTGGGTGCCGGCGTGCCGTCGGCAGCACAAGCGTGCAGCGTTGGGGTAGCGCGCAATTGTGTCGCCTGGCCGACACTTGTTGAACCTAAATCCCCGGTCGTGGCCGCGCTTGTCCAGGCCACCTCGATTTCTGCTTGCGCCAAAAATTTCGGGGTCGCCGGGACAAGCCCGGCGACGACGCCGGTTAAATGATTCAACGCGATCGAAATCCGCGCCAACTCAGACGGCGTCGCCCCCCTTGAAGCGCGATTATAACGTGGTGAAAGCCGCGATTGCGGTCAGCGCCATTCATCCTGCGTTCACGTTGAATCGGGCAGTTATCGAGCCGGGTTGTTCTGGGGGAAATTCTTTCAAAATCGGTCCGGCCCTTTCCTTGACCCCGAAAGGGGGTGCGGGCGCGCGTTCTATTGGATTTCAGTCAAAATGGTCGATCATGCGCATTCCTTTGACGTCCGCGCCTATAACGTCCGCACCCGTAACGTCCACACGTATAACGTCCGCGCCCATAACGTCCGCACCTTTGCGCCGCACGCCTTTGATACTCTCGACGTCGGCATACTAAGCCCGGATTCGCAGCGCCGCCCAAATCCGTCACCGGCATACGGCCACGACGGAAAATCACCAGTCCTCGACTTCTCCCGCCTGCAGGTTGCCGCCCTGTTCGTTTTGTTCGCCTTCATCGCGGCCATTCCGGTTCTGCTTCATCCGCTGCCGCCGATTTCGGACTACATCAATCATCTCTCGCGCATGCACGTCATCGCTGCGATCGGCCGCGATTCCGATCTCGCCCGCTTCTATCAGGTGAATTGGGAGGTCATTCCCAATTTGATGATGGACATGATCCTGCCCGTACTGGTGCGGATCATGAGCATCTACGCGGCGGGGCAGGCCTATATGATCGCGAGCTTCGTGCTGATCCTGTCGGGCACGTTCGCGCTCAACCGGCAGCTTCACGGCCGCTGGTCGGTGCTTCCGTTAGCGGCGTTTCCGCTGCTCTACAATTACGTCTTTCTCGTCGGCACCATGAACTACGTCAGCGGCATCGGGCTTTCGCTGTGGGCGCTGGTGGCGTGGATCGCCTTGCGCGAGCGCAATCTGGTATTGCGATTGGCCATATCGGCGCTGTTCGTCACCGCCCTGTTTTTCTGCCACCTGTATGCGCTCGGCACCTATGGGCTCAGCCTCCTGGCATTCGAGCTGCACCGACTGTGGATTTCCCCCACCCTTCCTGCCCTCCCCGGCGAGCGGGGCAGGGCGCTGCCGGCCCGGCTGCTCGATTTCGTCGCGACCGGCCTTCCGTTCCTGCCGGTCTTGCCGCTCATGATGATGAGCCCGACCTGGGGACTGCGCAGCGAGATTGGCTGGGAGCTCAACGGCAAGATCGACGGGCTCCTCTACGTCATCAATGTCTACTCCGGCACGTTGGGCGCGCTGCTTGCTGGCGTCCTCGCGGTTGCGGTTGGCTTCTTGCTTTACCATCGTGCGCTGAGGTTCCACGCCTTTGGTTTTGTGCTGCTCGCCGTCGGCGCCATCATGTATATGGCGATGCCGCGCGTCATCTTCGACACCTACATGGCGGATCAGCGGCTGCCCATCTCGCTCGCCTTCATGGTGATCGCGTGCGCTCAGCTCGATCTTCGCCGCCTCGGTCTGCGCCATCCCTTCGTCCGCCAGGGCGTTGTGGCGGTTCTATTTCTGCTTCTGGCCATTCGCGTCCTTGAAGTCCAGACGGTGTGGGCGTCGCTGTCGCCGGGCGCCGCCTCGTTCCGGGAATCCGTCGCGCTGATCGACCGCGGCGCCAAAGTCGCGGTCGCCTATGCGGACCCCGACGGCGGCGACAACGTGCGCAATCTCGGCCTCGTTCACGCCGCCTGTCTCGCCGTCATCGAGCGCTCCGCCCTGGTGACGACGGTGTTCACAGTCGTCGGCAAGCAGGTGTTGCACGTCCGCACCGACTACCGGGACCGCGTCGACACCCAGGACGGCAGCCCGCCGACGATCGAAAACTTGCTGCGCGTGAGCGACCACGATGCGAGCGGAGACGATTATTGGCGGCGCTGGACGACGGACTACGATTACCTCTACGTGCTCTTCACCGATGCCCGCCACGAAAATCCCGATCCGGCGCGCCTTACTGCTATTTTCGCGGGCGAGAAGTTCATGCTTTATCGCATCGAGAATGCGCTGATCGCCGACGCGGGTAGATCCGCGAGATGATCCCGGATCCTCAGGGGTGTTGCACACCCTACCGGACCCGTAGCCCGGATTGAGCGCAGCGAAATCCGGGACCGCCTATCGATATGGCAACGCCGTCCCGGGTTTCGCTTGCGCTCAACCCGGGCTACTCCTGTTTTTGATCGCCGCCGTCGACCTTCAAGGCTTGCCTGAGGCGCGACGCTGGTCCCGCAGGAAGCCGATCAGCAATTCGCTCACATGCTCCGGCTGCTCCTGCTGAACCCAATGGCCGGCGCCGTCGATGAGGTGAAAGCCCACCATCCGGGTGCAGGCGCTCGTCTGCATGCCTTCCACGGCGCCCGGCGTCTGATAGACGCCCCAATCGCTCTTCCCTGCGATGAACATCGACGGCACGTCGATGGTGCGGCCTGAGAAAGTGTGCATCTCCGCAATGCTCTTGGGATCGCCGCCGCGACGAACCCGGTAGCCCTGCAGGGCGCCGGTAAAGCCGGTCCGGCCATATTCCGTGGCGTAGACATCGACCGCGGCCTCGGTCAGCCATTTGCATGCCGCAACCTCTGCCGCGGACGGCATTTCGACCGCAACCGTCGCCGCCATCCCCTTGTCCTTGTCCATCACATAGTAGGTCGGAATCTTCGCCATCTCCTCGGCGGTGCGCGCCTTGAGCCGGAACGGATTGTTGCCTTTCCAGTCGGCGCTCTTGTAGTGGTAATAGGCGCGGAAGAACGCATGCAGGCCCTGCGGGGCATGCAGCATGTCGTCATTGGCCCCGCGCGTGCGCTGATAATTCTGGTAATACTTGCGCGGCCGGTCGAGCTTTGCGAGTTCCGTATCGAGTTCGTCGTCGCCGGGAGTCGGACGCGGCGGTGCGGCGCCGTTTGCAGTGTTGAAAGGCAGGCTCGGCGGACCGGCGAAGGGCGAGCTCATCAGCGCCACCGAGCGGTAGATATCGGGCCGGATCAGCGCCGACCACGCCGCCACCGGCGCGCCGGCATCGTGTCCGACGATTGCGTCCACCGACCTCAAGCCGAGCGCATAGACGAGCCCGAGAGCATCCCGCACCATGTTGAGGATGCGGAACGGATCGGGATCAGCGTCGTAGGAATCGTCCCAGCCGATGGTGCGCCCATAGCCGCGCTGGTCGGGAGCAACCACGTGATAGCCGGCCGCAGCCAACGGCAGCATCACCTTGCGCCAGCTATAAGCGAGTTCCGGGAAGCCGTGCAGCAGCAGCACGACGGGCCGGCCCGATTCCTCAAAGCCGGCCTCCAGAATGTGCACCGTCATGCCGTTGACATTGGCGACCGCGCGGGACCGGATCCCCGCCGGCAGTGTGCCGTTGCCGTAGGGCGGAAGGCTCGCGAGGTCGGTGCGCACGATGGCGGCGCGTGCGGGGCTTTGCGAGAGCGCGAGACCGGCCGCCGCCGACGCGGTGATAAAGAGGCGGCGCGATACACCGCGGGTATCGTCTTCGATGTCAGGTGTCTGATGCGCAGTCATGTTGGCGTCTCCATTTGCGTGCCGGGTTGATTTTGCGATACGGGCGATCTCGCAGGCCAAGTCATGTGTTCCATGTCATCTGTTCAAGACACGTCAATTCGCGTAATCTATCCAAAGTCGCCCCCGAAGAGAAAGCGTTCGAGAATCTTCGCGGGGGGCGATCGGCGGCTGGAGGAAACAAAGATGATTGCCATTCGCAAGCGGCCCCAAGCGCCGCTCGATGTCGTTGCTCGACACCTCTTGGTACGACCCGTTTTGGCGTCCGCGCTTGCTGCCTTGCTGCTCACGGTCGCGACCCATTCGGCCGCCCGTGCCCAGGCAGGCGGCGACGCCATCTATGGCATGACCGCGCTCGACGTCGCGCCAGGCGCTGCGGCGCAGGGCGCGGCGCTGCTGCGGCAATACCGGGATGGCGCCCTCAAGCAGGCCGGCAACATGGGCGTCACGCTGCTTCAGGAAGTGGACTGGCCCAATCGCTTCGTGATCTATGATGCCTGGAAGGACCAGGCTGCCTACGACGCCAACGAAAAGTCCGCCCACGCCGCCGAACTCCGCGACAAGCTCAAGCCCATTGGCGGCGCTCCGTACGATCGGCGCGACTATCATGTCATCGCGGTCGGACCGGCCCAGCCAGCAGCGGGCGGCGATACCGTTTACATGCAATTGCATCTCGACGTGTTCCCGCCCGGCATCGAGCCGACCTTGGCTGCCTCCAAGGCGGTGGCGGAAGCCGCGCGGAAAGGCGAAGGCAACCTGCGCTACGATGTGGTGAAATCGGTCAAGCCGCCGCAAAGCCACACCACCTTCCTGGCCGCCTGGCGCGACCGCAAGGCGTTCGACGCCTATGAAAGCTCCGCCTATGCGCGGCAGTTTCGCGACACCGTGGGGCCGCTGCTCGGCTCGCCGTTCGACGATCGCCTCTACGTGCCGATCAACTAAAGACCCGCCCGGAGGACATGCCATGCGAGCCATTTCAAAGCCGGCCACGAGGCGTTCACTCGTTGCATTCAGCCAATGCCTGGCAACAGGCTCTCTTGTGATCGCAACTGCCGTCGCGGTCGCGCCTGCCGCACGGGCCCAAAGCGCCGCCGACGCGGTTTTTGCGGTGACTTATCTCGACGTCGGTGCGGGCGCGGTGCCGCAAGGCGTCGAACTCATCAAGAAGTACCGCGACCAGACCCGCCGTGAGGCAGCGAATCTGGAGTTCACCATCCTCCAGGAGACGAGCCGCCCCAACCGCTTCGCCATCATGGAGGGCTGGCGCGACCAGGCCGCCTTCGAAGCCCATGATAAGGGCGCCGCCAAGGCGGAATTCGAAGGCGCGCTCAAGCCGATCCGCAACAGCCCGCCGGATCGCAAAATGCTGCAGCCGTTCGCCAATGCGCCGGCGCGGCGCATCGAGCCCGGTGCGCTCTACCTGGTGGAGCACGTCGATTTCCTCGGCGGCGACCCTGCTATCGCTGCCACGGCCGCCCCGCTTGAGAGGGCGCTGGCGGAGGCGAGCCAGAAAGAGGCGGGCGTCGTGCGCTACGAGATCTACCGGATGCCGCCGCCGCGCATCAATCACTATGAGGTGGTGGCCGCGTGGACCGATGCGAAAGCCTTCGATGCCCACGAGACTGCAGCCCACACGCGGGAATTCCGCGCCGCCACGGCCCAGGGCGGGCGCGCCTGGCGGGCCAATCTCTACGACCAGCGCCTGTACAAGGCGCTGTGAACGCAGCAACGCCGAGTAGCTTTAAAGGAACCGTCGCCGGAAGTCCGTAGCCTGGGTTGAGCGCAAGCGAAACCCGGGGCGGCGTTGCCGTATTGATAGGGCGGCCCCGGATGTCGCTGACGCTCAATCCGGGCTACGCCTCTGCGGCTGTTCTCGCTCACGAGACCCCGATAATACCGGCGCGAACCCAAGTGGCGCGAACCCAAGTGGCGATCATCGGCGGTGGCCCGGCCGGCTTGCTGCTATCCCATATTCTCGATCGAAACGGCATCGACAGCATCGTGCTGGAGCGGCAGAGCCGCGCCCACGTGCTGGAGCGTATTCGTGCCGGCGTGCTGGAGACCGGCACTGTCGCGCTTTTGCGCGAGGTCGGACTGGGCGCCCGCATGGATCGCGAGGGGCATCCCCACGATGGTTCGGCGATTGCGTGGGAGGGACGGCCGCGGTTCTTCATCGACACCAGGAAATTCACCGGCAAAATAATGATGACCTATGGCCAGACTGCCCTCACTGAAGACCTCTATGCGGCGCGCGATGCGGCCGGCGGACAGGTTCTCAACGAAGCGGGCAATGTGCGGCTGCACGAGCTCACTTCCAACCGGCCCTGCGTGACCTACGAGAAGGAAGGATCAACGCGACGGATCGACTGCGACTATGTCGCCGGTTGCGACGGCTACCACGGCGTGAGCAGGCCGTCGATTCCCGTCTCTCTGTTGCGGACCTACGAAAAAAGCTATCCGTTCGGCTGGCTCGGCATCCTGTCGGAGACGCCGCCGTTCCCGGACATGTGCTACTGCTATCACAGCCGCGGATTTGCGCTTGCGTCCATGCGCAATCCGATGCTCAGCCGCTATTATATCCAGTGCGACCGCGACGCCAAACTGGAGGACTGGCCGGACGACCGCTTCTGGCAGGAATTCAAGGCGCGGTGTCCGAAGGACATGGCCGACAGCATCACCACCGGCCCGTCGATTGAAAAGTCCATTGCGCCGTTGCGCAGCTTCGTCGCCGAGCCGATCCGATACGGTCGGCTGTTCCTGACCGGCGATGCCGCTCATATTGTGCCGCCGACCGGGGCGAAGGGTCTTAACCTCGCAGTGTCGGACGTATTTTATCTATCCCGGGCGCTGATCGAGACCTGTCGCACAGGTCGCACGCATTACCTGGATTGCTACTCCGACATGGCGCTGCGTCGCGTCTGGGGCGCGGCGCGCATGTCATGGTGGTTGACAATGCTCTTGCACCGCTTTCCGGGCGAGACGCCGTTCGAGGAACGGATGCGGCTAAACCAATTCGATTATCTGTGTGCCTCCGAGCACGCTCAAGCGTCGTTGGCGGAACAGTATGCCGGGTTGCCTTTCGAGGCTTAATCGCAGGGCGGGTTTTCTCCTCTACGGGGGTCGTCGTCGGGCTTGTCCCGGCCACCTCGACTATTTTGCTCCGTGCCTAAAAACTCGGGGGTCGCCGGGACAAGCCCGACGACGCCAGTACATGATTCAACGTGATCGAAACCCACTCTAAAAATGCCGGGATGCCATACGCGCATTCATGCTTCCGGGCGATCCAGAAACTCTTTACCATCCGGCAGCGTCGTCGACCAACCGGCCAATCTCGAATCAAATCGGATCGGCGCTGCACAGCGCCCTAACAACCCAACAACAATGTCGACCGCAATACGAAAGGGAGAGAAAGCACATGCACTCGTATCGCCACGCTTCCCTGCGTATCCTTCTGCTCGCAGGCTCCACGTTGCTCGCCATCGCTCCAGCCGTCGCCGCGGATGTGACGCCGGCGCGGCTTGCCAATCCGGAGCCGGGCAACTGGCTAATGAACCACCGCACCTATGATGCGCAGCGCTATTCGCCGCTCGAGCGCATCAACAAGACAAACGTCAAGGGCCTCAGGCTCGCCTACGCGGTCGCGATCGGCGGCACCTCGGCGAACGAAAATCTCGAGTCGACCCCGCTCGCCGAGGACGGCTTTCTCTACGTGGTCGATCAGTGGGGCGTGGTCTACAAGATCGACGGGCGTTCCGGCGACACGGGCCGGATCGTGTGGCGCATGGACCCCGGGCAGGAGAAAGCGCCGCTGTCGAACCGCGGCGCGGCGTTGTGGGGAAACCTGGTCGTCAGCGTCGCCAGCTATCCGGCGCGCGTCATCGCCACCGACAAGGAGACCGGCAAGGTCGCCTGGGAAACCAACATGGCCGATGGCCAGCCTGACTTGCAGCTCACGGCGGCACCACTGCCCGTCAAGGACAAGATCGTGATCGGTGCTGCCGGCGGTGACCGCGGGGTGCGGGATTTCATTGCGGCGCTCGACGGCGCGACCGGCAAGGTGCTGTGGCGAAAATACACGGTGCCTGCCCCCGGCGAACCCGGCTCGGAGACGTGGAAGGACAAGAACAACGCATGGCAGACCGGCGGCGGCGCCATGTGGGTCACGGGTTCCTACGATGTCGCTACGAACCAGGTGCTGTGGGGCACCGGCAATCCGGTGCCGATGTACAATCCCTACTATCGCCCCGGCGACAACCTCTACACCAACAGCCTGATTTCCTGGGATCCCGACACCGGCAAGATGAACTGGTATCACCAGTACGTCCCGGGCGACATGTGGGATTACGATGCCGCCGGCACGCATATTCTAATCGACGGCGACGTTTCCGGCCAGCCGCACAAGCTGGTGACGCACTCTGCGCGCAACGGCTTCCTCTATGCCTTCGAGCGCACGAACGGACAGACCCTGCTGGCCAAGCCCTATATGGACCAGACCTGGACCAAGGGCATCGATCAGAAGACCGGCAGGCCGGTCGATTACGATCCAGCCAAGGACATCCAGGTCTATTCGGGCGTGCAAGCTCAGACGCTGACGGACCCGACCAAGAAGCTGTGCCCGTCCCACGAGGGCGGCAACAATTACTGGTCGGCATCCTACAGTCCCCGGACCCGGCTACTCTACATCCCGTCGCGTCCGACCTGCGATGAAGTCACGATGACACCCAACCAGATGCGAAGCCCCACCGGCTCCTTGCTGGGCGGCAGCATCAGGTTTTTCGCACGAACCGAATCCGAGATCGTGGTGGCTGATCCGTTCACCGGCGAGATCAAAAATCGCGTGGTCTCAACCTATCCGAACTACAGCGCCACGCTGACGACAGCCGGCGGCCTCGTGTTCACGGGCTTGGGCGACGGGACGTTTGTCGCCTACGATGACATGAGCCTTGAGTCACTCTGGAAAATCAATGTCGGAAGCGGCTTCAATGCGCCGCCAATGACATTCGAGGCCGGCGGCAAGCAATACGTCGCTATCATGTCGGGACTGAGCCAGATTTCCAAGGGCAGGCTGATCCTGACCCCAGAACTGCGCGAGATGCGTAACCAGACGATGCTGTTTGTGTTTTCGCTGTAAGGACCGCTCCCACATTGCCGTCGTAGGGGCGACCCTTGTGGTCGCCCCGGTCTACATGCATGGCGTGCGCCGATACGACACGACTCGCAGGAGGATGCGCCGCGCCTTGCTCCGGTGCGGGCTTGAGTGGAGCGCGTCATGAGAGGCTCGGAGCCACACATCGGTCTCATGCGGTTTTCTCACAGGCGGCCTTGCCACAAGCAGCACTGAGCGCGCTCCCGACCGAGACATACGCAACCCCTTCCAACCTCATGGGCCGATGGTGTAACTTGGCAATCCGCTGCTGCAACGCCAAGCGCAGCGGCGGACATGCGGGAGGATGTAATGAGTTGCCGAAGCTCGATCTATGCGGTTGCAGTGGCAACCGCGCTGCTTGCCATGCCATCGGCCGCTCAGGTGGTCGATCTTGGCAAATACCCCAACTTCAAGGGGCAATGGGTTCGCACCGGCAACCCGAACAATTGGATTGCGCTCGCCGGACAGCCTCCGCTCACCCCCGAATATCAGAAGATATGGGAAGGCATTCAGGCCGACTTGAAAGCGGGCGGGCCCGGCAATTGGCCGTCAACTTTCTGCATTCCGGCCGGCCTGCCGGCGATGATGAGCTTCTATGATCCGATGGAGATGATCGTCCTGCCGGACACCACGTACATCCTGATCAGCCACAACGACGATTCGTATCGACGGATCTATACGGACGGCCGCGAATGGCCGACGGATCCGGAGCTCACTTACGCGGGCTACTCGATCGGCCGGTGGGTCGACGAGGACGGCGACGGCAAGTACGATGTGCTCGATGTCGAGACCCGTTTCCTCAAGAACCCGCGCGGCTATGATATCTCGGGCATCCCGTTCCACAGGGATAATCAGACCGTCATCAAGGAGCGGATCTACCTCGACAAGGCCGACCCCAACACCCTTTATGACCAGATCACCGTGTTCGATCATGCGCTGACGCGGCCCTACGTCAAGATCCAGAAGGCCACCCGCAATCCAAATCCCCGTCCGGTGTGGTTCTCGGAGGTTTGCTCGGAAACCAACACGCATGTCCGCATCGAGAATGAAAACTATTTCCGCAGCGCGGACGGCAAGCTGATGCCGGCCAAGAAAAACCAGGCGCCGCCGGATCTGACCTATTTCAAGCAAAGACAACAGTGACCGCCGCGTTCGCAAAACTGAACGTCGCAGCAAGATGCAGGGACGGTTCTCCGGCCGTCCCGCCAAACGACGGCCGCTCCGGCGCAATTATGAAAGGCCGGCGGCCGCGCTTACGATCGGACGCAATTCGAGCGCTCCCCGATAGACCATCCCAAGCGCGACGTAGAGGATGACCGCCAAGCCGACGTAGGCTATCCAGCGGTATTTCTGCAGCAGGCGGGCAATGAAGCTCGCCGCGATGCCCATCGTGACAATCGACAGGCTAAGTCCGAAAACAAGAACGAACGGATGGTCGCGCGCCGCCCCGGCAACGGCGAGAACATTGTCAAGCGACATCGAGAGGTCGGCGACGACGATTTGCACGGCGGCCTGGGCCAGGGTCTTACGGGGGGCACGCCCGGCGATCGTGCCGTCGGCGTTGATATCAAAGCTGGTCAGCGCCTCGACGGCTTCCAGTTCTTCGTTGCCTGACCATCGCAGCTCCCGCCACATTTTCCAGGACACCCAAAGGAGGAGAACGCCGCCGGCGAACAGAAGGCCGACGATCTTGAGCAGTTGCGTGGTTATCCCGGCGAGCAGGACGAGCAGGACCGTGGCGCCCATCATGCCAAACAGAATTGCTCGCGCGCGCTGTTGCGGCGGCAAACCCGCTGCCGCCATGCCGACAACGATGGCGTTGTCGCCGGCCAGGGACAAATCGATGATGATAACCTGTAAAAACGCCGAAACAGCCTCGGGCGCGAACAGATCCGTCATGTCGAGGGCTTCCTCATCCTTCGTGAAGTTCAACTGTCCGCATGTCTCACGATCATGGCGATGTGGGCCTGCTGCGGCAGCATGGCCGGCGGCCCGCGGCAAATCGGAGCCCCCGTCAGCGTTGGAGCTATCCAACGACCCGACTGCGGCGCAGGACACCCGGGCAACCCCGGGGCGCTAGAGCGGGATGACTTTTCTTCGAATCGTCATCCCGCTCCAGCTTATTGTTGGAGCATGATCTTTTCCGAAAACCGGTGACCACTTTTCGGGATCATGCTCTAGGGGACCATCGCGAGACGATCGAACAGTTCGACGAATTGCCTGGTGCCACTCAGCATCCCGGCGCCGATCCAAATCAGCGTAAATACCGCAGCGATCTCCCAGGTTGACACGCCGGGCGCGCGGCGATCGATGCCTGAATAATGCGCCACCAGGGCCGCGACGCCGGCGATCACGAACGACGTGATGCTAAGAATCGGTAGGAAAAGCGGAAGCGGAACGAGCCAAAGAAGCACCACGACGGGAGCCGCCACGACGGCTGCAAGAGCCGCCAGATCAGGGTACCCCGCCGGATCTTTTGAAGTGACGAGAGGCGCCGAGCCGCGTTCGGTTCTCCAAAGGGTCATGGTACGCTCCATCGCGAAGCGCACGACTGTCCGTCGATCAACCTCGCTACGGCATACCTTGCCGGCCCTCCCAGACCCGGTCGTCTCGACACGGCGCAAACGCGGTCGCGGACAGAGTGCGTTCTTGCTTTCAAGATAGGGGATTCGATCGGAGCAGGTATTCGTATCGATCGGGTGGTAATGAACGGGTGGTAATTCTACGGAGTGATGCGCCCGAGCCGGATCGCCTGGCGCACCAGCGCGGCGACGCTCTCGGCCCGCATTTTTTCCATGACCTCGGCGCGGTAGCTTTCGACAGTGCGCACACTGATGTTCAGCTTGGCGGAGATCGCGTGACTCGTGAACCCTTCCACCACCAGATCGAAAATTTCGACCTGTCGGGGCGTGAGTCGTGCGAACTTTTCGTTGAGGGCGTCTTGCGACTTGTGCGACCCCTGCTGCTCGAACCGCCGCGCCAGGGCCCGGTTGATCGCCGCAACGAGCTGGGCATCGTCAACCGGCTTTTCAATGAAATCTTCAGCCCCGGACTTGATGGCTGCCACAGCCATCGGCACATCCGCATGACCGGAAATGAGAATGACCGGGAGCGCGATATTGCGGCGAGCAAGCTCTCGCACGAGGCCCAGGCCGTCCGTTCCGGGCATTCTCACATCGGCGACGACGCATCCAAGATTGCGTTGATCGAGCTCCTGCAGAAATCTGTCGGCCGACTCGTAGGTCTTGACGGCGTAACCGAACACGCTGAGCATCTCGCCGAGCGCGTCACGAACCGCCGCGTGATCGTCTATGACAAAGATTGTCGCGGAAGGCATTGCACTACACTTGCGCACTACACTTGCGGTTGACCGAGCGGCAACGAAAACCGGAATTCTGTTTTACCGGCGTCGCCGCTATGGAGCCAGACGCGTCCTCCGTGGGCCTCGACAATCGACGCGCTGATCGAAAGGCCGAGGCCGAGGCCATCTTGCTTTGAAGTCGCCAGCGGGTCGAACAAGCGAGCAGCCAGCTCGTCTTCGACACCAGGTCCATTGTCGAGCACGCCGATCTCGACACGCGGCGGCGCGGCCTCCTGGCGCGCCATCACGCGAACCCGCCCGTCCGACAGACCTGCCCCGGTGATCGCCTCCACCGCGTTGTGAACGAGATTGAGAACCACTTGTTCCAATTGGACGTAGTCGCCGTGGATGGACGGCAGCTTATCCGGCGCTTCGAGTTCAAGGCGAACGTGTTTCGCGGAGGCCTCGGCAAATGCCAACATCAGCGCCTCCTCCAGCATCCGGCGCGTGTCGATCGTGCTCATGTGCGGACGGCCCCGGCGCATGAAATCACGCATGCGGCGCACGATGGCGCCAGCATGATCGATGTGCGCCAGCAAGGTTGTCAGATGACCTTCGACCCGGGTCAGATCGCCGTCGCGCGTGCGCAGCATGTGCTGCGCGGATCGCGCCAATGCGCGGGCGGCCGTCATCGGTTGGGCGATCTCGTGGGCAAGCGCGGACGCCATGCCGCTCACCAGATTGAGGCGCGCGGCGTGCGCCGCGCCGGCTTGCTTCTCCATGAAGCGCGCTTGCGCGTCGCGAGCCAGACGGTCGGAGTTTTCACGTTCGCTGACGACCACGCCGACAATCAGTCCGGTAACTGTGAGAACCAGCATTTGTGCCTGGAATTCGGTGAATTCGGCGGCGTCGTAGCCTGAGAAGCGCATGAGCCCGATAAGGCCGAATTGGGTGATGGCGAGACTGAAGCAGGCGCCATCGAGTCCATGACGGACCGCGGCGATGACGACCGGCACGAATAGCAGGTAGAAGAGCCGGAAGCCGTGCAGGCTTTCGCTGCCATTGATTGCCCAAAGGGCGGCGCCGATGACGAAGAGGTAGAGAATGCCTTCCGGGGCAATGGCAAACAGGTCGCGCAAAGCGATGCTTCGCCGTCGAAAGACAAACCGCAGCAGGAGCGGGGTCACGACCGCGATGCCGATCGTGTCGCCGATCAACAGCGGTGAAAAAACCTGCACAATGTCGCGAAAGTCCAGTTGCCCCACCGCGAGCAAGAACAATGTCAGCAGAACCGTGTCGATCACGGCGCCCGCGAACCCGGCCGCCAGCAACATCAGCACGTCGCGCAGATGGAAAAGTCCGCTATCGATCTGAAAGATCTGGCGCGCCAGGGCGGTGACCGCCGTATAACTCAGCGATGTAATCGCAGCGATGCCGATGACGATGGGCCATTCGACTTCGTGCTGCAGGACGAGGACTTCGGCGATGACGACGCCCCCGAGCAGCACAAATCCGGCCCGCGGGCCGGCAAAGACCATCAAGGCGAACACGACGCCGAGGCCCGGATCCCAGGGGGTGACCGGCAATCCCTTGTGGACGTGAATGAAGCTGACCCAGGCGAGGAGGACGTACGCCGCCAGGCACGCTGCAGCCATGGCCCATTTCAAGCCACGGCCGCACGACTGCGGCAGCAACATGGTTCCCGCTGGGGAATTTTGCAAGGTCACGATCCAATGGGGCGGTTTGCGCCACCACAAAGGTGGCCGGCGTCATGCCCTCACTTCACTCCGCTGCGCCGCGCCCAGCAATGCGTTGAATCGTATCACGGTACGGCCACGACGTGGGATGGGTAGAACTACGACCAACGGACCTCATCCGGAGGAGGCCGCGCTCCTGAGCGCTTGTCGCAGGATTGCGCGGCCGTCCTGAGGCTCTCGAAGGACGAAGGATGGCCGTTGCCACGATCTCGCCTGTGGCCGTCCTTCGTCCTTCGAGAGCCTCAGGACGAGGCTGATGGATTACTCGAACTTTGGCAACGAACCAGCGATTCACGCCGCGGTGCGGACGGCGCCGCTGCTGCGCCTCACTTCCCGGCCTGCTTGAAATACCGCAAATCCGGCCCCGGCTGGTTTTTCTTCGATGGCATCAGAAGGCCATCCCCGCTTACCACATAGACCTGCTTATTGACGGTGATATAGGCGTTGCCTTCGACGCAGTTGTTCTCCTCCCAGGTGACATTCTGCTCGCGGCGGTAATTCTTGGTTACGGTCCAGGGCCGCGTCAGCGAATTGTCCGTGGTGGTAATTTCGTCGTGGAGGATATTGGGGTTGCCCTTGTCGAGATAGATGCGCTCCATGAACACGGCGTCGCCGTCGTCCGCCATCGGCATTCCGGTCTGGTCCCATGTGCGCGGACCGCGCACATGGCGGGTCTCGATCTCAAGCGTGTCGTAGCGGCCGTCGCCATCGGTATCGAGCCATTTTCCGAGCGAATGGCCGACGAAAGTCGGCTCCCGCGTCTTGAGGTCCCTCGGCCAGTCGCGCCCGTCGGTATAGATGCGGCGCGGCGATAGCGTCATGTCCTCGAACACGATGTGCGTCGCGTTCGGCCCGAACACGAACTCAAAGCGCGAGACTCCGGACATTTGCCGCGGCATGCCGGTCGGCATGCAGGCATAGTGGGTGTCGAGGCCGAATCCGCCGGCGTCGATATCGTTCAGGCTCGCTTGATACAGGGCTTGGTATTCCGGCTTGAGCGGCGCCTCCTGTTTGCGGATCGGTTTTGTGGTGTCGTAGCGCGGCGGACCGCCGTCCGGCACCCGCAGCCACTGGCCGCCCCAGTCGGGATACTTGGATTCGTCGTGCGCAAGCGCGCCCGACGGGGCGCCCGTCATCGTCAATGACAGCGCCGTTAGAGCAATCGCGATAATCGAATCTCGGTCAAGCATGCTCGTCCTCTCCAAGCTATACTACTGCCGCCGATCGGCAGCCGGCAGTGGGCTCCTTCGGCATCTGTGAAAGAAGATTGCACTGCCGCAGAGCGACGCGAAGGTACCATCATGACAGCACGGATCCGGCCGCGGAGCAGCAAAAAAACTTGCCAATGTCCCGGCTCATTGCAATCGCCCGGACAGCGAGTCGCGGCCTCAACGCATCTTTGGCGTTGCGGGGCGGCCATCGCTTGTGTTGTAACCTTGGGATTCCGGGACGGATAGCCACGTGCGGCGGCGCTCCGGCTATTTGAAACGACCTTAGATCCACATGACGCTCTGGTTCATTTTAGGGATAATGACGGCGGCGGCGCTTGGCGCGGTGATTTGGCCGTTTGCGCGTGTACGCACGTTGTCGTTCGCCGGCAGCGATCTCGCCGTTTATCGCGACCAGTTGGAGGAAATCGAGCGCGACCGCGCCGATGGCCGGATCGGCCATGACGAGTTTGAAGCGGCGCGGGTCGAAGTGTCCCGTCGTCTGCTCGGCGCGGCGGCGTCCACGACGATCGAAACGGCCCCACGTAGTGGGCGACGCATCGCCGCACTGGCCAGCGCCATCATCGCCGTCCCGCTGATCTCGGGCTCGCTCTACGTGCGCCTTGGATCTCCTGACCTGCCCGGGGAGCCGGTCGCCAGCCGCCGCACCGGGGACGAGCAGGCCAATTCCATCGCCGCCCTCATTGCCCAGATCGAGACTCATCTCGAAGAGAACCCGACGGACGGCCGCGGCTGGGAAGTGGTGGCGCCGGTCTATCTGAGGCTCGAGCGCTATGACGAGGCCGTCAAGGCGAGGCGCAACGCCCTCAATCTCCTTGGCGCAACGGGCCAGCGGGAGGTGGACCTTGGCGAAGCGCTGGCAATGGCGGCTGGCGGCGTCGTGACGGCGGATGCCAAGGCTGCCTTCGAGCGTGCGGCAGCGCTAGATGCGGACAGCCCCAAGGCCGTGTTTTACCTGGGCCTTGCGGCCCAGCAGGACGGAAACGCCGGGGAGGCCGCCCGCATCTGGCGCGACCTCATCGCTAAAGCGCCTGCCAATGCGCCGTGGCTCCCGGTGGTGCGCGAACAGCTTGCGCGCGTTGAGAATCCTGACGCCGCGCCGCCGCCTGGGCCGACGCCCGAGGATGTGGCTGCGGTAAGTCAAATGTCTCCCGAAGCACGCAATCAATTCATTCGCGATCGGGTGGAGCAGCTTGCGACCCGCCTCCACGCGAACGGGTCGGATGTCGACGGATGGCTGCGGCTATTGCGCGCCTACATGGTCATGGGCGAGCGTGATAAGGTAAAAGCCGCAGTGGACGAGGCGCGTGGGGCGCTTGCCCGCGAACCGGAAAAGCTGAAGCAGCTCGACGAGGGGATCAGGGATCTCCACGTTGCGGACTAGGAGAGGGCGATGACGCGCAAGCAACGACGGTTGGCCATGATTGCCGGCGGCGTGAGCGTGCTTGCGGTGGCTGTCCTTCTGGTATTGTTTGCGATGAAGGACTCCATTGTCTTTTTCAATTCGCCCACGGACGTGGTCGAGAAGCATATCGCTCCCGGCGCACGCATTCGCCTCGGCGGGCTCGTCGCTCCCGGCAGCTTGTCCCGCGGCGATGCGCTTGCGGTGCGCTTCGAGGTGACGGACGGAAACCGCGCCGTAGCGGTCACTTATCAGGGCGTTTTGCCGGACCTGTTCCGCGAGGGGCAGGGTATTGTGGCAGAAGGGACGCTCGACGGCGCCGGCGTCTTCAAGGCCGACAACGTGCTTGCCAAGCACGACGAAAGCTACATGCCGAAAGAAGTTGCGGATGCCTTGAAGAAGCAAGGGCACTGGAAGGACGAGTACGAAAGCAAGAAAAGCAGCGCGGTGCAGCAGTAAACGCGGTTTGCGCATCGCGCACCGAGGAGATGCCCCTCCCTTACGGGGCAGGGCGATTGCATCTGGCACGGCGCTTCTTCTACCTCTCCCCCGCAAGCGGCGAGAGGTAAGCGGCGTCGGCGGATGTGATTTCCTACCTTGCGGGTAGGGAGGACACGCCGGGCAGATTTGACGCCGTGTCATCGGCGTTGGATGATGCCGGGCGGCGGCAGTAACGAAAGGTTGCGGCAGATGATCGCGGAAGTCGGCCATTACGCACTTGTGCTCGCGCTTGCCCTGGCGCTGATCCAGTCTGTGGTTCCGCTCATCGGCGCCCGCACGCGGGATGGCTCGATGATGGCGGTCGCCGAACCGACTGCGCTCGCGCAATTCGGCTTCGTGGCGCTGTCCTTCGCTATGCTGGTGTCATGTTACGTCGGCTCCGATTTCTCCGTCCGCAACGTGTTCGAGAATTCGCACTCAGCGATGCCGCTCATCTACAAATTCACCAGCACGTGGGGAAACCACGAAGGCTCGATGCTGCTGTGGGTGCTGATCCTGGCGTT
>Ga0257161_1000139_pt1 | contig 19189 bp, 16 predicted proteins | sample NR01A_FD_185954 | JGI IMG/M metagenome (GOLD analysis project Ga0257161, IMG submission 185954) | Soil microbial communities from H.J. Andrews Experimental Forest, Oregon, United States - NR-01-A | ecosystem: Environmental > Terrestrial > Soil > Temperate forest > Bulk soil | place: USA: Oregon... | reverse complement strand
TGACAAAAGTGGTCAGTTCCCGTATGGCGTCGTGCGCGACCCAATAACAATCGTTCATAGGGAATCGGAAGTCATCCGGGAAATCGGGCCCCAACCCGCAGAGCCAAGAATGGATGCTACGATCGCGAATTCGTCGGATCAGACGCAGCGGACGCAAGCCAAATCGGGGCAGGGCGGAATTCCAATCGCCCGCAATGAATTTTTTGCCGGGCTCTTTCTTCTCGGTTGTGCGAACGGCATCGCTGCAAGAGCGATTGCGGCCGTCCATGACATCGGATGGCTGAACGCCGCGATCGGCATGTTCGATGTCAGCGCCATTGTGCTCGCCGCCTGCGCGGCAGGTCTTTGGCTGATGATGGGCGGCCGGGAGCAATCGGTATCCCGAATCGACCTCGCTATCGGCGTGGTTACGCTCGCGTTGATCGCACTTCCCATCGGTGGATTGAGCTGGATCGCCGTAAGCGCAATAGCCCTGTATATTCTGTTGTTCTCGGACCCGGGTCAGTCGATGCGACGCGGGGCGGTCATTCTGTTGGCAACGACCGTACCCATGTTTTGGAGCCGTTTGCTTTTTCAGCTTTTTGCAAATTTCATCCTGGAAATCGACGCATCATTGGTAGGGTGGATGCTCGGGGCGGACCGAACCGGCAATATGGTTCGCTTCGCGAATGATAGCGGATACCTCGTGATAATGCCGCCGTGCTCATCGCTGGCAAATATGTCGCTGGCGTTCCTGTGTTGGGTTACGGTCAGCGAGTTCGCAGGACATCGGCGGGCGCTGGGCGATCTGTGGTGGTGCCTGTTGGCCTGCGGCTCGGTGCTTGCCGTCAATGTCGGGCGTTTGAGCGCAATGGGAATTAGCCTGCGGCACTACGAGGCCATACATAGCCAGATTGGCAACGCCGTTACCGACGCCATGATTCTTATTCTGACGCTGGGCTGGAGCTTCTTAGGTGTGAGACGTGAGCTTTTCTCCCGCGCTTAAGCTGCTGTTGGCAGTTCTCCTTCCTCTCACTCTTTTCTGGAAGCTGACCGTTAAGGCAGACAATGATGATCGCCCGAAAGAAGATGTCATCGCCTTCCTGGCACGGCAGGGATTCCATGAGATCGTGACTGAAGGTCTGAATTTTCGCGGAATCCAGGCGGTCAACGGCGCTTGCCACATGCGCATCATAATGCCTTCTTACTATGGGGCAGATCGCGATATCATACGTGATCTTGTTACCGCCGACGAGACAGTGATGTTTGTTCATCAGGGCAAGGTTTATCAGCAACAGCCGATTTTGTTGACCGTATCGACCGAGCTGTGGGCGCGAGCGCTCCGCAAAATTGGGGTGGCCTATCGTCACACACCTGTTCTTGCCGTGGTGGCGCAGCGTCAATGCGATGCGGAACGATTGCAGTGGGACCAGCTTCAGTAGGCGCGCGAATCGCCATTGTCTGAGATTTTGACAGTCGCGTATCCGGTGCGTGCACACACGGCTGGATCGGCATCTGTGTCGTCTCATACATGTCGGCGACTCTGCCCTTTCGATCTCACACAAGGCTGCGCTACGAACTCGGCGATTGCCAATAGAGATTTCATCGTTTTCGAGAAACCGATCGTGCCTCCCGCGTGTTGCTTACGCGGCCAGGGGGGTTCGTGGCTGGCGTTCTGCCGGGGGGCGATGCAATTCTGGAGAATCAACATGAAAAAGCCCGTCAAAATGCTCACCTTCGCTGCGATCTTTGGCGTCGTGTGTGCGATTCCGCAGACTTTCGCAACGAGCCGGTCCGCAGGCTCCCTGCAACTCCTCGATTCCGATCATGACGGCACGGTCGACCTCAACGAAACGAAGGCGGCGGCCTCGGCCCTGTTTGACCGGCTCGATCGCGATCACGACGGAACGCTCGACGGACGCGAACTGAAGGGCCGGCTGGGCGCCAAGGAACTGTCGGCCGAGGATGGCGACCATGACGGCACGTTGACGAAGGACGAGTATCTCGCAACCGTCGAGAAGCGATTCAAAGCCGCCAATCGGGACAGCGACGATACGCTGGATGCCAGCGAACTTCGTTCCCGGTCGGGGCAGGCGTTGCAACGACTGGTCCGATAGTCGCACGACCTTCTCGCGCGTTCGCGCCCACGGGCGTCGTCGCCGGGCTTGTCCCGGCGACCCCGAACGTTAAGGCGCCGAACAAGAGTAACCGGGGCGGCCGGGACAAGCCTGGCCACCCCGGGAGACAGGGGCCGGCTGCTTCAACCTGACCGAAACCCGCCCTAAACCGCGAGCATGCGCTCGACCGCCTGCCGGGCGCCCACGGCCACCGCCGGATCGATCGTGATTTCGTGCGTCAGCGTCTCCAGCGCCCGCCGGATCTTTGGCAGCGTGATCTGCCTCATGTGCGGACACAGGTTGCACGGCCGCACGAACTCGATTTCAGGGTGGTCGACCGCGACGTTGTCGCTCATCGAACATTCCGTCACCAGGACGACACGCGCCGGCTTCTCGGTGCCGACATAGGCGATCATGGCGGCGGTCGATCCGGCGAAATCCGCTTCGGCCACGACTTCAGGCGGGCACTCCGGATGCGCCAGCACGATCACGCCGGGGTGCTGCTCGCGGATGAGGCGGATCTCGGCTGCGGTGAAGCGCTCGTGGACCTCGCAATGTCCGGCCCACGCAATGATCTCAACGCCGGTTTCGGCAGCCACATTCTGCGCCAGATATTCGTCGGGAAGCATGATCACGCGATCGACGCCGAGTGATTCGACGATCTGCTTCGCATTGCCTGACGTGCAGCAGATGTCGGAGCAGGCCTTCACGGCCGCCGACGTATTGACGTAGGTCACGACCGGGACACCCGGATAGCGCTGGCGCAGCAGTTGCACATCGGCCGGCGTGATCGAGGAAGCAAGCGAGCAGCCCGCGGCTGTGTCGGGTATCAGCACAGTCTTGCCCGGGTTGAGCAGCTTCGCTGTCTCGGCCATGAAGTGCACGCCGGCGAGCACGATGACATCGGCGTCAACGCGCGTTGCCTCACGCGCCAGCGCCAGGCTGTCGCCCACAAGGTCGGCGACGCAATGGAAAATCTCGGGCGTCTGGTAGTTATGGGCGAGGATGACCGCGTTGCGCGCGCGCTTGAGCGCAAGAATGGCGTCGATGTCGCGGGCAAAGAACGGCCACTCGACCGGCGGAACGACCGCCTTCACGCGCTCGTAGAGCGGCGCCGTGCGCGCAAGCAGGTCGGGCATAGGGGTCTCTTGCAGCATGATGCACCTTTTGTGCTCACCAAGAGCATTACTATGATGCGACCGTGCACCCACCTTGGCCGCCTTATGCTAGATGCGAGTAGAAGGCGGCGGTGTCAAGCCCCGCTTGCGACCTCTTCTGGGAGCGCGGGCGTCTCGCCTGCTTCTTCCTTCATTGTGGCAAGAGCGGGCGGGACGCCCGCGCTCCCAGGCAGGGAGGGGCGACAGCAGCCCGGTCAGGCCGGGCGGGAGAGCGGCAGCTTGGTTCCGGCGACGGCCCGCTCAAGCAGCACCTCGCGACGGAACCGGACGAGTTTTGCGGGACGGCCGCCGGTCTGCATCGCAACGTCGCCGGTGTCTTCGACCAATCCCTGTTGATCGATCAGCCGGCGGAAATTCTGCTTGTGGAGCCGCTGTCCGGCGAGCGCCTCGACGGTGCGCTGGAGGGCAAGCAATGTGAAGCTCTCCGGCATCAACTCGAAGACGACCGGGCGATACTTGATTTTGGCCCGCAGCCGCGCGACGCCGGTCGACAGGATGCGGCGATGGTCATGCATCATTGGCGCTCCCGGCAACGGATCGACCACGCGTCCGCGCCGCTGCGCGTCGGCGACCAGCCCGGCCTCATAGAGGAGTTCGTAGCGCTGCAGCGTGAGCTCCTCGTTCCAGGAGCGGCCGGACAGACCGAAGGCGATCTCGATGCGGTTCTTGCGCTCGCGCCGCGTCGCACCGTCGTCGGCGGCCTTCGCCCATGCGCGCAGACGGGGCGCGATGATCCTCGCCACCAGGGCGGGCGGGCCGGAGCGCCAATCCTCCCACGGCAAGAACCGGTACCAGCTCTGCCAGCGCGGATCGCGCTGTCCGGTTGCGTACTCCTCTCGGGTCAGCCCGAGATAGCTGATCGAAACCAGCTGCTCCCCGGCGCCATCGCGGGTACGATCGCGGTCCGCGAAAGTGTAAAGCTGCTCGATATAGCCGAGCGGATGATGGGTCTGGCGCTCGACCCAGGATCGCAGGCCGACTTGAAGGGTCCGATGGCCCGACTCGAACGGGCCGGTGGGCAGCGCTTCGGCGTTCTGGTCGGGTTCCCGGATCGTCAGGACGCGCGGCTCCTCCCCGGTCACGGCCACGATGACCGCGGTCAGCTCGATCGGGACGGCGTTATGATTGGATTTGGTCAATGCGCAGATGTCCACGTCACGACGAATGGCCGTAAGACCGGCCGCACATTATGGCAAGCGCGAACCCGCGTCGCTTGGATCCATGAAACAAAGAGGCGTTCACGACGAGGTTGATTAGAGCGGGAAGAGAAGGACAGCCGCCGCCCTCACCGATTGTGTTGTATTTATACCACAGTGTTGCTCTTTTGCGCCGTTCTCGAATTTTCGAAATTTCCTATTTATCGCAGCCTGTTAGCTGATGCCTGTTGGGAGCGCGAAGCTTGTTCACGTGCCGCCTGCGCTCTAGGGTGAATGTGGGGACGGCACTATGCTGCCAAGGAGATTGCGAGAGCATGAAACGCGTCGCGACAGCGGACATGACCGTCATCGCTCAGCCTAAGATCTGGAAAGGGTTCAAGAATTGGGGGATCGCCGCCCTGATGGGTTTTGCCGCGGGATCGCATTTGCGTGCGGTTGCCGTGCTGGCTGTCGTTTCGCTAGCCTCTTTCCTTCCGGGCCTTTTTCAGATTCCGCCGGTCGACCGCGACGAGCCCCGGTTCGCCCAGGCGACCAAGCAGATGATCGAGACCGGCGATTTTGTCGACATCCGATTCCAGGATGAAACGCGGTACAAGAAGCCTGCCGGCATCTACTGGTTGCAGGCGACGGCGGTGGAAATGGCCGACGCCGTTGGCGTGCCGCGCGCCGCAACGAACATCGGCATATATCGGATTCCCTCGCTGATCGGCGCCATCGGCGCCGTCCTGGTGACCTATTGGGCAGCACTTGCCTTCGTATCGCGGCGAGCGGCGGTGATGGCCGGCGCCATGATGGCAACGTCGATTCTCCTTGGCGTCGAAGCGCGTCTTGCCAAGACCGATGCGATGCTGCTGCTGACCACCACCGCGGCATTGGGCGCGATGGCGCGCGCGTATCTGATGGAGCAGGGCGATCGCGCGACCAGCCTGCCTCCTTTGGTCATTGCCGCGATCTTTTGGAGTGCGATCGCGGCCGGAATTCTGATCAAGGGACCGATGATCCTGATGTTCGCGGGGTTCGCTGCCGTCGCGCTCGCCGTGGCGGATCGTTCCGCGCGCTGGTTGCGGCGGCTCAAACCAGCGATCGGCCTGCCCTTCGCGCTCGCGCTGGTGATGCCTTGGGTCGTCGCCATTCTGATTCGCAGCGACGGCGGTTTCCTCACCGACGCGCTCGGCCAGGACATGTTCGCCAAGGTGACGGGGGGCCAGGAAACTCACGGCATGCCCCCGGGCTCTTACTTCGTCGTGTTCTGGGAGACGTTCTTTCCGGGCGCCATGCTGGCCGGTCTCGCGGCGCCGGCGGTCTGGCGTGCACGCACTGAACCCGGTTGCAAGCTTCTGCTCGCCTGGGTGGTGCCGTCCTGGATTGCGTTCGAGCTCGTGCCGACAAAGCTGCCGCATTACGTCCTGCCGCTCTATCCGGCGCTCGCGATCCTGATTGCGGGGGTCGTTGACAGCCATTCGCTTTCGCGCAATCGCTGGCTGGTGCGCGGAACGATTTGGTGGTTCATCGTGATGATGGTGGTGGCCCTGCTCTTGATCGCGTTGCAGATCGTCGTCGGCCAAAGGCTTGGCTTGTGGACGTGGTCGTTCGCGGCGGCGGCGGTGATCTTTTCGTTGTTCGCCTGGCTGCTCTATCAGGTCGACGGCGCCGAGGCGTCGCTCATGCGGGCGGTGGCGGCGTCGCTCATGCTCTCCTTCGCGGCCTATGGGGCAACCTTTCCAGGCTTGCGCGGGCTATTTCCTTCGGTAGGTCTCGCGAATTACATGCACAGCGCCGGTTGCGCCGACCCGGCCGTGGTGACGGCCGGCTTCCATGAGCCGAGCCTCGTGTTCCTTGCAGGCACCAACACCAACCACGGCGTCGGCTCCAGCGCGGCGGATTTTTTGCTTGGCGGACCGTGCCGATTCGCATTCGTCGACAGCCGTCAAGAGCGCGCATTCGTGCAGCGGGCGGATGTGATCGGCCTTCGCTACACCACCGGCCCGCGCATCGAGGGCTTCAACATCAACGGCGGCGGAGCGGTCACTATCGCCACGTACCGTTCGGAACGCGGCTCGTGACCGCGTCCGGCGGCGCCAAAGCGCACGACGGAGGCGCTGGCGGGGCGCGTGCCGCGATATTCTTTGAGAACATTCGTCGCGGCGCTGGCGTCCTGCTGCGCCGACCGCGGCCCCCACCCTGCCCTCCCCCGCTTGCGGGAGAGCGTGGGGTGGGGGCGAACTTCGTTCCGGCGTGGCAACGCCTTAAAATTCAGGCTGCGCTCGCGATCTGCGCGGTTGCGCTCGCGATGCTGTTTCTCGACGCGCCTGTGCTTGAATTCGCTGCCGGCTTGCCGCCCTGGCTGGTCGATTGGGCCTATGAGGTCACCGACTTTGGCCGCTCCGGATGGATACTCGTACCGCTCGGCACGTTGATCATCCTGATCGCCCTCTTCGCTTCGCCGGCGCTCGACCACATGTCGCGGGCGGCGCTCGCGATGGTGGTGGCGCGGCTCGGATATGTGTTCATTGCGGTCGGTCTGCCGGGGCTTGTGAGTACGATGGTCAAGCGATGGATCGGCCGGGTGCGGCCGTCCGCCGCCGGACCGTTCGCCTACGAGCCGTTTTCGTGGCGGCCGGACTATGCGAGTTTCCCGTCCGGCCACGCGACCACGGCGTTCGCCGCATTGGTTGCGTTCGGAGCAGTCTTTCCTCGCACCCGCCCCGTTTTGTGGGTCTATGCGCTCCTCATTGCGGCGAGCCGCGTGGTGGTCTCCGCGCACTATCCAAGCGACGTGATCGCCGGCGCAGCGTGCGGGGCATTCGGCGCACTATTGGTGCGTGATTGGTTTGCCGTGCGCCGGCTTGGGTTTTTCGTTGGCCCGGAGGGCGCCATTCATCCTATGACGGGCCCTTCGCGGCGGCGAATCAAACGGGTTGTCCGCGCGCTCGTTGCCTCCTAAAACGCCCTCCTCCCTACCTCGCTCGCGGGGGAGGCAGGGGACAATCCATTGATACGGGTCACTGGTCGACCCGCTTGTCACTCCTATTTTTTCCCTCTTCCTTACCCCGGCAAGCTGGGGGCAAGGGACGGGCGGCGGAACATGCCGAACGGCAGAAGCGGATTTTCTTGATGGCTGAGGGCAGTCCCTTTCCGTTAAGCGCTGCGACGCCGCGGATCTCCGTCGTGGTGCCGGCCCGCAATGAAGCCGGCAATATCGCGCCGCTGGTGGAAGAAATCGTGCAGGCGCTTGCCGCGCTGACCCCGAACGAGATCATTTATGTCAACGACGGATCGCGCGACGACACCGAGGCCGAACTGAAGTCTTTGATGAAAATTCACAGGTGCCTACGCCAGATCAGGCACGAGGTCTCGTGCGGCCAGTCGGCGGCCGTGCGCAGCGGCGTCGCTGCGGCTCGCGCCCCCATCGTGGTGACGCTTGACGGCGACGGCCAGAACGATCCGGCATTTCTGCCCGCTTTGGTGGCCGCGTTGGAGCGCGATCCCACGGTGGGACTTGTGGCCGGCCAGCGTGTCGGCCGCAAGGCCACGGGCTTCAAACGGCTGCAATCGCGAATTGCCAACGCGGCGCGCAAGGCGATTTTGCGCGACGGCACCCGCGATACCGGATGCGGGCTCAAGGCGTTCCGCCGCGAGGTGTTTTTGGCACTCCCTTATTTTGACGCGCTGCACCGGTTCCTTCCGGCGCTGGTGCGACGGGAGGGTTACCGGGTCGCCTATGTAGATGTGGTCGATCGGCTACGACTGCACGGCGTCTCGAATTATGGTCTATGGGATCGGCTGTGGGTCGGCATTCTCGATCTCGCGGGCGTGTGGTGGCTGATCCGGCGACGAAAACGCGTGCCGCTCGTTTCGGAGGTTATGCGCGATGCTGGTTAGTCTTTCTCAGGCGGTCGGCGACTATCTGCAGAATGTTTTCTTTCTGCAGCTGAACTGGTGGGTGTTGCTCGGCTATGCCGGACAGGCGCTATTCTCGATGCGCTTCATCGTCCAGTGGGTGGCGTCCGAGCGGGTCGGCCGCAGCGTGATGCCGGTGGCGTTCTGGTTCTTTTCGATCGGCGGCGGCGCATTGTTGTTCGTCTATGCGCTCTATATACGCGATCCCGTTTTCATCATCGGTCAAGGGTTCGGCCTGTTCGTCTATCTGCGCAATCTCCACTTCGTCTTTCGCGAACGAAAGGGTGCGTTGGTATCATAATCCTCTCTATGGGCAGTTGTACCGTCCCTTACCCCCGCTTGCTGTAGGGCGACCCTTGTGGTCGCCCTGTTGCCGGCGCCGCCGTTACGCAAGCCCGGGCGACCACAAGGGGTCGCCCCTACGGCGGTAGGGGAGGGTAAGGGGGGCGGTCGAGCGAAAAATCCCAATTGACTATTGTTCGCAATGCGTTCTCATATCGGACATGAGCATTGAGAGATCAGCGTTGCCCTTGGAGGATGACCGGGCTCGACCGCGCGTCGATGGCGAGCAACTGACGCTGCCTCTTGTCAAGAAATACCTGGACTCCGCACCGCCCTGGATTCGCAAAGCAATGGCCCCTGGCGGCGTCACCGGGGTCATCATGGCGCTCGTTTTCGTCGCTGCCACTGTCGCCTTTCTGATGTTGATGCGGTACGTTGAGGAGCTGCCGCCAGTTTCGTTGACCTTCCTCATTCCGGTCGTCGTGGCAGCCATCCGCTGGGGCACGCTGTCTGCCGCCATAACAGCCGTCGGCGGCGGCGCGACGTTGAGCTTGTTCTATTACAACCCATTCTATATCACGGGCCCCGATTCACGGTCGCGCGTCCTTGGCATCATCGTCTTTCTCATCGTCTCTTTGGTGCTCGGCTATCTTGCGTCGAGGACGCGCCGCGATGCCGCCCGCGCGCTCAAGCGGGAAAACGAGATTCGCGATCTCTATACCTTCTCGCAGCGGATTTCCGCTGCCAATTCGCCTGCGGGAATCTTCGAGGCCATGCAGCAGCATCTGGAAACGCTGGTGGGCCGCAAGGTTCTGCTGTTCGACTCGCTTGGGACCCTGGAGGCAAAATCGGAGCGACTTGGCGACGTTGAAATTCCTCACGCCGTGACGGAGGCCGTGAGCAAGATGCCGGCGGGCGGAACCGACGGCTCGAAGGGTATCGTGGTCGACGATCACCGCGGCAGCGCCTGGCTGGTGCGCCCGGTTTCAACCAATACGGCGGACTTCGGGGTCATCGCCGTCGATCTCGGACGTCCATCCGAGGTGTTCGATGAACTGCGGGCGCGCGTCGTCGCGCTGATCGGCGACGCCGGTCTGTCGCTGGAACGGCTGGGACTTGCGCGCACCATCTCGGAGGCGCGCACCCGCGCCGAGACCGAGGAGTTTCGCGAGGCCCTGATCGGCTCGGTATCGCATGAGTTGCGTACGCCACTATCTTCAATTCTTGGGGCATCGACAGTACTGTCATTGGCGCCGGAGATTACCGGCAATACCCGCCTGAAAAAGCTTGCGGCGCTGATCCATCAGGAGTCGGAGCGCCTCAACGTCGAAATCCAGAATATTCTCGACGCTTCTCGCATCAGCAGCAACGGCTTGCAGGCAAAGCTCGAATGGGCCGAACCCGCCGACTTCATCAATGCGGCGCTTCAGCGCTGCCGCAACCGCCTCGCAAGCCGCGCCGTCGAGGTAACGCTGCCAGACGAGCTCATTCTGCTGCGCATAGATTCAGTCCTGATGGAGCGGGCACTCGGACAAATTCTCGACAACGCCGCAAAATATTCGCCGCCGGAATCGCCCATCAACGTCCGTGGCCATGTCGAATTGGGGCAGTTCCTGATTTCCGTCACTGACCACGGCGCCGGCCTTGACGCGGAAGACCGCCCTCTGCTTGGACAGAAGTTCTTTCGAGGTCATCGCCACATGCAGGTGACTTCGGGCCTCGGACTGGGATTCTGGATCGCCAGCGCTTTCATAGCTGCCAATGACGGGACCATCGAGGCAACGAGCGAGGGCGTGAACAAGGGTATGACGGTTACGGTTCGGTTGCCCTTGCCGATGAAGGAGAACCATCAAGGGTATGACAGTCACAGTTCGGTTGCCCTTGCCGATGAAGGAGAACTATAAGGAGTGACATGGCGGACGGCGATCAACATGTACTTGTCGTCGATGATGAGGCGCAAATACGTCAATTCGTGCGGGCCGGTATGGAGCTCGGCGGCTACCGGGTAACTGAGGCGGCGAACGGCAGCGATGCTTTGCGCGAGATCACGCTGCATCCGATCGACCTCGTGATTCTAGACCTCGCATTGCCCGATATCGACGGATCGGAATTGCTGGAGCGAATTCGCGGGTGGTCCGGCGTGCCGGTGATCATCTTGTCGGTCCGGGCAGGCGAAACAGAAAAGGTCAAGTTGCTTGAACTCGGCGCCGACGATTATGTCGTGAAGCCGTTTTTCATGTCGGAATTGCTGGCGCGGGCAAAAGTCGTCCTGCGGCGTCAAAGCGAGCGCAAGGACGGCGAGAGTGCGCTGCGGTTGGATCGCCTTGTCATCGACTTTGCAGCCCGCACGGTGGAACTCGACGGTAAGCGCCTTAATCTGACGCCCAAAGAGTATCGCTTGCTCCAGGTCCTCGCCCAGCACCCGGGAAAAGTCATAACGCACCAGAACCTGCTCAAGTCGGTGTGGGGGCAGGCGCACGTCAACAACACGCAGTACTTACGGATCTTTGTGCGCAAGCTGCGGCAAAAAATCGAGATTGATCCAAACCGGCCCCAGATCCTGCTGACAGAACTCGGCGTCGGCTATCGGCTGAGCGATCCGGCCTCGCGGGACCACGCGCGGCTGGATTAGTGCGTCAATTGCGATCGCTTGTAGGGTGGGCAAAGGCGCATCGCGCCGAAGCAGGGTTATTGGCGCGGACCATCATGCGCCTTTGCCCACGCTGTCCCGCCTCGCTACTTTGACCGCGTGGGCAAAGTCGCGCGAGGGCGGTGCTCGATGTCATCAGCTGCGACAGGCGCCTTTGCCCACCCTACGAGCGCGCCGTAAATCAATATCCCGACGAATATTGCTTCGCCGTAATGAACATTTAATTCAAACGTAACTTGCGTTCTCCTGCAGGCGGTCGTCTCAATGGCGCAGTTTAAGTTCCTTAAGCCAGGAGATCGCCATGCTCAGGACAGTCACAGCCGGCGCCGCCGCACTGATAGTCATCGCGGGTGCGTCCGCCTATGCACAGCAGCCGCCCGCCGGCCCGGATTTCGCGCGGCGTGCGCAGTTCAGACCGGAAGATCGTACGGCCTTTCTTGATGCGCGTGTCGCTGCGTTGCATGCCGGATTGCAACTGACGCCCGAGCAGGAAAAGGCGTGGCCGGCGTTCGAACAGGCCTATCGCGATCTGGCCGCAACGCGCGGCAACCTTGCATTCGGTTCACGCACCGATCGGCCGCCGGAAGATCCGGTCCAACGCGCTCAGCGCCGTGCCGATGGGCTTGCCGCCAGCAGCGCCGCGCTCAAGCGCTATGCGGACGCTTTGGCGCCGCTTTACCAGAGTCTTGACGACAGCCAGAAGCGGCGTTTCGGCTTCCTGTCGCGGATGGAGCGTCCACGCTTCTTCGCTTTCTGGCATGGCCGCGACCGTGGCGAGCAGCCCTTCCCTCGCGGCGAGTTTCGCTCTCCGCGCTGAACCGTGAAGTCGGGCGCGTTCGCTCTCCGATCCCGCGCCTGGCAACGGGCCGTCGGTATCGCTCCGACGGCCCGTTCGCGTTCTCCCAGATTGCCTGCTGTAGGGGCGACCCTTGTGGTCGCCCGGTCGGCGCACTGCGTCGGCCCGCAACAGGGCGACCACAAGGGTCGCCCCTACATCATCCGTAAGCCTTCGATGCATCGGAATGTGACGATGTCGCCGCGAAGGCCGCAAGACCTTCCTTAAGATCGGCAATGAGATCGGAAACATCCTCAAGTCCGATATGGAAGCGAACGGTGGGGCCGCCGGGCGCCCACCGGGTTGCGGTGCGAACCGGCGTGCAGTCGAAGGGGATCGCCAGGCTTTCGAAGCCACCCCAGGAAGCGCCGATGCCGAACAGGGTCAGCTTGTTCAAGAAGGCATGAACGGCTGCGACGGGAGCGGGCTTGAATACGACGCTGAAAAGCCCGCACGCGCCGGTAAAATCCCGTTTCCAGATCGCGTGGCCGGGATGGCTCTCGAGGGCCGGATGGAGTACGCGCATTATTTCGGGGCGTTCTTCGAGCCAGCGCGCGACCTTCATGCCGGCGGCGTGATGTTGGGCGAGACGCACCCCCATGGTGCGCAGTCCGCGCAAGCCGAGAAACATGTCGTCCGGGCCGACGCAGAGCCCCATTTCAAATACAGTTTCCTTGAGTTTCTGCCAGGTCGAAGTCTTGGCAGCGACCGCGCCCAACATCACGTCGGAATGGCCGCCGATATATTTGGTGCCGGACTGGATCGAAAGATCGACGCCTTTCTCGAGTGCGCGAAAATGGATCGGCGTCGCCCAGGTATTGTCCATCAGCACCACGGCGTCGCGTGCATGTGCGGCGGCTGCGATCGCCGGAACGTCCTGGATTTCGAACGAGAGCGATCCCGGGCTTTCGAGGAAAACCGCGACCGTATTGGGGCGCATGAGCGACGTGATGCCGGCCCCGACCGTGGGATCATAATACGTCGTTGTCACGCCGTAGCGGGGGAGGATGGTGTCACAGAATTTGCGAGTTGGACCGTAGGCGCTGTCGGTCACCAGAATATGGTCACCTGTTCGGACCACCGATAATATTGCGGCTGAGATTGCGGCGAGCCCCGACGGCAGCAGTGCGACGGCCTCGCATTGCGGCCCCTCGATGTCGGCGAGCGCTCTTTCCAGGGCCTCCGCGGTCGGTGTGCCGCGCCGGCCGTATTGGTACTGGCCGCGGTGGGCGATGTAATCCTCCGCGCTCGGATAGAGCAATGTCGAGGCATGATAGACGGGCGGGTTGACGTAGCCGTGGTGGCCGAAAGGATCGCGCCCCGCATTGGTGAGCCGGGTCGCCATCTTGTGGTCGCGATTGCGCTCGCCTCGGCTTTTGCTGGTCATTGCCTGGTCCTTATGCGGCGGGGCTGCGCCCACTGGCAAGCCTTTGTCGCCACGAACAAAAGTTCTATTGGTCGGGTCGACGCGCGTTCGTCAAGCCCTTGACGTAACAGGGGCAAAACGCGTGGCAGTTCCCGCTTGGTCATGGCCGGGCAGCAGCCCGTCGAAGACGGGCGTAAACGCCCTTGTGTCCCGGCCATCCCGATAATCCGGCACTGCGCCATCCTGATCGAGATCGCCGGGACATGATGCCATGAGTTTTGCTCCTGTTACCCCTCGATCTTTTCATGCCCTTGACCTTAACGGGCAACCGGCTTCTAGATAGGACGTGGGATTGCAATATCGGAAGGTGCGGCAGCATGCGGGCGTGAAAAGCCCGGTGCGAAGTGCTGTATTGCCGGCGCGGGCCCGCCGTCGAGGAAGGCTTCTTTCAGCCCCCTCCTCCCGTCCCCCCCGCAAGCGGGAGGGGTTGGGAAGGGGCTTCAGTAGGATCAGCGTCAAATCAGGAGGTTAAAATGAAGCAGATTGCCCAGGCGCTGTTCGCGGCTGCCGTGGCATTCGCGGCCACGGGTACGGCCGATGCCGCAACTCTGGACACGGTCAAGCAGCGCGGCGTTCTCAACTGCGGCGCCAACGGCCAGTTGCCGGGCTTCGGGCTGCCAGATTCCCAGGGGAATTGGACCGGTTTGGATGTCGAGTACTGCCGCGCCATCGCGGCCGCCATCTTCAACGACGCCGCCAAGGTGAAATTCGTTGCCCTGACGGCGCGCGACCGCTTCACCTCGTTGCAGACCGGCGATGTCGATGTCCTGGTGCGCAACACGACCTGGACGTCGTCACGCGACACCCAACTCGGCCTCAATGCCACCGGCATTAATTACTATGACGGGCAGGGCTTCATGGTCCGCAAGTCGTTGAAGGTCAATTCGGCCCTTGAACTCAACGACGCGGCGATCTGCGTGCAGCAGGGCACGACGACGGAACTCAATCTTGCGGACTATTTCCGCGCCAATCGCATGCGGCTCAAGTCGGTCATCTTTGCAACGCTCGACGAGGCCCTGAAGGCGTATGAGACCAGCCGCTGCGACGCTTTCACGACTGATGCCTCCGGACTCTACAGCACGCGGCTCAAGCTCGCCAAGGCGGACGATCACGTGGTTCTGCCCGAGATCATCTCGAAGGAGCCGCTCGGTCCGTTCGTGCGCCACGGCGACGACCAATGGTTCGACGTCGTCAAATGGGTGCACTTTGCGATGCTCAATGCCGAGGAGCTCAACGTCAATCAAAAGAATCTCGAAGAGCAGATGAAATCCGACAATCCGGAAATAAAACGGCTGCTCGGCACCGAGGGAAATTTCGGCGAGCAGCTCGGACTGACCAAGGATTGGGTTTACCGCATCGTCAAGCTGGTCGGGAATTACGGCGAATCGTTCGAACGTAATGTCGGCCAGGGCTCTCCGCTCAAAGTTGCCCGCGGCCTCAACGCGCTTTGGAACAAGGGAGGCGTGCAGTACGCACCACCGGTCCGCTGATTGCTCTGCGGAAGGTCGGCAATGGGACCCGCGAAGCCCCGGCCCTACCCTCCGCTTGCGGGGGAGGGTAGGCTGGGGGCTGTTCCGTTCTATCGCGATCCGAGACTACGAGGACTCCTGCTGCAGGCGCTGCTGTGCGCGGCGATTGGACTGTTGGCCTATGGCGCCATCCGTAACGCGGCAGATAATCTTGCGCGCGCCAATATCGCCTCGGGCTTCGGCTTTTTGGATGTGACGGCCGGGTTCGACATCGGCCAGACCCTGATCGACTACTCCTCGCAGGCTTCGACCTATGGCCGTGCGTTTTGGGTCGGTCTCCTCAACACTCTGCTGGTGGCGGGCATTGGCATCGCGTTCGCCACCGTCATCGGCTTTACGGTTGGCATCGCGCGGCTGTCGAAGAATTTCCTGGTGGAGCGGCTGGCCACGGCCTACGTCGAATTGATCCGCAATGTGCCGCTACTCCTGCAACTTCTGTTCTGGTACAACGCGGTTCTTAAAGCGCTGCCGGAAATCGCCGCAAGCGTGGTGATGCCCGGCGGCTTCATCCTCAATAATCGAGGGCTGTTCACACCGCGACCCTTGTTTGCCGACGGTTCGCAGATCGTTGCGGTACTCGCCGGCGCCGTCGTGCTGGCGGTCGTCTTCAACGTTGTGGCCGGCCGTGTCGAGCGGTTGCAAAGAGCCATCGTCGTCAGGATCGCGGCAACCGCCCTGATCGTGGTCGGAGTTCCGGTTGCCGCCTTTCTTGCGGCGGGCGCGGCGTTCGCATTCGAATATCCGCAGATCGGCCGGTTCAACGTCCGCGGCGGCGCCGAAGTGCTGCCGGAGTTCGTCGCCTTGCTGCTCGGTCTTTCGATCTACACGGCCGCCTTCATCGCCGAAGTGGTGCGCGCCGGCCTTAAATCTGTCTCGCCGGGACAGACCGAAGCCGCGCAGGCGCTGGGCCTGCGTCGGATGCAGACATTGCGCCTCATCGTCATTCCCCAGGCGATGCGGGTCATCATTCCGCCGCTGACCAACCAGTACCTGAACCTCACCAAGAATTCGTCGCTTGCGGTCGCCATCGGTTACCCGGACCTCTTCCTGGTTGCCGGCACCGTGCTCAACATCAGCGGACAAGCGGTCGAAGTCGTGGTCATCACCATGGCGGTTTATCTGACGTTTAGCCTCATCATCGCACTGGTGATGAACATCTACAACGCCCGATACGCCCTGGTTGAGCGGTGAAAAGCGATGGACGCCCAGACGGTGCCCGCCAGCTCGCAGCCGATCGCCGCCCGTGGGTATGTGCGTGCGGCCCCAGCTCCCCTCATGCGCCCACCCCGCGCCACTGCGGGTGCGCTCGGCTGGATCAGGGCCAATCTGTTTCCAAGCGTCGGCAGCAGCGTGCTGACGGTGCTGATCGCATTGGCGCTCGTCTGGATCGCGTTGCCGCTCATCGATTTTCTGATCGTCGATGCAGTGTGGACCGGATCGGATCGCGACGCTTGCCTCGCGACCGCGGAACGACCTGTCGTCGGCGCGTGCTGGGCCTACATCGCCGATCGCTTTGCCTACGTGGTCTACGGCTCGTACCCGATCGCGGGCCGCTGGCGGGTCGACATATTTTTCGCCATGCTGGCGTTCGGGACCGCGTGGCTGTTATGGCTTGAGGCGCCGCGCCGCGATATCGGCGCGGTTTATTTTTTCGCGGTTCTGCCCGTTGCATCATTTGTGCTTCTGCATGGCCTCGAACTTATCGGGCTCCCCGTCGTCGATACGGCACTGTGGGGCGGCATCACGGTGACCATCGTGGTTGCGGCCGTCGGCATCGTGGTGTCGCTTCCGATCGGTGTCGTTCTCGCCCTGGGACGGCGCTCAAAGCTGCCGGCCGTGCGGCTGCTGTCAACGCTGTTCATTGAGTTTGTTCGCGGCGTGCCGTTGATCACGGTGCTGTTCATGGCGAGCGTAATGCTCCCGCTGTTCGTGCCGGATTCGTGGTCGCCGGACAAACTCATGCGTGCGCTGGTCGGGGTGGCGCTGTTCTCGTCCGCCTATATGGCTGAGGTGGTGCGCGCCGGTTTGCAGGCCATGCCCAAGGGGCAATACGAGGCCGCCCACGCGCTCGGTCTGTCATTCTGGCAGACGCTGCGCCTCATCATCCTGCCGCAGGCACTCAAGGTGACGATACCCAATATCGTCAACAGCTACATCGCGTTGTTCAAGGATACGACGTTGGTGTTTATTGTCGGCATCTTCGATTTCCTCAAAACCATCGAAGTTGCGCGCGCGGATCCCAAATGGTCGACGCCGGTTACGAGCGCAACCGGCTACATATTCGCTGCCTTCGTCTACTTCGCCTGCTGTTATGCGATGTCGACATATGCGACCGGCATCGAGAAGCGGCTGTCTGCGGGAGAGAAGCGATGAGCGTAAGCGCCGGCGCGCCCCCACCCTATCCTCCCCTGCCGGCGGGGGAGGGTAGCGCCGTGGAGATCACCGGTCTGCACAAATGGTTCGGCGAATTTCGCGTGCTGGCCGACATCAATCTCAAGGTCGGCCGTGGGGAGCGCATCGTCATCTGCGGACCGTCCGGATCCGGCAAGTCGACCCTGTTGCGTTGCATCAACCGGCTTGAAGACTTTCAGCGCGGCGAGATCGTCGTCGACGGAATGCTGCTCACCCGCGACATCCGGCGGGTCGACGCGGTCCGCCGCGAGGTCGGAATGGTGTTCCAGCATTTCAACCTGTTTCCCCATCTGACCGTGCTCGAGAATTGCGCTTTGGCGCCCATCCAGGTGCGGGGCATGCCGAAGCGGGAGGCTGAAGAACGCGCGATGCACTTTCTCGAGCGGGTGAAGATTCCCGAGCAGGCACGAAAATATCCAAACCAGCTTTCAGGCGGCCAGCAGCAGCGCGTTGCAATCGCGAGAGCGCTGTGCATGTCCCCGAAGCTCATGATGTTCGATGAACCGACCTCGGCGCTCGACCCGGAAATGGTCAAGGAGGTCCTCGACACCATGGTGGCGCTCGCGCTCGACGGCATGACCATGCTGGTCGTCACCCATGAAATGACATTCGCCCGCCAGGTCGCCGACCGCATCGTGTTTATGGATGCCGGTCAGATCATCGAAATCAACGCGCCGGCGCCGTTCTTCGCCAATCCGCAGCACGAACGCACCAAGCTGTTTCTCAGCCAGATCTTGCATTAGGCTTGGTTAAGGTGAGTTCCAATCATGCTGAAGGTTGTAGCGGAGATGAAAACGACTTACATTTTGTACATCACTAGCATTGATGCGACGTCTTAAGTGATTGAAAATGCGTGACAATCTGCAATGCATCGCAGCCGGGCATGGTGACAAGTGGGAGGCAATTTGCCTTGACCTTGATCTTGCCGTGCAGGGCCATTCGTTTGAGGAGGTGTGTCAATCCCTTGGGGTGGCCATTGAGATGTACGTGGAACGCGCCATGGAGGCACCAGAGCCCACCCGGTCACAATTACTGAACCGCAAAGCACCGTTCTTTGTCAGGTTGATGTGGGCGCTGCGGTTGTTCCGCTCAACAGTTTTCAGTCGTGCTGGGCATGAGGGTCCAATTGGATTTGCCGCCCCGTGCCACGCCTGAAATGCACTTTCAAGGAATTCATCGAAGTCCTCGAGGCCAATAGTTTCAAATTCGACCGCCAGAAAGGAAGTCATCGTCAGTACGAACGTGTCGTTGGTAATATTACCTACGTTGTTACAGTTGCAGGTTCGGGCAACGAAGATATAGATACTGGAACACTTAAATCCATGATCCGCCAATCTGGCCTCCCTCAAGGCCTTTTCCGTAAGTGAGTTTACAAAATCTTTGCCGCCGCCTCTGCCTCCGGCGCGGCTAGGGAGCCGTCACGCCGGTCCAGTCGCAACCGGCAGATCGTTCCGCGCGCCCCATTCCGACCACGAGCCGTCATAGAGCGCTGCCGGTTCCCTGCCGATCGCGTCGAGGGCGAGCCACAGGATCGCGGCGGACACGCCTGAACCGCAGCTCGTTATGGTCGGCTTATCGAGGTCGACTCCGCCGGCCGCAAAGGCCCGCCTGAGTTCGTCGGGCGGCAGCAATAAGCCATCTTTCACGACCGAACTGGACGGCACGTTATAGGAACCGGGCATGCGGCCGGAGCGGACGCCCGGTCGCGGTTCCGGCGCTTCGCC
>Ga0257161_1000138_pt1 | contig 19224 bp, 18 predicted proteins | sample NR01A_FD_185954 | JGI IMG/M metagenome (GOLD analysis project Ga0257161, IMG submission 185954) | Soil microbial communities from H.J. Andrews Experimental Forest, Oregon, United States - NR-01-A | ecosystem: Environmental > Terrestrial > Soil > Temperate forest > Bulk soil | place: USA: Oregon... | reverse complement strand
CTGTTCGGCGGCACCCTGTTCGGCGGCTACATCCTGGAGAAGCCGTTCCTGGCGATTCTATTCGACTCGATGTTCCATCTCACTGCGGAAGGCTGGCGCAAACTGACACTGCGCTGGGCGCTATTTTTCTTCGCGCTTGCAGTCCTCAACGAGGCGATCTGGCGCACGCAGTCGACCGACTTCTGGGTCAACTTCAAGCTGTTCGGCTTCGTGCCGATCACTTTCGTGTTTGCGGCCCTGCAATACCCGCTGTTGATACGGTATGCGGCAGAACCGGCGCCGGCAGAGGAATAACCGCGAGAGGATTTCGGTCGATTGTGATCAGCCGTTGGGTGGCAAAGGCGTGCGAGACAGCGGCGCCATATCGCTTTAGCTGCGCTTGACATGTGATCCACATGTTTTAATGTGGATCACATGACAGTGATGATTCAAATTCGTAACGTGCCGGACGCGTTGCATCGTCGGCTCAAATCGCGCGCCGCGCTGGCGGGCAAGTCGCTGTCCGACTACCTGCTCGATGAAATTCAATTCGCTGCAGAGCGGCCGACAATAGACGAATTGCGCGCGCGTCTGGAGCGCCGCGCGAGGATAAATCCTCACCCGACCCCGGCTCAGGCGGTTCGCGCCGAACGCGAGCGGCATGATCGTAGTTGACGCTTCGGCCCTGCTCGAAGTGTTGCTGCGCACGCCGGCAGCGCAGGCAGTGGAAGGACGGCTGTTCGATCCGCAAGAGACGCTGCACGCGCCTCATCTGCTCGATGTGGAGGTCGCGCAGGTCATCCGTCGGTACGCGGCGAACGGGGAGATCGACACTGAGCGGGGCGGTGCGGCCCTCGCCGACCTCGCGGCCTTTCCCTTGCACCGATACCCGCATGATTTGCTGTTGCCGCGCGTGTGGGAATTGCGGAACAATTTCACCGCCTATGACGCCGTATACGTTGCCCTCGCCGAAGCGCTCGAAGCGCCGCTGCTCACGTGCGACCGACGTCTCGCGAACGCGCGCAGGGCATCGTGCAATGATCGAGTTGGTGTGAAGGGCTTTAGCCCGGATTCGGCGCCAGCGGAACCCGGGTGGCGACACCGCCCTATAGACAGGCGGTCCTGGATTTCGCTTAAGTTTATCATTGGGCCGGCCCACCGGGTCCTGCCGATGATGAAGGTTTTCCGGTCTACCCGACCGGCGTGCAGAGTTCCACCAGGTAGCCGTTGTTGTCGCGCACATAGGCGACAATTTGGTCCCAGGGTTTCTGGGCCGGCTTGCTGACCGATTCGGCTCCGGCGGCGACGGCCTTGTCGAACGCGGCCTGCACGTCGTCGGTGACCAGTGCGATCTCCAGCGCTAGCGGCTTGTCGTTCGGGGTGGAATGCAGTGCCGGCACCGGCAGCATCCTTTTGGCCGCGAAGCCGAGCTTGGTTGCGCCGGTCGCGAGCTGCCCGAACTCGCCTTCGACGACCATGTCACGCTTCAGGCCGAAGGCTTTTTCATAAAAGGCGATCGTGCCCTCGACTGAATCCACATAGAGAATCGCGTAACCGAATTTCATAAGCACGCTCCGTGAGGGTTTCACCTGACATAGGCCGCCCGCCAGGCCGCGTCTTGAAGATTTCGGACAGGCATCAATTCGGACGGCGCGTAGCCGGAGAGGTCTTTGAGCTCGCGCGTCATGTGTGCCTGGTCGGCATAGCCCATGTGCAACGCCACATGTGCGAGCGGCGCCGTGCCTCTGCGGATCGCGGCCAGGGTGCGCTGCATGCGCAGGATGCGCGCCAGGATCTTGGGGGAAAGGCCCGACCAGCGCACCAGGTCGCGATGCAGGCTGCGTTCCGTGATGCCGAGCCGGCTCGCGACGTTGCGCACCTGCGCCGCATCGCCGCCACCCGTCAGCAGGCGCAGCGCCTCCTGCACACGCGTCGGCGCTTCATGACGCCCGCTGTGCGCCAGCCGCACATCGACCGCGCGCTTCAGGATCGCGAATGCCTGTTCGGGGGACACGGCGTCCTGCAGTTGCGCCTCGAGCGCGGCGAACAACGGATCAATTTCGCGCGCGGGAAGGTCGCGGTCGCGGCAGTCGGCCGGATCGACGTCGAGCACAACGCGCGCCATCGCCGGGCGGAACCGCACGCCGACATACCAGGCCGGGCTGTTGCCGTCGAAATAGGTCGGCCGCTCGATCAGGGCGCTGCCAAACAGCCACCCGCCATCCGCGCCGCTGCGAAAGACGAGGTCGATGCAGCCATCCGGCAGCACGCGGTCGATCGGCGCGCCGTCGCCTGCATCGCGGCGGTTGACCCAATACGCATCGACCCGGTGCCGGAACGCAGCGATCGGCTGGAACTCGCGATAGGCCATGTCGGGCTTCGCTTCGCCATCGGCTGGTTACAAGCTCGCCAGCGCCTTCTCGATCTCTGGCTTTAAGACCTGCTGGATGTTTTCCGGCGTAACCGGCCCCACCAGCTTATAGGCGATCTTGCCGTCGCGGCCGATGATGAAGGTTTCCGGCACGCCGTAAACGCCCCATTCGATCGCGGCGCGTCCGCTGACATCGGCGCCCGAAGCCGCGAACGGATTGCCGTAGCGGCCGAGGAAACGTCGCGCATTGTCGGCCTGGTCCTTGTAATTGATGCCCACCAATCGGATGCGAGAGTCGCGCGCAAGCTGCACCAACAGCGGGGCCTCGTCATGACAAGGCACGCACCATGACGCCCACACATTGAGCACCGTGACAGTGCCCTTGAAATCACCGGCCGCAAGGCCGGGAACCGGCCTGCCGTCGCGCTCGAGCCCGGCCACGGGCGGCAGGTCGGTCGCTGGCGCATCACGCCCGATCAACGCTGATGGGATGCGGGACGCGTCGCCGCCGCCCAGCAGCCGGACAAAGAACAGCGTGGCCAGTCCCAAGAAGACCGCCAGCGGCAACAGTACGAGTATCCGCCGGTTGCTCCCCGCCGCACTCTGCCCCACCCCCTCCCGACCCTCCCCTACATGCGGGGGAGGGACAGGGAGGGGGGAGAGCGGAGGCGATGCGGCCTGAGCCACATCTTGCGGCGTTTGCCGGGCGGTCTCTTGGGACAGCGTCATCATGCCGGCTCCTTGATTTGCAGTGGCCGGGATTCGGCCGATCGGCGGCTCACTCCGCGCCGCGCAAGCTCGGCGAGGGCGCGCTTCTGGGCCGCATGATCCGCGGCGACCCAGACGACGAGCGCCGCCACCACGGCCGTCGCCATCATGTAAGCGCTGACTATGAATGCGGCGTGCGGTCCGAGGTCCATCATTGCGTCCTGGTCTTTAAGCGGTGCGCTCGGCTTGGGTCAGCATCAGGGTGCGGACGCGCCGGCGCAGGATCTCGTTGCGCATGGCGGCGAGGTGAAGGGTGACGAAGAGGAGCGTGAAGGCAATCGCCATGACAGCCAGCGGAATCAGCAGGCTGGGATCGATCGTCGGTCCGCCCATGCGGAAGACCGAGGCGGGCTGGTGCAGCGTGTTCCACCAGTCTACCGAGAACTTGATGATCGGCAGATTGATGGCGCCGACCAGAGTCAAGATTGCCGCAGCGCGGCCGGCGCGGCTTGGATCATCGACGGTGCGCCACAAGGCCATCACGGCAAGGTACATGATGAAAAGCACCAGCACCGAGGTCAGCCGCGCGTCCCAGACCCAATAGGTGCCCCACATCGGCCGGCCCCAGAGCGATCCGGTCACGAGCGCCAGGAACGTAAAGGCGGCCCCGAGCGGAGCCGCGCACTTGGCCGCCACGTCTGCGAGCGGATGCCGCCACACCAGCGTGCCGAGCGCCGCGGCGCTCATCACGCCCCACACGAACATGCTCAGCCACGCATTGGGTACGTGAATGAACATGATCTTTACGGTGGCGCCCTGCTGATAGTCGTCCGGCGCCAGGTATGTGCCCCACAGTCCGCATGCGAACGCGATCAGGGTCGCGGCGACAAGCCACGGCAACACGCGTTCGACAAGCGCTACGAAGCGGGTCGGATTAGCAAGATCGATCAGCGCCATAGCCGCCTCGTTGGGTTCCTACTTGGTCATGGCCGGGCAGCAGCCCGTCGAAGACGGGCGTAAACGCCCTTATGTCCCGGCCATCCGATAATCGGGCGCTGCGGCATCCTGATCGTCATCGCCGGGACAAGCCCAGCGATGACGCCATGGAATTTGCCACTGTTACCATCGGTCATCTGCGGCCCACAGCCCCCCAATGCAGCATCCGACCTAAGGATATAGCAAACCAACTGGACTATTCCATGCCGTATCGCAGCGTCGCTGCGGCCGCGAAAGGTCCGATAACGCCGCTCATGAGGGTCAGTGCGCACAGGATCGTGAACGGGGTATCAAATGGCACCGGCCCGGCCACCGCCGCATTGGTCGCCGCGACCCCGAAAATCAGCACCGGAACCGTAAGCGGCAGCACCAGCACCGGCAGCAACAGGCCACCCCGTCGCAGTGCGGTTGCGAGCGCGGCTCCGACCACGCCGATGAAGGTCAATGCCGGCGTTCCGACTAGGAGCGTCAGCCCGGTTGCGGCGAGAGCAGTCGGCTCCAGGTTGAGAAAGAGGCCGAGGATCGGCGAGGCGACGACCAGCGGCAGGCCCGTTGTGACCCAATGGGCGAAAGCCTTGGCGGCAACCACAAGTTCAAGCGGAAGTCGCGCCATCAGGATGAGGTCGAGGGAGCCGTCCTCGTGATCATTGGCGAACAGGCGGTCGAGCGCCAGCAGCGACGAGAGGAGTGCTCCAAGCCAAAGGATGGCCGGCCCGATCCGGCGCAGCAGAGCAAGATCGGGACCGACCGCAAACGGCACAAGGGTCACTACGGTGAGGAAAAAAAGCACACCCATCATGGCGCCGCCACCGATCCGGATGGCAATGCGGGCATCGCGGGCAAACAGGGCGGAGAGCGCCGTCATGGCATTGCGTCCAGGGCGTCGATGTCGACGCAAGAATCTTCCCGGCCAGTCGAAGGCATGCCCAACCGCAGTTCCTGCGGCTCGGCAAGCCCCAGCGGTCCATGGGTCGCCGCTATGATGAGACCGCCGGCAGACAGGTGGGTGTGCATGACGCGTTGCAGGCGCTCTTGGGATGCTGCATCGAGCGCCGTGCTTGGCTCGTCAAGTAGCCAGATCGGCCGCGGCACCGCCAGCATCCTGGCAAGCGAGAGGCGGCGCCTTTGTCCCGCCGAGAGGTAGCCCGCGGGAAGTCGGGCGAGATCGGCCAAGCCGACCGTCTCAAGCCCTCGCTCGACGACGGCGGCTTCGTCAATGGCGCGGGCGCCATTGAGAAATCGTGCCCAGAACGCAAGATTTTCCGTTACCGTCAAGGCTGGCTTGAGGGGATCGACGTGCCCGACGTAATGGGATTGCTCCCCGACGCTCAATTCCGGGTCGCCGCCTTCAAGGGCGACGTGTCCTTCGGCCGGATGAATGAGGCCTGCGATGAGGCGCAACAGAGAACTCTTGCCGGCCCCGTTCGGCCCGGTCAAGATCAGCGCGCCACCGGCCGCAAGCGAAAAGCCGACTCCGTTGAACACCCGGCGACCGCCGCGGATGCAGGCCAAATCATGGCCCGATAGCTTCATTACCACGATTTCGCTCACCTTGGCGTCCGCTGCTCCCATCCTGCCCTCCCCGCGTCCAACAGGGCAATCGCGTACGGCACATCCCTTACCTCTCTCCATAGCCCGTCGAAGACGGGCGTAAACGCCCTGATGGCAATCGGGGAGAGGGAGAAGAGGCGCCGCGCCATATCGAATCGCCCTGCGGTTTGCGGAGGAGAGGGATGCGGGCAAACGCTTTTTTCCACGCGAAGACTCGTTCAAGACTATCGTTCATATGGCAGAACCGCGAAAGAGTCCGTATAACGACGTTTTAGACGCGTGACGGGCGACGATTGTCATACCCTGCCGGGGCAATCCGCCGCGCCCCCTCCCTTCCCCTCGCCGCACGCGGGGGAGGGAAGGGAGGGGGCGTCGGAAAAACCGCCCTCCTCGCTTGCCGCAACGGAAACCCTCATGACCTCCCTCGACAGCTTCAAATGCGCCCGCACCCTTAAAGTGGGCACGAAGACTTATGTCTACTACAGCCTTCCGGTCGCCGAGAAAAACGGCCTGAAGGGAATTTCCCGCCTGCCCTTCTCCATGAAGGTGTTGCTCGAAAATCTGTTGCGCCACGAAGACGGTCGCTCGGTGTCCAAAGAGGACATCCAGGCCTGCGCACAGTGGCTCAAGACCAAGTCGTCAGAACGCGACATTGCATTCCGACCCGCGCGCGTCCTGATGCAGGATTTCACCGGCGTTCCGGCCGTTGTGGACCTTGCCGCGATGCGCGATGCGATGAAAAATCTCGGTGGCGCCGCGAAGCGGATCAATCCGCTGGTGCCTGTCGATCTTGTCATCGACCATTCGGTTGCGGTTACGTATTTCGGCGACAATTCGGCATTCAAGAAAAATGTCGAAGAGGAATACAAGCAGAACGAGGAGCGCTATCGCTTTCTGAAGTGGGCGCAAGGCTCATTTGAGAATTTCCGTGTGGTGCCACCTGGTACCGGCATCTGTCACCAGGTCAATTTGGAATATCTGTCGCAGACAGTGTTCACCGCGAAAGGCACCGTCAACGTCGAGGGCAAGGCGGTAACCGGAGAGATCGCCTATCCGGACACGCTGGTCGGGACCGATTCCCATACCACGATGGTCAATGGTCTCTCGGTGCTCGGCTGGGGCGTCGGGGGCATCGAAGCCGAAGCCGCCATGCTCGGACAGCCCTATTCAATGGTGTTGCCGGAGGTGATCGGCGTCAAACTCTCCGGTAGTCTCAAGGAAGGCGTGACCGCAACCGACCTGGTGCTGACGGTGACCCAGATGCTGCGCAAGCGCGGCGTGGTCGGCAAGTTCGTCGAATTCTTTGGTCCTGGTCTTGCCGGATTGACAATTGCCGACCGCGCCACCCTCGGCAACATGTCGCCGGAGTACGGCGCTACCTGCGGATTTTTCCCAATCGATGACGATACGCTTGAGTATCTGCGCGCCACTGCACGTTCGGAGGCGCGCGTCGCGCTGGTGGCGGCCTATGCCAAGGCGCAGGGCATGTACCGGACGAAAAATACGCCGGATCCGGTATTCACCGACGTGCTCAAGCTCGAGCTGGCGTCGGTTATCCCCTCGCTGGCCGGACCGAAACGCCCACAGGACCGGGTTGCCCTCAAGGATGTGAAGGCGGGCTTCGCCGTTGCCATGGATCGGGAGTTCAGCAAGTCGGCGGAAGCCGGCAAACGCGTGCCGGTCGACGGCCGCGAGCACGATCTCGGTCACGGAGATGTGGTGATCGCCGCCATCACGTCCTGCACCAACACCTCAAATCCGACCGTGATGGTCGGGGCCGGTCTTCTCGCCCGCAATGCGGTTGCCAAGGGGCTCACCGTGAAGCCGTGGGTCAAGACGTCGCTTGCGCCCGGCTCCCAGGTCGTCGGGGAATATCTGTCGAAGTCGGGCCTGCAGAAGGATCTCGACAAGCTTGGGTTCAATCTGGTCGGGTACGGTTGCACGACCTGCATTGGGAATTCCGGACCGCTGCCGCCGGAGATATCCAAGGCCATCAACGACCACGACCTTGTCGCCGCGGCCGTGTTGTCAGGCAACCGGAACTTCGAAGGCCGCGTAAATCAGGACGTGCGGGCAAACTATCTGGCGTCGCCGCCGCTGGTCGTCGCCTACGCGATAGCCGGAACTATGAACTTCGATTTTGCCAAGATGCCGCTAGGTATCGACAAGGCTGGCAAGAAGGTATTCCTGAAGGACATCTGGCCGGCCAGCCGGGACATTGCGGCTGTGATCAAGAAGACCATCACCAAGCAGGTCTTTGCACGCAAATATGCCGATGTCTTCAAAGGCGACGCAGCCTGGAGCAAGATCGCCGTGAAGGGCGGATTGACCTACCAATGGGATCGCAAGTCGACCTATGTGCAAAACCCGCCCTATTTCGCCCACATGAGCCGTACGCCGGGACAGATCTCCGACATCGTCGAGGCGCGGATTGTCGGGCTGTTCCTGGACTCGATCACGACCGATCACATTTCGCCCGCCGGATCCATCAAGGCCGCGTCGCCGGCCGGCAAATATCTGGTGGACCACAAGGTCAAACCGGCCGACTTTAATCAGTACGGAACGAGGCGCGGCAACCATGAAGTCATGATGCGGGGCACCTTCGCCAACATCCGTATCAGAAATCAAATGGTTCCGGGCGTCGAGGGCGGCGTCACGATCCATTATCCATCCCGCGACCAGTTGCCGATCTATGATGCGGCGATGCGATACAAAAGCGAGAACGTTCCGCTCGTCGTCTTCGCAGGCAAGGAGTACGGCACCGGCTCCTCGCGGGACTGGGCCGCCAAGGGAACCGTCCTGTTGGGGATCCGCGCCGTGATCTGTCAATCATTCGAGCGCATCCATCGCTCGAACCTCATAGGCATGGGCGTAATCCCCCTGGTGTTTGACGAGGGCACCTCTTGGCAGACCCTGGGGCTCACGGGTAGCGAGCAGGTCACGATCCGCGGCCTCCACGGCGACCTCAAGCCGCGGCAACGCATGATCGCCGAGATCGTCGCCGCGGACGGATCGTTGAAGCGGGTTCCGCTGCTGTGCCGAATAGATACCCTCGACGAACTCGAATACTTCAAGAATGGCGGCATTCTGCAGTATGTGCTGCGGCAACTCGCGGCGTGATACCCGCTACGGTTGCGTACCGCAACGGATTCGCCTCACGGATTTTTCATTGTGGCGAACCCTGCACCTCACCTTGAAGTGAGTGGCGCGAGCCAGCCGAGCGACGTATTTAAGGCCACCACGGCTGGCATCGCGGGAGACGAGCATGACGAGATCGCGGGTGCTTTTCAGCTTGATCGCGGCCGGCCTTATCTCCCTTGTCTTGCCTTCGGCGAAAGCCAATCCTCGCGCTGTCATCGAATTGTTTACGAGTCAGGGCTGCTCCTCGTGTCCGGCCGCCGATCAGTTGCTGGCTGAGCTGCAGGCCGATCCTTCAGTGATCCCGCTCAGTCTCCCTATCGATTACTGGGATTATCTGGGCTGGAGGGACACCTTGGCGCTTCCGGGCCATACGAAGCGGCAGAAGGCGTACTCCCACGTGCGCGGAGATCGCGAAATTTATACGCCTCAGGTCGTTGTCAATGGCATTGCGCAAGCGATCGGCAGCGATCAGACCGGAATCGAGAATGCAGTCGCTCAAAGCCGCAATTACCCGTCGACTCTATCGGTGCCGATCGAGGTGAACGTCGCCGATAATCACGTTTCCGTCGGGCTTCCGACGCGCCAGCGTGCCGAAGCGGAAGCAGGCGAGGTCTGGCTTTGCGCGCTAACCGCATCGGTATCGGTTGGCATTGTGCGCGGCGAAAATCGTGGGCGCACCCTCACCTACACCAACGTAGTGCGGCGCTGGGTCAAGCTCGGCAGCTGGAACGGAAAAAGCGAAAACTTCACGATACCGATCGATGCCATAAAGTTTGACGGTGTCGATGCTTTCGCCGTCATTTTGCAAAGCGGCAGTTTCGAAAGACCGGGCGCCATAATGGGTGCCTCGTTGACGTCTTTGAATTGAAGACATTCTTGTATTGAGGATTCGTTTTATTGGCAGCGCCGCGTGCCGTCTCTCATCTACTGTGTTAGAGGCCATAAGCCGCGCTATGCCCCGATCTGGGCAACATTTCAATTTTGGAAGAGGTTAATCCCGCGGAAACGGCGGCGGTCGTTCGCGATTGGAACGACCCGGGTCCGGCCCAAGCAAGCCCGGGGGGCTGGGGGGCTGAGGAATCCGAACCCGCATCGGACCGGACCCTGAGGCAGAGAGGTATTTATCTCAATTCACCTCGGCCTGGGCGAGGCTGAATTTTGGCAGCAGTATGAATCGGCTAACGAATGCGTGATTGCAACCGCGCTCTGCTGCCATGCGGCAGGCCGGCCGCTGAAGACTCCCCCCTGTCCTTCCGGTATGCGCCGCCTTAACCCTCCCCTGCTTGCGGGGAAGGAAGAGTGGGGGCGGGGGAGGGCAGGAGGGGGAGATGGGGACTTGCGGCCCGACCAATTTCGGATCATGACATTATCGTGAAAAGGAGGCGCCCATGACGTCGGGTCCGGGCGAAATTGATCCAAGCCAGTCCCAAGGCGGCGAGCGTTCGGGCGGAGCATCGTTTTCCGCTGCTCAAGTTGCCGCCCAAGTCACCTTCGATCGGCGCGAACTCTGCCGCATATTCGGTCTTTACGGACGCAAGGTCGCTGAGGGTGAGTGGCGAGACTATTCCATCGATTTCCTGAAGGATCGAGCGGTGTTTTCGATATTTCGCCGAGCTTCCGAAATTCCGATCTACCGCATTGAAAAAAATTCTCCGCTGGCCCTAAGGCAAGGGATCTACAGCGTGATTTCGGCGACCGGGCTGATCGTCCGGCGCGGACATGAACTTGACCGAGTGCTACGGGCAATCGATCGTTCGCTCCGCCTCGTGCCGCGTTAGCGTTCGTTTCCGAGCTTGATTCTCCAGGAGTGTCATCATTCTCCAGGAGTGTCGTCGCCCGCGAAAGCGGGCGATCCAGTACCGCCAGTATCTCATAGAAATGCGAGTGGGTGGTTACGGGATGTCCTCACGGGGCATGACACCAAAACGAAGGATCGGTGACACCCCAAATAAACTGCGCGCTCCGGTCTCCCGAAGCGCGCACCAAGAAGTTGGAACGATCGGGGAATTGGTCCCTAGCGGCGATCACCCATAAGCTGAAGCAGGAACGTGAACATGTTGAGGAAGTCGAGATAGAGGCTGAGCGCCCCCATGACGGATTTGCGACCAGCGGCAGTGCCATCGTCCATCGGATCGTAGAATTCCTTAATCTTCTGCGTATCCCATGCCGTCAGTCCGGCGAAAATCCCGACCCCAAGGATCGAGATCATCCACTGCAGCATCGAGCTTCCCAAGAAAATATTGACGACCATTGCAATCAGGAGCCCGATTACGCCCATCATCAGAAACGAACCCAAGGCATCGAGACTGCGGCTGGTCGTGTAGCCGTAGAGGCTGAGCGCCCCAAAGGAGGCAGCCGAAATGAAGAACACCCTCGTGATCGAGGTCGCCGTGAACACCATGAAGATCGTGGCGAGGGACAACCCCACCAACCCCGCGTAGATAAAGAACAACAGCCGCGCGGTCGAAGCCTGGAGGTGCCCGATCCGGAAGCTTATAAAGAACACGAGGCCGAGCGGAGCAAGCATGACCAGCCACATCAGCGGGCTGCCGAACAGCGCCTGCCCGAATGGCGTCAGCCCGCCGATTGACCTTCCGACCATGCGTATCGCGTCGCCGCCGGCCATCTGATAGGTCAGCCAAGCGACCACGCCGGTGAGGCCGACGCCGCCAGCCATGTAGTTGTAGACGCGGATCATGTGGGCGCGCAGGCCCATATCGTAGACGACCGCGCGATCGGTCGCTACGCCGCGAAGGGGGGCATAGTTCCGGTCGAAATTCGACATCGATGCGTCCTTTCGTACGCCCATGGATGGCCTGCTGGGCGGCAGGGGTGCGGCGACTCGGCGCAAGCACCATTATCAGTGTAGTACTTAGCAAACCCGTCGAGAAGACGGCTGCGACGATTTAGTTTTTCGCTGGTGTCGCGGGGGCCGGCGCCCTGCTTGATCCATGGGAATCGGTGTCACAGCCTTGTCATGCCCAGCGACAACGGAGCCTAACCCCGCGCACGATCTTCGTGCCAAGAAAGAAGGGTGGATCAATCTCTGGAACGCGCTCTGATCACAATCGCGTTTCCGGACAAAAACGGATTTGCGGATCAGTCCTCGCGCTCGCCAAGCAGCTGGAGCAGCAGGGCGAACAGGTTGATGAAATTGAGATACAGGGATAGAGCGCCCATGATGGCCGTTCGCTCGCCAGTATCGCCATCCATGGCGCCATAAATATATTCGTTCTTCAGGCGTTGCGTATCCGACGCGGTCAATCCGGAAAAGACCAGCACGCCCACGACCGAAATGACCCATTGCAAAGCCGAACTGGCCAGGAAGATGTTGACAAGGCCGGCAATAATTATCCCGAACAGGCCCATCACCAGGAACGAGCCCATTCCGGTCAGGTCTCGTTGTGTGGTGTAGCCCCATAGCGACAACGCTCCAAACGAAGCTGCGGTGATGAAAAACACCCGGACCACCGACGTGTGGGTGTAGATCATGAAGACGGAGCCCAGCGACACGCCGATCAGCGCCGCATAGGTCCAGAACAGAAACTGAGAGATCGCCGGGCGCAGGCGCTCGATGCCGAAACTCAGGCCGAATATAAGAGCCAGCGGCGCCAGGATGATGACCCACTTCATCGGGCTGACGAATAGGGCGTAGCCGAGCGGGGTGAGATACAAGTTGCCGGCGATCCGTGCTGAACTTTCGGCGCCGCCGCGTAATACCTTTGCGGCTGCCGCCACGTCGTCCGTCACCGACAGCACATAGATGCCGAGCGCCGCAATTGCGGTGACAGCCAAACCCAAAACCATGTAGTTGTAGACGCGAATCATATAGGCGCGCAGCCCCGCGTCGATAGCGGCTGCTTCCGCCCGGCTTACCGGAGCGCCAAACGGCGTGCTGGAAATGTCGCGATTGGATTGCGCCATGATCGAACCCCGGATCGAACGTCTGGCAACGGGCATAACGCCCGACCGGGACGCCCCACGACCCGCCGGAGTATCCGTCGCAACTCGATATTGGCCGAGCTTTAGACCATCGCAAGGCAGTTGGCCGGCGGCACCTTACCGCACTGCCGAAAATACAGCGCGACCGATCGTCGCTAAATTTATTTGCGTAAAATATTTATAAATTCCGGAGCACCGCCGCAGGTTTGCGACCAAGCGCCGGCCAGGTCCCGATGAGGCCGAACGCGATCGTGATCACAACAGCGATCACGGCTGCCGCGACGCCGGGGCCGCTCTGCCAGTGAAATGGCAGCGTCATGAGGTCGGCCACGATGCGCCACGCCGCGACCGATCCGGCCGCAACACCGAACAGAACCGCTGCCGAGCCAAGCAACAGATATTCGAATGCATAGGCTGTCATCAGCTGAAGCCGCGTAGCGCCGAGCGTCTTCAGGACCACAGCGTCGTAAACGCGATTGCGGTGGCCGGCGGCGAGCGCTCCGCCCAACACCAAAACGGCGGCAATGAGAGTAATGGAACTTGCGGCGCGCACTGCCAGCATGAGGTTCATGACGACGCTGGCCACGGCGTCGAGCGCGTCCTTGACGCGCACCGCTGTTACGCCCGGCAGCGCATCGACCGCGGCTTTGAGCAGAGCGGTCTCCTCGGCGGCGGTCCCTCCGCCAGGATATGTCACGGTCGCGATCTCGGTATGAGGCGCGCCGCGGAACGCAGTAGGTGAAAAAACCAGCACGAAATTGATGCCAAGCGAATTCCAATCCACCGAACGCAGATTGGCGATGCGGGCGCTGAGATTCCGTCCGAGCGCATTGACGGTGACGTCATCGCCGATCTTCAGGCCGAGGCCGTCGGCAATCTGCTTTTCGAGCGACACCAGTGGCGGCCCGCTGTAATCGGGCGCCCACCATTCGCCCGCGACCAGGCGCGATCCAGCCGGTAATTGTGCAGTGTAGGTCATGCCGCGGTCGCTTTGCAGCACCCATGCGGCCTCCGGTTTCGGCTTGAGGTCGTCGGCCGGCACGCCGCGTGCGCTGACGATGCGCCCGCGCAGCATCGGCACGCGTTCAAGCTTGGCGCGCGGGGCTTCATCGTGCATGAACGCATCAAACCTGTCGACGATGTCGGAGGGAATGTCGATGAAATAGAATGATGGCGCGCGCTCCGGGATTGCAGCGGCGAACTGCCGGCTCAGGTTGGCGTCGACCTCGAGCACGGCGACCAGCAATGCGAGCCCGAGCCCGAGCGACATCACGACGGTCGGGGTCAGGGCGCCGGGCCGGAAAATGTTCGAAATCGCCAGGCGCAGGACCGTGATCCTGGTTCGCGGCGCGCGGCTGGCGAGGACCATGACGAAGCTCGCGATCAGGCGCAGGAGGCCAAATACGGTGACGGCAGCGACGATAAAGATGGCGGCGATCTTGCGATCGAATGCGGCGGTCAAGGCCAAGACGACAAACGCAGCCGCCGCCATTGCCGCGGCAATGACGTAACGCCAGCGCGGCAGGCGCCGCAGCGGCGCGATCTGGTCGCGAAACAGGGCCGACACCGGCACATCGTGGGCACGGCCAAGCGGCCAGAGCGAGAACGTTGCAGCCGTTAACAAGCCGTACGCCGCGGCGAGCGCCAGCTGGCCCGGATCGAACGTCGGCGCGAGCGGCAACGGCGTGATCGTGCCGAAGACGGCGGCGACCGCAAACGGCAAGGCCGCGCCAATTGCGAGGCCAATCGCTATTCCGATCGAGGCCAAGATGAGCACCTCGACGAAATAGATCGCTACCACCCGTGAGCCGGTCGCGCCGATCGATTTCAAGATCGCCATGACGTCGCGCTTGCGATCGAGAAAATGCTTGACCGAATTGGCAACGCCAACCCCGCCAATCAGCAATGCCGTCAGCCCGACCAGACTCAGATATTGGGAGAACCGTTCGATATTGCGTTCAAGCTGCGGCGCCGCATTAGTGCGGCTGCGAATTTCCCATCCTGCTTCGGGAAATTGCGCCTTGGCAGCCTCAATCGTTTGCGCGGCAGCATCGTCCCCGGGGTTGTTCGGCAGCCGCACGCGGTAGAGCCAGCGCACAAGGCTACCCGGCTGCACGAGCGCGGTCGCTTGCAGCGCCTCTTCGCTCATCAGCAGACGCGGCCCGAATCCGATGCCGCCGGCGAGCTTGTCGGGTTCGCTGACCAGTGCGGCGCGCAGTTCGATTGCGGCAGCGCCGATGGTGAAGCGCGCTCCCGGCTGCAAGTCCAGGCGCGTCAGCAGGGCCGGATCAGCCACCGCCCCGAAGGCGCCGTCGTGTTGCGCCAGCAACGTCGCGAGATCGCCGGCAGGCTCCGCTACGACGCTGCCATAAAGCGGATAAGCGCCATCGACCGCCTTGACCTCCACAAGAGCTGCACGCCCATCGAGGGTGCGGGCCATCGCACGCAAGGTGGCGACGCCAGACAGCTCACCGCGGGAGGCGAGGAACGCCCGTTCAGCCGTCGAGGTCTCCCGTTGAATCAACGAAAACGCAACGTCGCCGCCGAGGATCACTCGGCCCTCGCGCGCGAGACCCTCGGCGAGACTGTTGGCGAGTGATCCAACCGCCGTAATCGCCATGACGCCGAGCGCAATGCAGGCGATGAAGATGTAGAAACCGCGCAGTCCGCCGCGCAATTCGCGGAGCGCCAGTCGAAATGTCAAGCCGGCGCCGGACTTGTTGCTTGGCGCCCATTTAGGCCATTTTGCCAGCGCATTCATGCGGTCACGACCTCTTCTTCGAGGCGCCCGGAGCGCAGGCGAACGACGCGATCGCAGCGCCGCGCGAGCGGGGCGTCATGGGTGACCAGAACCAGAGTCATGGCATGAGCCGCAAACCGCGCGAACATCAGATCGATGATTTCTCTGCCGGTGGCCTCGTCGAGATTGCCGGTCGGCTCATCTGCCACCAGGATGGCAGGACGGGGTGCGAGCGCTCGCGCGAGCGCCACGCGCTGCTGTTCGCCTCCCGAAAGCTCGGCCGGGTAGTGGGCCATGCGCGCGCCGAGGCCTACGGCCTTAAGCTCGGTTGCGGCGCGCTCGAATGCGTCGGGCTTGCCGGCAAGCTCGAGCGGGACGGCAACATTTTCCAGCGCCGTCATGGTCGGAATGAGATGGAAAGACTGGAACACGATACCGATCTGGCGGCCTCGAAATCGCGCTAACGTGTCCTCGTCGAGCTTGCCGATATCCTGTCCCGTGACGGTCACGCTGCCTTGATCCGGACGTTCGAGGCCCGCCATCACCATCAGCAGCGTCGACTTGCCGGATCCGGACGGGCCGATGAGGCCGACGGCCTCGCCGCGACCAATATTAAGTGTTACGCCCTTGAGAATGTGAACGCGTGCAGCCCCCTGACCGAGCGACAGGTTGACACCCGCAAGGGAAATTGCCGGTATAAGGGGGCTCGTGCCTGGCGAGGTGTCGTCCATATGGGGTTTCCGCTTCTGCGTTTGGCTTGGTGGGGTTCGGCAAGGCCGCCGCGATCATATGGGAAATCCTCCCGGCGAATGAAGAGAGGCGGGTGGCTCGCTGCCGTCATAAGGCGATGCGTCCTCGGCGCGGGCATGGCGCTGGTCACCACATACCCGTGGGCCGCCGAGCGCATCGTCAATATCGTGGCGTTCGGGGATTCGCTCACCGCCGGATACGGCCTCGCCGCCAATGAGGCATTTCCGGCGCAGTTGCAGCGCGCGCTCATCGCCAAGGGGCTCACCGTCAACGTCGTGAACGCCGGCGTATCCGGAGACACCACCGCGGGCGGCTTGGCCCGGCTTGATTGGTCAGTTCCGGACGGCACTGACGCCGTGATCCTGGAGCTTGGCGCCAATGATGCGCTGCGCGGTTTCGATCCAGCGGTCACCCGCAAGGCCTTGGACACCATGCTTCGTCGTTTGCAAGAGCGAAAGATTCCGGTCCTGTTGTGCGGTATGGTGGCGCCCCCCAATATGGGCACTGAATACGGCCGCGCCTTCAACGCGATCTATCCGGATCTCGCCGCCCAAACCGGCGTCATCCTGTATCCGTTCTTCCTCACCGGCGTCGCCGCCGATCCCAAGCTCAATCAACGTGACGGGCTCCACCCGACTGCCGCAGGGGTTGCGGTGATCGTCGATCGTATACTGCCACAGGTCGAGGAGTTGATTGCCCGCGCCAACGGGTCTCGATGGCACTGACCCCCTCCCTGCCCTCTCCCGCCCCCTCCCTACCCTCCCCCGCGAGCGGGGGAAGCTAGGGAGGGGGCGCGCTTGCATAACGCCGGCGAAACCTCACATTGAAAGACGCCCTCTCTTAAGCCCTCCGTCATGCCCCGCCTTTTCACCGCATTGGAAATTCCGTCCGAAATCGTGCAGTCGATGGCGCGGCTGCGCGGCGGCTTGCCCGGCGCGCGCTGGGTCGAGCCGGAAAACTACCATTTAACCCTGCGCTTCATCGGCGACGTCGACGATGCGCTGGCGGAGGAAATCGCCGATTTGCTCAACAAGGTGGAACGGCCGGCGTTCGCTCTTCGCATTGACGGCCTCGATTCGTTCGGCGGCAACCGGCCGCGCGCCGTCGTGGCGGCGGTTTCGGCGGTGGCAGAGCTCGTGGAGCTTCAAGCAGAGCACGAGCGGATCATGCAGAGGGTCGGACTTGAGCCCGACCGTAAATACAAGCCTCATGTGACACTGGCCCGCCTGCGCGATACGTCGAGCCGCCAAGTGGCCGACTTTCTCTCAATCAGGCAGCCGTTCAGCTCACCGCCATTTTCCGTGTCGCGCTTCGTGTTGTATTCCTCGCGCGCCTCTATCGGCGGCGGTCCCTATGTGGTCGAGGCGGGATATCCGCTTGTTGCGTGAACCGCATTGCCACGTGCGCGAGTGGTCGCGAATGCGCGAAGACGCTCGCAAATCAAAACGCCGGTTGCGGTTCTTTTCCGGTCCTCGCAACTGGCGACCTTGCCGCTCCTTCCCGCCAATTCCCTTCTTGCCAACTCGAAACGCAAATGGCCGACTCCACTCTCGCCGGATATGCCGCGCTCGTTGCGGCCGGAGAAATCGAACGCGATCCCTCTCAAGCAGAGGTCGTTGCCAGATTAGCGCGTCTTAATGACCGACTGGCCATTCATCGTCTGGCGCGCAAATCATCGTCCCTGGGCTGGCTGTTCGGAAAGCACGAAAAGGCCGAAACGGAGCTTAAAGGGCTCTACATTTGGGGCGACGTCGGCCGCGGCAAGACGATGCTGATGGACCTTTTTTTCGCCGCATGCCCGGTCAAGCGCAAGCGAAGGGTGCACTTTCACGCGTTCATGCTCGACGTTCACGATCGCCTCCGGGTCTATCGCAACAGGCTGAAATTCGGTGAAATCGCCGCGGGCGACCCAATCGGTCTCACGGCGGATGACCTTTCCGAGGAAGCGTGGGTGCTGTGTTTCGACGAATTTCACATTACCGACATCGCTGACGCAATGATTCTGGGGCGCTTGTTCACCCGGCTGTTCGACCGTGGCGTCGTGGTGGTGGCAACCTCCAACGTAGAACCTTCCGAGCTTTACCGCGATGGCCTCAACCGCGCCCTGTTCCTGCCGTTCATCGACCTCATCAACGAGCGCTTGGACGTCGTGCGCCTGGAAGCGCGGACGGATTTTCGTCTCGAAAAGCTCATCGACGTGCCGGTGTGGCACGTCCCGGCGGATGATGCCGCGGCCAAGGCGCTCGATTCCGCGTGGCAGCGTCTCACCGGCGGTCAGCAAGCCCATGCGATCGAGCTTATTGTGAAGGGACACCTGCTGCGGGTGCCTTGCGCCGCCATGGGGGCGGCTCGTTTTAGCTTTCACGACCTTTGCGAGCAGCCATTGGGCGCCGTTGACTATCTGCGAATCGCTCACGAGTTCCATACGATCGTTATCGATCGCGTGCCGGTCATGACGTATGCCGACCGCAATGAAGCCAAGCGTTTCATTACATTGATCGACACGCTTTATGATGCCGGCGTGAAGCTTCTTGCTTCCGCTGCGGCAAAGCCTGCTGCCCTTTACCAGGGAACCGAAGGCTACGAGGCCAGCGAGTTCAAGCGCACGGCCTCGCGCCTCATCGAGATGGGATCGACCGAGTATCTCGCGCTCCCGCACGGGCGCCACACGGTGGTCAGCGGTTCCTCGGAGGGTATTGTCGAGACCTGATGTATTCGCTCCGCCATGGTCTTTGGTCGACTTGAATGGCAGGGCCGAAAAGGTTAACACCCGCAAAGAGCCCCCTCCCTATCCTCCTCCGCGTGCGGAGGAGGATAGGGAGGGGGCTATTGGCCGGATTTTCCGGCGACAGATCGGGGATGTTTTCAGATGGCGCGCAAGAAGATTGCATTGGTCGGCGCTGGCCAGATTGGTGGCACGCTCGCACTACTCATCGGGCTCAAGGAACTTGGCGACGTGGTGCTGTTCGACGTCGTCGAGGGCGTTCCCCAGGGAAAGGCCCTGGATATAGCTCAGTCGACGCCGATCGAGGGCGGCGACACGCGC
>Ga0257161_1000137_pt1 | contig 19245 bp, 18 predicted proteins | sample NR01A_FD_185954 | JGI IMG/M metagenome (GOLD analysis project Ga0257161, IMG submission 185954) | Soil microbial communities from H.J. Andrews Experimental Forest, Oregon, United States - NR-01-A | ecosystem: Environmental > Terrestrial > Soil > Temperate forest > Bulk soil | place: USA: Oregon... | reverse complement strand
TGCGTCCAACCCCGAGCCGCCAGATCTGGCGTGGCTGCAATCCGGCGATGCTGCGGCCCTCGAACCGGATATCGCCGGCATCGGGCCGCAGCTGACCGCCGATCATGTTGAAGCAGGTGGACTTGCCGGCCCCGTTCGGTCCGATCAATGCCATGAGCTCGCCGCGACCGATCTCGAAGCTGATGCCGGCTACGGCCTGCACACCGCCGAATGACTTGGTGAGGTCCCGGATCGCCAGCACCGTCATGGCGTCTTTCCCGGCGCAGCGCCGTAACGCGCCATCGCTTTGGCCAGAGCGCCGACGATGCCGCCCGGAAATACCAGGACGAGCACCAGGATGATGGCGCCCAGCAGCGCGCGCCAGTATTCGGCCTGGCGCATTATGGTGTCTTGTAAGGTTGCGAAAATCGCCGCGCCGGCGATCGGGCCACTCAGGGATTCAAGGCCGCCCAGTAGCACCATCACGATGGCGTCGACGGAGCGGCCCACATTGATGGTCTCGGGCGAGATCGACCCCTTGGCAAAGGCGAACAGGCCGCCCGCCAGTCCGGCGGCAGCGCCCGCCATCGCGAAGGCGATCCAGTGGACGCGCTTGACGTCGATGCCGATGGCCTCGGCTCGCAGCGGCGAATCGCGTCCCGCCCGCACGGCGTAGCCGAACGGCGAAAACACGATCGTTCGCAATGCCACGACAACAACCACGGCCACCGCGAGCGTCAGGAGATAGAAGCGCCACGGCGCATCGAACGGCGGCGACGGCCAGATGCCGAGCACGCCATTGGAGCCGCCGGTGAAATCCTGCCACTGGAACACGATCGACCACACGATCTGAGCAAAGGCCAGCGTCAGCATGGCGAGATAGATTCCCGACAGACGCACCGCGAACCAGCCGAACAGCATGGCCCCGAGGCCCGCCACTGCCGGGGCGGCAAGGAGCGCCGGCAACATCGGGGCGTGCAGGAACTTCACCAACAGGGCGGCCCCGTAGGTGCCAAGGCCGAAATAAGCGGCATGGCCGAACGAATGCATGCCGCCAGGCCCCATGATGAAATGCAGGCTGGCGGCAAAAATGACGGCGATGAGCACATCGGTGCCGAGCACCAGAGCGTAGGGCGAATTTGCGTGCGCGGCCGCAAGGGAGACGAGGGGGACCAGCAACACCGCCGCGCCGGTCTTGAACAATTTCGAAGCCGGGCGCAGCGGCGGTTCCATTCCGTCGACGGCGCGCCCTGCGGCGATAGCGCTGCCGAACAGCCCGTACGGGCGCAGGATGAGCACGGCCGCCATGACGATGAATTCCGCCACCAGCGTCAGCTTGGAGAAATTGACGTCCAGGCTTCCAAGGTGAACCACCCCGACCCCGATGCACAGCGCCTTGACCTCAGCAATGATGACGGCCGCGAGATATGCGCCCGGGATCGACCCCATGCCGCCAACCACCACCACCACGAAGGCGTCGCCGATGACGGTGAGGTCGATCGCGAGATTCGCCGGCTCCCGGGCGAGCTGCAGCGCGCCGCCGAGGCCCGACAGCAATGATCCGGCGGTGAATACCGCGGTGAACAGCAGCGCCTGGTTGACGCCGAGCGCCCCAACCATTTCTCGATCCTGGGTGGCGGCGCGCACCAGCCGGCCGAACCGGGTGCGCGTCAGCGCAAGGTGCAGGATCACGAGTACGATTGGCCCCGCGGCGACCATGAACAGGTCATAGGCCGGGAAACGCCGGCCGAGCACATCCACCGCACCGCGCAGGCCCGGCGCGCGCGGGCCGAGGAGATCCTCCGGCCCCCACAGCCACAACGTCGCATCGTTGAGGACCAGCACGACCGCGAAGGTTGCCAGCAGCTGAAACAGCTCCGGGACATGATAGATGCGCCGCAGCAGCACGATCTCGATGAGCGCGCCCAGCGCCGCGACCAGCAGCGCCGCCACCACCACGCCCGCCCAATAGCCCCATCCGCCCCCGATCGCCGTGGCGATCGAATAGGCGAGATAGAGGCCCACCATATAGAGCGAACCGTGGGCCATGTTGATGATTCGGGTGACGCCGAAGATCAGCGACAGCCCGGCGCCGACAAAGAACAGGCTGGACGCCGCCGCCAGCCCGTTGAGCGCCTGGAACGCGACTGCGTCGAGGGTCATTGGCGCGAAGCGCGCTTCTTCTCCCTCCCCCCAATCGAAATCGGCTGTTGCCGATTTCGATCCTTTTGTTGAGTGGCCGAAACCCGCGTATACGCGGATTCGGCTGGGGGAGGGTCGGGGTGGGGGGTCGGGAGGTTGTGGCGATGCTGTGCCGCCTCTCCCGACCCCCACCCCCGACCCCTCCCCAGTCGAACCTCGCTATAGCGAGGGTTCGGCCACTCAATAAAGCGACCGAAGTCGGCAACAGCCGACTTCGGTTGGGGGAGGGGAGCCGAGGCGGGTCGGTTCTTCAGCAAATCCTCACTCCGAGAGTGATTGCCGCCTCTGGCGAATAGCTTCACTCCGCCGGGCGCAGCTTCTTCACGTCCTCGTCCGAAGGCAGCACGGCAGCGCCGTCGACATATTCGAAATCCACCATGACGGGCTTGCCGTCCTTCTGGGCGAGCTTGCCCACATAGGCTCCCATGGTGGCTTGGTGGTCGCTGCCGCGGAAGACGAACGGCCCGAACGGACCATCGACCTTGAGGCCGTTGAACGCTGCTGCGACTTTCGCGGTGTCGGTCGAGCCGGCCTTGGCGATTCCGGCTGCCATCGATTTGACCGTGACGTAACCGACCACCGAGCCCAACCGCGGATAGTCGTTGAATTTCTTCCGATAGGCGTCGAGGAATTTCTTGTGCGCGGGCGTGTCGATCGCATACCACGGATAGCCGGTAACGAGCCAACCAACCGGCGCTTCATCCTTGAGCGGATCAACATATTCGGGCTCGCCCGACAACAGGCTCGCCACGAAGCGGTTCTTGAAGATGTCCCGCGTGCTGCCCTCGCGCACGAACTTCGCCAGATCCGGACCGAACAGGACGTTGAAGATGGCGTCCGGTTTGGCGTCGTCGATCGCCTGCGCGATGGCGCCCGCATCGACCTTGCCGAGCGGCGGCGCCTGCTCGGCGACGATCTCGACGTCGGGCTGCTGCTTCTTCAGCATCGCCTTGAAATTTTCCACCGCCGACTGACCGTATTCGAAGTTCGGATAGACCAGCGCCCAGCGCTTCTTCTTCGCCGCGACGATGTCGGGCATTAGCATGGCGACCTGCATGTAGGTCGAGGAGCGCAGGCGATAAGTGTATTTGTTGCCGTTCTGCCAGGTGATCTTGTCGGTGAGCGGTTCGGCGGCGAGGAAGAAAACCTGCTTCTTGCCGGCGAATTCCGTCACCGCAAGCCCGACATTGGACAGGAACGTGCCGGCGATCAGATTGGTGCCCTCGCGCGTCACGAGCTCTTCGGCAACCCGCACCGCATCGCCGGGGTTGCCGCCGTCGTCGCGGATGATGAATTCCAATTTCCTGCCGAGAACGCCGCCGGCCGCATTGATCTCGTCGAGCGCAAGTTCGATGCCTCGTTTGTAGGGATCGAGGAAAGCCGGGGCCGCCTTGTAGCTGTTGAGCTCGCCGATCTTGATGGTGTTCTGCGCCAACGAAGGTGTGGCGACGACCGCGGCCGCCGCCACGGCAAGCGGAATCAGGCTTTTCCAGGTTTTCATGACTGATCTCCGTGATGGAGGTCGCCGAGACGGCCCGTGCATTCGGGCGTAATTCGTGATTTGCAAGTGTCCGCGTAGCCGCAACCTTGTCAAGCACGTAGGATGGGCACTACCGGTCGCGCAGGCGGTCCATCAGCGACTTCTCCTGGCCGCCGTCGATCTCGATCATGGTGCCGTTGACCATGTGCATCAGCGGCGACGCCAGCATCACCACCAGCGCCGCGACTTCGTCCACCTCGGCGATGCGACCGAGCGGAATCGACGTCGGAGCAAGCCCGTTGGCCTCGTCGTAGGAAAGCTTCATGTCGCGGGCCATTGCCTTGACGAGGCCGTCCCATCGCTCGGTGCGCACCGGCCCCGGATTGACGGCGCAGAAGCTGATGCCGTGCCGGCCATATTGGCCGGCGAGCGACAGGGTGAGGTTCTGTCCCGCCGCATTGGCAGCGCCCGGCGCGATCTCCCAGTAGGACGGCTTGACGCCGTCATTGCCGATCAGGTTGACCACCCGGCCGCCGCCTTGTCCGACCATGATGGGCAACACGTGGCGCAGGCAGCGTACGTAGCCCATGAATTTCAATTGAAGCGACTGCGCCCAATCAGCCTCCGAGAGATGCTCCAGCACGCCGCCCGGGGATGAACCCGCATTGTTGACCATGATATCGACGCGGCCCAGCGCCTCGTGACCTTTGGCGACGAAGTTCCTGGCGTCGTCGTCCTTGGTGAGATCGGCCGCGATGCCGACAATCTTGCGGCCGGTCTCCTTGGCGATTTCGGCCGCCGCCGCCGCGATCGCATCCTCCCGCCGCGAGCAGATCGCCACGTCAACGCCTTCGCGCGCCAGCATGCGGGCGATCCCCTTGCCGATCCCGGCGCTGCCGCCGGTCACCAGCGCGGTCTTGTTCTTGAGCTGAAGGTCCATAGGGTGCTCCTTTTTCGCGTCGCGCCGTGAACATCGTAGGGTGGGCAAAGGCGCCTGCCGCGGCTGATGATATTTCGCACTGACTTCGCGCGACTTTGCCCACGCGGTCAAACGGCTCGGTGGGACGGCGTGGGCAAGGCGCACAACGGCAGAGCCAAACAAAGCCGCTCTGCGCGATGCGCCTTGCCCACCCTACAAATGATCGCAATTGTGCAAAATCCACGCTAGATTCATGTGAGGCAACAAGGTCACTAACAGAGAGATCACTAAAACAAAAACACAGAGGAGGATTGCCCATGAAAGATGACACGCCCATCACCCGACGTGGCGCATTAAAGGTCGGCGCCACATTGGCGGCCGGAGCGGCGGCCGGCGGCGGTCTCTCAGCTGCGGACGCGGCAGAAAGCCTGCGCCGCTTCGAGCGGCAGGCAGCTGTCGACTCAAGAGACCGTATTCTGCTCAAAGGCGGCACCATCATCAGCATGGATGCCAAGGTCGGCGACCTTGTGCAGGGCGATGTGCTGATCGAGGGCAAGAAGATCGCCGCCATTGCGCCGACGCTCAATGCCGCGGACGCCCAGGTGATCGACGCGCACGACACCATCATCGTGCCGGGCTTTGTCGATTGCCACCGCCATTCCTGGGAAGCGCCGCTCCGCCGCATCAACCCCAACTCGCCGACGATAGCCGACTATAGCAATGCGACCCATCTTTCCTTCGCCAAGGCGTACCGGCCGCAGGATCACTACTCCTCCCACTATTTGACGGCGGTCGGTTGCATCGATGCGGGCATCACCTGCGTGATCGACAATTCGCATAATTCGCGCAGCGCCGACCACTCCGATGCGGCGGTCGAGGCCCTGATCGACAGCGGCGTTCGTGCTGTCCATGCCTCCGGCCCGCCCACTGCCGGCGACTGGGCCCATCAGTGGCCGCAGGATCTCGAGCGCCTGCAGAAGAAATATTTCTCCTCCACCGACCAGCTCGTGACATTGCGCATGTTCTCTGGCGTCAATCGCGATAACTGGGCTTTGGCCCGCAAGCTCGGACTGCGCATCACGACCGAGTTCCAAGGCCCTCAGGCGGCGGCGCTGCTCGACCCCCTGGCCCAGGACAAGCTCGTCGGTCCCGACAACACCTTCAACCATTGCGGCGCGCTGCCGGAGAAGACGTGGCAAATCTTCGTCGACACTGGCGCCAACATCAACGTATGCCCGCGCTCGGACGCACAATATGGGTTGGGCGAGGGCCTATGCGCGTTGCAGAGCGCGTGGAACCACGGCATCAAGCCGGGCTTCAGCGTCGATAACGAGACCTCCTACAGCACCGATATGTTCATGGAGATGCGTGTGGCGTTCTATCTGCAGCGCGCCGTGGCGCAAAACCGCCGGTTTTCGGGCGACCAGAATCCGCCGAAGCCGCTTACGGTGCGAGACATGCTCTATTGCGCCACCATGGGCGGCGCACACTGCGCCGGCCTCGACGACAAGATCGGCTCGCTCGCGCCCGGCAAGGAGGCGGATCTCCTCATGATTCGTGCGGACGACATCAATCTCTATCCGTCGAACAACGCGGTCGGCACCGTGGTGCAGGCGGCCGAACGCAGCAATATCGATACCGTCATCATCGGCGGCCGCGTGCGCAAGTATCGCGGCCAGGTGGTGGACCTCGACATGGTGCGCCTGAAGGCGATGGTCGAGGAATCGCGCAGTCACCTGTTCGCGGCGGTGGGCTATCGCCCGGATGTCTTCGCTGAGCTGCTGCCGAAGCTCGGGTAAGGCGCCCCACATGGGCCGCATCGTCGCGGCGATCTCAATCGGATTGGCGGCCGCCGCTTGCGGTGCAAGCGCGGCCGACTATCCGGTTCGACCGATCCGGCTGGTGGTCGGCTTTGCGGCCGGCGGTCCCACCGACATTCCGGCGCGTTTCGTCGCGGAAAAGCTCGGTGACAGGCTTGGCCAGCGCGTGGTGGTGGAGAACAAACCGGCGGCGGCCGGAATGCTCGCCACCAGGGACGTCCTGTCCCAGCCGAAAGACGGATACAACCTCCTGCTCTGCACGCATTTCGACGCGATCAATACCGCCGTCTACAAAGACGTCGGATACCGGCTGGGCGAGATCGCGCCCATATCCCTGATTTCAAAATATTACTACGCCCTCGCGTTGTCCCCTGCGATCCCGGCACAGGACTTTGCATCTTTCGTGCATTACGCCGAAGCCCGACCGGGCGAAATCAGCTATGCGGTGATCGGCGCCGGATCGGCCCAGGAAATCCTGGCGCGGCAACTGGAGAAGCTCGCCGGCATCACCATGAACAGGATTCCGTTCCGGGGCGGACCCCAGGTCGTGCAGGAGCTTGTGGCGGGACGCGTCCATTTCTACGTGGCGCCGACGCTCGCCATCATGCCGCAATATGAAAGCGGACAGCTCAAGGTGCTCGCCGTTACCGCACCGGCGCGGCTGCAGAACGCGCCGCAGATCCCGACCCTGAAGGAAGTCGGGATCGATTATGTGCGATTCGGCTGGCTCGGCGTCTGTGCCGCCGAAGGAACGCCCCAACCGATCATCGATCGGCTCAATCACGAGATCGCTTCAGTGGTGGCGGCGGCGGACTACAAAAACATGATCGAGAATGCCGGATCGATTGCCGCATCGTCGACGCCCAGGCAACTCAAAGACGTGATGGCGCAAACGCTCGATGAAATCGCCGCCGCGATGCAGGAGTTCGACCCGCAGCAGAAGCCGTAAGGCCTTTCCCGCTCTACCCGTGTCATTGGCCTCCCCGGACTTGATCCGGGGATTGGCCGGGCGACCCCCTCCCTACGGCCCTTGAGCCCGTCCCGCTGGTAATTCCCCGCTCAGACGACATGGGCCGCCAACGGCGCGGAAACATCCGGATTGGCCGCTTCTGAGGAAAGCTGCCGTCGCCGCGGACGTGCTGAGTCGTCTGCCGGTGACCCGAAGCGATCATTCGCGAAGCGGAATGGCATCGCCCAATGGGAGATTCGGCGCGCGCATGAGCGTTGTCGATGACCGGATCAGATCTCGCGAACGCGTCCGTGAAGTCTTCTCTCGGCGGCTTCTGCCGAGCGCTGGACCGCCGCGAAGATCGCCTCCCAGACGCTCGCCAGTTCAGGGAATGCGGCGCGAGCATCTGAGGCATTCCCGAATGTTTCCAGCTGTTCGAGAAATGCCCTCTCGACATCCCACTTGGACTCCACCTCTCCTTGATAAGCGCGGGCTGCTTGATTGTAGCCTGTCCAGCGCACGGGGCGGAGTTCACCTCTCAGCAACAGGGCCGCGCGGCCGAGGTACAGCTCTATGCCCGCCGCCTGGCCATTAACGTCAACGAGATGGACGCCTTGCGGACCGACCGTTGGATAAGCCCGGGCAAGTTCGACATCTGGCAAGTGCATCACGATCATATTGTCTGGCAATCCAAGAGCGATGGCTTGCCGAAACGCTTGGATGCCCGCCGTGTCGTTGTCGAAGACCGCGATCATTCGAAACGGCGCGCGGGCAGCGGCAAAAGCCTTCAGAAACTTAACGAGATAGGCCGTGCCGCCATCGACGCTCAGCTCTGCGTGGTTGAAGAATGAGAAATAATCCTGGCGTTCGGGGTACAGCACCGCGAGTGAGCGCTGCAGAACCCTGATGTCGGAGCTGCCTTCTCCCAACACCACTGTAGGAGCCAGGGGACGCGGCTCGAGCGGGTCCTCCTTGCGCCGCGTTTCACATAGCGCGACGTCCGCCTCGATCCAGCCGCCGCCGATCAGATCAGTGAGGTCGAGCGTGACGGTCTCCACGTCGACGCATGCGTCCAGCAGCGCACGAAGACCCATCAGCGAGGCATAGCCATCGAACCAGAGCCAGCTATCCTCCGTCTCGCGCATGTGGCGATCGATCTCGTCAATCGGCTTTTCATCGGAAAACCGCGTGGCGAGGCACCGCGGAACGCGCGCATACCAGTCGTCTGGCGTCAGAGCATGGAGCGCTTCGGCGGTTTCAGCCGCCCAATCGCCGTCGTCCGCGCGATACTCATCCCAAGTCGCCCGCATTGCTTGTAGCCAAGACTCCAGACGTTCCCGCGCGACAGCCGCCGTACATCCGAGAAGGGCAAGCCGGGCAAGCACGACCTCTCGCGGCGCCTCGTAAACAGTCTGCGGGGCCTCGTCCTCTGGATCTGGCGACGGACGTACTGAGCGGTCGGACTCCTGAAAAATCGCGCAAAAGGCATCGGGGACGACAGACTTGCTGCCGCACACATCAAGATCGTCAAAATAAATCGCGCAGTAACTGCCCACTATCCCTCCAGCCAACAAAGTCCCGTCACCAGCCAGCTGCGACAATCAAATAGGTCGAAGGGCATTCGCGAAGGACCTAAGGCATGTGTGGACCATAGTGTTCCAGCGCCGCCGGTGGCACGGCTCCCCCAATCCCGCTTACTTCTTCTTGTAGCCCTCGATCCACTGCACGACATTGCCATAATCACGGAGAGTGAGCTTGTACTGATGGCGTTGCTGAAACGCTTTTGCACCTGGCGAGAACGAGGAGGTGGTGACCAGCATTGCGCTGCTGGCGTCCGCGTCGGCCAACGTTCCGTAAAGCTGGCGGACGAGTTCGACGCCGACCGGCCTATCCCGACGGTATTTCTTGGCTTCGACCAGGCACAGCAGCTTTCCATGGGGCGTGGTCATGTAGGCAAGGATATCCTTGCCTCCGTCGCGCGTGGCTGGTGTGAGCTCGACGTCATATCCGAGATCGGTGAGCAGTTCGGCCACGAGTTCTTCGAATTTGCGCGGAGGAAGGTCGTATATCGCGTCGGGCTGCCGCCGCAGACGCTCAACCAGGACTTCATTGGCGAGTATGATCCTCGGCTTGACCGCGGTGATCAGTTTCCCTTCTGGAAGGATGAGCTGCCGATTGAGATCGTAGATCTCCCCCGAAGCAGCCTCTGGATCTCCTGCGGATCGCGTCCGCGCACGAGTTCAGCGAGCAGCCCGAGCGCGAGCGGCAAGCCGGAGGCCGCTTCAACTGCGCGAGAGATCTCCTCGCGAGGAAGGTCCGTGCCCAACAGGCTTTGCAACATGTTTTGTGCGTCAGCCGCGCTGAGGGGCTGGAGCTGCAAGACCTCAGCGCGCGTGATTTTAGGCTGCCTGCGCGTGACGAAGATCAGCGTTCGGACTGCCTTTAGATTGAGAACGCGACCGGTGATGATGTTCAGTTGTCGTTCGTCGAGCGTTTCGGCTTCGTCGATTGCCACGATCTCTGGGGGATTCCGATCACGATAGAGTTCATCGATCTTCTCGCTGATCTCGATCATTGACTCGTCAGGGCGATATCGCGTCGTCAAGACGAGCGGCGGTCGCCGCACGCGAGCAGTGGCCAGGAACTGCTTGAGAAGCGCCGTCTTGCCCACTCCAGGAGGACCGGAGATGACGATCGGCGCGCCAGGTCTTCTGAAGCGATCAAACAGCCACTCCATCTCGCGTTCGCGACCAACGAATACAGGACCGAGCTCGCTCGGCCGCGCGTCCAAACTCGCCATCGTAGCCCTCAGGACGGTCTGATCATCTATTAGGCGCTGTATCGGCTCGCCGCTAGTCCGAACACGAAGGTCCGATCTGGGGCGCAGGGAAGGCTCGCTCTTGGCCCGACTCGGAATCGCCCATCCTTGGCAGACAGGTCCGGTCGTTGGGGGCAAGCGGCCGCGGTCACGTCGCGCCCGAAACGGCGCGATTGACGTGAAGCCGACCCTCGATCACCTCGCACTCGCCCCCGATTTAACGGGGTTCCACCGCCCACCTTCGTTCTCCGAACGTTTGTGTTGGGCGATGCTTCTGGCTGATGCCCTCGCGCGCCCCAACCCGTGGCCCCAGGGCACCACGGTTGATAGTGCGTAATCCCATTTGACGACCACATCCTGTCGGACATCAGCGCGCGCGGCTCGCTAAGCTCGATTGGTACGAGCGCGTCGCGCTGTCGCGGCGCAAGCGCGCCATCCGCGCGTTCGACGCGGCGCGCCGGAAGGCTGCACGCCGACTGCGGCCGAATAAGGTACTATAATACCATATGTACGGTATCGGGCTGTTTGGGGGTGGATTTTTGCAAAACGAACTAATTTTGGAATTCCCAACGAAATCAATGCCGTCTGGTTTCCGTGCCGCCAGCGGTCCCTGGATCATTGGAGGGAACGGGTATCGAAACCAATCGATGCTCCCTACCTCCCCCGCTCGCGGGGGAGGGTAGGGAGGGGGGGCGGTGCTTACTTGATCGCCCGGTCAAGCCGGGCGATGACAGCGTGGAGTCACACGCAACGGAGGACCATGATGTCCCGGCTCGACGAGCGTCACCGGCGAATCCTGACGACGCACACCGGCAGCCTGCCCCGTCCCGATGTACTCTCCGCGCTGCTGTTCGCCCGGATGATGGGGCAGCCTTATGACGCCGGCAAGCTCGCGCACGTGACCGCGGAGGCCGTTGCGGCAAGCGTCAAGACACAGGCCGATCTCGGCATCGATATCGTCAGCGACGGCGAACAGTCGAAGACGAGCTTTCAGGCCTACGCGGCCGATCGCCTGGCGGGCATCGAGCCGATCACGCCGGCGGCGGGCGAGCGGCGCACCCGCGAGAACATCGCGTTCCCGGCCTTCTACCGCGATGGCGCCCATTCGGGCTCGGCACGGCCGCGCTGGGCATGCACGGGCCCGATCAAATACGCCGGGCACGAGGCGCTTGCTGCCGATCTTGAAAATCTCAAGCGCGCGCTGCAGGGCGCGTCGTCGGTCGAGGCCTTCATGCCGTCGGTTTCGCCATCGAGCTGCGCCTCCTTCATGGAGAACCGCTACTACAAGAGCGACGAGGAGCACGTCCTCGCGGTGGCGGAGGCGATGCGCGAGGAATACGAAGCAATCGCCGCCGCCGGTTTCCAGGTGCAGATCGACGATCCGCGCCTCGCCATGCATTACATGCTCAGCCCCGACGAGGACATCGACGAGGCCCGCGCCTGGGCGCGGCGACGGGTCGAGGTGCTCAATCACGCACTGCGCAACATCCCACCGGAGCGCGTGCGCCACCACACCTGTTACGGCATCAACATGGGTCCGCGCGTGAGCGACATGGAGATGAAATACCTCGCGGATATAGTCGTGACGATCCGGGCCGGCTTCTATTCGTTTGAGATGGCTAACCCGCGCCACGAACACGAATGGCGCATCTGGGAGCACATCAAGCTGCCTGACGACAAGGTGCTGATTCCCGGATGCATCACCCACGCGTCCGTCATCGTCGAGCATCCGGAGCTGGTCGCCGAGCGCATCGTGCGGCTGGCCAAGGTGGTCGGACGCGAACGCGTGATCGCCGGGACCGACTGCGGCTTCGCGTCGACGCTCGTCCCGGGACAGCGCCCGGAAATCGAAGCGGAGATCGTGTGGGCGAAGTTCAAAAGCCTCGTCGAGGGCGCACGAATTGCGTCCAAGAGGCTTTGGACGCAATGACGGGGCCCGTGTAGCCCGGGTTGAGCGCAATCGAAACCCGGGGCGGCGTTGCCGTATCGACAGCGCAGTCCCGGATTTCGCTACGCTCAATCCGGGCTACGGTCATGCGACAGGGGCAGTCTCATTGCCGCGCGCAGCGTGGATCATCCAGGCCCGCAGGGTTAGCGGCGGCGCCGCGACAGCCTTCGCGAATGGCGCGGATGGCCTCCGCGGAGCGGTTCGAGCCGCCGCCGCTGAAGACCAGCGATTGCTGGAAGCGAAGCATGTCGAGGGGATTTCCACCGCGCAGCGCTTTGCCTTCGATCTGGTAGAGACGTCTATTGAAGTCGAACAGGGCGACCATCGAGCGGCTGCCGTCCGCCCCCAGAATGCTGAGTTGACGGCCGTAGACCTGGTATACGCGGTGGGGAATGTTGATCTTCACCTCGCCGCCCTGGGACAGCGTCTTGGCCGCGTGGTCGATGACGGCGCTTTCGTCCAGGCCGGTATTGCCGAGTTCCGCGACCGTCACCGTGAACACGCTGTCGTTCTGCCGGACCGCATAGACGTGCGCTTCGACCGTGCGTCCGTCGGCGAGCCGGTAGGTCGTGGTTTCGACCTGTGGATCGGCCGGAAACGCAACCGTGAAGGAATAAGCCGGATAGCTGTATTCCTGCCAGTTCTGTGCGGCCGCAGGGCCACCGGCGACGAATGCCGCGAGGGCGAAGGCGATCAAGCGCATGTTTGGTTCCTCTCAGCTGGACGCGTTTAGGTCACGTTGAGTCATTTCTCCGGAGTCATGCCCGCGCTTGTCCCGGCCATCCACGTCTTTCTCGCTGAAGGCCCGCAAGAAAGACGTGGATGCCCGCGAAGACGGGGTCCCCGCCGCGTACCGCGGCGGGGTGTCATTGCGCGGGCATGACGGTGGAGGGGTCATTCGATCTCATTCAGAAATCGGGCGTCTTCGCCTCCGGCATCGGATATTCTCTGAGCTTGAAAAATGTCTCGTAGTTCAGGTTGTTCTCCGCGCATATCGATTCGATCATCGGGCGGTTTACTTTCTGCCACCGCGCCATTCCCGACCACGGCGCATTGAACGCGCCAGGATCTTCAACCGTCACGGCCGCCTCGAGGGCGTTGCCGCCGTCGACGATCTTCCAGCGCTCCACCACGTGAAGGTCCTTGGTATGCGGCGTGCGGTAATTGTCGAGGAAACTGTACGGGTGCTCGACGAAGCCGACGGTGTCGACGACAAGCTCGCCGTTCTCGTAACGGCCTATGGACTCGCCGAACCAACTCGGCTTTGGATTTTCGCTGTGCTCGCGGTTGAGATAGACGCGGCGCACCTGCTGGTTCCGCTGCCAGATGATCCAGACCTCTTGCGGCGTTTGAATGAAGTAGACGGGCTCGGCGACGAATAGCAATTGGCCCGGACCGCCCCCCGGCCAGCAGCGGGACTGGGCGTTGAAGGCGCGGTGGCCGCTGCGCACCAAATCGTTGTGCATTCTCATCTGCGCGGCGGCCCACGGCTTCAGATTGGGGTTCTCGGCATCCGACAGGCGCTCGATGCCCCTCCCCGGCGAATATGTCGGATCGGGGCCGATGGGCGCCACCTTCCCGGCGATTGGCTCGAAGTCGAGGAAAGTGATGGGCTGCCAACCGAAAGCAGCGGCGGAGAAGTTCGGAATGGCGCTTTCCGGCGTTCCGGCTCCCGCCGCGAGACCCACTGAAGCGATCAGCGCCGCGCCGCACAGCAACGAGGTTTTGAACATCGCATGCTCCTCTGTTGTGGCCATCAGAGGTCCGGCTTGTCGGGCGTCATGGCGCCCGTAGCCGCGATACATGCCCTTTATATCACACGGCAGCCGTCGTGCGAACGGTGCCTTCAGGCCCGAAAGTTCGAGGAGGTGAGCGGTATGGGCGCACTACCGCAACGTGACCGAGAAATTCGCGATTTCACCCGAAGTCGGCCTTGGCCGACTTCGGCAGCTATTAAGCGAGCGAAATCGGAAATATCCGATTTCGCTGTCGGGAGACCGGTCATTGATTCGTCTTTACGGTGAACCTAGCGCACAAGACGAGACCGAAATGACCCATACCCTGCTTGGTGCCGACCGTGCGGCCCACCTGAAGATTCTCGCCATAGCCATCGCCGGGGTCATAGTCGTCGCTCTGTCGGAAGGAACGCCGGAGTAGCCGGAAACGATGCAGCGGCCGGACGGGTGCAGGCTTCCGGCACCGTTCTCAAGGCCGGAAAGCCCGCGATTTCCGCTGCCCTCGACGCAATAACCATGCGTTGACGCCTGATGGGAGGAAACTCCGATCCGGATAAGCATCGAACCGTGCCGAAAAAAGCCGCAGAGAAATTGTGGTAGTCGCACGCAATACAGCCAGGAGAGAATCATGCCCTACGTCGATGGTTTCGTGATCCCAGTGCCTACGGCCAAGCGCGAAGCTTACGTCAAATTGGCCGAGCAGGCGGCAGCCGTATTCAAGGAATACGGCGCCCTGAAAGTGGTCGAGTGTTGGGGCGATGATGTCCCGGAAGGCAAGATCACCTCGTTCCCCATGGCGGTCAAACGCGAAGGGGATGAAACGGTCGTGTTTTCGTGGATCATTTGGCCGTCGCGCGCCGTGCGCGACGAAGGATCCAAAAAGGTGATGGCCGACCCGCGCATGCAGCCGGGAGAGACCATGCCCTTCGATGGCAAACGATTGATCTACGGCGGCTTCGAGATGATTCTTGAGAGCTGAATGCTACCTCGCCTGCTTGTGGAGAGAGCGTCGGCCGCAAGCGGGGCTGGCCCATATGGCCGGTTGCACCGAGGATGAGCAGCCGCATCTGCTTTGCCTCCATCTCGCTATTTCGACATGCTCACGACCGGTTCGATTCAGGCGTAGCGAGCGGCCGCCATGCACGCGACAGTGATCGCCAGTAACCCCGCCGCGATGCGCAGACTGAACGCGACGCGACGGCTTGGTATGAACTCCTTCGCTTCGCCGGAGGCCGCGAGCCGCAGAGCCGGAGCGCTTGCGCCCTGGACGCCCGCGGCGAGCAACGCGCATATGGCGCCAACGCCGAGAACGTATTCCTGAATGCCCGCGGGACCGCGATGAAGCAGGAACCACAGCAGGGCGCCGGTCAGGACGGCGGCCGTGGCCGCACCCATTTGCGGGCGAAAAAATCGATCCGCCTGATAGCCGCCGGTTCTTGCCAACACGAAAGTTGAGCCGACCCAAAACACGCCGGAGAGAACGTGCAGCACCAGCGTGACGATGAGGGTCGCTTGCATGGCGGAACTCTCCTTGTACCATGTTTGCAAGATTTCAGTATACGTACTGTATATTGAAATATGGCATTGGCATGACGTGAACCCGCGGCCCTACCAAAGTCCTAACCGCGACGCCGCAGCGTCGCGGACCCGTGACCGGATCGTGACCGCCGCGGCAGCGATTCTCGGCACGGCGGAAGGCATCGAGGATTTCTCGCTTCAGGCCGTCGCCAAGAAAGCCGGGGTGACACGCCTGACTGTGTACAATCAGTTCGGATCGCGAAAGGCCTTGTTGGAGGCCGTCTTCGACGAACGGGCCGCACGCGGCGGACTGCATCGATTGGGCGAGGCCATGGCGACCTCCGACCCGCAGGCCGCTTTGCTGCAGGTCATCGCGATTTTTTGCGACTTCTGGACCTTCGACCCCGGTGCGCTTGGGCTCCTGCATGCCGCCGGCGCCAGCGATCCGGAGCTGGCGCTGAGCGTCGACGAGCGAAGTGAGCGCCGACGGCGGCTCTTCACGGTCCTCGTTCGCCGGATGGCGGACAACGGCCCGTTACGACCGACGGCCGAGCGCGACCTCGTCGATACGCTCTTCGCGCTGACCAGCTTTTGGTTTTTTTCACAGCTCACCACGGCAGGCCGCACCGCGACGGCGGCATGCCGCATCATTGCGGACCTCGCGACAGATGCGGTGCGGCGCGCATTGGCGGCGAAATCTGGCGGATAAAGCGGATTTCGGTCTCATGGCATCACACAAGCGTGTCATCGCCCGCGAAAGCCGGCGACCCAGTAACCCCAGCGTTGCTGCGGAGTACTGGATTCCGGCTTTCGCGGGAATGACAGTGCAGAGTCGGTGACCGCAGCGGTTGCGCAGTTGGGCTTGCATAGCAGGCCCCCTCATCATGAGGGCGAGAGTCCTTGCCAGCGTCGGCCCACCGTGACAAATGACCATCCTTTGCATTGTTCATGAGCCAGATTTGCGTATCAGGAGATTGGAGCCATGGAGCGTTTGCCCTCGCTTGACACACTTCGGGTTTTCTCGATTGCTGCACGTCATATGAGTTTCACCAAAGCCGCAGACGAATTGCGTCTGACGCAGAGTGCGATCAGCCATCGCGTGCGAGCACTTGAAGAGGAGCTTGGCGTTCCTTTGTTCGATCGCCTCCCGCGCCGTCTCGAATTGACGCGCGCCGGTCAGGTTTTGGCGCAGGGGGTGGACCAGGCCGTTGCCGATATCGCGCGCACAATCGCAAACCTCGACCTGGGGGACGACGCCCGGCGGCTGTCGGTCACCCTGTTGCCATCGGTCGCGTCGCGGTGGCTGGTCCCGCGCCTGGCGCGTTTTCATGCCCTGCACCCCGACTTCGAGTTGCAATTGATCGCCGACCCGCGCCTCCTTGATCTCCGCGCTGCGCGTATCGACCTCGCGATTCGCTTCGGCCGCGGAACATATCCGGGCTACGCCGTGACGAAATTGATGCCCGACCGCGTCTTTCCGGTGTGCAGCCCGCGCCTCCTCGCGCAATGTGGGCCGGTGGATACCGTTGAGGCGCTGCTAGATCTGCCGCTGCTTCACGATTCGGCGACAGAGGGCGACGGCAGCGGCTCGGATTGGCGCAGCTGGCTCAACCATGTCGGCTGGCACGACGCGCCTTGCGGCGAAGGTCAGCGTTTCAGCGATGCCGGCCTGTTGATCGATGCGGCAGTCCTTGGTTTGGGGGTCGCCCTCGCCCGCGCCAGCCTGGTTTTCGATCATGTTGCGAACGAAACGTTGATCTGTCCGCTCAGTCGGGCAGCGCCGACTGCGTTCGCCTATTACCTTCTTTGCCCGCCCGAAGCCGATGCGTTCCAAAAGATCGTTTGCTTTCGCGACTGGTTGCGGGCCGAAGCTGCCGCTTTCGCGAAATCATGACGACTGCAGTGTAGAGCACGTCCTGCCCAAGCACTCCTACCGCATCAGCCGCTACTCACCATTACGAGCCGCTAAAAGCTTGTGCGCCCGTCCTCCTGCCGTTGTCCGCGAAAGAGCGGCCCCAGGATCCACGCTGTAATGGTCGCTCGACGCAGGGGATAAACGCGAGGGCAAACGCGCCGTCTCGCCCGCCTCCCGATGGACGAATTTGGCTAGTGGGCCACATGAGGAATGCTCGTTTGTTAGCTGCCGTGATGCGGATAAAAACCCCGCCTCCACTCGCTATTCTAAAAAGGAGATTAAACATGAAAGCGATTTTATCGGTTGCGGGCATCGCCGCGTTGCTGGCCTCTCCGACGTGCCGCGAGCTCGCGAGCGCAATGTCGTAAGGCCAAAGCGGGCAAGCACCAGATCAAGCCGGAAACCTCATGCCGCCGCCCTTCCGCGCCTCGTCCATGAGACGCATCCGCAGCGATGTCTTCTCGCGTTACGCTATCGCTATATCCGCACATAGCGAACGCACCGAATGGGAGGTCACAAGTACTGCATCAGCGCTGCGAATCAGTGGCGTGTTTTGAGCATGGCAGGCCTGTGCTGCAGCAATGAACTTTTCTGCGTCGCTGAATGACTTAAGGGCTCGGTCACGGTTGTGGTCGTGCAACGCGGGACATTGTGGTCAAGGGAATGCTCCCAATTTTTCTAAAGGAGATTAAACGATGAAGGCAAATCTCAAGGTGATTTTATCAGTTGTGGGCGTCGCCGCGCTGTTGGCATCTCCCGCAATGGCGAAGCAAGTGCGCCCTCAGACGCTAGTCGCGTCCCAGAGCGACGCGCGCGCCTCTGTTGCCCCCTATGGGTTAAACGAAGGCGGCCCTTACACGCCCTCCCGCTCGACTTCGCGGTACGGCACAAGCCGCGATTTTCAGGGTGGCGGTGGCGATAAGTAGCTAAATCGCTCGCGGGCCCGCTGCGCCCGCCAATACATCGGCCGAGAGTCCAATTCGCAGGCTTGCGATGCCCGCGAAACAATCGAGAGGTGACCTATGATTAGCTTCAACGCTCCCCGCAAATTGTCCCGCCGGACTATGATGCTGACGGCGGGGATTTTCCTGATCGCCGCGACGCAAGGCGCCCTTGCTAAGGGCGGCAATTCCGGCGGTGGAATGAGAGGTCCTGCGCTCGGCCCCAGCATTGGTGCCAAAGTTGGGATGACGAGCCATGAATCCAAGCATGATCACGATCGTGATCGCGGCGACAAGTACTCCGACAAACATAAGGACAACGACCACGATAAGCACGCGGGGAAGTGCAAGCACATGTTTGCTGGCACCTGCGGGACGAACACAATTCATCCCATCATCAATCCAAATCCGAAACCTGTCGCCGCTCCTCCTCCGGCGAGCAACCCCGTTCCCGTCGTCCGCGATCATCGTCCGGGAGGAGATGCTGCTGGCCTCGTCCCGGGAACGATCATTCGCGATCACCGCAATGGCGCCGATGGAAAACCGGTCGTAGTCGAAAGCTCAGGTGCAGGCGTTACGGTTACGCGACCTGCTACCAATGCCGAGCTGCAGAAAGCTGGTCTTCTTCCAAAACCCGCACCTTCTCCGGTTTACGCGCCAATCGGTGGCTTGGGTGGTGGCCGTTAATCGTCAGGGTTGAATAAATTATGCGAGCGGTGGGAAACCACCGCCCGCGTGCCACGGAACGATCTCCGCGTCGAAGCACGTCGCATTCGCGAGCCGTTCCCTTCCAGGGGATAACGCGAGGGCAAACGCGCCGTCTCTCCCGCCTCCCGATGGACGAATTTGGCTAATGGACAATATGAAGAATGCTCGTTTGTCAGCGGGCGTGATGCGGATAAAAACCCCGCCTCCACCCACTATTCTGAAAAGGAGATTGAATATGAAAGCGATTTTATCGGTTGCGGCCATGGCCGCGTTGTTGGCCTCTCCGGCGATGGCGCAACAAGGGCGCCCCCA
>Ga0257161_1000136_pt1 | contig 19247 bp, 18 predicted proteins | sample NR01A_FD_185954 | JGI IMG/M metagenome (GOLD analysis project Ga0257161, IMG submission 185954) | Soil microbial communities from H.J. Andrews Experimental Forest, Oregon, United States - NR-01-A | ecosystem: Environmental > Terrestrial > Soil > Temperate forest > Bulk soil | place: USA: Oregon... | reverse complement strand
GGCCGTCAACCTCAATAATCGCTGCGCTGGTGGTCGCGCCACGGCACATCGGGGTCGATCCGACGTGGCGGGAACCACCGTCGATCTTCCGGGCTGCGTGCACGCAGGTCACCATACCCGCCGGCGGTCGGCGGATAGCCCTGACGTTGCGGCTGGCCGAACAGACCGCCGAACAGGCCACCTTGGAAGAAATCGCCGAGATTCGGGCGCTGCGAATAATAATAACTGCCGCCGAACGGACTGCCCACGGAGTAGCCCCGCTCGCCGGCGTATGGATCGCGAAGATAAGCCTCGTCATCACCGGGGCCATTCGAGGCGACCTCGCTCTGCGACACCAGGGAATACTGGGTCTCCTCAACCTGCCCATGCCGTACGCGGAAATATTCCGTGAAGCCTTCGGCGCCAGGACCGCGATCGTTGAGCCGGGTGCCGGTATTGAGATCGATCTGCATCGCCACCAGCTCTTTTTTTGCCTCCGGCGACGGCAGATAGAGCGGCGTCTTGCGGGCGTAGCTCGCCCAGGTGGCTTCGACGATCTCTCCGAAAATCGGCACCGCGACCCGTCCGCCGGTCTGGCTGCCACCGAGCGTGCGGCGCTTGCCCTCGGCGTTGTCGTAGCCGACCCACACGCCGATCGTCACGTCGTTGGTAAAGCCGATGAACCAGGCGTCGTTCGCATCATCGCTCGTGCCGGTTTTGCCGCCCACGTATGACGACAGGTGGGAGATCGCGCGGGCGGTGCCGCGGGCCACCACGCCTTGCAGCATGGTGCGCAGCTGAAAGAACGACGGCCGGTCACCCAAAGCCAGCCATTTCGCATCGGGCGTATGGGTGTAAACGGTGCGGCCGTTCTGGTCGACCGATTCGATGCCGTAGGGCGAGGGGCGGCGGCCCTCGGTGGCGACAGCCGCATAAAATGCCGCCATGTCGATCAGCCGGGCCGGTTGGGCGCCGAGAACGAACGGATAATAAGCGATGCAATCGCGGTAGATCTGTGCGTCAATGGTCAGTTCGCAGACGCGCGCGAGACTTTGGCCCGGGTCAGGATCGATACCGCCGTCGAGCAGGTTGGCGGTGACGAGGTTCTTCGAATTTTCCAGTCCGCGCCGCAGCGTCGTGATGCCGCCACCGCCGCCATCGGCGTTCTTGGGCGACCAGTAGTCCTTATCCCGCGCATAGGCAGAGCCGCCGATCGGCGGCAAGGTCACGGCTTGGTCCCGCACCAGCGTATTGGGCTGGAGGCCCCGTCGCAGCGCCGCCAGATAGGTGAACGGCTTGAGCGAGGAGCCCGGCTGCCGCACCGCCTGGGTCACGCGGTTGAGCTGGCTCACCGGAAAGGAGAAGCCGCCCGCCATGGCGAGGATGGCGCCGGTCTGATTGTCGAGGATGACCGCGGCACCCTGGACGGTCGGACGTACCCGCAGGTCAACCCGGGTCTGCTTGCCCTTCGCATCGCTGACCTTCACGAATACCACGTCATAAAGGTTGAGGCCGCGCCGGCCGGCCAGGCCCGCTGAGGATAACGGCACGACGCGACCGTCGCTCAGTCCGACGCGCACGCCGCTGCGATCACTGGCGTTCGACAACACGATGGCGGGCGACCAGTGCACATCGTAGAGCGGCAGATGCGCGGCTTCGAGCGCCTGCTGCCAGGCGGGCTTCGGCTTGACGACGGGAGCCGCCGCGGGCCCCAATGGCAGGGGCCCGACGATGCCGGACGGCGAAGCTGGGGTTTTGGCGCTGGACGCCCCGGGCCTCTCCGGACCTGCCGCGAGCTTTCCGACATTGCCGTTGCGCGCCGATTTCTTGTCGGCGTCTGCCTGGCGCGCGGACCCGCGGATGGCAGCCGACGGTTTTACATCGGACACTACGGAATTCTCCGGAACTGCCGCCGGCGTCGACACCTCGATGCGCCGCACCGCCTCGGTGAGGTTTGCCTCCGCGCCGTGCCATTCCGTGCGGCCGGCGCGAAGCTCGTACTGGGCCAGGCCCTCCTGCAAAGCAGCCTCGGTGGCGCGCTGGAGGTCCGGACGAACCGTGGTGCGCACTGTCGTGCCGGCAGCGGTCAGGGTCCCGATCCCGGCGAGCGTTCGCGCTTCGCGCGTCACATGGTCGAGGAAGTAGTACCCCGAATCCCGTTGCTGGGGCTGGGCATAGGCGACCATTCGCGGCAACGATACCTTGACGCCGTCGATCGCCGCAGCGCCCGCAACGCCGTCTTCCTGCATCCGGCTCACCACGTAGGCGAGCCGCTCCTGGGCGCGATCGGGATGGCGATCCGGGCTGTAATAGGTCGGCCCCTTGGGCATGCCGGCCAGCATTGCGCCTTCCTGCAGCGTCAAGGCAGAAGCCGGTTTGCCGAAGTAATTGCGCGACGCCAATTCGATTCCCCACGCGCCGCGGCCGAGGTAGATCGTATTGAGATAGAGTTCCAGGATCTCCGCCTTGGTCAGACTGCGCTCCAACCGGGACGCCACGATGATTTCGCGCATCTTGCGTTCGTAAGTGACGTCGTCGCCCACCAGGAGGTTCTTCACGACCTGCTGGGTGATGGTCGAACCGCCTTGCGGCCGGCCCGGGCGCGCAAGGTTCGACACCATGGCGCGGATGAGACCGCGCTCGTCGACGCCTTTATGCTCGTAAAAGCGCCGGTCCTCGGCCGCGATGAACGCTTTCTGGACCGGGACCGGAATGTCACGCAGCGGCACCCAGACGCGGCGATTGCTCTCAGTGAGATCGGCGAAGCGCTCACCTCTCGCATCGAGAATCCCGCCAGACTCGGCAATACGGGCGCCCTTGAGCCGACCGTGATCGGGCAGATCGGCGACAGCGCCGTCATAGAACCGGATCACCTCGGCAAGATCGACGGAAGCTTTGTCTTCGTTCTTGCAGAATTGCCTGTAGACCGCGAGGAGGCTCTCGAATTTCAAGCCGTGGAGCACTTTGACCTCGCTCGAGAGCGCGTCGGGATCATCCATCGCGGTCTTGATGAGGTCGTCGATATCAAGGGATTCCACATCGAACGCCTTGCGCATATGGGCGCAGCCATCACGCAATACGCGGGTCACCTCGGCCTGGTCGCGCTCGGGATCGAATTGCGTCTTAACGGCATCGGGGCGGGTCGTAACCAAGCTGAGCGTAAGGAACGCTGCTAAAATCTTGACGAGAATTGCATCCATAAAGACACCAATCCATCTCACAGCCCAGATTTTATCGCGCCCTGCGGCCGAGGAGGCATTCCCACGACGGCTTTTTTAGGGTCTGTCTCTTCAGGTTGATATGCGGTTCGAGGCCGATACGTTCCAGTCCTGTATTGAGCATATCATCTCGCAAGCTTTTCTTAACCGTCGCACAAGATACGCCTGCCGCAGTCCGCCGGATGTGCCCTGCGACCTTTTGCTTGGCCTCGCTATGGTGGCGTCCCTCACCTGGCAGCGGCGGGGTAGGGGTCGCGCGATGCGCGACGACCGGCCGTGTTATGATGACACCTCAAAAGTGTGCCGGCCGCCGCAAGACCAGCCTCGAATGGATGGGAAATGATTCCGATAAAGACAGGGCAGGACCACATTGAGAGCCTGCACGACGGCCGCAACGTCTATATTTATGGCGGCCCTGTCGCCGACGTGACCACTCACAAGGCATTTCGCAATACGATTCGGACGGTGGCCGCCCTTTACGACTTCCAGGCGCAGCCCGACGTAGCCGACACCCTGACATTCGCGAGCCCGGACACCGGACGACGGATCAACCGGTGCTGGCAGCTTCCGGACAGCTATACCCAATTGGTCGAACGCCGGCGGGCGCTGGAGGCTTGGGCGGAACTGCATTTCGGTTTCATGGGTCGTTCGCCTGACCACGTGGCATCCTGCATCGGCGGCATGTTCATGGGGGTCGAGCTGTTCGAGGCTTATGATCGCAAACGCGCTGCCGCGCTACGCGACTATTACCGGTTCGCCCGCGACAATGACCTGTTTCTGACTTACGTCATCATCAACCCGCAGGCGGACCGCTCGAAGGCCGTCCACGCGCAGGCCGACCCCCACCTCGCCGCTTCCGTCGTGGACGAGGACGCAGAAGGCCTGACCATCAGGGGCGCCAAGATGCTGGCCACATCAAGCATCATGGCCAATGAAGTATTCGTCACCTGCGTCCAGCCGCTCGGCCCGGGCGACGAGAGGCAGGCGGTATCGTTCGCGGTTCCCATGAACGTCAAGGGCCTGCGGGTGCTGTCCCGCAAGTCGTACGAGGAGAGCGCGGCGTCCGGCTTCGACAATCCGCTGTCGAGCCGGTTCGACGAAAACGACGCCGTGCTCTACTTCGATGACGTCAAGGTGCCGTGGGAGCGGGTATTCGTGAACCAGAACACCGACATGACGCTCAAGCAGTTCCACGGGACCCCGGCGCATGTCTATCAGAACTATCAATGCCAGATCCGGTTGCTTGTGAAGCTGCGTTTTCTGGCCGGTCTCGCCCATCGCATCGCCGAAGCGAACGGCGTTGTGGCATTTCCGCAAGTGCGCGAGTCGCTGGGCCAGATCGCCGCCGAGGTCGGCCTCGTCGATGGCCTGCTGCATGGCATGGAAGCCAAAGGGCAGCGCGCCGGCCGCTACTTCGTGCCGGACCGCCACCTCCTCTATTCGGCGCAGACGCTCACCCAGCAGCTATATCCGAAACTCATCGCGGCGATCCGGGAACTCGCCGGCGGTGGTCTCATCATGTTGCCGTCGAGCATTGCGGACTTCGACGATCCACTGCTGGCCCGCCTGATCCACAAGACCCAGAAGTCACCCGTCTTCACGCCGCAAGAGCGGGTGAAATTCTTCAAGCTCGCCTGGGATGCGCTCGGATCCGAATTCGCTTCGCGCCACGTCCAATATGAAATGTTCTACGCCGGCGCATCGTTCGTCACCCGGGGCCACTCCTACCGCACCTTCGATTGGGCCAAATGTACCGGCATGGTCGACGGGCTGATGGCGAGCTATCCAACGCCGGGGCAACCGGCGGGCAAGACTGCTGCGGCGGAGTGATTGACTGGCTTATGGAGCTGCATCCCTGCACTGCGCGACTCACGCAAGAATGGATATTTCGCAACAAAGGCATGGCAAGTTCCGCGAAATCGGCCGACGATTGGAACGACCGCAATAGCGGAACATCGGCCACGTTCGACGGGACAGGAGACCAAAGGCATGCGAACCGCGCTTGGGCAACTCCTTTCAGACTTTCTGTCGGCGATCGTGTTCCTGGCGATCTACGGCAGCACGGACAATCTTTATCTGGCCACGGGCGCGGCAATCGCCGTGAGTCTCGCGCAGTTCGCGGCCTTCAAGATGAGAGGCCAACCAGTCGATGCCATGCAATGGCTGATCCTCGGCATGGTCGTCGTCCTCGGCTCGGCGACCCTCATCACCGAGGACAGCCGCTTCGTCATGGTGAAGCCGTCGATCGTTCATTTCGCGGTGGGCGCGGTCATGTTGCGGCGCGGCTGGATGATGCGTTATTTGCCGCCGATCGTTCAGGACAACATCCCCGAATCAGTCCTCGTCGGCTCCGGCTACGCATGGACGGCCCTGATGTTCGCCCTCGGCGCGCTGAACATTGTTATTGCCCTGACGCTGCCATTCAGGGTTTGGGCTTGGTTCATCTCGGTGGGCGCAATCGGCGCCAAGATCGTGGCCTTCCTCCTACAATACGTGATTTTTCGGACCATCCTGCGCCGGAAGCTGCGTGGAGCCTCCACCGGAGGCCCCGCCACCTTGTAGGTCGACCGGGATTCTCGTTCGCATACACGCGTGAAACGGGCTTTCTTCGCCAACGTGCTCACGTGCGCGGCGGATATGTGTGCAAGCCGCCGTTGATCGCCCGCACCTCGTAACCCTGTTCCGGGCCGTGCGCCGTCGCCGAAATATAGTTCGGCCCGATCGGAACCTTGCCGGCGCCGCCCGGAATGTCGAGCACATAGGCCGGCTGACATAGGCCCGATACGCGCCCGCGCATTTGCCTCATCAGGTCCTGGCCGGTTTCGATCGAGACGCGCAGGTGGCCGGTGCCGGGCGCGAGATCGGCGTGGTGCAGATAATAGGGCTTGATACGGCATTCGACGAAGGCGCGCATCAGTGCGCTGAGGGTTTCGACATCGTCGTTGACGCCGCCGAGCAACACCGTCTGGCTGAGCATCGGAATGCCAGCATCGACGATCCGGGCGCACGCGGCACGGGCGGCAGGAGACAATTCGCGAGGATGGTTGGCATGAAGCGCCACGTAGGTCGTCTTGCCGGGCGCCCTGAGGGCCGCCACCAACTCGGCCGTAATCCGCTCGGGCGCGACTGCGGGCATGCGGGTGTGAACCCGAATGATCTTGACGTGGTCGATGGCGGCGAGCGTGTGCACCGCCGCGCGTAGGCGCGGCACGGGCAACACCAGCGGGTCGCCGCCCGTCAGTATCACCTCCCATATCTCGGAATGCTGCCTGATATACCGGTAGGCCGCATCGCGCTTGTCCGCCGTGAGACCGCGCCGTCCACCCGGCCCGACCATCTCGCGGCGGAAACAGAACCGGCAATAGACCGGGCAGACATGCACGAGCTTCAACAGCACCCGGTCCGGATAGCGGTGGACGATGCCCTCGACCGGACTGAAGGCGTCATCGCCGATTGGATCAGGGCGCTCATGCGGCTGCGATACGAGCTCGGCCGGATCGGGGATGAACTGGCGCGCGATCGGATCGTTCGGATCATCGCGATCGATCAGCTCTGCTACCGTGGGAGTGATAGCGACCGCATAGCGGGCCGCCACCTGCTCCAGCGCCGCCGTTTGCGCGGCCGATACAAAGCCGGCGTTTCGCAAATGCGCAATGTTGCGCAAGGTGTCGGTCGTCATCGGTTGTCCTTCAAGTTAGCGGCGTCCACATCACCTGCTCTACGCGGGACGCCCGCGCAGCCAGCATCGCGAGCCGGTCGAAACCCAGCGCGCAGCCGCTCGCCGGCGGCATGTGGGCAAGGGCGGCGAGGAAATCTTCATCGATCGGATAGCGCTCGCCGTAAAGCCGCTCTTTCTTGGCCATTTCGGCTTCGAGGCGTGCGCGCTGCTCCACCGGGTCAGTGAGCTCGCCGAATCCGTTGGCAAGTTCTACTCCGCACACGAAGAGTTCGAAACGCTCCGCGACTCGCGGATCGGCGGGTTTCGGCCGCGCCAGCGCGGCCTCCGGGCGCGGATACTCGGTTAAGAACGTGGCGCGGCCATTGCCGATCCGAGGCTCGATGCGCTCCACCAGGACGCGGCTGAAAATGTCGCTCCAGCTGTCGTCGTCGGCGAGCCGGACGCCGGCAGCCAGGGCCTGGGCGGCTAGTCCGTCGCGGTCGGGTGCTCCCTCTGCGAGCGTCGCCAGAAGATCGATCCCGGCATAGAGCCTGAATGCCTCCGCGACGGTGAGCCGTTCCGGAGCCGCGAGCGGATCGGCGTCGCGGCCGCGGAACGAAAATCGGTCCGTTCCGGCGGCGGATGCCGCGATCGCCAGGAACTGGGCGCAGTCGTCCATCAGGGCTTCGCACGATTCGCCCGTCCGGTACCATTCCAGCATGGTGAATTCCGGGTGGTGCAAGGCCCCTTGTTCCCGATTGCGGAACACGCGGGCGAACTCGAAGATGCGGCGCTCGCCGGCCGCAAGCAGCTTCTTGCAGGCAAATTCCGGCGATGTGTGCAGGAAGAGCTGCCGCCTCCCGCCGTCCGGGGTCGCGAGTTCGGTCGAAAAGGCATGCAGATGGGCTTCGTTGCCAGGCGAGACCTGCAAGATCGCGGTCTCGACCTCGGCAAAATCGCGCGTCTCCAGATAATAGCGAAGCGCCGCCAGGACGCGCCGCCGCGCCCGCAGAAAGGGCTGCCGGTCGGCATGAACGTCGAGCGTCCACCATGGCGAGGGTTGCGACATGGTGCCCCGATGGTTAACGGCCGTACTCGCGCCGGGCCCCCTCCCTACCCTCCCCCGCAGGCGGGGGAGGTAGGGAGGGGGCCCGGAAAATGCTGGCGCCGGGGCACAAGATCAGTATGGTGCGGGCCACGATTCCGGCCGAAGGCGCCCAATTGATCGCCCGCTTGGTCGCCCGGCTCATCAGCACCGATCGAGGGATTGCGTCCGTGAAAGTCATCGCCAGTTCGCTCCGCAAAGGAAATATCGTCGATCTCGACGGTAGGCTCTACGTGATCCTGACCGCAGAAAACGTCCACCCCGGCAAGGGAACTCCGGTCACCCAGGTCGATATGCGACGGCTTAGCGACGGCGTGAAGTCCTCGCAACGCTATAAGACGACGGACCAGGTGGAACGCGCCCTTGTGGAGGAACGCGAATTTCAGTTCCTCTACCAGGACGGCGACGGCTTTCATTTCATGAATATGGAAAGCTACGATCAGATTGCCGTCTCCGAAGGCGTTATCGGCGATCAATCTGTATATCTTCATCCGGAGATGAAGGTCCGTCTGAGTGTCCATGAGGGGGTCGCGGTCGGCATCGTGCTGCCGCCGCGGGTGAGCCTCGAGGTCACGGAGACCGAACCCACCACCAAAGGCCAGACCGCATCGTCCTCCTACAAGCCGGCTCTGCTTTCGAACGGAGTGCGAACTTCCGTGCCGCCCCATATCGTACCGGGCACCCGGATCGTGGTCTCGACGGAAGACGGTTCTTACGTCGAGCGGGCGAAAGATTGACCGACCCAACATCGGGCGGGTGGACGGCCCCAAGCTCGATTGCGTTCGATAGCGTACATTCATCCTTGCCTCCTTCTCGTTCGAGGCACGGACGAACAGCTGAATCGGATGGCCGGCGTGAGTCGCTCAGCAAAAACCTTCACGCCCAAGCAGGGCCAGTATCTGGCGTTTATCCACCTCTACACGCGCCTGCACCGCCGACCCCCGGCCGAAACCGACATGCAGCAATATTTTCAAGTCACCCCACCATCGGTTCACCAGATGGTGTTAACCCTCGAACGAGAAGGCTTCATCAGAAGGCAACCGAGGGTCGCCCGTAGCATAGAAGTGCTCGTTGATCCGAAATGCCTGCCAGAGCTACTTTGACCCAAATTCAATCTGTCAAATCACTGTGCCGAGGTACTAAATTGGTGATTCGTGGTTGCGCGGCGCCTGAAATGGCAGTGCCGACAGCTTCCGGCCGGCGATGCGGCATAAGATCGAAAGCCGTCCGGAACCAGCCCCTCCCCTGTAGATTGGCGTCACGAGTGGCGTCTGGTCGAAGGAACGTTTTTGGATGCTGCGCTGGTTCCAGGCCCTGTTGCCGAGGGATGACCGGTTCTTCGAACTGTTTGCCGAACATTCGCACACGATCGTGGCCGGCGCCCACGCCCTGCGTGCGCTGCTGGAGGGCGGCAATGTCGTCCCGAAATACTACCAGCTCGTAATGGATCTGGAACACGATGCCGACGACGTCACCCGCGACATCCTGATCGCGGTGGGGCGCAGCTTCATCACGCCCTTCGACCGCGGCGCCATCAAGGATCTCATCACCGCGATGGACGATGCCATCGACCAGATGCAGAAAACCGCCAAGGCCGCGATGCTGTTCGACATTCGCTCCTTTACGCCCGAAATGAAGGAGATGGGCGACGCCGTCGTCAAATGCGCGCTGCTGGTCGAGGAGGCGATCCCGCTGCTCCGTTCGATCAGCCAGGAGGCGGGGCAGATCAATGCCATCACGGAAGAGATTTCGCAGATCGAAGGACGCGCCGACGATCTTCATGACCTCGGCGTAAGGGCGCTGTTCGAGCGGCACAGCGGTGATCCGATGGGGTTCTTCACCGCAAAGGAGGTCTACGATCACCTCGAGAAAATTGTCGACCGGTTTGACGACGTTGCCAATGAGCTTCAGGGCGTGGTGATCGAGCACGTATGAACGCCCCATGGATTTCGCAGCACTCGGACTGTCAGTTCTGGTCGGGCTTATCGCGGTTGCCCTGCTGTTCGATTTTCTCAACGGCCTGCACGATGCTGCAAATTCCATCGCGACGATCGTGTCAACGCGCGTATTGAAGCCGATTTACGCAGTATTCTGGGCCGCGGCCTTCAACTTCATCGCGTTCCTGTTTTTTGGCCTTAACGTCGCCGAGACTCTCGGCACCGGCATCGTGGCGGCCGGCGCAATCGACGCCCGCGTGGTGTTTGGCGCCCTTGCGGGGGCGATCGTGTGGAATGTGCTCACTTGGCTCACCGGCATTCCGTCCAGCAGTTCCCACGCCTTGATCGGCGGCCTTGTCGGCGCCGGAACCGCAAGAGCCGGCCTCGGGGCGATCGTCTGGCCGGGCCTCGGCAAAACCTCGGCCGCCATCATACTGTCTCCTTTCGTTGGCTTTCTGCTTGCGCTTGCGCTGGTGCTCGCGGTGTCGTGGGTTTTCGTGCGTCAAACCCCTTATGCGGTCGACCGCACATTCCGGGTCTGGCAATTCGTCTCGGCCTCGCTCTACTCGCTCGGTCATGGCGGCAACGACGCTCAGAAGACCATGGGGATCATCGCGGTACTGTTGTATTCGCAGGGCTATCTCGGGACGGAATTCCATGTGCCGTTCTGGGTCGTGTTGAGCTGCCAGGCCGCGATGGCGCTTGGAACCCTCGCGGGCGGCTGGCGTATCGTTCGCACCATGGGTTCGCGGATCACGCGGCTTACGCCGGTGCAGGGCTTCTGCGCCGAAACCGGCGGCGCCATCACGCTGTTTATGGCGACATATCTCGGCATTCCGGTATCGACGACCCACACCATCACGGGAGCAATCGTGGGCGTCGGAGCGGCCCGGCGCACGTCCGCCGTGCGCTGGAACGTGGCCAACACGATCGTGGTCGCGTGGATCATCACGATCCCGGCGGCCGCTGCGATCGGGGCTTTGACCTATTGGGCGACCGGGATGCTGTGACGGGCTGGGGCATTTCGGCTTTGCGCTGATCCTGCAAGTGTCATTGCCCGGTTTATCCATCGAAGGGGAGCCCACAAGCGTCATCCTCCGACGTTGCCTGCGGTAGGGGCGACCCTTGTGGTCGCCCTGTCATCGGCCGACGCGGTGCGCAAACCAGGCGACCACAAGGGTCGCCCCTACAACTTAACAAGCGCCTCCTACGTCCCCACGCGCAGCGGCGCGTTTAGCTTGCGCAACGCCGCGATGACGGAGAGCGCCGTAATCCGGCCGGTCCTGGGATTTTCTGACGGGATGTTTTCGATCGAGAACGAAAAGTGGGCTGAATCGGAATCGACCTCGATGGAATGGCAGTTTCGGGTCACTGCGGGATCGGCCCATATCTCAATTGTGGTGCGGTCGGGACCGATGCCGGCCAGCGACAGCGCCGCCACCACATTGACGTTTTCCGGAAACCCGGCAGCGGCCTCGCGAGCGGTCCCGGCGAATACGCATTTGGCGATGTTGAGCCCTTCGACCGAGATACCGTTCTTGACCAGGTAATCCGCGCCCGCAAGGCCGCGTGGCGGCTTGCGTGTGGTCATGCGGACTGAACGGATGACGCCCTCGGCCGCGGCCGCAACGGCATCGAGGCCGAGCAGCGCACCGGTCGGCACGATGATCTCGCCGCCATGCTGGCGGGCGAGATCGAGCAGGTGAGGCCGCGGCAGCAGGGCGCCGGCGCTGAGCACCATGACGCGCTTGCCGGCGGTCAGCATCGGCGTGCAGATGCTTTCCAAGATCTCGGCCGGCGCACATTCGACTGCGAGGTCGGCATAGCGGGGGAATTCGGCGAGTTCGACAAGCGGACAGGAAATCTTCGCTTTATCGAGCCACGCTTTTGCCTTGGCCACATCTCGCGCCGCCGCACAGGCGAGCGTAAGCCCCGGTATCCCCTCGGCAAGCCGCCGCGCAACGGTGCGTCCGATCGCGCCGAGACCCGCTATGGCTATTCTGGTCTCAGTCATGATGCTCCTCCCTCCCGGCCCGCGCACGCGGAGCGACCCGCGCCCAAGCGTCGGCTCGTTGCCCACCGCGCGCGTCGCCGCTGGCGCGGAACGTGGCGGCAACCAAGCCGAACCACCCACCAAGCGTAACCCGGATTCAGCGTTAGTCCACCCGGAACCGCCTCATCAACACTGCAGAGCCGTCCCGGCGCTCGTTCGCGTTTAGCGCGAGCTTGAGCCTTGCAGCCCGGAACTTGACCTGCCACCCTCACTTGCCCGATGGTGCCGCCAGATCCGGAGGAAAATATGCGCAAGACGTTCAGCTTCATCGCCGCGCTCGCAATCTGCCTTGCGGGCCTGACGGCCGCTTCGGCCCAGACTTACCCGAGCCGGCCCATCACGATGGTCATTCCTTTCGCGGCCGGCGGCCCCACCGACATCCTGGGCCGGCTTGTGGGGCAGCGGATGGGGGAGGTGCTCGGGCAGCAGGTCATCATCGAGAATGTCGGCGGCGCCGGCGGCATGACGGGGGTGATGCGGGTCGCCCAGGCGGCGCCCGACGGCTACAACATTTCCCTTGGCACCGTGGGCACCCACGCCCAGAACCAGACGCTTTACAAGAGGCCGCTCTATAACGCCGCTGCCGACTTCACCCCGGTGGCGCTGATCGCCGAAGTCCCGACCGTGCTGATCGTGCGCAAGGATTTGCCGGTCAGCAATCTCACGGAATTCGTCGCGTACGCCAAGAAGAACCAGGACAAGATGAGCTTCGGCTCAGCCGGCGCCGGCTCGGCGACCCATCTGGCCTGCGTGGTGCTGGACGTCGCCATGGGCACGCATATCACCCATGTGCCCTATCGCGGCACCGGACCCGCCATGCAAGACCTTCAAGCGGGTCGCATCGATTATCTCTGCGAAATCGTCACCACCGCCAAGGCGCAGATCGACGGCAACACCGTGAAGGCGATCGCCTTGATGAACAGCACGCGCTCGCCGGCGCTGCCGAACGTGCCGACGACGGTGGAACAGGGCCTCGCCAATGCGGAAGCCTATACGTGGAACGCGATCTTCCTGCCCAAGAACGCGCCGGACGCAATCGTCAAGAAGCTCAACGATGCGGCCTTGCAGGCGATGCATAGCGCGCTGGTGAAGGAGCGCCTCGAAGGACTCGGCGCCCAGATCGTCCCCGACGATCGCGCCACGCCGGCCTATCTCGGGAATTTCGTGAAGAGCGAAATCGAGAAATGGGCCGGCCCGATCAAGGCGAGCGGGGCAACGGCGGATTAGAGTGCATTCTGCTGATGTTCGAGAACTTTACCCGCCGCGAGATTGCGACCAGCGGCGCCCGCATCGTTACGGTGCACGGCGGCAGCGGACCACCGCTGTTGCTGATGCACGGCAATCCATTCACCCATGCGAGCTGGCACAAATTCGCGCCACGGCTGGCCGAGGAATTCACCGTCGTGTGCACCGACCTGCGGGGCTACGGGGATTCCGAAAAGCCACCGGGCGGCGGCGATCATTCGGCCTATTCGTTTCGCGCCATGGCGCAGGACCAGGTCGAGGTGATGGTGGCGCTCGGCTTCGACCGCTTCATGGCGGCGGGTCACGACCGCGGCGCCCGGGTGCTGCATCGCATGGCGCTCGATCATCCCGACAAGGTCGTGCGCGCCGCCATCCTCGACATCATCCCGCAGCACCATTTGTTCAATCACGTCACTCGCGAGTGGGGAAAGGCCTCATATCACTGGTTCTTCATGATCCAGCCGTTCGACCTGCCGGAGCGGCTGATGGGCGCGGATCCGGACTTTTTCATCACCCGCAAGCTCGCCAAAACCGAGCAAGGGCTGAGCTTTTTCGGCAAGGAGGCGCTCGCCGAATACATGCGCTGCTTCCGCAATCCGGCCACCATCCACGCCATGTGCGAGGACTATCGCGCGACCTTCGGCGTCGACTTCGACATGGATACGCAGGATTTTGCCGCCGGACGCAAAGTCGAATGCCCAGTCCTCCTGCTGTGGGGGGCTACCGGGGCGGTCGGGCGCAATCACAAGCCAGCCGAGGTGTGGCGGAACTATGCGTCCGACATTCGCGGCGCGGTGGCGCTCCCATGCGGCCATTACCTCTCCGAAGAGGCGCCCGAGGAGACCTATCGCGAGCTGCGCGCTTTTTTTACGGCGTAGTAGCCCGGATGGAGCGCAAGCGTAATCCGGGGCCAAGCCTTTGCGCGCTTCACAGCGCTGCCCCGGATTGCGCGACCGAAGGCGGTCGCTTCATCCGGGCTACGAATCCGCACCATCAGAAATGCATTGCCGCAGTGCGACTTCGTCGATCCCACTTAGCCGAATTGATGATAGTCGATGGCGCGTGCGGCAGGCATGAAATGATGCGGCAGAACGGCTGCTTGGTAAGAAGGATTGACCCATGGACGCCATAACCCCTGGCCGGGCGCCCGCGCACATACCCGCCCGCCATTCCTGGTATAAGATCCTCTACATCCAGGTGTTGATTGCGATTGCGGCTGGCGTCGTGCTTGGGCATTTCTATCCCGATGCCGGCAAGGCGATGAAACCGCTTGGCGACGGTTTCATCGCGCTGATCCGGATGATGATCGCGCCGCTTATTTTCTGCACCGTGGTGCACGGCATCGCCTCGATGAGCGATCTGAAGAAGGTCGGCCGAATCGGCGTGAAGACGCTGTTGTATTTCGAGGTGGTTTCGACTTTCGCGCTGGCGATCGGCCTCATCGTAGGCGAGCTTGTGCACCCTGGCAGCGGCTTCAACATCGACGCCGCCACGATCGATCCGAAGGCCGTTTCCACCTATGTGACGCGGGCCAAGGACGAAAGTCTGGTGGCGCACCTCATGGCGATCATACCGGACTCGTTTTTCGGCGCGCTGGCGCGCGGCGACCTGCTGCAGATCCTCCTGGTCTCGATATTGTCAGGTTTTGCCATCTCGCTGATGGGAAAGGCCGGCGAAGAAATCGCCAGTGCCATTGACAAGGCGGCGCGGGTATTCTTCGGCATCATCCGCATCATCGTGCGGGTTGCGCCGATCGGCGCGTTCGGCGCCATGGCTTTCACGATCGGTGCTTACGGCGTCGGCTCGCTGGTTAATCTTGGTGCGCTGATTGCGACGTTCTACGCGACGTCATTGCTGTTCGTCCTCATCGTGCTCGGCACGATCGCCCGGCTCAGCGGCTTCTCGATCCTGCGCTTCATCGGCTACATCAAGGACGAGCTCCTGATCGTGCTTGGCACCAGTTCGTCCGAAACAGTGCTGCCCCACATGATGCAGAAGATGGAGCACCTCGGCGCGTCGAAATCGGTGGTCGGCCTCGTCATCCCGACCGGCTACAGCTTCAACCTCGACGGCACCAATATCTATATGACGCTGGCGACGCTGTTCCTTGCCCAGGCGACCAACACGCCCCTGACGATCGGCCAGGAGCTTGGCATCCTGGTCATCGCCATGATCACCTCCAAAGGCGCCTCGGGCGTCACCGGGGCTGGCTTCGTGACGCTTGCCGCAACGCTTGCCATCGTGCCGGACATTCCGATCCAGTCGCTGGCGATCCTGCTCGGCATCGACAAGTTCATGAGCGAATGCCGCGCGCTTACGAACCTCATCGGCAACGGCGTCGCCACCGTCGTGATCAGCCGCTGGGAAGGCGAGCTTGACGCCGACAAGCTGCACGCCACCATGGCGCACCCGATCACGGTGGGCGAGGAGATGGAGGCGCAGCCGGTGTAGACGCCACGAGAGACTGGCGTTTCCAGCCGGTCGTTACTAATTATTGCTAACCGCATTCTGCGGAGGATTGACAATGACCGCCAGTGTTGAGTTAGGCAACCAGCTTGAAGAGTTCGTGGCAAACTTGGTTGCATCCGGGCGCTATAGGTCGAAGAACGAGGTGTTGCAGGAGGGGGTGCGGCTTATTCAAGAGCGGGAAGCGCGCCTTGCAGACCTCGACGCTTCAATTGCGCGCGGCCTCGCTGACATAGAAGCCGGACGGGGAAAACCTGCCGCTGAAGTCTTCGATCGGCTAGAAGCCAAATATCGAGCCATGGCGGAAACCAAGGGCTCATGATTGTCATCATCGGCCCCGAAGCTGAGGCCGACTTGGAGCGGATCGGCAATGCGATTGCCGAACATAATACCGTACGGGCGGTTATCTTTGTTCGCGAATTACGCCGGAAGTGCGAGGCGCTTGCCGACGCCCCGAAGGGATATGCGGTGGTCCATCGCTACAAGCACGACGGAATCCGCCGCGTGGTTCACGGCAACTATTTGATTTTCTATCACGTTGGCGTTCATCAGATTGACGTGATGCGTATCCTGCACGGCGCGATGGACTACGAAGCAATTCTGTATTCCAAGGATTGAATGAAAAAATGGCCCGGATGTTGCTGAACGCGTCATCCGAGCCTTTCAGACTTGCGGAATTTCAGGGCCATGCCCGTGTTACGATGCCACCTGCGGTGGCATCGTCAGGAACGCCTGCATCACATGGTTCGCCATGTGCCGGTTGTTGGCGTAGCCGATGCTGTGGGCAACATTCGGGAGAATCACGAACTGGCGGTCGCCGTTGGGGAGCTGGCGGTAGAAATCGAGCAGGTCTTCGTTCGTGGAAATGCCGTCGTGGTCGCCGCGCAGCATCAGCACCGGGCACAGCACCTTGGTGGGATCGACCAGCGGCAGCTTCGAGGTCATGTCCAGATAGGTGCCGGTCGGGACCTGGTCGCCGAACTTGAGCTCGACGTCGGCGAGCGCTTCGGCAACGGACGGGTCATACGCCGACGGCAGCCCGTCACGGGTGAAGATCGAACGAATCATGGCGCGGTCACGCAGGCGCGTGTTGTGGGTCTTGTAGTATTCAAGCTGCTGGGCGCGCTGCTGCAGCGTCGGGGCGTTCTCGCCCTTATACGTGAACGCCGCAAGCACCAGGCGGTCGACCCGGTCAGGCTGCGCCTGCGCGTAGGCGGCAGCGCGGATGCCGCCCGAAGAGGTACCGTAAAGGTGAAACTTATTGCGCCCGGTCTCGCGCGCCACCACCGGGGCTGCGGCCTTGAGGTCCTCGACGCCGCTCGCGATGTCCGAATTGCCTGAGGTGCGTGACGACTTGCCGTAGCCCTCGTGGTCCATGGTCCACACGTCGTAGCCGAGCCGTGCGTACACGTTCATCATCGAGTAGTCGCTCTTGCCCGCCACGGTGAGGTCGTAGCTCGACAACGCCGCGTTGGACGACCCGTGTACCAGGAACAGCACCGGCTTTGGCGGTTCGCCGGCCGCCGGGGCGCCGATGCGCTTGCGATAGATTTGCAGCGACACCTCGCCCTTCCTGGCCGTGTATTCGGCGGTCCAGAACTCGCCGGACTGAGCGGCGGCGGGTCGGGCGTTCGCGCCCGCCAGAAGGCTGGTCGCAAGGCCGGCGCCGGCCGCCAGGATCATGTCACGGCGCGCGATGGAAGTGGCAGAAGTCATCGGTTCCTCCCGGTTGGGCCAGCCGCACGTCGCGGCGGCGGAATTGGGTGAGGGATTTTAGCAGATTGCGGACGGAAGCGGCAGCGGGGACGTTCCGGCAGATGAAAAGGTCTCAGTTCGGCGCGCGCAGCGCATTTTTTGTCGCCACTGGGCAACGATTTGCATTGCCGCAAAGCAACGCAAGAAGCTGACCGACCTAACTGGTCCCGATTCGACGCGAAAAACGGGGCCTTGAGACCTGTTCCCGTATATGGCTCGTGAACGGCTCAATGGCGAAGGTTCCGATAAATGACACGCAGACGATCCCCGCCGCTGATGATGGCGATGACCACAGTGAGGCGAAATCGCACGTGGGACTGGTCGAAACTGCACACATATTGCGCAGGCGGCGGGCTGATCAAACGACGGCCGCCCAGTGAGGGCAAGGTGGCGACAGACTTGGCGACAGACTTGGCGATCCTCAACACCCTCCGCGCAAGCGACGGCTTGACCATTGTTCCTCTTCCGCCGACGTCCAAAACGCCGAATGGACGCGACCAAATGTCCTTTCGCGCAAATGTCCTTCCGTGCCAATGGCCGCCCGGGCTAGAATTTCACAAAAAGCATGTCTGGAGCACGTATGTATGGCGACCTGTATTCTTTCGCCAAATCCTTCGATGAAAAAATCGGTTGGGGTCGGGTAGGAGTTTTATTGAGCGTCACCATCATCGCAGTCGCTGCGGTGGCGCTTTATCATACATTGCGGGATATCAACTTCGACGAAGTCGTTGACGCCATCGCGGCGGTCGAAAAGCATGATGTCGCCAGGGCCGCGTTGTTCGTCGCTGGCGGCTATTTCACGCTCACCTTCTACGACCTGTTCGCGCTGCGCACCATCGGCCGCGCCGACGTGCCCTATCGGGTCGCGGCGCTGGCGGGCTTCACCAGCTATGCGGTGGGGCACAATATCGGCGCCAGCGCTTTCACCGGCGGTGCGGTGCGCTACCGCATCTACTCGGCCTATGGCTTGTCGGCGATTGACGTCGCCAAGGTCTGTTTCGTCGCCGGGCTGACGTTTTGGCTGGGCAACGCCACTGTGCTGGGGCTCGGCATCGTGATCGCGCCTCAAGCGGCCTCGGCAATCGATCAGTTGCCCCCGCTCGCCAACCAGGTCCTGGCGCTCGCGATTCTTGGCATTCTCGCCACCTACGTGGCGTGGGTATGGCGAACCCCCCGCGCGGTCGGCCGGCACAATTGGCTTGTCACGTTGCCCAACGGGCCGCTGACAATGCTGCAGATCGGCGTCGGCATCGTCGATCTCGGTTGCTGTGCGGCAGCCATGTACATGCTGGTGCCCGACGAACCCTATATTGGCTTCGTCACTCTTGCGGTGATTTTCGTATCGTCGACGCTGCTTGGATTCGCCAGTCACTCGCCGGGCGGTCTCGGTGTGTTCGACGCCGCCATGCTCGTGGCGCTGTGGCAATTCGACACTGAGGACCTGGTAGCGGGCCTGTTGCTGTTTCGCGTCCTCTACTACTTGGTGCCTTTTGGGATCTCCCTCACCATTCTCGGCTGCCGCGAGATATGGCTGAGCGTGCACGCGGCGCGGAAGGGAAAATACCCCTCTCCCTACCCTCCCCCGAATACGGGAGAGGGTAGGGAGGGGGGTACCGCCAGTTCCGACGAGCCCCCGCACTGATTGTCATCGGCACGTCATGGTCTTGTCGTCGGCTGCGTCAGGAACTTTCGAATCTGATGTGCGCGCGGCCATATCGCGCTAAGATAGTAAGACGACGAAATGCGACCCAATGGCAGTTCAAGAATATCGACGTGACGGCGCAGCGGCGGCCGCCGCCTTGCGCCTGTTGCGGCGAGCCCGCCCAGTGTT
>Ga0257161_1000135_pt1 | contig 19302 bp, 18 predicted proteins | sample NR01A_FD_185954 | JGI IMG/M metagenome (GOLD analysis project Ga0257161, IMG submission 185954) | Soil microbial communities from H.J. Andrews Experimental Forest, Oregon, United States - NR-01-A | ecosystem: Environmental > Terrestrial > Soil > Temperate forest > Bulk soil | place: USA: Oregon... | reverse complement strand
CCTCGCAATCGACACGCCTGCTGCGCTGAAGGCGGCGCATGGACGGGAACTCATCCGGATCATCCCTGACGATCCTGCGACCGCGGATGCGATCCGAGCGTCCTATCCGGCCGCCATGACGGGCAGCGACGGCAACATCGTCATCGAGGCGGACGGCGCTGCTGTGGCCGAGGCTTTTCTCAAGCAATTCGGCGGCAGGGTGCGCCGGCTGTCGATCGACAGCCCAAGTCTCGAAAGCGTGTTCCTGTCGCTGACCGGGCGCGAGCTGCGCGATCAGGCGGCAGGAAAGCGCGAGCGGACCTACGCCTTCGGCCGACGTGGCGGCGAGCACACGAAATAGATCTGATCCGGCAGGAGAGACGGCTGTGGGGCAGTTGGGAGCACTTTATGCGATCTGGTTGCGCGAGGTGAAGCGTGCGCTGCGCGATCGCGGGCAACTTGTCGGGGGTCTCAGCCGGCCGATCCTGTGGGTCATCCTGCTAGGCATCGGTCTCAATCCCTATTTTCGGGGCGAAGTGTACGGCGAAGCCCGGTTCGTGGTCCCCTACACGTATCTCCAGTTCATCTTTCCGGCCGTCATCGTGTTGAACATTCTTTATACGTCGGTCCAATCCGCGGTTTCGGTGATCTGGGACCGCGAGTTCGGCTTCTTGCGCGAGATACTGGTGTCGCCGATGCCGCGCTCCCTCATTCTTCTCGGTAAGGTGCTGGGCGGTGCAACGGTGGCCATGGTGCACGGGTCATTGGTGTTGGCGCTCGCCCGTTTCGCCGATGTGAGCCTTGCGCCGGCGGATGTTCTTTACGGCCTCGGGCTGATGTTCCTGCTGTCATTCGCCATGACGTCCTTCGGGGTGATCATCGCCAACCACATCCGCAGCTTCGAGGGATTTGGGGTGTTTTCGAACGCCGTCATCTTGCCGCTCTATTTCACCTCGAGCTCGGTCTTCCCCCTCGATCCGGCCTTGACGCGCTCGCAGGCGCTGGTCGTCTATCCGGAATGGCTGGTGGTCCTGGTCCAGATCAATCCGCTGACCTATGCGGTGGATGCGCTGCGCGGAGCCTTCATCCATTTCCATCAGTTTTCGCCGATGCTCGGCCCCATCGTCATCGTCACGATGGCAGTCGGATTCTTCATCGTTGCGCTGTTCAATTTCCGCAGGTCGTGACGATGCGCGAACGGCCGCGCTGGGTGGGGGATTTGATCACGATCGGCGGGGTAGCGGCGCTGTTCGGCGCCGTCTACCTGTTGCCGCCCGACACCTCGCTTGCGGAGGTGAAGAAGGCCGGATTCCTGCGGGTCTGCGTGCCTACTCTCTATCCGCCGCTGGTGACCGGCAAGCCGGAGGCGCCGGGGTTTGATATCGAGTTCGCCCAGGCCATAGCCAAACGGCTCGACCTCAGGATCGTCGTCAATGCCAACGCCGCGATGGGCCGTGACTTCAATCCGCGCAATTGGAATATCACGCGGGCGCAATGTCAGATGCTGGCGGGCGGCGTGGTCGTGTCCGACTTGACGCGGTCATTCCTCGACACCACCCCGCCGCATCTGCAGACCGGCTGGGCCCTGGTCGCGGCGCAACTTCCGGACCAGCTTCAGGGGGTGAAAGTCGGCTTCTACTCCGGCCTCGCGGGCCTGGATCGCATCGCGCTCAGCCGCGTCCTTCAGGCGCAGAAGGCGCGCATCGAGATCGTTGCCAGCGCCGAGGCGCTGATCGAAGGACTGCGGTCGGGACGCATCGACGCCGGTGTGAGCGAGGCCCTGATGGCGAGCCAGATTGCCGGGACCTTAGGCGCGCAAGTCGCCTGGCTTCCGGAACCGCTCGGACGCTATCCGATCGCGTTCGGATTGTGGAAGGGCGACCTGACCCTGAAACGCCGCCTGGTCGAGGTCATCGATGACCTCGAACGCGAAGGGCTGACGCGCGAGCTTGCCCGCCGCTACCGGATCGCGCCGATCGATGCGACACTGCGCCTGAACTGACGCTCGCTGAGCGACCGGAAGCCGTGATGGCGCCCGGTGGGCGACTTGGTGCAGCGGTTCGGGGTTTGCGACGGGCGGCGGCGGCAAGCGCACGGGTGACGGCCTCGGGCTCAGTTTCTATGACAGCAAGAAGCACGCGTGCTGCCCCCTCCGGCCGCCGCTTGCGCTGTTCCCAATCCCGAACGGTACCGAGTTGCAGGCCAAAGCGCATGGCGAAGGCCTCACGCGTAAGCCCCATGTTGCGGCGAATTTTCAACACATCGATGTCGGCCGGTGCATGGACCCGATAGGTGGCAGGATCAGCCTCGCCCTTCGCAATCGCGATGGCGTCGGCCAGCCCCGCCGCGATTTTTTCGAATGCCTTCTTGGTCATGACCGCTTTCTCAACTTCTTCACATTGCTGCCGAGGCTCGCCCGCAGCGTTCCCGTCAACTTCGCGAGCGCGTTGCACTCCCTCTTTGACAAATTTGCCTTTTGTCCCTTTGCAAACACCGACAGCAGGAACACCGGAATATCCCCACCACCGAACCAAGTGATCACCCGATAGCCGCTGCTCTTGCCCTTTCCATCTTTGGCAATGCGGACCTTGCGGCAGCCGCCGGTTTCTCTCATCAAATCCCCGGCCTCGGGGTTTTCGGCCAGGAACAACACACCGCACGCTCGCGCTCCGTTTCCGACATCCCGGCCACAGCCGCAGCCGCGAGGTAGGGTTTGGTTTCGATGACCGTTTGCATGACACTAGATACAGCAGTGCTGTAGTTGCGTCAAGATTGGCCATCTGAAGGCGAAGATGTGAAGGCCGGCTCGACAGAGCTGCCGATTTGACTGAAAGTAAACGAGAGCGTTCCATGGCCTGATCGAATCCGGGAAGGGCCAAAAGTTCATCACGATCGCGTGAGGTGCTGCAGCTCATCGCGCAGCGAGAAGGCGACATCAGTTGAGGAGAACACCATGAGTTTCTTCCGCGGCCAAGACCCCGAGGCCGGCGACGCTCTCCAAGCGGAGGCCGTTGCACATGTGATCGTGCCACGCTCGGTCGATCCCGGCGATTTCACCGTGCATCGCGCGCTGCCTTCGGCGCGCTCCCGCATGGTCGGTCCGTTCATCTTTTTCGATCACTTCGGACCGGCCGTGTTCCGCTCCGGCACCGGCATCGACGTGCGCCCGCATCCGCATATCGGCCTCGCGACACTGACGTATCTGTTCGACGGCGAGATCGTGCACCGCGACAGCCTCGGCACCGCCATCCCGATCCGACCGGGCGAGATCAACTGGATGACCGCCGGCCGCGGCATCGTGCATTCCGAGCGCACCGGGCCCGAGCGCCGCGCCACGGGAGACAATTTGCACGGTCTGCAATGCTGGGTGGCCTTGCCGGCAGCTCAGGAGGAGGGGGCGCCCGCCTTCGCGCATCACGGGGTTGAGGAATTCCCGGTCGTGCGCGACGACGACAAGGCCGTGCGCGTGGTCGTCGGCTCGCTCTATGGCGAGCGCTCGCCGGTTGCGACCGCGTCCGCGACAGTCTTCGCCGACGCAACGCTCAAGGCCGGCGGCGTGCTCCCGCTCGATGCCGAGCATGAGGAGCGCGCGATTTATGTGCTCGATGGCGAGATCGACATCGCCGGCGACCGGTTTGGCCGCGAGCGCCTGCTGGTGTTGCGCCCGGGCGATCGCATCACGCTCACTGCCGTCACCGACGCGCACCTGATGATGGTAGGCGGCGCCGCCATGGATGGGCCACGGCACATCTGGTGGAACTTCGTCTCGTCGCGCAAGGATCGGATCGAGCAAGCCAAAGCCGAATGGGCGGCCGGCCATTTCGGCAAGGTGCCGGGGGACGAGATCGAGTTCATTCCGCTGCCGGAGAAGTGATTGGGACCCATGAGAAATCCCATTTGCGCAGCGGCCTGCGCGGCCGCCATGTTGGCGGCTCCTGGACCTGTCGGGAGCGCCGCGGCGCAAGTCTATCCGTCTCGCGCGATCACCATGATCGTGCCGTTTCCGGCCGGCGGCGCCACCGATACGCTGGCCCGCATCCTGGCTGAGCCGTTGCGGGCGGCGTTTCACCAACCCGTCATCGTGGAAAACGTGGCTGGCGCCGGCGGCACCATCGGGGTCGGGCGGGCTGCCCGCGCGGCGGGTGACGGCTACACGCTCAGCATCGGGACCGTCAGCACGCATATCATGACCGGCGCCCTTTATACGCTGCCCTACGATCTGCTGAAGGATTTCAAGCCGATCGCGCTACTCGCCGCGGAACCACTGCTGATCGTCGCCAAGAAGAATATGCCGGCTGCGAACTTGAGCGAACTGATCGCGTGGCTCAAGGCCAACCCCGACAAGGCATCGGCCGGCACTCCCGGGGCAGGCACAGCGGGCCATGTGACCGGCGCGCTCTTCCAAAAGGAGACCGGTACGAGATTTCAGTTCGTGCCCTATCGCGGCGTCGGCCCCGCCATGCAGGACCTGGTGGCCGGACAGATCGACCTGGAGTTCGACCCGTCGTCGAATTTCTTGGCGCATGTGCGTGCTGGCAACCTCAAGGCTTACGCCGTCACGGCCAGCACCCGCCTCGCCGCCGCGCCGGACATTCCGACCGTCGATGAGGCAGGATTGCCGGGCTTTCATGCGTCGCTCTGGTACGGGTTGTGGGCACCGAAGGCCACCCCGAAGGATGTCGTGGCACAATTGAATGCTGCCGTGGTGGATGCGCTGGCCTCCGCGCCGGTGCGGGCGCGCCTGGCGGAACTCGGCGACGAAATTCCCCCGCGCGACCAGCAGACCCCGGAGGCGCTCGCGGTATATCAGAAGGCCGAGATCGAGAAATGGTGGCCGATCATCAGGGCGGCCGGGATCAAGCCGGAGTGAAGCTGGTTCCGTCGTATAAACCCAACCGTCCGACGCATAGAAACGAATTGCTATGCCGGCCCGCCCTCAAGGCGTTCCGCCTGCAACCATCGTGGTGATTTCATGGCGCGTATTTCGCTGATCGAAGAGGCCGAACATCCGGAGCTTGCCGAAATGATCGGACGCATCAAGGCGGGCCGTCGGGGCGGGCTCCTCAACGTCTATAAGCTGCTGCTGCATAGCCCGGCGCTGGCGCAAACCTGGTTCGACCATAACGGCGCCGTGCGCTGGAAGACGGTGCTCACCGGACGGCTGCGCGAAATTGTGATCATCCGCATCGCCCATCTGAATGGCGTCGACTATGTTCTGGCCCAGCACGTCCCCGGATTGGCCGTCGCCGAGGGATTGACCCTTGCGGAATGCGAGGCGCTGGCGAATTGGCGCACGACGGACCTGTTCGGCGAGCGCGAGCGCACCGCGCTCGCCTATGCGGAGGCTATGACGCTCGCCACGTCGGTGCCGGACGACGTTTTCGCGGACGTACGTCGCCATTTCGACGATCGCGAAATCGTCGAGCTTTCGGTGCTGATCGGCACCTACATCATGCATAACCGCGTCATGAAGGCGCTCGCGATAGACCTGGAGCCCGAAAGCAATCGCGGCCGGTAGAGCGCATTCCGGTCATATGGAAGCGTCGTAGGGTGGGCAAAGCAAAGCGTGCCCACCAACGCAGCAGCCGTGTGGGCACGGCGCGAAGAGCGCGCCTTTGCCCACCCTGCCAGTGATTCCAATCGATTGAAATCTGCTCTAGCCCAGAACGTGCGCCGCGAGCTCAATTTCAAGGTGCAACACCTCGCCGAAGATGCGACTTTGCGCACCTTGCGGCACCGGCCACCGAATATTAACGAATTCCGTTGTGCCGGGGCTCGGGCCGCCGGGACCTCCGCCGTTTGCAACGGCGAAATGCCGCTAATTTGTCCGAATAAGGCGTCAACGACGACCCGATGATCACCCGATTCGGTATCAGACCGACCCCGCGCCTCTACGTCCTTACCACCATGGTAAGCGATCCGGCGACGCTGTTCGAGGATGTGGCCGAGATATCTCGCACCGTCGATGTCGCGGCGGTCCTGTTGCGCCTGCCCGACGCCGACGAGCGCAGTCTGATCAACTGGGTCAAAGCGGCGGCCGCGGGGGTGCAGGCCGCGGGTGCGGCGCTTCTCGTCGACGGCCGGCCCGACATCGTCGCGCGTGCCGGCGCCGACGGCGCGCATCTCTCCGGTCCGGGGGCTCTGAAAGCCGCTGTGCGGATGCTTAAGCCGAACTATATCGCGGGGGCCGGCGGGCTTCGCAGTCGCCATGATGCCATGGTGGCGGCGGAGGCCGGCGCCGACTACGTCATGTTCGGTGAACCCAACGCGGCCGGCCATCCTCCCTCGCGTGAAGCCGTCATAGACCGGGTTGCCTGGTGGGCCGAAGTGTTCGAGATTCCCTGTGTGGCATACGCGGCCGCGCTCGATGGCATCGACGTGCTGGTGGCGGCGGGTGCCGATTTCGTCGCCGTCGGCGACGCCTTGTTCGAAGATCCGCGCGGCCCCAGGGCGGCAGCCGCCGATGCGGCGGCGCGACTCAATCTCACGGAGACGACGGCGTGATCGATCGCATTTCCGTTACACGTAAATTGGCAGCCTTAGCGTTTTTCGCAGCATCATTGGCAGCCGATCCCCTTAATGCCCAGGCGCCGGCCATCACGCCGCCCGCGAGACCACCTGCTGCAGCCAAGCCCCAAACCCCAACCCCTGCCCCAAGGCCGGCCGCCGGGATGCCGGTGGTTGCCCCACCGACGCGAGGCGGCCAGGAGCCAGATATTGCCTACGGGGCCTATCAGCGTGGCTATTTTCTCACGGCCTTCGCGGAAGCGACGCGGCGTGTCGATGAGAAGAATGATGCACGCGCCATGACGCTGCTTGGAGAGCTTTACTCCAACGGCTTCGGCGTGCCGCTGGATGAGCGCAAGGCCGTTCAGTGGTACCGGCTCGCGGCGGACCGTGGCGACCGCGATGCCATTTTCGCGCTTGCGATCTTCAATATTTCGCGCCGCGCCGGATTGCACGATCGCGCCGAGGCCGCGCGGCTGTTTGCGTCCGCCGCCAAGCTCGGCCATGCCGCGGCCGCCTACGATCTTGGCTTGCTATACCTGGAAGGCCAGCAATTCCCGCAGGATTTCAGTCGCGCCGCCGAGTTGTTCAGAGCCGCTGCCCAGCAGGGCAATTCGGAAGCCCAATACGCCCTTGCAACACTCTACAAGGACGGCAAGGGCGTCCAGAAGGATCCGGTCGAAGCCGCACGCCTGCTCGCCGCCGCGGCGATCGCAGAGAACCCGGATGCTCTGGTCGAATATGCCATCGCGCTGTTCAATGGCACCGGCGTCACCAAGGACGAATCCAAGGCGGCCGCGCTGTTTCGCAAGGCGGCCCTGCGCGGCAGTCCCATCGCCCAGAACCGCCTGGCTCGACTCCTCAGCGTCGGCCAGGGTGCCGCGGCCAATCCTACGGAGGCGATCAAATGGCATCTGATCGCCAAGGCCGGGGGCAATGGCGATCCCTATCTCGATCAGTTCGCCGCGCAGCAGACGCCGCAAGTCCGTGCTGCGGCCGAAAAGGCCGCGCGGCCTTGGCTCGCGGTCCTGTCGTCGAAATCCTGACGGGGTTCGACCGGCGTCACGGCGCCAGTCGCGGCAGCATGTACGAAAATGTCCGGGACTTTTCGGCGATCATGTGCTGAAAGAACCATCCATGCTCCGTTCCGCACTGCTCAATGTCATGACGTCCGCGGCCCGCAAGGCCGGTCGCAGCCTCAAGCGCGACTACGGCGAAGTCGAGAACCTGCAGGTCTCGATGAAAGGCCCGGCGAATTTCGTCACCGCAGCCGACCGTCGCACCGAAGAGATCCTGCAGGCGGAGTTGACCAAGGCGAGGCCCGGCTATTGTTTTCTCGGCGAGGAAGGTGGGCGCCGCGACGGCGACGACAAATCCCACTGCTGGATTGTCGACCCGCTCGACGGCACCACCAATTTCCTGCATGGCATACCGCAATTCGCGATCTCGATTGCGCTTGAGCGCGAAGGCGTGATCGTGGCCGGTGTCATTTACAATCCGGCCAACGAGGAATTGTTCCTGGCCGAGCGCGGCAAAGGTGCATTTTTGAACGACCAGCGTTTGCGGGTCGCGGCAAGACGACGGATGTCGGATGCGGTCGTCGCATGCGGACTGCCGCATTTCGGCCGCGGCGATCTCGCCCTGTTTCGCAGCGAAATCGCCGCCGTTCAGGAGAGGGTTGCCGGCTTGCGACGGTTTGGCGCCGCGGCGCTCGACCTTGCGTGGGTGGCGGCCGGGCGATTCGACGCCTTTTGGGAACGCGACCTTTCGCCCTGGGATATGGCGGCCGGCATCCTGATGATACGGGAGGCCGGGGGTTTCGCCACCGACCTCGACGGCGAAGACGGTATTTTCACCAAACGTCAAATCATTGCCGGCAACGAGTTCCTGCACAAGGCATTGATCCAGGTTCTCAAGGACGCCCGAACATTGAATGCCGCGGGCAAGCCCTAAATGCACCGCAATTGACCCTCAACTCGGCACCTGCGGACCTTGCTTATCCGCTGTTTTTGTTTCCAACTGTGGCATATTAGGTATTGAGGCTGCGGCTGGGGGCGCGGGATTTGCATGCAACGGCACGAACACGACATCGACCCATTCAAGGTATCATCCCCACGCATGTTCCTGGTGCGGATGCTGGTATTCCTGATTCTTCTGGGTCTACTCGTCGTTATCCTCTACCGTCAAATCTGGACGGCCTTTCTGGCGAATCCGGGACTCAACGCCCTCATCATCGGCGTGCTTCTCACCGGCATCCTGCTCGCCTTTCGCCAAGTGATCCGGTTATTTCCGGAGATTGCGTGGGTAAATAGTTTCCGCCTTGCCGATCCGGGGCTGGCGGTCGAGCGTCCACCGGTGCTGTTGGCCCCGATGGCGGCGATTCTCGGCGACCAAGCCGGCCGCATGGCGATTTCGTCGCAGACGATGCAGGGCCTCCTCGATTCGATCGCGACGCGGCTCGACGAGGCCCGCGACACGTCGCGCTACATGACGGGGCTCCTGGTGTTTCTCGGTCTGCTCGGAACGTTCTGGGGCTTGATCGAGACGGTGGGCTCGGTCGGCAACGTCATCAAGGGGTTGAAGGTCGGCGGCGATGCCGGCGCCATGTTCGATGCGCTCAAGGACGGATTGGCGGCACCGCTGGCCGGGATGGGGATTTCATTCTCCTCCTCATTGTTCGGTCTCGCCGGATCGCTGGTCCTGGGATTTCTCGACCTGCAAACCAGTCAGGCACAGAATCGATTCTATACCGATCTGGAGGACTGGCTCGCCACCACGGTGCGGGATCTAGGAGTCGCGTCGGCCGACATCGTCCCGTCCTCGATGGGGTATGCGGGGGGTGAAATTCACGCCATGATCGAGCGTCTGCGCGACGTCATGGCGGATAGCGGCCCCAGCAAGGGTGCAACCAACGCCATGGCGAACCTTGCCGAGGCCATCCAGGGCCTCGTCCATCACATGCGCAGCGAACAGCAATTGATTCGCGAATGGGTTGACGCTCAAGCGGTGCAGCATCGGGAAATCAGGCGGTTGCTGGAAATCCTGGCGCACGCTCCGGCACAAAGGGACTAAACGCAATGGCTATGGCACGTAACCGACGCGAGCGCGGTGTCGACTACTGGCCCGGATTCGTCGACGCCCTGTCGACGCTCGTCCTCGGCATCATCTTCCTGCTTACCGTGTTCGTGGTGGTGCAATTCTTCCTGTCGCAGGAGGTGGCCGGCAAGGATACGGCGCTGGTTCGCCTCAACGCACAGATTTCCCAGCTCACGGATTTACTGGCGCTGGAAAAGACCGGGAAGGTCGACATGGAAGAGGAGATCGCTCGGCTGCGGGCGAGCATCACCGGGGTGGAGAGCGAGCGCGACCGCCTCAAGGCGACCGTCGAAGGCGCCGGCGCCGATGCGAACTCGATACAAGGCGTCATCGCGGAATCGCAAAAACGGATCAACGCGCTCACCGGCGCGCTCGATTCCGAAAAAAGCGTCAGCGCACGGGCGCTCGCCCAAATCGAAGTCCTCAATCAACAGATAGCGGCGCTGCGCGGCCAGTTGGCGGCGCTCGAGCAAGCGCTCGACGCGTCGGAAAAACGGGACAAGGAGTCCCAGACCCGCATTGCCGACCTCGGCCAGCGGCTCAACGTGGCGCTGGCCCAGCGGGTGCAGGAGCTATCGCGCTATCGCTCGGACTTCTTCGGCAAGCTACGAGAGATTCTTGGAACGCGGCCGGACATAAGGGTGGTAGGCGATCGCTTCGTGTTCCAGTCCGAGCTGTTCTTCGACTCCGGTTCGGCGATCCTTAACCAGGAGGGCCGCAGCGAGCTTGACAAGCTCGCGGTCGCGCTCCTCGATCTCGAAAAGCAGATACCGCCGGAAATCGCCTGGGTGCTCCGTGTCGACGGGCATACCGACATAAGACCGATCGTGACGTCGCAATTCCCCTCGAACTGGGCGCTGTCGGCGGCGCGGGCGATCTCCGTGGTGCAATATCTCATTGCCAAGGGCGTATCGCCGCAGCGCCTTGTCGCTGCGGGATTTGGCGAATTTCAGCCGCTCGATCCCGACCGCACGGAAGAAGCCTTTCGCCGCAATCGCCGGCTCGAGCTGAAGCTGACGGAGCGGTGAAGCCCGGGACTTTCTCATTGCGTACCTACACGGCCGCCGACGAAGCGGCGGCGATCGAGTTGTGGCGGCGAACGTGGCAGGCCACCTATCCGGACATCGATTTTTCGGCGCGCCTTGCATGGTGGCGCGAACGTTGGCGCAGCGAATTGGTGCCGGCCTGCACCATCATGGTGGTCGAGACGAGCGGTGAGGTGGCGGGCGTCCCGCCTCCCAGGATGGTGGGCTTCGTCACCGTCAATCCGGCGACCGGATACCTTGACCAACTCGTGGTCGCGCCCGCAGCTTGGGGATCGGAGGTCGCCCGCGCGCTCATCGAGGCGGCTAAGCAAATTGCGCCGGCGGGCCTCGACCTGCACGTCAATCAGGACAACGTGCGGGCTATAGGGTTCTATAAAAAACACGGCTTTGCGATCAGCGGTAAAGACGTCAATGCGCGCTCCGGCAAGCCGCTGTTCACGATGAGCTGGCGGCCATGAGGGGCGGGCCTTTCAAGTGCCCTGGAACTGCAACCGCGCCAGCCGCGCATAGAGCCCGCCCTGGGCGGCGAGGCTCTCGTGGGTGCCCTCTTCCACGATGCGCCCCCGGTCCATCACCAGAATGCGATCGCATGACAACACAGTCGCGAGGCGATGGGCGATCACCAGCGTGGTGCGCTGCTGCATGAGCCGTGCCAGGGCGGTCTGCACCAGGGTTTCGCTTTCGGCATCGAGCGAAGAGGTTGCTTCGTCCAGCAGCAACAGCGGCGCGTTGCGCAGGATGGCGCGTGCGATGGCGATGCGCTGGCGCTGGCCGCCCGACAGCGTCACGCCGCGCTCGCCTGCGAGCGTGTCGTAACCTTGCGGCAGGCGGGCGATGAATTCGGCGGCGGCGGCCTGTTCGGCGGCGCGCGCGATCTCGGCAGCGGTGGCGTCCGGTCGTCCGAACCGGATGTTCTCCGCGATGGAGGCGGCGAAGATCGCGGTATCCTGGGGCACCAGCGCAATGCGCGTGCGCAGTTCGCGCGGGTCCGCATCCGCGATGCGCACGCCGTCGAACGTCACGGCCCCGACCTTCGGGTCGTAAAAACGCAGCAGCAGGTGGAAGATCGTGCTCTTGCCGGCGCCTGACGGCCCGACGATCGCGACCTTCTCGCCGGCTCGGACCGTGAAGTTTACGCCGTCGAGGACATCGGTGTCGGGTCGCGTCGGATAGGCGAACCGCACGGCATCGAACGTGATTTCGCCGCGCGGCGGCGACGGCAGCGGCACCGGGTTCAGCGGCGCCTTGATGTCGGGTTCGCTGCGCAGTAGTTCCAACAGCCGTTCGGCCGAGCCCGCAGCCTGGGACAACTCGCCCCATACTTCGCTGAGCTGGCCCAATCCGCTCGCCGCGAATACGGCGAACAGCACGAATTGGCTGAGCGTTCCGGCGGTGGTGCGGCCGGCCAGCACGTCCTGCGCGCCGACCCACAGCACCACGACGACGCTCGACGAGGCAAGAAAGATGATCACCGCGGTCAAGACTGCGCGCGCCCTGGTCGAAAAGACCGCTGCCGCGTAGGCGCGTTCGACCGCGTCAGCGAAACGGCGGACTGCGAGCTTCTCGTTGGTGAAGGCCTGCAAGGTACGCACTGCGCCGATCAGCTCGGACGCATAGGCGGAGGCGTCGGCGAGGGTATCCTGGGCCGCGCGGGAGCGCTTGCGCACCATGCGGCCGAATCCGACCAACGGCAGTACGATCACCGGTATGGCGCCGAGGACGAATGCGGAAAGCCGCGGGCTCGTTACGACCATCATGGCGGCGGAGCCGAAGAACAACACGATATTGCGCAGCGCGACTGAAACCGACGCGCCGACCGCCGACTTGATCTGGGTAGTGTCGGCGGTAAGCCGCGAAATCAGCTCCCCGGTCTTCGCCGTGTCGAAGAACGACGCCGATAGGATGGTGATACGCTCGAACACCGCGTCGCGCAGATCGGCAACCACCCGCTCACCGATCGTGGTGACGAGGTAGTAGCGCATGGCGCTGGCGCCAGCCAAAATCGCGACCACCAGGATCATGACTCCGAAATACTCGTCGATCAGCCCGGCGCGGGTCGGATCGAAGCCGTTGTCGATCATGCGCCGCACGGCGATCGGAACCGCAAGCGTTGCGACCGCAGCCACCGTGAGCGCGACGAGGGCCGCCACAACGCGTCCCCGGTAGTGCACGACGAACGGGATGAGTCCGAGGAGGGGCCGGACACTGCGGCGCTGCGCCTCAGCACCGGGTACCGCGGTCTGGGGCACCGCGTCGGCAGCCGGCTCAACTTCGGATTTGGTCGCAACGCTCATGAAGGGTACCCGTCAACCGCCGTAGCTCACGCCCGGCCACAGCCGGGTCGGACAATGCCGCGCCTAAGCTGGGCTGACAACAGCGCAATCGACGCGCCAAGGAGTGCACCTTGTAACCGCGGGAGTGCTGGGGTATAGAGCCGGCATTCCTTTGCAGTAACTTGCGGGTGCGCTGGCGGCGCTGGAAGCGAGAGTCATGAAACCTGACATTCATCCCGGCTATCACACGATCAAGGTCGTCATGACCGATGGTACCGAGTTTCAGACCCGTTCGACCTGGGGCAAGCCGGGTGACACCATGCACCTCGACATCGACCCGAAGTCGCATCCGGCGTGGACAGGCGGTGCCCAGCAGCTTGTCGACCGTGGCGGCCGCTTGTCCCGGTTCCAGAAGAGGTTTTTCGGCCTCGGCCTGAAGAAGCAATAAGCACCGCAACAGCCGCGTTGACCGGTGCGTAGCTGACGTTCGCATCGGTCTGACGATTTGAACTCAGGCTATAGCGGGCGCCGCTCGAACGCAGCGCGCAACATTCCGAGTTGACATTCAAACGGATTGCTACCGGCTGGCGCGGTCGGCGGCGGTGCATGAATATTAGCATCGAGGCGCCGAACCTGGTCTTGCAGCTTTTTGGATCGGGTAATCAGAACATTGAGCCGCTCCGGCAGCGCCGCGGCTGGATCTTCCGGACGCACATCGGAGGGGAGCTTGACCTTCATTCGCTCTTTGTTGGCCTGCGCGAGCGACATCTCGCCCTCATTGACGGCACGATGCAGGAGAAGCCAGGAGGCGAGCTGCATGAGGCGAGTGGTCAGCCGCATGCTTTGGGTCGCGTAAGAGAGCGATGTGGCGCGATCGAGCAGCTTGGATTCTTGACGCCCGGGGCCGTCGAGGTATGCCGCCGTCTCTTCTACCAGCTTCATGCCTTCGCGAAACAGTTGGGAAAAATTCTGCGACGCGGCAAGCCGCTCGCCGAACGAAACCGGCTGCAGCCCCTCATTCAATCGGTCTGACATGTTACGCCTCACAACTACAAAAGCATGCATCCGGACGGCGTTCCTGTCCAGCTGTGACGCCAAAATCTTTAAGAGATGGTTTCCGGCGCACTGTCAAAGCGACCTATCTTTCTTGAAGGGCGCCAAAAAAAGAGCCGCCGTATGAGGCGGCTCAAGTGATAACAGGGAGGCGTCAAACAGAGTGGACAGGAGCCACTCGGTGTCCACAGAATGGACAAATCCTGTAATGGATGAAAAACCTTAATAGGTCGTAAATTTTCACCGTTTTTTGACAAACTTAACCGATGCGGCGCCGGCGTGACGTCTGGGCGCCGATTTTCTGCCACAAACGCGATCCGCCGACGTGGCCTTTGATTGATGGCATCGCAAGCCGCACTAAATTTTTGGTCTCATTCCGACAACGCGAAACGGCGTCCGTTTCGCGTGAAAATGCGCTATCGTTTGAAGAATTGATCGGCCACCGAACGCGATGCGTGCTTCTTTGCCAGCGCGTCCTGCAAGCGGACCACCTCGTCGTTCAACAGCAAAATGCGATCGTTGAGTTCTTCAACCGACAATAGCGTCAAGTCTTGCCCGATCTCGTGGACAAGCTTCCTTTTCGGCCGGTCGTCCTCTTCAATTGCCGCCATTTTCCCGCTCCGCGGGGCGCAAACATAGCGGCGCCAACGCGATTTGTCAGGAGCTATGTTGCGGCGATTGTCACGCTCGGCAGGGACCATTAAACAGGCACGTTCGATTTTTCCCCGCCGATAAGGACGCCATGACATCGATCCCCGCCTCCATGACCGCAATCGGCATCACGTCTCCGGGCGGGCCCGAGATGCTGGCACCGCAAAAGCGCCCGGCGCCGCAGCCCGGCGAGGGTGAAATTCTAGTAAAGGTCGCAGCCGCAGGCGTTAACCGCCCCGACGTCGCCCAGCGCAAGGGTCTGTACCCGCCTCCGCCTGGCGTTACCGATATACCCGGGCTTGAAATTGCCGGCGTCGTTGCGGTGTGCGGTCCCGGAAGCCGGCGTTGGACGCCCGGCAATCAGGTTACCGCTTTGGTCAGCGGCGGCGGCTATGCCGAATACTGCGTCGCCCACGAAACCCATGCGCTGCCGATTCCGAGCGGCCTGACCGCCATCGAAGCCGCCGCGATTCCGGAAACGTTCTTCACGGTCTGGCACAACGTGTTCGAACGCGGCGGCCTCAAGGCCGGCGAGACGCTGCTGGTGCACGGCGGCACCTCGGGCATCGGGACCGTTGCGATCCAACTCGCCAAGGCGTTCGGTGCGCGCGTCATTACGACAGCCGGAAGCGCTGAGAAATGCGATGCCTGCCGCCGGCTCGGCGCCGATGTCGCCATCAACTACAAGACCGAGGATTTCGTACCGCTCACCAAGAAAGCGACCGGCGGCGCCGGCGCCGAAGTGATCCTCGACATGGTGGGCGGCGACTATATCGAACGAAACTATGTGGCGGCGGCCGTCGAGGGCCGCATCGTGCAGATCGCATTTCAGGGTTCGCCGCGTGCCAACGTCGATTTTCGCCGCATCATGCTCAAGCGGCTGCATCACACCGGCTCGACGCTGCGCTCGCGGTCGATCCCGGACAAGGCAGCGATCGCCCAGGCGGTCGAGCGCAATGTCTGGCCGCTTATCGCGGCCGGCAAGGTGCGCCCGGTAATAGACAGCATCTTTCCGTTCCGGGAAGCCGCCAAGGCACATGCGCGTATGGAATCCAGCGTTCACATCGGCAAGATCGTGCTCGGCATGTAAGCGACACCGGCGTGCCATTTCGCCGTCACGGTGGCATGATGCCGTGTCGGTTCATGCATGCGGGAAATGCACTCTAAGGACGTGGGATTCTTGCACTTATCCGCTCAGTCCGATACTCAGAGCGGAGTGGGCTGGGCGGCGAAGTATGGGGCGATAGGTACGGAGGATTGCCGCTTGAGGGTTCTGCACGTCGCGTTGGCGGCGGCCGTCTTGATCGCGTCGTTGACCGTGTCTCCGGTCCGCGCCGTCGACGCCGTCAACGTGCGCGTCGACATCGCCGCAATCGATCTTACCGACGCGGTGGAAACGTTGAAGAGCGACGGCGGTCGCATCCAGGTCTCGACCGCGCCGGGCAGCGACGGAATCGTGCGTCGCATGGAAGTGCCGGCCCGCGAGGTCGGTACCAATTGGGCCGTGATCGCGCTGGCTAATTCGAGCGATGAGCAGATCGATCGGCTCATCGTGGTTCCGCACTACCAGATGGTCGGATCGAAAATTCTGTGGCCGGATCTCGGTCTTTCCCGCGTCGTCAACATCACGCCGAGCGCCGGCGACCGGCCCGATCGCCAGGATAGCGCCACCGCCGACATCTTCCGCATCACCCTCGATCCCGGCATCGTGGTTACCTACATCGTGGAACTTCGCACCGACAAGTTGCCACAGATCTATCTATGGGAGCCGGACACTTACAAAGACAAGGTCAACAGCTTCACGCTCTATCATGGTATCGTGATCGGCATTGCGGGCCTGCTGGCGCTGTTCCTGACCATCCTCTTCGTCGTCAAAGGTAGTTTCATGTTCCCGGCGGCCGCCGCACTCGGTTGGGCCGTGCTGGTCTACATTGGGGTCGATTTCGGCTTCTGGGGCAAGGTGTTTGACATGTCGGCCGGCGCCGAGCGGGTATGGCGTGCATCCGGCGAGGCGATCCTTGCGGCGACGCTTCTCGTGTTTCTGTTTGCCTACCTTAATCTTAATCGTTGGCACGTGCGCTATGCCCATATCGCGATTGCGTGGCTCGCCTTCCTGGGCGCGCTCGTTGCGGTCGCGTTGGTTGATCCGTCGATCGCTTCCGGCATTGCGCGGTTGTCGTTGTTGTTCGTTGCCATCGGGGGCTTCGGCGTCATCATCTATCTTGCGGTCCAAGGGTTCGATCGCGCCGTCTTGTTGATTCCGACCTGGTTCCTGCTGGTGTGCTGGGTCATCGCAGCAGGGCTTGCGGTCGGCGGATGGGTGACCAACGACATCGTGGCGCCGGCCCTGCTGGGCGGTCTGGTGTTGATCGTCATGCTGATTGGGTTCACCGTCATGCAACACGCCTTCGCGGGCGGCGTCACGCAAGGCATCGTCACGGACGTCGAGCGCCGTGCGCTGGCACTCACGGGCGCGGGCGATCTGATCTGGGATTGGGACGTCTCGGCCGACAAGGTGTTCACGAGTCCGGAAACCGAGTCCATGCTCGGCCTCAAGCGCGGCACATTGGATGGCCCCGCAGCGCAATGGATCGACGTGGTCCACCCGCACGATCGCGACCGTTTCCGTGCTGCGCTCGACAGCGTGATCGAACAGGGGCGCGGCCGCGTGGTGCAGGATTTCCGCCTGCGCACCCCCGACGGGCATTCGTTATGGTTCACCATGAAGGCGCGGCCGGTGGTTGGCTCCGACGGCGAGGTGGTCCGGCTGGTCGGCACTTTGACGGACGTCAGCGAGGTCAAGATCGCGGAAGAGCGCCTGCTCCATGACGCCGTTCACGACAACCTGACCGGCCTGCCAAACCGGCAGCTTTTCGTTGATCGGCTCGACGCCGTGCTGACCTTTGCCAAGAGCAATCCGGATCTCCGGCCGACCGTCATGGTGATGGACCTGGATCGCTTCAAGCAGGTCAACGACTCCGTTGGCATGGCGGTCGGGGATTCGATCCTGCTGACGCTCGCGCGCCGGCTCGGCCGCCAGCTCAAGCCGCAAGACACGCTGGCCCGGATGTCGGGCGACCAGTTCGGTCTCATCCTGATATCGGAGAAAGACCAAGCCCGCATCATCGCCTTCGCGGAAGCCACCTGCAAGGCGGTCCGTGCGCCGATCACCTTCAACGAACGTGAAATCTTCCTCACCGTCTCCCTCGGTATCGCGTTGTCGGACACGCAGCCCAATCAGGCCGATGAACTGCTCAAGAACGCCGAGCTTGCCATGTATGCGGCGAAACGCATGCGCGGCGACCGCTTCGAGGTATTCAAGCCCGCCATGCGGGCGCGCAAGACCGATCGGTTGACCCTTGAATCCGAGTTGCGCCGCGCGCTCGACCGCGAGGAGATCACGTTGCTGTACCAGCCGATCGTGCGCCTCGAGAATCGCACGGTTGCGGGCTTCGAGGCGCTGGCGCGCTGGGACCATCCGAAAATGGGCCGCCTGTCGCCGTCCGAATTCATTACGATCGCGGAGGAAATCGGCCTCATCTCGGATCTCGGGCTGTTCGCGATCGAACGCACCGCACGTCAACTCGGAATTTGGCAACGCGCCGTGCGCAACCGCGTGCCGTTATTCGCGAGCGTCAACGTGTCGTCGCGGCAATTGCTCAAGAACGACGTGGTTGACAATCTGCGCGCCGTGCTCGCGCGCGCAGGCCTGGCGCGCGGCACCCTCAAGCTCGAGCTCACCGAATCCGCCGTCATGGAAAATCCCGAGCAGGCGGCTCAAATCCTCAAGCGGCTGCGGGATCTCGGCGCCGGCCTCGCGCTCGATGATTTCGGCACCGGGCATTCCTCGCTGGCGTATCTGCAGCGCTTCCCGTTCGACACCATCAAGATCGACCAATCATTTGTGCGCGCCAACGCCAAGGGAACAAGGCCCGTCATCCTGCGCTCGATCGTGGGGCTTGCGCATGATCTTGGCATGGACGTCGTTGCCGAGGGGGCGGAAAACGATTCCGACGCCGTGGCGCTCCATCATCTCGGCTGCGAATTCGCCCAAGGCTTCGTATTCGGGCATCCGATGTCGGCCGAGCAGGCGCAGGAATTGATCCTAGGTAAGCGCCTGGCGACGGTGCGGTGATCGGAGGACAGATATCAGAGGACAGATATCGGATATCAGAGGACAGGCGACGGAGGGGAACAAGGACCGGGGGCACCGTCAACCTGTCATCCGACCTCTGTCATCTGACAGCTGCTACGCGTGGCCAGCTTCACTCGACAGCATTCCGGCATGAATGCCAAGTTTCTTCAGCGCACGATCGTATTTGGTACCGATGTCGGAGCCGAAAATAAGATCGGCATCGGCGCTGCAGTGCAGCCAACCATTATCCTGAATCTCCGTCTCGAGCTGCCCGGAAGCCCAGCCCGCATAGCCGAGCGCCAACAGAGCGCTCCCCGGGCCGTTGCCTTTCGCGATCGCCTTGAGGATGTCAAGCGTCGCGGTGAGGCAGATGCCGTCATCGATCGGCAGGGTCGAATTCTCGATGAAATAATCGCTTGAATGCAACACGAAGCCGCGGCCGGGCTCCACCGGCCCGCCCTTGAGTACCTGTACGGAGCCGGCGCTCGGCGGCAGTTGGATCACATCGGTGTCGGAGATGACGTCGAGCTGCACCAGCAAATCCGGAAACTTGATGTTGCTG
>Ga0257161_1000134_pt1 | contig 19367 bp, 11 predicted proteins | sample NR01A_FD_185954 | JGI IMG/M metagenome (GOLD analysis project Ga0257161, IMG submission 185954) | Soil microbial communities from H.J. Andrews Experimental Forest, Oregon, United States - NR-01-A | ecosystem: Environmental > Terrestrial > Soil > Temperate forest > Bulk soil | place: USA: Oregon... | reverse complement strand
AACGGGGCGTGGGGCGAGATGGAGGATTCCGTCAACACGCTGATCGATGATCTGTTGTGGCCGACCATGGCAGTTACGCGCGCCATCGCGGCCGTTGCCAAAGGCGATCTCTTGCAGACGGTCGCTCTCGACATCGACGGCCGTCCGCTTAAGGGGGAGTTTCTACAGGCCGCCACCATCGTCAATACGATGATCAAGCAGCTCAGCGTGTTCACCTCGGAGGTAACCCGCGTCGCTCGTGAAGTAGGCACCGAGGGTAAGCTCGGCGGCCAGGCTCAGGTGCGCGAGGTCACCGGTGTCTGGAAGGACCTGACCGAAAGCGTGAACTCGATGGCGAGCAACCTGACCGCCCAGGTCCGAAACATCGCCGACGTCACCATCGCGGTCGCGAATGGCGATCTCTCGAAAAAGATAACCGTCGACGTGCGCGGCGAGATTCTGCAGCTTAAGGAAGCCATCAACACCATGGTGGACCAGCTGCGCTCGTTTGCTTCGGAGGTGACGCGCGTGGCCCGGGAAGTCGGCACCGACGGGAGGCTCGGGGGTCAGGCGATTGTTCCGGGCGTGGCCGGTACCTGGAAGGATCTGACTGACTCGGTCAACGCCATGTGCGGCAATCTGACCGATCAGGTGCGCAACATTGCGCAAGTGACCACTGCGGTGGCGCGCGGCGACCTTTCGCGCAAGATCACCGTGGACGTGCGCGGTGAAATCCTCGAGCTCAAGGACACCATCAACACGATGGTCGACCAGCTCAACGCTTTCGCTTCCGAGGTGACCCGTGTCGCCCGTGAAGTCGGCACCGAAGGCAAGCTTGGCGGCCAGGCCCATGTGTCCGGGGTCGCCGGAACATGGAAGGATTTGACCGACAACGTCAACTTCATGGCGAGCAATCTGACCGCTCAGGTGCGCAACATCGCCGAGGTCGCAACCGCCATCGCGGGCGGCGATCTCTCCAAGAAGATCACCGTGAACGTCAGCGGCGAAATCCTGCAGCTGAAGGAAACCATGAACACGATGGTCGATCAGTTGAATGTGTTCGCCGGTGAAGTGACCCGCGTTGCCCGTGAGGTCGGCACCGAAGGCCGGCTCGGCGGCCAAGCCAACGTGCTGGGTGTTGCTGGAACCTGGAAGGATTTGACCGACAGCGTCAACTCCATGGCCAGCAACCTCACCGCTCAGGTGCGCAACATCGCCGAAGTCTCGACCGCAATGGCCAACGGCGACCTGTCGAAGAAAATCACAGTCGACGTGCGCGGCGAAATTCTCCAGCTCAAGGAAACCATCAATACGACGGTCGACCAGCTCAATGCGTTTGCCTCTGAAGTGACCCGCGTCGCCCGCGAAGTCGGCACCGACGGCAAGCTTGGCGGCCAGGCGGTGGTGCGCGGCGTCGCCGGCACCTGGAAGGATTTGACCGACAGCGTTAATTCGATGGCGAGCAACCTCACCGGGCAGGTGCGCAACCTCGCCGAGGTTGCGACCGCGGTGGCGCAGGGCGACCTGTCCAAGAAGATCACCGTGAATGTCAGTGGCGAAATCCTGCAGCTGAAAGAGACCATCAATACCATGGTTGATCAGCTCAACGCGTTCGCGGCCGAAGTGACCCGCGTCGCCCGCGAGGTCGGCACCGACGGCAAGCTCGGGGGCCAAGCCCAGGTGCCCGGCGTGGCGGGCACCTGGAAGGATCTGACCGACAGCGTCAACTCCATGGCCGGCAATCTCACGGCCCAAGTGCGCAACATCGCCGAGGTCGCCACCGCCATCGCGGGCGGCGACCTGTCGCGCAAAATCACGGTGGACGTGCGCGGCGAAATCCTTCAGCTGAAGGAAACGCTCAACACCATGGTGGACCAGTTGAACCGGTTTGCCGGTGAAGTGACCCGCGTCGCCCGCGAAGTCGGCACCGAAGGCCTGCTCGGCGGCCAGGCCAACGTGCCGCGCGTGGCCGGTACGTGGAAGGATTTGACCGACAGCGTCAACTCCATGGCCGGAAATCTGACTGCCCAGGTGCGCAACATCGCCGAGGTCACCACCGCGGTCGCGCGCGGCGACCTGTCGCGCAAGATCACCATGGACGTCAAGGGCGAAATCCAGGAGCTCAAGAACACCATCAACACCATGGTGGACCAGCTCAATGCTTTCGCGTCGGAGGTAACCCGCGTCGCCCGCGAGGTCGGCACCGAAGGCAAGCTCGGCGGCCAAGCTCAGGTGCCCGGCGTCGCTGGAACCTGGAAAGATTTGACCGACAATGTCAACTTCATGGCGAGTAACCTCACGGCGCAAGTCCGTAATATCGCGGAAGTCGCGACTGCGATCGCCAGCGGCGACCTCTCAAAGAAGATCACCGTCGACGTGCGTGGCGAAATCCTGCTCCTCAAGGAAACCCTCAACACCATGGTGGAACAGTTGCGTTCCTTTGCGGCCGAAGTGACCCGCGTCGCCCGCGAGGTCGGCACCGACGGCCGTCTCGGTGGTCAGGCGGTAGTGCCCGGAGTCGCCGGTACCTGGAAAGACCTGACCGATAACGTCAACCTGCTTGCCGCCAATCTGACCACCCAGGTCCGCAACATCGCCGAGGTAACGACCGCCGTGGCGCGCGGCGACCTCTCGCGCAAAATCACAGTGGACGTCAAAGGCGAAATCCTCGAGCTCAAGAACACCATCAACACCATGGTGGACCAGCTCAACGCCTTCGCGTCGGAGGTGACGCGCGTCGCCCGCGAGGTCGGCACCGAAGGCAAGCTCGGCGGCCAAGCTCAGGTGCCCGGCGTCGCCGGCACTTGGAAAGACCTCACCGACACGGTCAACGTCATGGCCGCGAATCTCACGGAGCAGGTGCGCGGCATCGTGAAGGTCGTGACTGCGGTCGCAAATGGCGATCTCAAACAGAACCTCACGGTGAAATCGAAGGGTGAAGTAGCGGCGCTCGCCGAGACGATCAACAACATGACAGATACGCTCGCGACCTTCGCGGATCAGGTGACGACGGTCGCGCGCGAAGTCGGCGTCGAGGGAAGGCTGGGCGGGCAAGCAAACGTGCCGGGCGCGGCGGGCACCTGGAAGGACCTCACCGGCAACGTCAATCTGTTGGCGGCCAATCTGACGACCCAGGTCCGGGCCATCGCCGAGGTAGCGACCGCGGTGACCAAGGGCGATCTGACCCGATCCATTCAGGTCGATGCCCGCGGTGAAGTCGCCGAGCTCAAGGACAACATCAATACGATGATCGATAACCTGCGGCTCACCACCGATCACAACACGGAGCAGGACTGGCTCAAGACAAACGTCGCCAAATTCACCAGCATGTTGCAGGGGCAGCGCGACCTCGCGACGGTCGGTCGGCTGCTGCTGTCCGAACTAACACCCCTGGTGAACGCACAGCTGGGCGCGATCTATCAGATGGAGACCGAGGAAGGCGCCCCCTATCTAAAGGCACTCGCCGCCTACGCCGACGATAATGAGTGCCCCTATCGCCAGCGGATACTGGTTGGCGAGGGCCTGATAGGGCAATGCGCAGCCGACAAGCGACGTCTTCTGATCACCGAAATACCGGCGCGCGTCGCGCCGATCGGTTCCGCCATGTTCAAGGTGACGCCGCAAAACGCCATCGTGCTTCCGGTGCTGTTCGAAAACCAGGTCAAGGCCGTGATCGAGCTTGCTTCGGTCTCGGCCTTCACCAATTTGCAGATGACGTTCCTGGAACAGCTGACGGCCAGTGTCGGCATCGTGCTCAATAGCATCGAAGCGACAATGCGGACCGAAGGTCTGCTCATGCAATCCCAGCAACTCGCCGCTGAATTGCAGACGCAGCAGAGGGAGCTGCAACAAACCAACGAGCAGCTTGAGCAAAAGGCGCTGCAGCTCGCCGAGCGCAACGTCGAAGTGGAGCGGAAGAACCAGGAAATCGAGCATGCGCGGCGTGCGCTGGAGGAGAAGGCCAGCGAGCTTGCGCTCACGTCCAAGTACAAATCGGAATTTCTTGCCAACATGTCGCACGAGCTGCGCACGCCGCTTAACAGCATCCTCATTCTCGGCCAGCAGCTCACCGAAAATCCGGACGGCAATCTCACCGGCAAGCAGGTCGACTTTGCCCGCACCATCCATTCGGCAGGTACTGACCTTTTGAACCTCATCAGCGATATTCTCGACCTTTCCAAGATCGAGTCCGGCACCGTCACGGTCGATCCCGAGGAAATCCTGTTTTCGTCGCTTTTGGAAATGGTCGCGCGTCCGTTCCGCCACGAGGCCGAGACAAGGCAGCTTTCCTTCGACGTCCGCATCGACCAGGACGTCCCCCGCAGCATGGTCACGGATGCCAAGCGCTTGCAGCAGGTGCTCAAGAACCTTTTGTCCAACGCCTTCAAATTCACCGGGCAGGGCGGCGTGCGCTTGAGCGTGATCGCGGCACGAGACGGCTGGAACCCCGATCATCCAGTGCTCAAGCAGGCACCCGGCGTCATTGCCTTCGAGGTGTCGGACACCGGTATCGGCATTTCGCTCGAAAAACAAAAGATCATCTTCGAGGCTTTCCAGCAGGCGGACGCGAGCACCAGCCGCAAGTATGGGGGCACCGGCCTTGGCCTTGCCATCAGCCGCGAGTTGTCCCAGCTCTTGGGCGGCGAAATCCAGCTGCGCAGCATGCCGGGGCGCGGCAGCACTTTCACGCTGTACCTTCCGAACAAATATGTAGGTCCATCGAATGCGGTCCGCGGCGGCTATGGTGGGCCGTTGCCGTTCGCCGACCAGATCGCGATCCACGCAGCTGTCATGCAGGAGACCCCAATCGAGGCAATTGCCGACGATCGGCTCGATATACAGCCAGGGGACAACATACTGCTGATCGTGGAAGATGATCCGCACTATGCACGAATCATGGTCGACCGCGCTCGCGACGAGGGCTTCAAGGTGCTTGTGGCGATGCTTGGCTCCGATGCAATCGAGCTCGCGAGACAATTCCAGCCAACCGCGATTTCGCTCGACGTCTTCTTGCCGGACATGCTCGGATGGACGGTGCTGAGCCAGCTCAAGCTCAATCCGCTCACGCGCCATATCCCGGTGCAGATCATCACGCTTGATGAAGATCGCCAGCACGGCCTTGCCTTCGGCGCGTTCTCATTCGGCACCAAGCCCGTGACCTCCGAAGCGATCACTGCGATGCTGCGCCGCATCAAGGAATATGTCCAGCCGCGCCGCAAGCGGTTGTTGGTGGTCGAAGACAATGCCGCAGAGCAGATGAGCATCCGGGAGCTCCTTGGCCAAGACGATATCGAGATCGTCACGGTGGAAACCGGAGGAGCAGCGCTACAATCGCTTCGGAACCAGGCGGCTGATTGCGTCGTGCTCGACCTCCGGCTTCCGGATATGTCGGGATTCGAGGTGCTCGAACAGATGAAAGTGGACCCGGCACTGTCGGATTTGCCAGTCGTCGTTTTCACCGGGCGGGAATTGTCGGCCGAAGAGGATGCGCGAATCCATACCATGGCCCGGAGCATCGTGGTGAAAGGCGTCGAGTCGCCCGAGCGCCTTCTCGATGAAACGTCGCTGTTTCTCCACCGGGTCGTGACGAATCTGTCGCCGGAAAAGCAACGCATGCTGGAACGGCTCAATACCTCGGACGAGGACCTTGTGGGACGGACCGCGCTGCTGGTAGATGACGACGCTCGCAACATCTTTGCGCTCAGCAGCGTGCTGGAGCGCAGGGGAATGAACGTCCTGACCGCGACCACCGGCAAGGAGGCCATACAAATCATAGAATCGACCTCGAGCCTCGCCATCGTCCTGATGGATATCATGATGCCGGAGATGGACGGGTATCAGACCATCGAGAAAATCCGCCAGAACGGCAGGTTGCGCCGCTTGCCCATCATCGCCCTGACCGCGAAAGCCATGAAGGGAGATCGCGAGAAGTGCCTGGAAGCTGGGGCCTCCGACTATCTCGCCAAGCCGGTTAACACTGAGCAACTGTTGTCGGCCTTGCGCATGTGGCTGCATCGCTGACCGGAGGCGATGATGAGCAGCGATGAAAAGGTCAACATTCTTCTGGTTGACGATCAGCCGGCGAAGCTGTTGAGCTATGAAGTGATCCTGCGCGAAATCGGCGAGAACCTGATTCAGGCATCGTCCGGGGGGGCGGCATTAGAACATCTGCTCAAGACGGATATCGCGGTCGTGCTGATGGACGTCTGCATGCCCGAGCTGGACGGATTCGAACTCGCGGCGATGATCCGTAATCATCCGCGCTTCCGCAAGACCGCGATCATCTTCGTTTCCGCGATTCACCTGACTGACGTCGATCGGCTTCGCGCCTACGAGATTGGCGCGGTCGACTATGTTCCGGTTCCGGTCGTTCCGGAGGTGCTGCGCGCCAAAGTCAGGGTTTTTGCCGAACTATACCGGAAATCACGGCAGCTGGAGCAGCTCAACGCCGTACTCGAACAGCGAGTCCGTGCGCGGACGGCTGAGCTGGAACGCTCGACCCAACGCCTGAAGCAAAGCGAGGACCGTCGCAATCTTGCGCTTGCAGCGGGTAAGATGGGATCGTGGGATTGGGACCTCACCCAGGGCGATTGTGCCTGGGACGAGGGGCAGAAGCGGATATTCGGCGTAGATGCCGCGTCCTTCGACGTAACCCTTGCAAACGTTCGGAATCTGGTTCACCGCGACGACTGGAAAATACTGCGCCAGACACTTCGGCTGGCCCGAAAGGATGCAGGCTCCTATCAGGTTGAATTTCGCGTCTGTCGCCCTGATGGTGAAGTACGGTGGTGTCTCGGCACGGCTGCGGCAAGCAGGGACATGGTCGATCGGATTTCGCGTATCAGTGGTGTGACCATCGATATCACGGATCGCAAGGAGACAGAGGAGCGCCAATTGCTTCTCGCTCGCGAGGTCGACCATCGCGCCAAGAATGCGCTTGCAGTGATGCACGCGATCGTCTCGCTGACCCGAGCAGACAGCATCGAGCAATTCGTCGCGGCCGTTGAGGGCCGCGTCCAGGCTCTGGCGCGGGCTCATAGCTTGCTGTCCGAATCGCGCTGGCGCGGTGCCAACATGTTTGAACTCATCCGGGAAGAGCTTGCGCCTTATTGCGCGACAAATTTCGACCGAGTCAGGATTTCGGGAAGCAGCCTATTGCTCGAACCTTCCACCGCGCAAGCGCTCGCATTGGCACTTCATGAGCTCGCCACCAACGCGGCAAAATACGGCGCGCTGTCGTCGCCATCCGGCAGCGTCGAGGTGGTCTGGGAATTGAAGGCCGCTAAGCTGGAGTTACAGTGGAGCGAACGAGGCGGTCCGGCGGTCGAACAGACGGTATTGGGGGGATTCGGAATTCGCGTGATCAAAGCGAGCGTCGAAAGCCAGCTCGGCGGTGCCGTTGAATTCGATTGGCGGCATGACGGTCTGCGTTGCCTCATCTCCGTCCCGCATCATGAGAATCCGGAGTCTTCGGAGAAATTTCAGATGCCCGTTCAGAAGTCAGGCACACTTAGTTCTGGCCGGGTTGAGGGCGGGCTGCGCAAGCGCATCCTGGTAGTTGAGGATGAAAGCCTGATCGCCATGATGATGGAACAAAACCTTCGCGATCTCAACTTTGACGTGGTGGGGCCATTCGGCACGGTCCACGAAGCGCTTGCAGCTGTCGACCGCGAGCCTATCGACGCCGGCATTCTTGACATCAATCTTAGCGGCGAGATGGCCTATCCCATCGCCCACATCTTGCGCGCACGAAAAGTGCCGTTCGTCTTCATGACCGGGTACGGCGCCGAGCCGATCGCGGCGCCTTTCCCGGAAGTACGGATTTTCCAGAAGCCGCTCGAACGGGATGTATTGCGAAGCCTGTTCGTGACGGACGCCCTGGAGTCGACAGCCGCGATGGAGCCTGTCGGGCAAGCCGACCAGCGAAGCGATCTCCACTGCAACCGTCGGCCGCCTCACTTTCTCAACGACGCCCCCGGCTTTGAAGGGAACAATTCCCTTCAAAATTCTATGGTTCTTAAAAAGCTCCATATTTGACCTGCTCAAAATCACGACGTCGGTGCTCGCGGCACGGACAGCACGAATGCGGTTGACATGGTGCTACCATTTGAAATGTCGGATGTAGTTGAATTAAGTCAAAGCTAAACTCCACACCGCGAGCCTCGTCGCAGGTGCCCAAGTACGCAAATCCCCTTTCTGACCAAATATTACTTGCAATTCTAACGCGCCACAGCCATCTTACTCTATCAGCAATGGTGCCAAAACACTGAAAGATTGAAGCATTGTGGCGCGTTCGGGCTCATATCGAACAAAAAAACGCCAGGCGAGCGCGAAACCCCAGTTCACGGACCAGCATGAAAACGCGCCTTGCATTGGGGAACAGATGCCCGCTCGAACGTGAACTTTTATGCGGCGAGCACGTTGTAGTTTATGTGAAGGACGATTTCGGACGGCCGGAGCTGGCTTCCTGATTTGCTGGTTCTGGGTGATCGACGCGGGGCGGAAGGACGACTGCCGCAACGAGACGATTCGAGAAGTTCAACGATGGCCAGCAATATCGCAATCGCTATGGCCCCTTCTTGCGAAGGATGTTCATGTCTAGACCGTCCAGGCGTGCGGAAGCCTTCGTCAATCCGCCGATGGCTGGGGTGATCTTGACAGATAGGCGTCTGTCGCAGAGTGGGAGGATCGATATTGGCACGACTAGTGGCCGTTTCTAATCGGGTTTCGGTTCCCTCCGGTGACGGAGCCAAGCGCGCCGGCGGACTCGAAGTCGCGTTGCGGCCGGCGCTCCAGCACAACGGCGGCGTCTGGCTCGGATGGAGTGGTAAGGTCGGGGCGCGGGACAAGTTGAGAACGCGCTCCGTCAGACATAATAATGTTGAATATGTCGTCACCGACCTGACGAAACACGATTATCAGGAATATTATAATGGCTTCGCCAATCGCGTGCTGTGGCCGATTCTGCATTATCGATTGGATCTCGCCGAATTTGCGCTCCGGGATCTCAGCGGATATTTCCGGGTCAACGATCATTTCGCGAACGAGCTCGATAAAATCATTGAGGACGACGATCTGATCTGGGTCCATGACTATCATCTGATTCCCATCGCGGATGCCTTGCGGCGGCGGGGCCGCCCCAACCGGATCGGGTTTTTCCTGCATGTTCCGTTTCCCCCGCCCGAGGTCCTGACCTCGCTGCCGAAGCATGAGGAGTTGATCCCATTGCTCATGCAATATGACGTTGTGGGCTTCCAGACCGAGGGTGATGCCGGCAATTTCGTTCGCTACCTGATCTCCGAGTGCAACCAGACGCGGGAAATGCGGGTCTTCAAGATCGCAAGCCACCAGACCACCCTGAGCTTGAACGGGCGCCAGACACGGATCGGAAGTTTTCCGGTCAGTATCGAACCGCGCGCATTTCAGCGCCTGGCGCGCCGCAATGTGCGGTCTCACCTGGTGAAGGATATGGTGGCAAGCCTCGGTAGCCGCGCCCTCGTTATTGGGGTCGATCGTCTCGACTATTCCAAGGGTCTGGTGCAGCGTCTCGATGCTTTCGATCACTTCCTCGCAAATCACAGCGAATGGATCGGCAAGGTGACATACTTGCAGATCACGCCGAAAAATCGCTCCGAAATTCCGGAATATGCCGAATTGGAAGAAGCCTTGGGGTCTGCTGCCGGCCGCATCAACGGCAAATACGGCGAAGTATCATGGACGCCCATCCGCTACGTGAATCGGGTATATGGCCGATCGGCGCTCGCGGGGCTCTATCGAACGGCGCGCGTCGGCTTGGTGACGCCGTTGCGCGATGGCATGAATCTTGTGGCGAAGGAATATGTCGCCGCCCAGAATCCCGAAGACCCGGGGGTCCTCATCCTGTCCCGCTTCGCCGGCGCCGCGATCGAATTCCGACGCGCTCTGCTGGTCAATCCCTACGATCCGGAATCGGTTGCCGGTGCGATCGCGCAAGCACTGGCCATGCCGATCGAGGAAAGGCGCGCGCGCCATCAGGCATTGCTTGCCGTGGTCTCGGCATATGACGTCGATCGATGGCAACAGGAATTCCTGAGCACCCTACGGGGTGACGACGACACAACGCATGAACTTGCAGCCCCTCGCGCGACAATGAACCCGCGCCCAACGCTCGAAAGCACCTATCCGGGCGTGCTGGCGACGAGTTTGGATCCGGTTCGCTAAAACGGTGGTCGAACTTTCGATGTCCGATTCTCACAATCTCGGCGCGGCTTGAGGGAACCGCATCGAACTACGATCTGGAGGTGCTCTGGGGACAATGCGGCCAAGTTTTCCTATCAAAATGCTTCAGCGCTCCCGCGGCGCTTTGCTCTCGCTATGGCCCCGGCGTGCCGCCGGAATACCTTGCACCGTGTCAAGGGCCATTATGCTTCCGTCGCTTGGCTCAAGGCTCCATAACACTGGAGGAGTATTCACGCGGTGGCGGGTTTGGCCATTGCGGAACGGCGGGCCGATGGGTGCATGCATGCTTTGCGCGTTCATGCTGTCCGCAATAGCATCTTCTGACAGCAGGGCCGCAACCGACTCGACGATTGAAGTCCAGGGCAATCGGCGTGTCGGCCCCGAAGCCATCCGCGAGCACTTTCACGCAGCGTCCAACCCGCGCTTTACGCCGGCCGTTATCGACGCCGCCCTGAAGGAGCTCTATGCAACCGGGTTGTTCGAGGACGTGAAAATTGCGGCGTCCGGCGCGCGCCTGATCGTCACCGTGGTGGAAGCACCGCTGATCGACCGTCTTAGGTTCGAGGGCAACAAGCAACTCAAGGACAAGGATCTCGTCAACGAGATCGGTTCGAAGCCGGGCGGCCCGGTGACGAAAGCAAGCGTACGAGAGGACGTGACGCGGATCACCGAGATCTATCGCCGAAACGGCCGCTACCAGGTCCAGGTCACGCCCAAGACGATTGCCCGCGGTGGACGCGTCGATCTTATCTTCGAGATCAAGGAAGGTGCCAAGACCGGCGTCAAGCGCATCGCGTTCGTTGGCAACCATGAATTTGCCGAGTCGCGCCTCAAGGGCGTCATCAAGATCACCGAGTCCGGATGGTTCGGGTTTCTCAAGACCAGCGACGTTTACGATCCCGATCGCATCGAGGTCGACGCCGATCTGCTGCACCGCTTTTACCTCAAGAATGGATTTGCTGACGCACATGTCTTGGCCGCTGCCAACTACGATCCCGCTCAGCAGGGCGTCATCTTGACCTTCACCATCGACGAGGGCGCGCGCTATCGGTTCGGGCAGATCGACATCGACTCTCGCATCGCAATGTTGGACTCCGCCATGCTGCGCTCCATCCCGCAATTCGCCACGGGCGATGCGTTTGACGGCGAGGCTGTCGGAAAGGCCGCCGACGAGATTGCAATCGCCGCCGGCAAGCGCGGATTTCCATTCGTCGATGTTCACCCGCACGCTCACCGCGATCCCTTGGCGAAAATCGTCAATGTCGTATTCACCCTCGACGACGGTCCGCACCGCTATATCGAGCGAATCAATATCGGCGGCAACACGGTTACCCGCGACGAGGTGATCCGGCGCGAGTTCGACGTCGCGGAGGGCGACGCCTATAATCGCGGACTGATCGATCGCGCGGAGCGGCGCTTGAAGCAGTTGGCGCCGTTCAAGTCGGTGAAGATCATGGCCGACAACGGCTCGACGCCGGACCGCGTGGTGCTTAACGTGGAGGTGGAAGAGCAGCGCACCGGCGATCTGTCGTTTTCAGGCGGTTACTCGACTTCGGCCGGCATCATCGGCGAGATCAGCGTTTCAGAACAGAATTTCCTCGGCCGCGGGCAGTATGTGAAAGTATCCGTAGCGGTCGGAGAATATCTGCGCAGCGGTGCCGTGTCATTCGTCGAACCCTATCTCCTGGGCAACCGCATGTCGCTCGGACTCGACTTGTTCTTCAAGGAGACGCTGACCAATCCGACGCAGTCCTACGGCAGCGAAAGCTACGGCGCCGGCATCAAATTGGTTGCGCCGTTGATGGATGGGTTGACCAGCGAAGCGCGCTATTCGCTGATCAACCAGGGCGTGTCGCTCACTCCGGCGTTGATGGACTGCGTCCCGCCGAACGCGTCAACCACGTGCCCGTCGGTCGCCGTCAAACAGGCCGCGCTCGACGGCGCCCAATGGGTGTCGACGGTCGGATCGACGCTCGCATATTCCTCGCTTGACAATCCGAAGAGCCCGCATAACGGCCTGCGTGTCGAGCTTCGCCAGGACGTGGCCAGTCTTCCCGGCACCGTCGATTTCCTGAGAACCACCGGAGACGCGCGCTATTACCACGACCTCGGCAACGACGTCGCCGGTGTGGTGCGAGCTCAAGGCGGATACATCACACCCTATGGCGGACAGACGCTGCCGCTGCTGAGCGGCTTTTTCGGAGGTCCGCAATTGGTGCGAGGATTTGCGGTCAATGGCTTCGGTCCGCGCGACGTGACACCCGGTACCACCCAGGACAATATCGGCGGCAGCCGCTACTGGACGACCACCGCGGAACTGCAAGCGCCAATCCCGGGGTTGCCGCGGGAGGTCGCCCTGAAGGCCGCAGTATTCGCCGATGCCGGGAGCCTATGGGGCTATCGCGGCGTGACGTCCTTTCCTTCGTTGTCGCAGTCACTGACGGTCGCGGACTCCCGGCGCGTCCGTTCCTCCCTCGGCTCGGGTCTGATCTGGGATTCGCCGTTCGGCGCACTGCGCGTCGACTACGCTTACCCGACCAGCAAAGCGAGCAGCGACGTGACGCAACGTCTGCACTTCGGTGTCGGTGCGTTTTGAATTGCAGGCGGTCGTGACGACCGTAGGGCGGGTTCTCTTTAACCCGCCTTTTCGCGAAAGATGGCGGGTTGAAGAGAACCCGCCCTACGCCGTCCGCGTTGATGCTGACCAACCGGCGAGTTGCCGATTCTGTCGTACTAATCCTTGGTCCAATAATTCAGCGCCGCGGACCCGAGCGCGCCGCCGACGACACACGGGAGACCGAACTCGACTTGTCCGGTCGCCGCTGCGGCGACACAACCGAGCGCCATGGCGCCTTGGCCGACCTGGCCCCAGGTGGAGAGATCGCGCTTGTAGCCCGGCCCCTTGCGCTTAAGATCGTCGATCGCGGCAAGTGCCACCTTGCGCAGATGCGCGATCTCCATGGTGTCAACCGCTTCGATGATCTCGTTCACGATGGGCTGGACGTCCTGGGGCTGCTGGTGCACCTCACGCCTGAGCATGGCGAGCAGCTGTGCATCATGCGCGGCATTACTTGCAAGGGTGAATTTAGCCATGCTGCCGACGGTGAGCTTATCGGTATCCTGGCGGTCCTTCGACCATGGCAACATGCGAAGAATTCGTTGCACCGGTCCATATGAGGCCGTCGCGAAATAATAGCCCCACAGCGTATCGAGTACTTCTGGGCTCGCGTCGAGCCTGACGGACTCCGGTGTTTTATGGCCGGTGACGAAATTCCCGACCGATGCCGTGAAGCCCTTGACCCTGTCCATCGCGGTCGGACTTGCTTCAAACGCAATGGCGTCGAGCGTCGGAAGTTTTCCGCTCGCGTATTTTTCGATCATCAACCGACGGGTCGGCATGCGATCGGCGAAGCGGGACAGCAGATCCCGCCAATTGGGCATCCCCGAATACGCCACGGCCCGTACGATAAACCAATGGTCTTCGGCCTTGATTGCCAACATTTTTTCGACGAGTTCGTCGGCCTTTTGTGGATTGGAGCCGATGATTCCGGCGACGAATCCCACATACACGGCGGCGGTTTCGGACTCGCGTAGCGCATCAAGGCGGCTCAGCGTGCGCACCGCAACCGGAACATGGGCCACATCCGGCTTCTTGCGATAGCTGTTGATCCAGCGCAGCACCGCATCGGTCGTAGCGAGATCGCTTGTGCTCGTCGGCGCCGCCGTCGCCGGTGCTCCGAGCGCCATTGCAAAAGCGAGGGCCAACATCACCCGGCGCATGTTGCCTCCATCCTGACTGAGCACCCCCTTTTTCCGACCCGCGCAAACGAACCGGATCGCCCCGACATTTTCGTGGTTGCGGCGAGGCGCCGTTGGGCAATTTTCATGGCGTCGGCCGAGACGCGCGCTCTGAGACGCGGGCGCCTTTATTCGGAGGATTGGCGTGCACGCGTAGTTGGAGCGGTGCAGGATGGCGCCATCGCCCAAAGTCGCCGTTCAGGGTCATCTAAACGCCTGCCGACCCACTGCGGTCATTTCACTTTTTTTCGATGCAAGAATTCCGGCCAGACGCCCGCATAGTTATCCTCGTCTCAACCGTCATCGTTAGCGCATCTTCACCGAATTCGAAAAAGCCCAATTTACAGGGCTTTCGATGCTTAATGACGTGTTGCATCGCAGCCGCGAGTTTGCAGCGTTCATTCGCGATTCATCGCGTTGCTTAAAGGGTAATTCAAATTTGCAGTGGATGATGACGCTACTTCGAAATGGAATTGTTTATACAGCGTTGCTTTGCAGGGGACCGAGGAGGCCAAAATGGGACGAACGGAATTTGCCGCGGTCGAGAGCGGAAGCATTGGCGAAGCGTCGGAGGACATGTTCTTTCGACTTGGTATGATGTATTCGACCGGTACGGAGGTGCCGACTGACTATGTGTTGGCGCACAAATGGTTCAATCTCGCCGCCACACGGGGCAACGCCGGAGCGATCCGCCTGCGGCGCGAAATCGCGACTGAAATGACCGACGCCGAGATTGCGCAGGCACAGCGCGCCGCGCGCGATTGGCTCAACAACTGACGAGGACGACTGCTCCTGTCGCTGATCTCTCCCCTGGAAGTCCCAAATATCCTTTTACCGGTCCGCCGGATGCGCACGCAAAGCCAACACGGGGCGACCCGCTACACCAAATCATCGATTGGTTCCTCGGTGGGTTCGTCGATCGGCTCCCGGTGCCCTTCTCTCGATGCTTTCTGACGATTTGCGAACATCAGCCAGCCGTACCCCATCCCCATCAAGATCGTCTTTAGCTGAGGGTGCGCCTCGGATTCCGCTAAACGAAAACACCCATCCGCCTCTTGTTCGAAGTCCAATTGGTCCGGCACTGCACGCTCCCCATATCGGCAACTTCGGAACCTTGGGCGGAACCACGGGCAAAAATATGTGAATATTTGGAATTTTAATGGCGAGGTCGTGGCAAGTCACATCAGCTCGACTTACCCAACCCGCAGCATGAACCGGAGCGATAGGCCGCACGACAAATTAGCAAGGAGCAAATGCACCACCGCTCAATCCCCTGGAGGGTCCCATGTCTGCCAAGTCAATCCATGCCAATACAGCGGACACGTCGTATTTCTATCTACTGATGGCGAAAAGCTGCTTCCGGCGTGCGGTCGTCACGTCTCACCCAAAGGCCGGCAGCACGCTCCGCGAAATCGGGCGCGATTATTTGGCGATGGCCAATCACGCTCCATCCGTTCAGCTGCGGCATCCCGGGACACAGCGCTGACCGCGCACCGTGGCCACGTCAACCTCGCCCGCCGCCCTGCGTTGAGAAAACCTTTACGTTACTCCCGCTATGACGGTCGTTGGGAACGGCGGGATCGATGTCGGAGTGGCGTGACGAGATCAACCGGAGGGCGCTGGCGCGGCTCAACGCGGCGCTACCGGAGGTATTTCCACAGCCCGCGCTCATTCATGCGTTGAGGCGACGCTTCACGCCACCAATGCCGCGGCTTGCTATCGATTCCTATTGGCGGGCCCATCCGGTGCGAGCCGACAGACTCGCCCGCGCGCTTGCGGGCCGCAGCGGCGCACCGCCCGGATGGACATGGCGGCTCGCCGGCGAACAGTCGGCTCGCGTGAAGCGACGCGGCCGCAAGGCGGACGAGCCCAAGCCGGATTGGCTGGCGGCGAGCTTCCGGGTTCCGCCCCTGCCCTACCGGGAGCGGCCTTATGCGCTTGGGCCCGGCTTCTGCTGCGTCTGCGGCCAGCCGGTCTTCCGGTTCGGCTGGCATGTGGACCTGTGGGATCGCGGCACGAACCGAAATGCCGTCTGGCACGCCGCCTGCGTGGTCGCCTGGGATTTTTGGACGGCGCCGAGCGATCATGCGCGTGTCGTCAAGCGCTTGCAGCAGCGGCGCTGCGCCGAGACCGGCGGACGCCTGTGGAAGACCGCCGAGGTTGATCACCGCGTGCCGCTGTTCCGGGTGTGGCGCGAGCACCGCGACACGTCATGGCCGTCGCTGCTCGGTTTCTGGGGCGTGCCGAACCTGCAGGTCATCAATCGCGATGTTCACGTAGGCAAGTGCACCGAGGAGGCGCAGTTCCGCCGGATCAACCTGCCGCCATGACGATGCGTCTGGGGTTGATGTATTGCGCATATGCCAGCGATGTAATACGATATCGTCATGAAGACATTGACAGTTCGATTACCTGAATCCCTGGTCGCCCAAATCGAAGCCGAGTCGCGGCGGCGCAAGCTGTCGAAATCCGACGTGGTGCGAGAGCGACTGGCTGCGGCAGAGGGCTCTCGCCGGCGACAGCCGGCGTTGCTCGACGCCATCTCCGACGTCGTCGGCTCGGTCGATTTGCTGCCGCGGGACTTGAGCGCACGGAAGAAAAAGTACCTTAAGTCGACCCGCTATGGCGACAAGCGCACTCGTTGATGCCGGCTTTCTTGTGGCGCTCCTCAGCCGCCGCGATGGCAACCATCGGTGGGCCGCCGCGCAAGCGCCACGCTTGCCGCCTCCGTGGATGACCTGCGAGGCGGTGCTATCGGAGGCATCTCATCTGCTCGGGGGGTACGGGACCCGAAGCCTCGCGTCACTGCTTCGCCGGGGCGCCCTCGTCTGCGGCTACCGTTTCGCCGACGACATGGATGCCGTGTTCAAGCTGCTGGAGAAATATGCCGACGTGCCGATGAGTTTTGCGGATGCCTGCCTTGTCCGCATGACCGAGACGTTGAACGATCCCGTGCTGCTGACTACGGACGCCGATTTCCGCATCTTCCGGCGCCACGGCCGGCAGATTATTCCGTGCGTGCTGCCGCGCTGAAGCCGAAGCCGACGAGGTGTTAGGCGAGCGCATCAACAACTTGGCGATGGCCAGTTCTGCCCGAGGCTCGGGCGCCATGCGATCCATTCTCTGCCTATCGCGGCAATCGCCGCCAGCACGCGTCAGCCGACCTTCGGCGTCTCGCCGACCAGAATCCCCCGATAGACCGATGCATCGATGTTGCCCCCGGACAAAATCACGGCGACCCTCTTTCCGGTCATGCGAGCGTGCTCTTGCATGAGCCCCGCAAGCGGAGCGGCGCCGGCGCCTTCCGCGACGTTGTGCGTGTCCTGGAAATAGGCCCGCACCGCTTCAGCGATTTCGTCCTCGCTCAGTTGCAAGACGCGGGCCGCGCCGCGCTTGATGATGGTCACGGCCTCTTGCCACGGATCGCGTGTTGCCGTCCCGTCGGCAAACGTTTGCGCCGAGTTTGTTGGAATCGGCTTCCCAGCTGCGAACGACAGGGCCATTGCCGGGGCGTTGCGGGCGACGACTCCAACGATTTCAGTCTTGAGGCCGAGGAGATCGCGGGCCATTATCAGGCCACAAATGCCGGAGCCCATGCCGATCGGGACATAGACCGTGTGGAGGTCGGCGACGGCGCGAAGCAATTCGAGCGCGTACGTGGCGACGCCTTTGACTTGGTCTCGATTGAACGGTGGGATGAAATGCAGGTCCTGCTCGTGCGCGACCCGATGGCATTCGGCGAGCGCCTCGTCGAAATCTCTGCCGAACTCGACGACGACCGCTTCGAATGCGCGCATGGCGGCGTTCTGATCTGCCGAGTTGCCGTGAGGCACGTAGATCGTCGCCGAAATGCCCGCCCGAGCGGCCGAAAACGCGATGGACTGGCCATGATTGCCGCGCGTGGCCGAGATGACCCCGGTCACTTTTGCCCGCGAGCGCTTCAGATTGTCCATGTAGACGACGCCGCCGCGCACCTTAAAGGCGCAAGTCGGCGTGTGGTTCTCGTGCTTCACCCACACTACGCACCCGGTCCGCTTGGCGAGAAGCGGCCAGGCATATTGCGGCGTCGGCGGCACCGTACGATGCACGAGTTGGACTGCAGCTTCCAATTCGGCAAGAGTGAAGAGCGGCTTGGGCGCGCTCATTGAAAACCTCCGTAAAGGCGGCGGAAAGAAATCTTAGCTCGATCGCTGGCGCCGCGCTTTCACGTGCTTGACCTATAGTGTTGCATGGGTCCGACTGCGGTCTTGAGGCTATTGCGGTCGCGAACGCTTCGGGCTACCGCGAGGCGTCATGTCGGAACCGGAACGAAACACGGCGCCCCGGCCGCATCGCTCGGCACTGCATCATGACGGCCCGGGCTTTGCGGTGACAGTGCTGCCAGCGTCGCCTTACCAGGTGAGCTATGTGCCCGCTCATCACGTGATCGGCTTCACGTTCGAGCGTCAGCGGGGCGTCGACGCCTTCGGCAGCGCCCGGCGGCGCCTTTTTGATGCCGAGCCTTGGCGGCTCGCCTTCACGCCGGCAGGCTGCGATGTTTTTTCAGCCTCGGACAGGGGCGGGGAGTACTTGATGCTGACCGTCGCGCCGGAGACATTCGCTCGGCTTGCACCGGGGATTGCGCGCGGCCGGCTACCACAGTTTACCAATGTGGCCGATCCCCTATTCACCCCGTTGGCGACTGGCCTGCGGCGGGCCACGATGCTTGGCGCGGCGATCTCGCCTTTGGTGATGGAGACCCTGGCGGCTGCCGTGGTCGAACGGGTCTCAGTGCTGCTCGGCGCCGGCACACCGAGAGTCACGCCCGAGCGTCGCATGACCTCCCGGCGCTTGAAGCGGATTCTCGACCATTTCGAGGCTCGGCTCGGCGAAGAAATCCGCCTCGCGGACCTTGCAAGCGACATCGGCCTCTCTGAATCCTATCTCGCCCACACGTTCCGGGCAGCGACGGGCACGACGCTGCACGCGGCGCTACTGGACCGGCGGATCGCACGAGCGCGCTCGCTGATCGAAGCTGCCTTGCGCCGCGGTGCCCCCGCAAGCCTCGCGGACGTTGCGGCCGTGACCGGCTTCTCGAGCCACGCCCACATGACGACGGCCTTTCGCCGCGTGCTTGGCGTGACTCCGAGCGAATGGATGCGAATGATGGTCAGCCGCTCACCCCGCGGATCAACCGATCACGCATCGCCAGCTGACGATTGAGCACCGCACTAAAATCGCTGCGCGAATTGACCGAGAAAATCGCCGAAACCGACCGAAAACCCGCAAATCCGCTGCTATTCCCCCTGTTTTGTGAAGTCCAGCATCAATTCGTCCCCGCTCTTCCGCCCGCCCCATAGGTCTTGGCGAAGCCATTGCGCTGGTTCGCCACC
>Ga0257161_1000133_pt1 | contig 19408 bp, 15 predicted proteins | sample NR01A_FD_185954 | JGI IMG/M metagenome (GOLD analysis project Ga0257161, IMG submission 185954) | Soil microbial communities from H.J. Andrews Experimental Forest, Oregon, United States - NR-01-A | ecosystem: Environmental > Terrestrial > Soil > Temperate forest > Bulk soil | place: USA: Oregon... | reverse complement strand
ACCCAGCCGAGGTCGGGGACGTGAACTTCGGCCCAGGCGTGGCCGACCTTGTGGCCCGCCACTTGGTTCGCCACTTGACCACCCGCCCCTTGGCCCGCCTCCTCTCGCGCCTCCTGTGCAAAAGCGCCGTCACCTTGGCGAAAATAGCCAGCCACATAGCGCGCCGGCAACCCGAGCGAGCGCGCGACCGCGATGAAGACGTGCGCAAGGTCCTGGGATACCCCGCGTCCGCCCATGAAAGCATCGGCCGCCGAGGGCGCGGCCGATGTGGCCGCGGCATCGAAGGCAATGTCCTCGTGCAGGCGGGCCATTAGGCTATGCAAAGTCGCAAGCATGTTGGCCGCGGTCGGGCGAGGAAACTGCGCCGCATAGGCGAGGATCGCCTTGTCCGCATGGGTCATGGCGGTCTCGCGCAGGAACAGGCTCGGCGGAAACCGTTCCACTGCGCCCCGCACGACCCCGGCGGTGTTCTGCGTCTCCACCTCGCCCTCGACCAGGAGACGTAGCTCGCCAATCGGACCCGCAACCGAGAACGCATGTGCGATATTGCCGAACGCGTCCTCCTGCGGCTCGAGCCGGCAGTCGGCGGACACGTCGATGCGCCAGTTTACGACATACTGGCCCGCGTGGTTGCGCGGCGTCAGGCGCAGGGTCTGGATCACGCCCGTACATGGAGCATCGTAGCGGTACACGGTTTCGTGCGCGACGCAGATGCGCATGGATTGTTCCTGCGGTTGCCCCCTCCCTACCCTCCCGCTTGCGGGGGAGGGTAGGGAGGGGGGCAGCTACTGCAAATACTGGGAATTTACCGCCGCCCCGAGCGCACTGTTGTCGGCAATGAATTCGGTGATGAATTCATGCAGGCCGGCCTGGAATATCTCCTCCATGCGGCTGTTCTGCAACCGCGTGCGGATGGTGCGGGCCTGGCGTTGCGCGAGACCTTGGCGGCCATAGGCGGTGGCAATCAAGTCGCAGAAGCGCACCAGGTTTTCGTAGCAGCTCGCCAGCGAGCGCGGCATCTGCTCGTTGAGAATAAGAAGGTCGGCGACGAGCCAGGGTTTGAGGTTCTCACGGTAGACCCAGTGATAGGCCGTGAGCGCCGACACCGTGCGCAGGATCGCGGCCCACTGGTAATAGTCGAGCGGGCCGCCGACGGGCTCATCCGCCGGCAGCAGCATGTGGTACTTCACATCGAGGATGCGCGCGGTGTTGTCGGCGCGCTCGATGTAGAGGCCGAGCCGGGAAAACCAGTAGGCGTCGTTGCGCAGCATGGTGCGGTAGGCGGACCCGTCGAAGCGCAGCGAGGTTTCCTGCACCCAATGCAAGAAACGCAGGAATTCGTCCCGCGAGGGCGGGCCGTTGCCGAAACGCTTGAGTTCGAGCCAAGCGCCATTGATGGTTTCCCAGGTCTCGATGGTGAGCGCGGTGCGCACCGAACGGGCATTTTGGCGCGCAATTTCGATGCAATTGCGGATGGAGGATGGGTTCTCGATTGAGAACGCCAGGAACTCGGTGACGTTTTCCTCGTTCGCCTCGGCATAACGCGCAAAAAACGACTTCCGGCATCCGGCCGTCGCCACCGCCGTTTCCCATTCGTTGGTCGCGCCCACATAGGCGAGCGGCAGCGTGGTGAGCCGCATGCTGGTCTCGAGAATGCGCGCGAGATATTCCGCCCGCTCGACGTAGCGCGCCAGCCAATAGAGATTATCGGCGGTACGGGAAAGCATTACCGGTCCTCATCCGTAGGGTGGGCAAAGGCGGCCGAATCGGCGCGGATCCGGAATGGCAGTCGTTCCGCCTTTGCCCACGCGGTCCGATCTCGCAGTTCCGGCTGCGTGGGCAAAATCGCCGGAAGCCTCTTCAAAATTCCACGCCTGCGACGGGCGATTTTACCCACCCTACGCATCCAGCACCCACGTGTCCTTGGTTCCTCCGCCCTGACTCGAATTGACCACGAGCGACCCGTTCTTGAGTGCGACCCGGGTCAGCCCGCCCGGCACGATGCGGGTCTGGTCACGGCCGGTGAGCACGAACGGGCGCAGGTCGATATGGCGCGGGGCGACCCCTTCCTCGACGCAGGTGGGGCAGGTCGAGAGCGCGAGGGTTGGCTGAGCGATGAAGTTTTCCGGGTGAGTCTTGAGCTTGGCGCGGAACGCCTCGACCGTCGCCCGGTCGGACTTCGGGCCGACCATCATCCCGTAACCGCCGGAGCCGTGGACCTCCTTGACGACGAGCTCTTCGAGGTGATCAAGGACGTAGGACAAGTGCTCTGCCTCGCGGCAGCGCCACGTCGGCACGTTCTTGAGGATCGGCTCCTGCCCGAGATAGAACTTAACGATCTCAGGCATGTAGCTGTACACGGCCTTGTCGTCGGAAATGCCGGTGCCGACCGCGTTGGCGAGCGTCAGGTTGCCGGCCTGGTAGACCGTCATCAGCCCGGGAATGCCGAGCGCCGAATCAGGGCGGAAGGCGAGCGGATCGAGGAAGTCGTCATCGATCCGCCGGTAGATCACGTCGATGCGTTTGAGGCCTTGTGTGGTGCGCATGTAAGCGAACCCGCCCCGGACTACGACGTCGCGGCCCTCCACCAACTCGACCCCAAGTTTGTCCGCCAGGAAAGAATGTTCGTAATAGGCGGAGTTGTAGATGCCGGGCGTGAGCAGCACGACCGTCGGATCGGAGGAAGCGCTCGGCGGCGCCACCGACGTCAGCGTTGCCAGCAGCTCGTCAGGATAGCTCTCGACCGGCGCCACGCGATGACGCGAGAACAGCTCCGGGAATAACCGCATCATGATCTCGCGGTTCTCCAGCATGTAGGAGACGCCGGACGGCGTGCGCACGTTGTCTTCCAGCACGTAGAACGTGTCAGCATCGACCCGCACGATGTCGATGCCGGCGACATGGACGTAAACGTCGTGAGGCACGCTCATCCCGTTCATTTCGGGACGGAACACCGGGTTCTGGAAGACGAGGTCCTCAGGGACAACGCCGGCGCGCAGCACCTCGCGTCGTCCGTATACGTCCTTGATATAGAGATTGATGGCCTTGACGCGTTGCTCGAGGCCGGCGCGCAACTTATCCCACTCGGCGGCCGCGATGATGCGCGGCAGCACATCGAACGGGATCAACCTCTCGGTGGATTCCGCCTCGCCATAGACCGCAAAGGTAATGCCGATGCGACGAAACAGTAATTCCGCTTCGCGACGCCGGCGATCAAGTACGTCCGGCGATAAATCGCGCAACCACTGGTCAAGGCCCGCATAGGCCGGCCGTACCTGGCCGTTGCTCCCTGTCATTTCATCGAACGCCAAGGCCATTTTTGCCCCCGGCGGCTGATCGGCCGCGACTAGCAGCATAACGAAACTCACTCTCTACCAAGCAAACTTTGCGCCAACCCCTTCTCTAGCCTCGCATGCGGGGGGAGGGTAGGGAGGGGGGGTGCGGCGCGTGATCGCTCGCCGGGATCGCGATGGAGGTAAGGTTGTAGGGGGAGCGAACTCGCCTGTAGCCGCTGAGCGGTGCGTGGTTGATCTTCCACGGCGGCTTTGCCTGGAATGACTATTGGCTGGTGCTGACCTATGCCTTGTATATGCTGGCCGCCGCCTGCTGGCTGCCGGCGGTAGCGATCCAGATGCGCATGAAGGCGATGCTCGAAGCGCAGGCGCGAGGCGCAGCCTTTGATGAGGCAGCATGCAGGCGCCTGTTTCGCTGGTGGTTCATGCTCGGTTGGCTTTCGGCGGTTTGGTCGTCGTATTCTGGCTCATGGTGGCCAAGCCCACATGGTAGCGCGCGTCCTCATCATCGGCGGCTATGGTAATTTCGGCAGCTATATCGCGCGCAGCATCGCCGGCGATGCCGAAATCAGGCTGCTGGTCGGCGGACGCTGCGTTGCCAGGGCGCAGGCTTTCATCAATTCTATCCGGCCCGTCCACCCGGCCGAAGCCCATGCGATCGACATCAACGGCGACTTGCCTCGCTCGCTCGCCCGGACCGCGCCCAATGTCGTCATTCACACGAGCGGCCCATTCCAGACGCAGGATCATCGGGTCGCCCGGGCCTGCATCGCGCAGGGCTGCCATTATCTCGATCTCGCCGACGCGCGCGATTTCGTCGCGACGATCGGCAGCCTCGACGCCGAGGCCAAGGCGCGCGACGTGCTGGTCGTCAGCGGTGCAAGCTCGGTGCCATGCCTGACGGCGGCCGTCATCGATGCCTATTTGCCTTGTTTCGCCCGCCTCGATGCGGTCGATTACGGCATAAGCGCCGCACAGCATACCAATCGCGGCCGCGCCACAACATCAGCGGTGCTGAGCTATGTGGGCAAACCGATGACGATGCTGCGTGGCGGACGCATGAAGACAGTGTTCGGCTGGGAGGACACCCATGCCGAGCGCTACCCCGAGCTGGGCTGGCGGCTGTTCGGCAATTGCGACATCCCCGACCTGGCGCTGTTTCCGGCCCGCTACCCGACGCTGCGATCGATGCGCTTTGCCGCCGGGCATGAGCTCAAGCTGCTCCATCTCGCAACCAGGGCGCTGGGCGCGCTGGTTCGCCTCGGTATCATCCGGTCGCTCGACCGGCATGCGTTCTCCCTGCTCCGCCTTGGTTTCCTGTTCGATCGCCTCGGTTCAGGGCGCAGCGGCTTGCACATGATCCTTACTGGCACCGGCCACGACGGTCGGGCCAACGAGCGCCGCTTCCACCTCATCGCCCGGTCAGGGCACGGCCCCTATATTCCCTGCATGCCGGCGATTCTGCTGGCGCGACAGCTGGCCAGAGGATTGTTGGAAATGCGCGGGGCCATGCCTTGTCTCGACCTGATCGACCTCGACACCTATCTCAACGCGCTCGAGGGGCTGGACATCAGCATAGTCCGGGATGCCGTCGATGCCTGAGGTCTCCGCTAAGGCATACAGCTACCGTAGCGATGCGGCCGTTCCACCGTTCGAGGACAGCCGTGCGCTGTTCGTGTTCGACGGCGTATGCGTGCTGTGTTCGGGCGGCGCCAGCTGGCTCATGCGCTTTGACGGAAGCGCAAAGGTGAACTTCACGTCGATGCAGGGGACGCTGGGTCAGGCGCTCTATCGCCATTACGGGGTCGAACCGGACGAGAGCTACTTGTTGATCATCAGCGGCCGAGCCTTCACGGCCTCACGCGGCTATCTGGAGCTCTGCACGCTCATGGGAGGGGTCTGGCATCTGTTGCGCGTTGGTGCACTGATCCCCGAGGCGTGGCGTGACGCCCTCTACGCAGCCATTGCCCGCAATCGGTACCGCTGGTTCGGCCGCGTAGAATATTGCTCACGGCTCACGCCAGAACAACGAGCCCGGCTGCTGTAGGTGCCCGTAGGATGGGCTGAGCGATAGCGAAACCCATCGGTGCCTCCCGGCGGCCATGCCCACGGTGGGTTTCGCTGCCGCTCAACCCACCCTACGGCGCGGCTATTCTGGCGCCGCGGTGCCCCGGTTTATCGGGTTGCGCCGTATCGGGACGATCTGCGCCACGACGTCCGCCAGCCGAGCCTCAAGGCTCTGCAACAACGCGAAATCGTTGAGGCGGGAATTCTCGAATGCGGCGAGCGCTGCAGCGGCGAGGAACGGCAGGCTTTGCACCAGCAGGACGCAGCCGAACAGGTTGATCTCCCGCACCCGCTCCCAGTTGGTTGCGAACACCACGAACCCGCCCAGGACCAACAGGCCACCCAGGACGGCCTCCTCGAATGCCGGGAAGGCGGCACGCTTGCGGGCGGCGCCGCCCTTGGCGGTGCGCACGAAGGTCAGGTGGTCCTTGATGACGCCATTGGCGACCGCACGGGCCACCGTCCACTGCATCGCCATCGCGGCCACCATGGCGCAGGCCGCCTGCGAGGGTGGGATTGGTACACGGCGACGGTAGAGCGCGGTGAAGTGGACGATCGAAAGCACGAAAGTCGCAATGATCGGAAGCGTCAGCACCTTGTCGGGCACCGCGATGCCGGCGAACGCCACGACCGGCACCCAGATCAGGTTGAGGATCGCCACCAGCACGCCCACAGTCTCGGCCCCGAGCCAGTTGATCCAGCCGAACGCGAATTCGCGCTTCTGGTCGCGGGTCAATCCGGAGGCGCCGGGCAAGAAACGGCGCCAATGCTTCTTGACGATCTGAAAGCCGCCCGAGGCCCAGCGGTCGCGTTGCCTCTTGTAAGCCTCGAAGGTGTCGGGCAGCAGGCCGTAGCCGTAGCGGCGGTTGGTGTAATGCGCCTGCCAGCCGAGCTCCAGGATGGTAAGCCCGAGATCGGTGTCCTCGCAGATGGTGTCGCTCGACCATCCGCCGGCCGCCTCGAGCACGGCGCGCCGAATGAGGCACATGGTACCGTGAACGATGATGGCGTTGGCCTCGTTGCGCTGGACCATGCCGATATCGAAGAAGCCGGCATACTCGCCGTTCATCGTATGGTGGAGCGGAGTGCGCCTGCCGTCCCGGTGATCCTGCGGCGCCTGCACCAGGGCGACCTTGGCGTCAGCGAACACTGGGACCAGGTCGGCAAGCCAATCCGGGGTTACGGCGTAGTCGGCATCGATGACCCCGACGATCTCGGCATCGGGCGCCGTGTGGGCCAGCGCAAGCCGCAGCGCCCCCGCCTTGTAGCCTTCGAGCTTAGCGGCATTGACGAAACGAAAGCGCTCGCCAAGCGTCCGGCAATGCTCTTCGACCGGCTGCCACATGGCTTCGTCGGGCGTATTGTTGACGACGATGATGCACTCAAAGTTCGGGTAGGCGAGCCGGGCGACCGCATCGAGCGTCGCCTTGAGCATTTCGGGGGGCTCCCGGTAGGCCGGGATGTGGATCGAAACCTTGGGCGCGTAGTCGGCGGCGGCGCCAGCGGTCTTCTGGAAGAGCCGCGCCGGCGAACGGCCAAGCAGGATACCGGCGATCTCCTCGATCCTCCCGAGTGCAATCAACACCAGGGGTATCAGCAGCAGGGTGCCGAGTGCGAGCGCAAAGGCCGCGCCGGCGACGAAGTAGTGGCTCACCCAATAGTCAAAGACGGTCGCGGCCCAGGCGCCGACCGCATGAGCCGCCGAGGCGAGCAAAAGCGCTTGGCCGGCCGTGGCGCCCGCAATGCCCAGTACCGGAAGGGAGAGCAGCACCCCGACCGCAACCGCGACGGCCGCGATCTTCCAGCTGTCGCCATCAGTTATGGGACCGGCCCAGACAAACTTAGGCTGATGGGTCTGATTGTCGAACAGGCCCCAGTAGGCGCCGACGCTGCCCTCGATGGTCTTCCACGGCTGGTCATAGGCTTCGATGAGGTTGTAATCGATGCCGAGCGCATGGGCGCGGGCGACGAAGCCGCGCATGATCGCGGCCTGCTCGAACTTGCCCGGAACGGCGGCGCGGCGATTGTAGCCGGAGCTCGGCCACCCGAATTCCGCGATGACGATGCGCTTGCCTTTGAATTTCTCGCGCAATTTCGCGTATATCTTCACGGTCGCGTCGACCGCGTTTTCGGCCGGTATGCCACCCCAGTAGGGCAGCACGTGCACGGCAACGAAATCGACGGTGGATACCAGCCTTTCGGCGGCAAGGGCGCGTTCCCTGGGATCCTGCAATTCGGCCGCGTCGCCGGATAGCTTCTGGAACAGATTGAGCGCATTGCTGGGCTTGGGCTGATCCGCATCCTCATCATCGGGACCCAGAAGCTCGCTGTAAATTTCGCCGGTCGATACCGGCACCGTACCGCCAACCTCGCGCTTGACCCGTTTCACCACTTCGGCGAGCTGGTCGGCCGTCAGGTCGCGGCGGAACAGCGTTTCGTTGCCCACCATGATGCCGTTGACGTTGCGGTTCTTGCGCAGGAGATCGAGAGCCGAGGTGATTTCCCGGATATTGCGGCTGGTGCACTTAACGTTAAGCACGCCGGCCATGTCCCGCTCCAAGCGGTTCTTGCAGCCGGGATCGAATTCAGGAGGGGGATCCTTGTCGGTGCGCCGGTCGGTCTTGTCGAGCCAGATGCCAAGCGTGACCTTGAGGCCGAATTCGGCGGCAATCTTTGGAACTTGCTCGACGCCGCCAGTCGACGAATACAGCCGTATCGCCCTGGCATACGGGGCGATCGCTTTAAGCTCGGCGCGGATGCGCTCTTCGGGAGGCCGGCTGCCTTCGAGATCCGGATGGACGGCAGTGGTGAACGGCGAATATGAAACGCTGTTCAGGATTCCATCAAAACCGGGAGCGGAGGCTTGGGTCTGCCGAAGAGCCCAAACGCCAGCGTGCAGGCACGCTGCAAGCGCGACCACGACAGCGACGGAGCGCATAGAACGCTAACCAAATGGGGGCGGAAGTAATCGACCGGGGCCTTGTCCCCTAGGCACGGTCTGAAAGCTTGGCGCGATCACAAAGCATCGCGTGATTTCAAGTATTGAGAGGACGTGGCGTTTTGAGGGCAAGACGACTGCGACAAGATATACCAAGCTTAAAATAATTCGCGGACGGCTATTTGGTTCCGGGCTTTTCCGCCGCCGCCGTCGGCGGTGGCGGAGTTGGAGGAATGGCCGGATTGAGCCAGCAGGAATGGACGCGGGCATTGAACGCGTCGGTCGCCTTCTGGTCCTTCTGGTCGATATTGCCCTGGCGCACGACGCAGCGGAAACTGACCTGCACATGCTCGCCAGGGCAGCCGAACCGATCGTACAGTTCGAGATGACGGAACGCGGTGTCGAGGTCGTCCTTCCACATCAGGCCGACCGCACGCTCGCCGAGCCAGACGCATTCGCCCCGGGCAGCGGGGCCGGTCATGACGCGGCTCGCTTCGGCTACTTCGTCGGGACGACCCGCGACTTCCTTCGCGGTCTCCCCCTTGCCGGCCTCAGCCGGCTTTTGCTCGCCGTTCTGGGCCAGGATGAGGCGGTTCTGGGCGAGGAGGGGGACGGCTACAAAAGTTGTCGCGCCGACGACAATTGCAAGGAAACGCCAAGCTGCAAGGAACATGGGTCGCACAATCGTGTCTTCTGTCGAGGCTCACTCTGACGAGGATTGGCACAGGCGCGTGGGCCCAGCATGTTTGGATTACGTTTCCAAATTTTCCTCATCGTCAATGGCCGAAGTTGCGGATTTTGTCCAGTCGTGTCGTGCTGTTCGACAAGTGAAATCTTTGCCCGGACATCGCGGCTGTGCGGCATTTGCATGAGCCGCCGCACCCTCGGCCGCGCGAAAGCGGGCCGCGGCGGATTGCGTCGCGGGGCTTCGATGCTATGAGTGCGGCGGCGCGCGCGTAGCCGGCCCGGTTGGCACCCCCGTCCTTGCCGGCGCTCGCTTGCCGGGAATGGCAGGGGGGATCACGCGGGTTCGAAAGGCCCGAGCCGGACGCCGTCATCGTAACACGGAATCTTCATGCGAAAGCTCGTCGCCTTGTTCATCCTTACCGCGGCGGCGGTCGCGGCGGCGTGGTGGTGGCTCGGCCGGCCGCTCGCGGCGCCGGCGGTCGCCACTGATCCGGGCCGCATTCAATGCATGTCCTATACGCCATTTCGCGGCGACGAGTCGCCGCTCAACGCGGCGACCCATGCCGAGGCCGCCCGGATCGAGGAGGATCTCTCAAAGCTTGCCCGCCTGACCAGTTGCGTGCGCACCTACGCAACCGACAACGGGCTCGACCAGGTGCTCCCGATTGCGCAGCGCCTGGGCATTAAAGTACTCCAAGGCCTTTGGCTTGGCCGTGACCGCGAGAAGAACCGCATCCAGATCGACACCGCGATCGCGCTCGCCAAGCGTTATCCGAGTGCCATCAACGGGATCGTGGTCGGCAACGAGGTGCTGCTACGCGGTGAACTTAGCGTCGAGGACATTGCCGCGGTGCTGCGGGAGGTCAAAGCTGCGACAGGGATTCCCGTGACCTATGCGGATGTCTGGGAATTCTGGCTGCGCAACCGCGAGCTCGCCGCAGCCGTCGATTTCATCACCATCCACATTCTCCCTTATTGGGAGGATTTTCCGATCGCGGCCGATAGCGCCGCCGCCCACGTGGACGACATCCGCAGCCGCGTCGCCGCGGCCTTTCCGGGCATGGAAATCCTGATCGGGGAGGTGGGGTGGCCGAGCGCCGGGCGGATGCGCGAGGGCGCTTTGCCGTCGCGGTCCAACCAGGCTCATGTCCTGGAGGAGGTGATGGCGCGGGCGCGGGCGAAGAATTATCGGGTCAATTTGATCGAAGCCTTCGACCAGGCGTGGAAACGCTACCTAGAGGGCACGGTAGGCGGGTATTGGGGCTTGTTCGGTAGTGATTTGCGGGAGCTGAAATTCGCCTGGGGCGAGCCGGTGTCCGATCATCCGTGGTGGATATGGCAATTGGCCGCTGGCCTGACGTTGACGGCGGTTGTGTTTGCTGGCGCGGTGCGAGCGGGCGGCGGCCGGTCGATCGCCAAGGCCTCGGGGCGGGTGGCGGCGGGCATCGCGGCGATCGGGCTCGTGGCCGGCATCGCGGCGCCGTGGGCCTTCGAAAATGTGGTCATCGAAAGCTTGGGGCCCGGCGGCTGGATGCGCGGTGTCGCTTTCGCGGCGGTGGCGCTCGCGGCGCCGGTCGTCGCCGCCATGACGCTGGCGGCGAATGAGAGGCTCCCGGCGTTTGCGCGCGTGCTGGGCGGGCCGCCCCCTCCCTACCCTCCCCCGCTCGCGGGGGAGGGTAGGGAGGGGGCGTTCGTCGCCCGGGCGAGTGGACTCGTGCTCGTCGCCACCACCGTCCTCGCCCTCCAGACCGCGCTCGGCCTCGTGTTCGACCCGCGCTACCGCGATTTCACCGACGCTGAGCTTTCCGCAGCGGTGGTTCCCTTTGCGATTGCAACGGCGCTTGGCGCCGGCCGTGCCGGACCTCGCGGCCGCGCCGAGACCATCGCCGCCGTCACGCTGGCCGGGTCCGCGGTCTACATCGTTCTCAATGAAGGCTTTGCCAACTGGCAGGCTTTGTGGTTCGGAGCAGCTCTCATCGTGCTCGCGGTCACGATTGATCGACTACGGGACGGGCGAAGCTCATGATGAGAAGCGCCGCCGCCAATCCGGACAGGCCGGCATTGTGGAGCACGATGCCGAACGCGCTTGCCGCAAGCCCGATCGTGAACAACGGCAGGACCGGCCGGATCAGGGTCAGCACCGCGGCGCCCAGGCTGATCCAGCCGAACACCTCGTTTTCGAACAGGGCCGACACCACGGTGCGACTCAGGCACTGCCAGGTCCTCAGCCCGGCATCGCAGGCCAGCCCGATCTGCGTCTGCTCGATCACGAGATAGCGCAGGTAGATCGCGTAACCGAGCGCCAAGAAGCCGATCGCGATCACCCAGTTGAGCGACGCCGCAGAGGGCCGGAACAGCCGGCGCTCCTGGTGGGGATTGTCGGGTGCGGGATCAAGCATCGGGGCGATGGACATTACGCCCGCTTGCCGCCGGTGCGGGCGCCTGACGGTGCGGCGCGAGGCTCGGCCGATGGCGGCAGCGATGCGGCTCCGTTCTTGGTAAACAAGGCGATTTCCTTAACCCTTTGCGCGTTAAAAGCGGCATTTCGCTTGACCATGGTGCTAACCGCCGTCGCGATGTCCGCGTCGGATTTGCCGAGCACGCATCCGCCTGCGACCAGCTGCGCGTAGCCGACGACGCCGTGGTGGTAGTCGTCGGTCGCGGCCACGAAATACTGACGGATGTCGCGGCCGGCCCGGTGCATCTTTTCGGCGAACGGCGTCTGTTGCTTGGCGGGAACGGTCCGGTCTGCCGAATCAGTCACCATGAAGAAGCGCACGGACCGATTCTGCGCGATCGATGGAACGAACTCGAGAGGGTTGACCCAGGTTCGTGCGGGGTCTTTCGAACCGATATCGTAGCTTTTCCCCAAGCGCCCCGAACCGGATACCGCGCAGGCGATGTCACGACGCGTTGCCGCGAGACCGGCCACCAATGTCGATCCGCCCGATTGGCCGGCGAGATGGAAGCCCTCGAACCCGTAGCGTTGCTTGATGGCGTCGAGCGCCGCGCTCATAAGATGCAGTTCGAGCAGAGTTTTGCGGAAGATATGATTGCCGGATGTCCCACCGACGCCGATCCGCGCCAGATAGATCGCCGTGGTTTTGGCCATCTTGGAAAACGCGTCCGCCATCTTCATGAGATCATCGGTATCGATGTCAACGTTCGTGACCGTTGGATCGAAGGTGACGTTTGCGTTCTTGTCCTTGGAGGTCGGTATCCACTGTGGGTTCTGGCTTCGCCAGGTTCCTGGGTCGACATTGCCGAAATAGTCGCCCTGCAGAAAAACCACCGGGCGCGCACCCTCACCACCCGCCGTGGAGAGATAGTAGCGGACACAGAAGTCCTGCTTGTCGACGTTCAGCCACAGCGTCTGGGCGGTCGCGGCACACCGCTCGCGCGTGGTCGTGATGCCGCGCATCATGTCGTCTTTCTTGATGATTTCGGCGCCCGCGCCGCTCGCGGCCACGGCTGCCGCCGCCGTCAACACGGCGGTTGCCGTGGCGGTACGGCGCAGCCCCCGCTCTGCCCGCCGCCGCAAGCCGGGGAGGGTCGGGATGTCTCCTGAGATCGTCATGGCGATGCCCTCGCACGGATGACTTTACAATTTTTGGCTGCGCCTTACAATTTTCGATGGGTCGCGGGGCCGAGGGATTCGCATGCGCGCACAGACCGTGATGGCGCTGATGGCAGTGACCGCCATGATGCTGCCGGCCGCGACACGCGCCCAGCAGACCGATGATCGCAGCCGATGTTTCGCACGGGAAGGGGTGTCGCCGGAGCAGAAGCTCGAAGGCTGCACGGCATTGATCGAGTCCGGCGGGCAGACGCCTCAGGGGTTGGTCGCCGCCTTCAATAGCCGGGGCAACGTCCACCTCAACAACCGGAATTACGATCGCGCCATTGGTGACTACAACCAAACGATCCGGCTCGATCCCAAATACGCGATTGGATTCCACAACCGGGGTCTTGCCTACCTTCGCAAGGGCCGCCTCGATCCTGCGATCGAGGACTTCGACGCGGCGATCAGGCTCAATCCCAAATACACGGCGGCCTTCATCAACCGGGCCCTCGCCTATCAGGAGAAGGCGCAGTGGGACTTCGACGCTTATCTCGCCCAGGGGGTCTACGAGGATCGCGCCATCCAGGATCTAGATGAGGCGATCGGGCTTGATCCCAACAACGCCACCGCCTTCCGCAATCGCGGCTTCGTCAACTCGAGAAGGCAGCGGTATGATCGCGCCATTCAAGACTTCGACGAAGCGATCCGGCTCAATGCCAACGTCGCCGCGGCATTTTCCGGCCGCGCCTATGCGCTCAGATTCGCCGGGCAATATGAACGCGCCATCGCGGACTACCGCCAGGCCCTCACGCTGCAGCTCGATGACACCAGCCGCAGGCAGATCGAGGGGACATTGAAACAGCTGGGAGCGGCCAGGGAGCGGGACGCAACTCCGGCTTCCGTTACAAAGCGCTGATTTCCCGAAGAAATTGCGGACGTATCCTGAGTCATGGCCGGGCTTGTCCCGGCCATCTACGTCTTGCTTGCTAAAGTGCCGCAAGAAAGACGTGGATGCCCGCGACAAGCGCGGGCATGACGCTGAAGAGGTGACTCGATCTCATCGGAACCGGCTCTGTTGATGCGGTCCGCCGCTGGGCCGGCTATCGACAGTCTCAAGCCCACCGAATCAGATAGCCGGAAACCGAGCAGAAGCCGCCCACATTCGCGTAGTAAGACCAGAAACATGACCACGGAAAAAATGACCGCAAGAACTTGCCTTGCCGTCGTGCTCGCTGCGGGCGAAGGCACCCGCATGCGCAGTTCGCGCCCCAAGGTGCTGCATGTGATCGCAGGGCGGACCCTGATCGCCCATGTGCTTGTCGCCGTTGGCACGACCGACGGGCGGACGGCCGTGGTGGTGGGGCCCGGGCAGGAACCGGTCGTGAAAGCCGTGAAGGCCCTCGTGCCGGGCGCCGAGTTCTACGTCCAGCAGGAGCGCCGCGGCACCGCCCAAGCGGTGCTGGCTGCAAAGGCGGCGCTGGTGCGAGGCGCGCAGGATGTGGTGGTTGCCTTCGGGGATACCCCGCTGATCACGCCGCAGACGATCGCGCGGCTGCGTGGCGCGCTGGCGGCCGGCGCGGATGTCGCCGTGCTGGGGTTTCGCCCTGCCGACCCGACCGGCTATGGGCGGCTGGTCGTCGATGCCGGTGGCGGGCTTCTCGCCATCCGGGAGGAGAACGACGGCAGCCCGGCCGAGCGCGCCATCGGCCTCTGCAACTCCGGCCTGATGGCGTTGGCGGGCAACGCCGCGGTCGCAATCCTGGAACAGATCCGGGATGACAATGCCAAGCGTGAGTTTTATCTGACCGACGCAGTTGCGGTGGCGCGCGCCATGGGATTGGCCGCGGTGGCGCTGGAAACCGATGCAGACGAGGTGCGTGGTGTGAATACCCAAGCGCAGTTGGCCGAAGCTGACGCCGCCCTGCAACGCCGCCTGCGGGCGGCGGCCCACGAGGCGGGGGTCACCATGGTGGCGCCCGAGACGGTCTACCTGTGCGCCGATACTAAGCTCGGCCGCGATGTCACGATTGAGCCCTACGTGGTGTTTGGGCCCGGCGTGACGGTTGAGGACGGCGCCATGATCCGCTCGTTCTCCCACCTCGAAGGCGCCCATGTGGGACGCGGCGCGCAGGTCGGACCGTTCGCGCGGCTGCGGCCCGGCGCGTGCCTTGAGCCCGACGTCCATGTGGGCAGTTTTGTCGAGGTGAAGGACGCGGGCAAGCCTGTGCGCGGTACAATTGCGTAAGCTGTAGCCCGGGTTGAGCGCTAGCGAAACCCGGGGCAGGGTTGCCGTATTGATACGCCGTCCCGGATTTCGCGGAGTTTATCATCGGGCCGGCCGAAGGCCGGACCCGGTGGCTCAATCCGGGCTACAGCCTGGTTATGGTACAAATAACGTAAGCAACGGAAGCAAATTGTGAAATTTTCGCGTATCGGCGATTCCTTACCGCTTCATGTTAATTCGTTATGCTTCATGTTAAAGCGTCGTTTGGCGCGGTCGCTCCCATAAAGGGTTTCCAAACGCATGTGTGGCATCATCGCAATTCTCGGGCGGGAGCCGGTCGCGCTCGGTCTGGTCGAGGCGCTCAAGCGTCTTGAATATCGCGGCTATGATTCCGCCGGCGTCGCCACGCTCGAGCAGGGCCTGCTGACCCGCCGGCGCGCGGAAGGCAAGCTCAAGAACCTGGAAAAGCGGCTCGCCGGGGAGCCCCTCAACGGCGTCAGCGGTATAGGCCACACCCGCTGGGCGACCCATGGCCGGCCCAACGAAATCAACGCCCACCCCCACGCCACCGACCGGGTTGCGGTCGTACACAACGGCATCATCGAGAACTTCGCGCAATTGCGCCGGGAGCTTGAGGGACGCGGCGCCCAATTCGCCACCGAAACCGACACCGAGGTGATCGCCCACCTGGTCACCGACGAGATGAGCCGGGGCGCCGACCCGGTCGCCGCAGTCACAGCGGCGCTGCCGCGCCTTCGCGGCGCCTTCGCGCTTGCTTTCCTGTTCGCCGGCGAGGACGATCTTGTGATCGGCGCGCGGCGCGGCTCGCCGCTCGCGGTCGGCTACGGCGACGGCGAGATGTATCTCGGCTCCGACGCGATTGCGCTGGCGCCGTTCACCGGCTCGATTGCCTATCTGGAGGACGGCGATTGCGTCATCGTGCGGCGTAGCGGCGCCAGCATCCGCGATGCTGCCGGCCAGGCCGTGACGCGGCCGACGGTCCGCTCCAGCGCTTCGGCGTTCCTGCTCGATAAGGGCAATCACCGCCACTTCATGGCGAAGGAAATTCACGAGCAGCCCGAGGTGGTCGGCCATACGCTCGCACACTACATCAACTTCGCCAAGGGCCGGATCGAACTGCCCGGCCCGCTGCCCTTCGATTTCCGCGCCATCGACCGGATTTCGATCTCGGCCTGCGGCACCGCCTATTATGCGGGACTGATCGGCAAATACTGGTTCGAGCGCTTTGCCCGCTTGCCGGTCGAGATCGACGTGGCGTCGGAGTTCCGCTACCGCGAGGCGCCGTTCGCACCGGGCAATCTCGCGCTGTTCGTGTCGCAATCGGGCGAGACCGCCGACACGCTCGCCACTTTGCGCCATGCCCGCGAGCACAAGCAGCACATCGTGTCGATCGTCAACGTCGCCACCTCGACGATCGCGCGGGACAGCGACGTCGTGATGCCGACGCTGGCCGGGCCGGAAATCGGGGTTGCCTCCACCAAGGCGTTCACCTGCCAGCTCACCGTGCTGGCGTGCCTCGCCATCGCGGCCGGCCGCGCCCGCGGCACTCTCAGCGAAGAAGAAGAGGAGAAGCTCGTCTCGGCCCTCATCGAGACGCCCCGCCACATGGCCGCGGCGCTCGCGCTGGAGCCGCGGATCGAACAGCTCGCGCGCGACCTCGCAAAATGCCGCGACGTGCTCTATCTCGGCCGCGGCACCAGCTTTCCGCTGGCGCTCGAAGGCGCGCTCAAGCTCAAGGAGATCTCCTACATACACGCGGAAGGATATGCGGCGGGCGAACTCAAGCACGGCCCGATCGCGCTGATCGACGAGACCATGCCGGTGGTGGTGATCGCGCCTTATGACCGCGTCTTCGAGAAGACCGTGTCGAACATGCAGGAGGTGGCGGCGCGGGGCGGCCGGATCATCCTGATCACCGACCCGAAGGGGGCGCGCGAGGCGACCGTCAACTCCCTCGTCACCATGACGGTGCCGGAGATGCCGGTTACGGTGACGCCGCTCGTCTATGCGATCCCGGTCCAGCTCATCGCCTATCACACCGCCGTCATCATGGGCACCGACGTGGACCAGCCGCGCAATCTGGCGAAGTCGGTGACTGTGGAGTAGGGGAGGGCTCTTCTCCCTCCCCCCTTGTGGGGGAGGGTCGGGGTGGGGGGTCGTGCCGTGGGGCACGTGAGTGCAAACTGGCTCGACCCCCACCCCCGACCCCTCCCCACAAGGGGGAGGGGAGCAGAGGGGCACCGGCGCACAACGAGCGATTTCCCGCCCGCGCGTAGACGCCTCACTCGCGGGAGTGGCGCGCCGCCGTCGGAATGCCATATAACTATAACTTGCCGGAACAGCGATCCGATCGCTCACATGGAGCAAGTAGCCCCCCTATGAGTTCAACCGACGACCCCGGGATACCGCCGGGGCCTCCGAGTAAGCCGCCGGTCCACCACACCAGGGTCGGTGGCCGCATCCGCAACTATTTCCTCACCGGCCTTGTGGTGGCCGGCCCGCTTGCCATCACGGTGTGGCTCACGTGGTCATTCATCACCTGGGTCGATGACGTGGTGCGGCCGTTCGTTCCGGTGGACTATCGCCCGGAGACCTACCTGCCCCGGCAGATCCCCGGCACCGGCCTCTACCTGCCCGGGAGGATCCCGGGCACCGGTCTCATTATTGCTTTCGTGGCGCTCACCCTGCTCGGGTTTCTCACCGCCAACCTGGTCGGCCGCAAGCTGGTCGAGCTCGGCGAGCGGCTGCTCGACCGCATGCCGCTGGTGCGTTCGATCTACAAGGGCTTGAAGCAGGTGTTCGAGACCCTGTTCTCGGAATCCGGATCAAGCTTCCGTACCGTCGGCCTGGTGGAGTTTCCGGCGCCCGGCATGTGGTCGCTGGTGTTTTTGTCGCAGAAGCCGAGCCGGGAGATCGAGGCGCGCCTGCCGGGCCGCGAGGAGCACGTCTCGGTGTTCATGCCCTGCACCCCGAACCCGACCACGGGATTCTTTTTCTACGTATCGCGCAGCGCCGTCATCGAACTCGACATCCCGGTCGAGGCCGCCGCAAAGCTCATCATGTCGGCGGGGCTCATTCAGCCCGGCAACGGCGACAGCGCGAAGAAGCTGGCGACGCTTGCCGAAGCCGCGAGGGTCGCAAGGGCTGCGAGGATCGAGCCGGCGGAGGGAAGGGCAGGGGCGGGGGAGTAGCGGCTGGGAGCGCGGGCGTCTCGCCCGCTCTTTTTTCTGAGGAGGTGCGGGCGGGACGCCCGCGCTCCCGGCAGCCGATCAATATCTGCGCTCGATGAAGACACCTTGACGGCGCGACGAAACCGGCGGGCTTGGAACGCACACGCCGAGGCCTGACATCGTCACCCGGCACTGGCCATTGCATAATAGCCGGAATCCGATGTTGCAGGATCATCGGTACACCAAGCACACCACGGCGCCGAATGCCCGAATGTCGCCGGCGTCAGGTTCAGCAGCGCAGCCAGGCCGAAGGCGAGTAAGTACGCTCGCAGACCCATTGGTTTCTCCCATTCTCGCAACCCGCATCCGCAAAGCCTTAAGTCGATCGTTGCGAGGTTAACGCGATTCGCCGGCTGCCGGCTGCCATCAGAATGCGGCGGTCGAAAGCTCACGGTCGTGCCGGTAGGGCCGTTACCCGCGGAAACCGCACCGTGATCCGTCCGCGGCGGACGCCGGAGGTGGAGTAGCCAAGCTGCGGAGAACAGTTCCCCCGCGGCCCGCAAAGCGGGTAACCGAAAAGACCGGGCTGAACGTAGGTGAAGTCGAACGGACCGTAGTAATGGGTGTAATCGCAGTGCGGAAAACACTCCGCTGCCGAGACGGCTCCCGCTCCAAACCACGTTCCAAGCCAGAGGAAAGCCAAAAAAACGAGTGCGGAATGATTTGGCATGTTGCGCATCGCGTGCATGACGACACTCCCCGTGCACCGACCAAGGTGCGCATCGTATTATAACTTGAATCAGCGCGGATCGATCCGCCGCTCATTAGGCAATGTCGCCGATACGACACCAGGTTGCTGCTTGATCTTGTCCGAGGCCGCAGACGATGTCCGCGTTTACTCGCAATCGGACCCAAGGAGTTAAAAATCACCGCTAAACTTGACAAAATAGGAATAGTCTTATAATATTTTATAGTTTTGATTAGGGGATGCTCAGCGGATCGGCTTTCGGGTTCCCATACTGTTGCGCTGGGTAGGGCCCTTGTGCGTCATGACGGATCGCTCTGCGCGGAAGTGCAGTCGATGATGGGCTTAGCGAGGGCTGAGCAATGAGTTTTTGCAACGGCTCAAACCATTGGAACGGACGAAAACCATGCGGAAAACGAATTCCCTGTTCCAGTTAAAAAATCCCTGTTCGAGAGATAGAAATTCCCTGTTCCGAGTCGTCAGGGAAACTGCATGTAACACATTGGAATTTCAGCATGAGTTGACGTAACGAAACGTTATAATGGCGGGAAACTCATGAAATTCCCTGTTATTTTCCCTGTTCTCAGTTCCCCACCGGGCTTTGGCCGGACCTACAGGGCACGAAACTTTTGCTACTCTGCGGCCGCGTCGGCGGCACCAAAGGTCGGTAATCCCTTGGTGCGATTAAGCCCGTTTCTCAG
>Ga0257161_1000132_pt1 | contig 19412 bp, 14 predicted proteins | sample NR01A_FD_185954 | JGI IMG/M metagenome (GOLD analysis project Ga0257161, IMG submission 185954) | Soil microbial communities from H.J. Andrews Experimental Forest, Oregon, United States - NR-01-A | ecosystem: Environmental > Terrestrial > Soil > Temperate forest > Bulk soil | place: USA: Oregon... | reverse complement strand
CACGGACATAATGGGCCCCGGTCGCCGTCACCAAGGGGGCCTGGTCGAGCGCCTGATTGTACCACCGCGCATTGATCGGGCTTTCGCCGGCAAACACCACCATCGGCACGCCGGCGCGGGACGCCGTGGTCAGCGCCGTTGTGATCTGGGTGACGCCGGGCCCACACGTGACTGTGGCGACCCCGACCTTGCCGGTCGCGCTGTAATACCCCATCGCCATGCCGCACGCGCAATGCTCGTGCCGGGCGTGAAACACTCGCATGCCGTCGATCTTCGACATCGCCGTGGCCCAGTGCATGTTGCCGTCGCCCATCAGGCTGAACACGGTATCGACGCCCTCGCGCGCAAAGGCCTGAGCCAGCATTTCATAGATCGGCAGATTGCTCATTTCGGTTCCTGTTGAAGGGAAAGACTTTGACGGCGGTGCAAGGCATCGACTTGACAAGGACGTGCCCGCCCCAGATCAGATGCTAGATTGATGTTAGTTGAGGCCAACTGGTCGCACCAGGACCGAGATTCCTCCTCACCTACAGACCTCATCCTGAGTTGCCCACCGGCGGGGCCGAGCCGCCATCCTGCGAAACGCGCGCATCCTTCGACAAGCGCTCGGGAGCGCGCTCCTCAGGATGAGGTCAGAATGTTTCACACGCTTGACGTTGTGCGTCTGGACTTCGGCGCTATATTGGAGCCTCGCGCTGCGATGTGCTATGCGTTTGCCTAAAAGGACGTCCCGGCGACCGCTGACAGGGCGGGCGGTAGAACGAAAATCGTCATAACATCAACTTCTTGCAAACAGAATGCGACCATGACGTATCTGGCAAAACCGAAATTCCACCATCCCGGGCTGGCGAAGAATCTGCTCGGCTACACGCACCGGGATTACGAGGGCAAGATCTCGACGCTATGCGCGGGTTGCGGGCATGATTCGATCACAGCCGCGATCATTGAGGCCTGCTTCGAATTGTCCATCGAGCCGCATCGGGTGGCAAAGATTTCCGGGATCGGCTGCTCGTCGAAGACGCCCGATTACTTCCTTGGCAATTCCCATGGCTTCAATTCGGTGCACGGGCGCATGCCGTCAGTGCTCACCGGCGCGAACCTCGCCAATCGCGACCTCATCTATCTCGGCGTTTCGGGTGACGGCGATTCGGCGTCGATCGGAGTCGGCCAGTTCGTTCACGCCATGCGGCGCGGCGTCAACATGGTCTATATCGTGGAGAACAACGGCGTCTACGGCCTCACCAAGGGCCAGTTCTCGGCGACCGCCGACCGTGGCTCCAAATCGAAGAAAGGCGTCGTCAACGCCGACAGCGCGATCGACATGGTGGCGATGGCGCTCCAGCTCGGCGCGTCCCTGGTGGCGCGCTCGTTTTCCGGCGACAAGAATCAGCTTGTGCCGATCATCAAGGCGGCGATCGAGCACCAGGGCGCGGCCTTCATCGATGTGATCAGCCCGTGCGTCGCGTTCAACAATCACGCCGGATCGACCAAGAGCTACGATTACGTGCGCGAACACAACGAGGCCGTCAACAGGCTTGATTTTATGACTGGCCGGGATCCCATCGTCGTCGACTACGCCCCGGGCGCGGTGCAGACGGTCGAGCAGCATGACGGCACCACGCTTGTGCTGCGCAAGATCAATGCCGACTACGACGTCCACGACCGTGTGGCGGCGATGAGTTTCCTCCAGCAGCACGCCGCCAAGGGTCAGGTCGTGACGGGCGTCCTCTACCTCGACCGTGAGGCAGAAGATCTGCACAGGCATCTCAACACCACCGAGACGCCGCTCAACGCGCTCTCGGAGAGGGAGTTGTGCCCGGGCTCCGCGGTTCTCGACAAGATCAATGCCGGACTGCGGTGATCCGCCATAGCAGGGCAAAGGCGGCCTTCAAGCTTCGATTGCCGACGCGTAGTCCTGGTTTCCGCCTTTGCCCAGGCAATGAGGCACCCCACTCGACCTCCACGGCATGCGGGGAGGGTAAATCGAAATACCTCCTCCGCTTGTAGAGGAGCGTAGGGCAGGGGCGCTCGGCAAAGGCGGAACCGGCTTGGCAGGTCCTCGTTGTTCGGCCGTGCAGGCGATTTTTCCCACCCACCCTGTAGCTTAAGGATCACCATGGGCCAGATGCAATATTTGCCTCTCGCTGGGCCGTTCTTTGCGATCCTGGTGGGCGTATTCCTTGTCGTCGTCCTTCTCATCCAGATCAATGTGCTGCGTTATGCCTATACACGCCTCGGCGTCAGTTCGGGAACGGCCCTGCTGCTGCTCTTCGCCTCGCTCATCGGCAGCTACATCAACATTCCGGTGTGGGAATTTCCCGAGCGCGAGGTGCAGTCCGGGCAGGAGGTCACTTTCTTCGGTATTCAGTACATGGTGCCGGTAGTGGTCGAATGGCCCGGTACCGTCATCGCGCTGAACGTCGGCGGCGCCGTGATTCCGACATTGCTGTCGCTCTATCTGCTCGCCAAGAATGATCTCTGGGTCCGCGGGATCATAACGACCGCCATTGTGACGGTGATCATTCACGCGCTGGCCTATCCGGTGCAGGGGGTCGGTATCGCGGTGCCGATTTTCGTGCCGCCGGTGGCGACCGCAATAGCGGCAGTCCTGATCGCACGCGAACACGCCGCCGTGCTCGCCTATGCGGGCGGCAGCCTCGGCACCCTGATCGGCGCCGACCTGCTCAATCTCGGCGTGGTGCGGGGGCTCGGCGCGCCCGTCGCCTCCATCGGAGGAGCCGGAACCTTCGACGGCATCTTCCTCACCGGCATCGTGGCAGTGCTGCTGGCGAGTTTCTCCCGCAGGGCTTAAGCGCATGTATGGGCGACCCTTGTGGTCGCCCGCGTCCACCGGGAACAGGGCAACCACAAGGGTCGCCCCTACAGCGGCAATTTGGAGGACGCCTCTTGTGCGCTCTCACGTCCCGAGCCGATCCGCGAGCTCCATGAGGCTGCCGACCGCGATATCGACCGGCGCCGACGGCCCGGCCTCGCCCTGGCCCGGGCCTTTTTCGTTTGGTCGCGCGATGTGGGCGGTCCGCAGCCCGCAGGCGGCGGCGTGCATAAGATCGCTGGTGTGCGCCGCCACCATCATGCAGGCGTGCGGGGGGAGATCGAAAGCCTCGGCCGACCCAAGATAGACCTGAGGCTTGGGCTTGTAGTCGCCGGCAATCTCGGCGCCGAGAATGGCGTCCCACGGAAAGCCATTGCGGCGCGCAAGATCGACCATCAGCGAAATGTTGCCGTTGGAAACCGGCGCCAGCAGGAATTTGCCCTTGAGCCGGTTGAGCCCTCCCGCCACGTCCGCCCAGGCGTCGAGCCGATGCCAGGCGCCATTGAGGCGGGCTACGATTTCCTCGGAGAGATCAGTGAACCCGAAGCGCGGTAGAATGCGCTCGAGATTTCGCCGATGCAGAACGTCGAGCTTGGAGAATGGAATGCGCCCCGCCCGTACTTCCTCCATGCCGGGCTGGTATTCGTTGCGCCAGGCATCAGCGAAGCGCAGCCAGTCGGTGTGGTGTCCGAGCAGCTCCAGCACCGCCTTGGCCTCGCGCCCAACGCTGGTGCGCCAATCGACGAGGGTGCCGAAAACATCGAAGAACAGTGCCTTCACGGCGGCGAGCTGAGTCTGGGGCATGATCGCAGAGGCAACGTGATCGGGGCAGAAGCTTGACGATTTTATATCGCGGATACGAAGCGCTGTCTTAGAACAGATTCCGGTCAGGTTGAAGCAACCGGCACTTCTAGATCGGGATGACTTTTCTTCGAATCGCCATCCCGTTCTAAGCAGGATTCGGCCGGCTGGCCAACGGATGGGCAACCAAAACAGCTGTCGCCGACGTGATCCGGAACCTCGATCCGTTGGGCAGCCCGGGAATCTCTGCTTAGCTTATTGTTGGAGCATGATCTTTTCCGAAAACCGGTTCCCACTTTTCGGGATCATGCTCAGCGGCTCGTGGCTGGGGCACACAAATCGCTCCCCAACGGCACCGACGTACCGTTTCGCGGCCGCAGGCGCTTGCTTTTGGCGCCGCGGGCGATTCAACCGTGGATATAATCCGACGAAAGACGCTATAGTTACAATATTATGTCGGGTCCCACTGCAACGATTTCAGATCGTCATGATGGTGACACAACCCAAACATTGAACCCGTCGGCGTTTCCGGCTGGCGCTTCGCAGGCAAGCGCGAGAGCGGCGCCGACCCACATGTAAGCTTTGCGTCATGCGTCGACTCGATTTCAAGGAGGCTTCGGAGCTTATCAAGGCGGTTGACGCCGAATTGGAAGCGCTCTTGGGCGCCGTATGGGATCAGGCGCCGAAAGCTTGCCAGCGCGACTTGTGCTTTTTTCTGGCCAAGTATCCGTACAAGCACTTCGTCTTCAAAAATGGACAAGCGCTCGATCCCGACGGCGGGCCGCTCCGGGCTGATCTTCTCGTGGCGGATCAATTGCCGGTCGGATTGATCCTGGACAATTCGCTCGAGGTTATTGATGAGGTCATCCGAAACGAAGAAGTGATCGAGTTTCCGCAGGCTTTGCTTTTCAAGAGCCAGCTTATCGGCCTGTGGGAACTCATCGACCAGCAGTTGAAGGTGGAGGGGCGTCCGATCCGCAATGAGACGATATCCTCTGGTTCAAGAAGTCTGAAGTTTCTGGAGTTCCCAACCCAAGAGGTGAAATGGAACCGACTTCGGGCGAGATACAGACATTTGTCTACCCACCACAAGGAGTCGGTTCGCAAGCTCAAAGAGATCGATCTGATCGAGATGATCAGTGAGGTCGATCAGAAATCCAAACAGTGGGTGACGCAAGTCTTGTATTTTTCCACCTCATGGTTTGCCGAGTTGGGACGGCAACTTGCGGACCGAGAGAGAACGGGCCCGGCTGCGAGACTATTCTCCTACTTCCAGAACACTAGCTGGTCGACCTTGGCGCGCGTGCGCTATAACGATGATCAGCTGACTGACGCGCTGACGGAATGGGGTGGCGATTCGAATGCAGCCCGATGCAAGGCTGCCTATCTCCTGTTGCGCCACAGTCTTCAGGTCCTCAGCCAACGCCGCCCGTGCTTCGGTTTGGCCGATGGCATTGATCCGAATCTGGGGCCGCTGGGTACGCTCAAAGAAGAACTGCTTCAGGTGGCCCGTCTTAACCCGACGATCCTCGGGCCGATGTATCTCCATGGAGGGCAAGTGGGCTTTCTGTCCCTGTCCCAATTGGTTCCGTCCGTTTTCGAGCAGAGTCCGGAAGATAGCTTGGAGAATATTTTCAAGATCATCTCGCGCGCACGTGCCGCCGCCGTGAAGCGCAACGTCGCGGTCCCAGCCCTCGATAACCTCCCGGAGCTGTTTTCCAGGCTGACATTCCGCGTCAGAACTGGGAGGCAGCGCCAAAAGGGCCGACACGGCTCGGTGTTGACATTCAAGGTCGATTGCTCACAGCCTGTTGGAGGGACCTTCCCCCGACGGAGCATTCCAATAGAAGCGTTTTACGAACCGATCTTCTCGGCGGTCAACCTGCCGCCGTCCGATAGTCGCTTTTTTCGTGTCGCGATGAAGCTTGACCTGCGAGCAAGCACTAACATTCCTGAATACTGATTATGGAACACCGATGTAGCGGACGACGGCGAAATATCGGTAATGTTGCATCGGGGTGACAGAGAAGAAAAAGTTGTTGCCCGGCCGATCGTTGTAACAAATTACCCTTGAAAATCATCGCGCGAATGTCGTAACTGCGCCCGCGGGGCGGGCAATGCAACCCTTCGGGCCGGCAAACGTTCATTTGCCGGTAGAAGGGTATTGAGCGCCAGGTCATTTGAGCTTGGCGGACGGCGATGAACGATTTTTCCGAATTGACAGAAATCGCGCATCTCCAGAGGGAACCTGCTGAGAACATTAGCCTTTCTGTCGGAAACGAGACCGGGCCGAGCCTACGGTTCAATAATGTTCCGCCCAACTTCACGTCCGCTGAGGAATGCAATGAATTCATTCCGGGCCGCGGAGATTTGCGTATTTCGCTGACGTCTGCTTGCAATCTCAGATGCAGTTATTGCCATAACGAAGGCCAGGAAGCCCCATGGCTTCAGGCGAAGACTTCGACAATGCTTGGCAATATTGAGAAACTACTTGAAATTGCCGGTAGACATGGCGTGAAGAGTGTCAAATTCAGCGGTGGAGATCCGGGGGTTTACCCCGGTTTTTTTAAGTTGATGGACGCAATCGCAATCTGGCGCGATCGCTATCCCGACATAGAAAAATGGGGGATATGCACAAATGCCGGACCATTCCTCGCATCCAAGAAGTTCGAGGCCCTTGTTGCATCGCGATTGGATAATATCAGCATCGGAATCGACTCCGTTGAGCCTGGAGAGCCCTCGAAGCCGAGTTCACCGGTGGGCGTCTCAGGAAAGACGCTGATCGACGAATTTGTCGTGCCGCTCTTGAGGCAATGGAATGGACGCTCGGTAAAATTCGACACAGTGTTCACTGGCGACAAGCACCGGGTTCTCAACGTCATCCGTGCAGCAACAAGGCTCGGCATCAATGTGAGCGTGATCGAAATCAACGGGGTGATGGGAACAGTGCATGCCAAACGAAGCAAATTTCTTGAGCTGATCACTGAGACTGCGCAGGAATATCGGCTGCAGCCAAGGCTCTATGAGCCGCTCAACGAAATTTACCTCTATGATGAGCAGGACAACGCCCCGATAAAATTCTATCAGGATCATTGTCGGGACCTGGATTGCGGAAATTGCCGTAAGATGCACTTGCGGGTTTCCCCGACCGCTGATGGTTGGGGAGCGGTTCCGTGCTTCTTGCAGGCGCAATCGAAAACCATTCCGCTGATGGTGGACGGCGAGCTTAGTGGCGCACGGTTTGAGGACGCCATCGAGTACAATGGGCAAGGGCCGCAATGGTTCAAAGGCACGCCGTATGATCCATCGCGTTGATACCACGTAGATGTGCGAAACCCACGCATAAGAGTGGTGGCAAAAAACGACCCCTGTTTTTAGCTAATCATTTTTGAGGGCTATTTTTTAGCCGAAATCTAGGCATGCCAATCCAATCGGCAAAATTCAGATCATAGACGGCCTTCCGCAAAGCCGATTTCTTTATTTTTTGATGCCCCTGATGATCGTCGCGTCACCTGATTTTGCAGGAGACGGACCTGATGGAGACCGGCCGACTCAGTTTTGTGCTGCTGGTGATCGCCCTGGCAAATCTTGCCACCGATATCACGCGGTTGGCGTTGGAGCTAGCTCCTCCGCCGCCCCTCCACGAATCAGTCCCGGTGCAGACCCGTCCTGGCCAACAAGAGACTCCCATGCAGCCGCCGGATGCGCGAGAACCTGCCCCACCGGGAGATATCCCGCAGCAAAAAGCGAAGGTCCCGGATACTCCCGGTGCGCGCGGGCCACCGCGCGAGCCACGTGAATCCCGGCGTGCCAGAGCGCCGTTCTCGGAACTGCGCCCGGATTTCAGCATCAATCACCCTCCGTGGTGTTGGGCTTGCGGTCAACCGATGGGTCGATATGTCGAGAGGAGACGCTTCTACGAGCGGTGACCCGCTTGTCGCCCTTCAAGGCCCTCAAAAAGGCAGCCGTATCAGCGCGATTGCGGCACCCCGCCTGCCGCGAGGACACATAACTTAAGCGATAATCCGTCGTCGCGCTCCGGTCGGCGAGTGAAAATCGGCGGCGTCCCGCCGCAGGGGTGACCCTCCGGCGACTCTCGTGGTCGCTCGGCCTTGGGCCGCCCCATCGGAGCTAACTTAAGCGACAGCCGGGCAGCCTTACCTCTCCCCGCGTGCCATCAGGGCGTTTACGCCCGTCTTCGGCGGGCTACGGAGAGGAGCAGAACGCGCACGATCGCCACCGCATCGAACCCGACACACCCATTGACGGCAGGACGTGGGCGGAGTACTCGCCTCTCATAACGCGCGTTGGCGACAACGGCGCGATTTTTTGTTTGGGGGGTGTCCATGCACTCGTTGTTGGCGGCGATCCTCGCGGCAGCGTGTCTTGTAGCCAGCTGCGAGACCGGATTGACTTCTCCGGTGGGCCTGTGGCTTGCGAAGGACGGCGCAAAAATACGGATAAGCCCGTGCGGCCGCAATCTATGCGGCTTTATCGTGCAATCCAGTCCCCAGATCGATCCTGAGACCGGACGATCGATGATGGACAAGCACAACATCGATCCGGCAAAACGCAGCCGACCCCTGGTTGGGGTCGAAGTTTTGATCTCGATGCATCACGACGGCCCCACCAAGTGGTCCGGGCAGCTCTACAATGACGACGACGGCAAAATCTATTCCGGAAACCTGATCGAGAACGGCCCGTCGAGCATCCGAATTGAAGGCTGCTGGCTCGGAATCTGCGGCGGCGACGAGCTCACACGGATCAAGTGACTGTCATCGCCCGCGGCTCTTGATGAAGTCGATGAAGGCGCGCAGCGGCGCCGGAATATGACGCCGGCCGGCATAGTAAAGGAAGGGCCCGGAGAAGCTCTGCCACCAGTCTTCGAGCACTGGCACGAGCGCCCCGCTTGCGAGCGCGGGCGCAAGATAACCCTCGAAACACTTGATCACGCCCAGCCCGGCAACGGCGGCTGATATTTCCAAGTCGATGGTGGTGGCGACGAGCGGTCCGGGTGGGCTGATCCGCACGATCTCACCGTTGCGTTCGAACTCCCAGGCGATGGTGACGCCGCTCGCAAAGCGATGGCGGATGCAGGCGTGGCCGAGCAGATCCTTTGGGTGATCGGGCCGGCCATGGGCTGCCAAATAGCCGGGCGCGGCCGCGGCCGCGTAGCGCTGGAGTCGCGGGCCGATCGGCACCGCGATCATGTCCTGCTCCAGCCGCTCCTCATAGCGGATGCCGGCGTCGAAGCCTGCCGCCAGCACATCGATGAAGCTGTCCTCCGTGGTGATCTCGATGGTGATTCCGGGATTCGCCTTCAGGAAGCCCTCCACGATCGGAGCCAGAATGAGCCGGGCGACGGCGGTCGGCACATTGAGCCTGAGCGTGCCAGTGAGGGTGTCGCGGAAACCGTTCACCGCATCGACCGCCGCCGCAACCTCGCGCAATGCCGGGACGAGGCGTTCCAGCAGCCTGACGCCCGCTTCGGTCGGCGTCACGCTGCGTGTCGTCCGGTTGAGGAGACGCACGCCTAGCCGCGTCTCCAACCGGCGTACGGCCTCGCTCAAGGTCGAGGCCGAGGCGCCGCGTACGGTCGCGGCGCCGCGAAAGCTGCGGTATCGCGCGACCGCCGCAAAGGCGTTGAGGTCAGCAAGGTCCGGTTCGGTCATTATTCGGTATTCCGCACAACCTGTTTCAGTAATGACGGATTATCGAACGCGGGACCAGCCCGTATTTCTCCTCCATCGCGCTGGCGAACTCCCGGACTCACGATTTGGAGAACATCACATGCAATACCGCCGCCTCGGCACCCACGGCCCCACCGTCTCCGCCCTCGGCCTCGGCTGCATGGGCATGTCGGGCATGTACGGCCCGGCAGATCGGCACGAGAGCATCGCCACCATTCACGCCGCGCTCGACGCCGGCATCACACTCATCGACACCGGCGATTTCTACGGCATGGGCCACAACGAGATGCTGATCGGCGAGGCGCTCAAAGGGGTGCCGCGCCAACAGGTAATCGTCAGCGTCAAATTCGGTGCGCTGCGCGATCCGGCCGGCGGCTGGTTGGGAAATGACGGGCGGCCGGCAGCGGTCAAGAGCTTTCTCGCCTATTCGCTGCAGCGCCTGGGAGTTGACTACATCGATATCTACCGGCCGGCGCGGCTTGATTCGGGCGTGCCGGTCGAGGAGACCGTGGGGGCGATCGCCGACATGGTGAAGGCCGGCTATGTCCGCCACATCGGCCTCTCGGAGGTCGGCGCCGAGACGATCCGGCGCGCCGCCGCTGTCTATCCGATCAGCGACCTGCAAATCGAGTATTCGCTGATCTCGCGCGGCATCGAGGACGCAATCCTGCCCGCGGTCCGCGAACGCGGCATCGCGATCACGGCCTATGGCGTGCTCTCGCGTGGTCTCATCAGCGGCCATTGGCAGAAGGGCGCAGCTTCCGGTCGCGATTTTCGCGCCTTCAGCCCGCGCTTCCAGGGCGACAGCGTCGATGCGAACCTCGCTCTGGTCGAAGCGCTGCGCAAGGTCGCCGACGCCAAAGGCATCAGCGTGGCGCAGGCGGCGATTGCCTGGGTGGCGGCGCAAGGCGCCGATATCGTACCCGTCGTCGGCGCCCGCCGCCGCGATCGGCTCGCCGAGGCGCTCGGCGCTATCGATGTGACGCTGAGCCCGCAGGACATCGCCGCGATCGAACGCGCGGTACCCAAGGGCGCAGCCGCCGGCTCCCGCTACGCCGCCGCCGCGATGGCCGACCTCGACAGCGAGAAGTGAGAATGCTCAGCCGCCCGTGATCGCCGCTGCGATGGTGTCGAGCGCGGCTTGTGCCTTGGCGCCGTCGGGTCCGCCGGCCTGAGCCATGTCGGGGCGGCCGCCGCCGCCCTTGCCGCCAAGCGCTTCGGCGCCGCGGCGCACCAGATCAACGGCGTTGAAGCGCCCCACCAGATCCGCTGTCACGCCGACCACAAGGCCCGCCTTGCCGTCGCCGGTGACCCCGACGATGGCGACCACGCCGGAGCCGACCTGTTTCTTGCCGTCGTCCGCGAGGCTCTTCAAGTCCTTGATATCGATGCCCGACACCGCACGGGCCAGCAGCTTGACGTCGCCCACCTGGCGCACGCCGTCGCCGCCCGAACGCTCGCCGCCCCCCATGGCGAGCTTGCGCCGCGCATCCGACACCTCGCGCTCCAGCCGCTTGCGGTCGTCCAGGAGGGCCGCGATGCGCTCCGGCAGCTCTTCAACTTGAACCCTGAGCTCCCCAGCCCCGGCTTTCGCAACGGCGACGATGCGGTTTGCGTTGTGGCGGGCAGCGTGGCCCGTCAGCGCCTCGATGCGGCGCAGCCCGGCCCCGACGGCGCTTTCTCCCACCACGGACACCAAGCCGATATCGCCCGTCCGCCGCACATGGGTGCCGCCGCACAGCTCGACCGACCAGCCGAGCGCATTGCCGCCCTCACCCATCGCGACGACCCGCACCTCGTCGCCGTATTTCTCGCCAAACAGCGCGCGCGCCCCCGATGCGATGGCGTCATCAACCGCCATCAGCCGGGTCGTCACCGGGGAATTCTGCAGCACCATCTCGTTCACGATGTCTTCGACCTGTCCGATCTCCTCAGCGCTGATCGGCTTGGGATGTGAAATGTCGAAGCGCAGGCGGTCGGGCGCGACCAGAGATCCCTTCTGCGCCACATGATCGCCGAGCACCTGGCGCAGCGCCTCGTGGAGCAGGTGGGTGGCGGAATGGTTGGCGCGGATCGCCCTACGCCGCCCGTGGTCGACCTCCAGCGTGAGCGGCCGCCCCGGCTTCAACGTCCCTTCCTCGACGACGCCCGAATGGACGAACACATCGCCCGCCCGCTTTTGTGTGTCGGTGACCCGGAACCGCACATCGTCCCCGGTCATGATGCCGGTGTCGCCGACCTGACCGCCGGACTCGCCATAGAACGGGGTCTGGTTGAGCACGACGGCGCCCGTTTCGCCCTTGGCAAGCGCCGCCACCTCTTTGCCGTCGCGCACCAGGGCGGCGATGACGCCTTCGGCGCTCTCGGTCTCGTAACCCAGGAACTCGGTGGCGCCCACCTTCTCGCGCAGCGCGAACCACACGGTCTCGGTGGCCGCCTCGCCGGAGCCTGCCCACGACGCTCGCGCCATTTCGCGCTGGCGCTCCATGGCGGTGTTGAAGGCCGCAAGATCAACCCCGATGCCGCGGGACTTCAGGGCGTCCTGGGTGAGATCGAGCGGAAACCCGTAAGTGTCGTAGAGCGTGAACGCCACTTCGCCCTTGAGGTTGTCGCCGTCCTTGAGACCCCGGCTTTCGTCGTCGAGGATCGCCAGTCCACGCTCCAGAGTACGACGGAAGCGGGTTTCTTCGAGCTTGAGGGTCTCCGTGATCAAAGCTTCGGCACGAACAAGCTCCGGATAGGCCTGGCCCATTTCGCGCACCAGCGCCGGCACCAGCCGGAACATCAGCGGCTCCTTGGCGCCAAGCAGTTCCGCATGCCGCATGGCGCGGCGCATGATGCGGCGAAGCACATAGCCGCGGCCCTCGTTGGAGGGCAGCACGCCGTCGGCGATGAGGAAAGAAGTGGCGCGCAGGTGATCGGCGATGACGCGGAGCGACGCCTTCTGCGGCCCGTCGGGATCGACCCCCGTGCGGTCGGCGACCGCCTGGATCAGCGCCCCGAACAGGTCGATCTTGTAGCTGTCGTGCGTACCCTGGAGCACCGCGGCGATGCGCTCAAGCCCCATGCCGGTGTCGATCGAAGGTTTTGGCAGATCGAGCCGCTGGCCGGCCGCGACCTGTTCGTATTGCATGAAGACGAGATTCCAAATTTCGACGAAGCGATCTCCTTCCGCATCGGGCGAACCCGGCGGACCGCCGGGAATGTGGTCGCCGTGGTCGTAGAAGATTTCCGAGCAAGGACCACAGGGGCCGGTATCGCCCATGGCCCAGAAATTGTCCGACGTCGGAATGCGGAGGATCTTGGATTCCGGCAGGCCGGCGATTTTCTTCCACAGCCCGAACGCCTGTTCGTCCTCGGAGAACACCGTGACGGTGAGCCGCTCGGGCGGCAGCCCGAATTCCTTGGTCACCAGATTCCAGGCAAGTTCGATGGCACGATCCTTAAAATAATCGCCGAACGAAAAGTTACCCAGCATCTCGAAGAACGTGTTGTGGCGCGCCGTGTAGCCCACATTATCGAGATCGTTGTGCTTGCCGCCGGCGCGCACGCATTTCTGCGCTGTGGTGGCACGCACATAAGGGCGCTTTTCAAGGCCCGTAAAGACGTTCTTGAACTGCACCATCCCGGCATTGGTGAACATCAAGGTCGGATCATTGCGCGGGACGAGCGGGGAGGACGGCACGATCTCATGACCGTGAGCCGCAAAGTAATTGAGAAAAGCCGCCCGGATATCGTTGACGCCGCTCATGAAGTCCTACTTGTCCTGCATCTGCCCGGCCCGGGTGTGCGACATGGGTACGCCTTGGTTTGTACCGGAAACAGCGTAAGGTGGGCAAAGCGAAGCGTGCCCACCTTGGGCCTTTCCCGGCGGGCACGGCGCGAAGATCGCGCCTTTGCCCACCCTCGCTTGCAAGTCGCCGTCTTACTCGCTTCCAATTCTGCGCCGAACCTTTTAGCCGCGGATCGTGTGGGTGTCCACAAAGGCACGCGCAAGTATCGGCATGGAGCCAAATCGTCGTTTGCGCCCGCTGTCCGGCCAATTCTGGCATAGCGCAATCGCGCCGGGCGCAAAGTACCACCACCCTCATGGCGCCAGTGTATATAAGCACGCGTTCGCCGTCCTCCATGTCCAAAGCCGGCCCAGGTACCTTGATGTCATCGCAGCCATTGTCACCGCCGGTCGGCACCTTGGTGCAGCGCCTCGCGGCCGGCCGCTTCGTCATGACCGCCGAGGTGGTGCCGCCGGTGTCCTGCAATCCCGATGACCTCACGGCCAGGGCGCTGCCGTTGCGCGGACTGGCGGACGCCGTCAACGTCACGGACGGCGCCAGCGCCCACGCCCACATGAGTACAACGGCCGCGGCGGCCCTGCTCGTCGCTGCCGGGATCGAGCCTATTTTGCAGCTCACCTGCCGCGACCGTAATCGCATCGCGCTCCAGGGCGAGCTGATGGGCGCCGCCGCACTCGGGGTGAGAAACCTCCTCCTGCTGCGCGGCGATGATCCGACCGCCGGCGATCAGCCGGACGCCAAGCCGGTGTTCGATCTTGACTCGCGCGCACTCACCGAGACGGCGCGTGCGATCCGCGACGGCAGGCTGCCCCATGGCGCCAAGGTGGCGAGTGGGGCGCCGTTCTTCATCGGGGCGGCCGACATTCCGATCGATCCGCCGCCGGGCTGGCAGCCTGACAGCCTCAAGGCAAAGGTCGCGGCCGGCGCGCAATTCATCCAGACCCAGTTCTGCATGGATACCGCCGTCGTGCGGCGCTATGCGGCCCGCCTCGCCGAAGCCGGACTTTTCGGCCGCGTGTTCCTGCTGGTCGGGGTCAATCCGCTGCGTTCGGCGAAATCCGCCGCGTGGATGCGCCACCGCCTGTTCGGCACCATCATTCCTGAGGCCATGGTGGCCCGCCTGGAGCAGGCCAAGGATGCGGCTGCAGAAGGCCGCAAAATTTGCGTCGAGACGATTGAGGAACTCAGCCTCATCCCGGGTGTCGCCGGCGTCCACATCATGGCGCCCGGGAATGTCGCCGCCATACCCGAAGTGATCGCGGCGGCGCGCCGCAGCGTGACGATGGCGGCGAAGGCAGGGTGAGAGCGATCGAGCAATGCCGAGTGTCGCCGGCATTCCGGCACCCCGCCAGTGTCATTGCCCGGCTTGACCGGGCAATCCAGTACTCACGGCCGGTGGTTACTGGATCGCCCGGTCAGGCCGGGCGATGACACCATGAACATCGGAGATCACGTAGCGGTGCTCGGGGCTCACTCCGCCTTGACGCCCGAGCGCTTGACCACCTCCGCCCATTTCTCGGTCTCGACGGCCATGAAGGCTCCAAACTCGGCCGGAGTGTAGAGGAGGGGTCTGCCGGCGAGATCGTCGAAGCGCTTGCGCACGGCCGGGTCTGCAAGCCCTGAATTGATCTCGCGGTTGAGCCGCTCGACCATCTCGGCCGGCGTGCCACGCGGCACGCCGATGCCGCCCCACGAGATCGCCTCATACCCCGCGACGGTTTCATCGACCGTCGGCACATCGGGTAGCGCTTCGTAGCGGGTCTTGCTCGTAACCCCGAGCGCCCGCAAGGCGCCCGAACGGATATGCGGCAAGGCGGCCGACAGCGTGTCGAACATCACCTCCACCTGGCCGCTGATCATGTCGGAAAGCGCAAAGGCCTCGCCCCGGTACGGCACGTGGACGAGCTTCGTTCCGGTCATGGCCTGGAACAGCTCCCCGGCAAGATGCGAGGTGGTGCCGGCACCGAACGAGGCCATGCTGATCTTGCCTGGATTGGCCTTTGCATGAGCGATGAACTCGGCAGTGGTCTTCGATCGGATCGACTTGTTCACCACCAGCACCAGCGGTGAATCGTAGATGCCCGATACGGGCGCGATGTCGCGCAGCACATTGAAAGGCAGCGATCCGAAAAACGACGGGTTCACGGTCGCGGAGGTGCCGAGATAGACCATCGTATAGCCGTCGGGCGGCGAATTGATCGCCGCCTGGAGCGAGATATTGGTGGCGGCGCCGGGCTTGTTTTCGATGATGACCGGCTGGCCAAGCCGTTCGGTGAGCCACTGCGCCAAGATCCGCGACACCGTATCGGCCGAACCACCTGGCGGATAGCCGATGATCCAGCGGATCGGTTTGACCGGATAGTCGAGCGCCCGCGCATGCCGGGACAGGACGGCGCCTGCTGCGGCAATCCCAACGACTTGCAGAAAAGCGACTTGCAGAAATCGGCGACGAGGAAGTTTCATGGCGGCTCCTCCGGCAATCCGCGTTCTGTGCGAGCATTATAATGCATTGTAGGGGCGACCCTTGTGGTCGCCCGGTTGTCGGACGCGACGAGTGGGCGACCACAAGGGTCGCCCCTACGAGCGGTAATGTTGGGGGACGCTGCTCGTGCGCGACCCTCCAACGCCTGCGATGGGTTCGGCCTATTTGCCGGTTGCCGTGAAATATTTCAGGTCCGGAGGCCGCTGCCCCTTCTTCGTGGGCATCAGATAGCCATCCCCGCTCAGCATATAGTTCTCGTTGCCGATCTGGACATGGTTATTGCTTTCTGAACAGACGCTTTCGGTCCACACCGGCTGCGCACCGGGTTCGCGGCGATAGCTCTTGAGCACCGTCCACGGATGCGTCAGGGCATGGTCGATCACGGTTACGTCGTCGAGAAGAAGGTCGGGATTGTTCTTGTCGACGTAGATGCGTTCCTTGACGATGGTCTGGTTGTCCTCGTGCAGCGGAATGCCGCTTGCATCGAACGCCCGCGGGCCCCTAAAGCCGCGCGTCTCGACTTCCAGCACGTCGTATTTGCCGTCGCCGTCGGTATCGATCCATCGCCCGATCGAATAGCCGATGAGGGACGGCATGATCTCCTGCGGCCAGTCGCGGCCGTCAGTGAAGATGCGCCGCGAGTCGTAAATGTTTTCGACCAGAATGTGCGTCGCCGCCGGCGTCACCACGAATTCGGTCGGTCCATACCCGTTGATGACGCGCGGCATGCCGGGCGATGCACAGGTGTAGGTCACGCCGATGCCCTGGCCGCCGGCCGCCTGGTTTGCGAGGTTGGCTTCGAAGCGCGCCTGGTATTCCGGCGTGAGCGGCGCCTGCTGTGCCGGGCCCCATCCCTTGGTGGGGTCGAAAGTGTTGACCCGGCCCAGGACGCCCGTGGTATTTGCATTGGGGCCGCGGCGCCACTGGCCCTTCAAATCAGGGTATTTGGTCTCGTCGAACCCCTGCGAAGCCGTGACAGTCATGAGCAACGCGGCCGCCAGCACGCACGCACCGATCGCGCCTCGGTAAGCCATCACGTCCTCCCTGTTTATGCAGCGATGCTACACTGTTTTACGGTAGCGCGCCAAAGGCTGGCTCCCGCTGCGGGGGAATCGTTGCGCCGATATCGGTGGGGTTCAGTCCACCCTGATGCCGCTGGCCCGGATTGGCGCGGCCCATTTTTCAACCTCGCGCTTGACGAATGCCGCGAGGTATTCCGGCGTCTGGCGCTCGGATGCGATCGGCGCGGCGCCGATGTCTTTCAGCCGTTCCTGCACGGCCGGGAGATTTTCAGCCACCGCTATGGCACGCTGAAGCTTGTAGGCGATATCGGCGGGCGTTCCCCTGGGCAGGAAAATCGCGAACCAGATATAGGCTTCGAAATCCGTCAGACCCTGCTCCTGAGCGGTTGCAAGGTCTGGTAATATCGGGGTGCGATTCTTCGTCAGGACCGCAATGGCCTTCACCAAACCGCCCTGGATCTGCGGGACGACCGGCGTAATGACGGGGCATTGGTAGTCGATCCGGCCGGCAATCAGGTCCTGCATCGCCGGTGCGGTGCCGCGATAGGGAACGTGGACGATGTCGACGCCGATCGCTGCATTGAACAGCACGCACGCCAGATGCACGCCGGAGCCGGTGCCGGCAGAGCCGAACTGCATTTTCTGCTGGTTTGCCTTTGCATACGCGATGAAGTCAACGAGGTTGTCGGCGGGAAAATCCTTGCGCACGATGAGCAGGATCGGCTGCTCGGCGACGAGGGCGACCGGGGTGAAGTCGCTCGCAGCATGGTAGAGAGGATTCTTATAGAGCGACTGGTTCTGCGCGTGGGTACCGGTCGTGCCGAGCACAAATTGATAGCCGTCGGGCGCCGCACGCGACACCCGTAGCGAGCCGGTCATCCCGCCTCCGCCACCGACATTTTCGACGGTGACCGGCTGGCCTAGCAATTCGGAGAGCGGCGCCGCCAGAATACGCCCTAGGAGGTCGGCCCCACCTCCGGCCGCGAACGGCACCACCATGCTCAGCGGCCGGCTCGGCCACTCCTGCGCCGGCGCAGCCGCGACGAACGGCAGATGAGCGGCGAGCGCCAGCAGCATGAGAGGGGTTCGCATCAGAGCCTCCGAGGGGGATCTGCGCGAAGATTACCGGCTCCAGGGAGGCTATGCCACCGACGCCCGCGTGCGATGAAAGCGCGCGGCGGGGCGGGCAAGGCCCCCGGCTGCGACCCGCGGCTCCCGCATTACGCGAGCTTTACAGTCCCGGCGATGGCGTCCTTGCCGAGCGCTTCGAACACCTTGGCGACGATGCCCTTGGCGTCGAGACCTGCCTTGGCGTACATGGCGTTGGGCGAGTCCTGATCGATGAAGATGTCGGGCAACACCATGGTGCGAAGCTTAAGGCCGCGGTCGAGCGCGCCGGTCTCAGCCAGGGCCTGCAGGACGTAGGACCCGAAGCCGCCGATCGAGCCTTCCTCGATGGTGATCATGACCTCATGCTCGCGCGCGAGCCGCAGCACCAGGTCGGTGTCGAGGGGCTTTGCAAACCGCGCATCGGCCACCGTCGTCGACAGGCCGAAGCCCGCCAGTTCGTCTGCCGCCTGCAGACACTCCCCAAGACGCGCGCCGTAGCAAAGCAGCGCGACCTTGTCGCCTTCGCGCAGGATGCGGCCGCGGCCGATTTCCAGCGGTTGGCCTTCGCTCGGCATCGGTACGCCGAGGCCCTCGCCGCGCGGATAGCGAAGCCCCGAAGGTCGATCGTCGATCGCAACCTGGGTCGCCACCATGTGGACGAGGTCCGCCTCATCGGCGGCCGCCATCAGGACGAAGCCCGGCAGGCAGCCGAGATAGGCGACGTCGAATGCGCCCGCGTGGGTCGGGCCGTCGGCGCCGACCAGGCCGGCCCGGTCCATGGCAAAACGCACCGGCAGCCGCTGAATGGCGATGTCGTGGACCACCTGGTCGTAGGCGCGCTGCAGGAACGTCGAGTAGATCACGGCGAAGGGCTTGAAACCTTCGCTCGCCAGCCCGCCCGCGAACGTCACCGCATGTTGCTCGGCAATACCGACATCGAAAGTGCGGTCCGGGAATACCTTGCCGAACAGGTCAAGTCCGGTGCCCGACGGCATCGCGGCCGTGATGGCGACGATCTTGTCGTCCTTGCGGGCTTCCGCAATCAGGCTCTCGGCGAACACTTTCGTATAAGAGGGCGCTGCGGCCTTGGATTTCGCCTGCGTGCCCGTCGCCACATCGAAGGCGACCACGCCATGATACTTGTCGGCGGAAGTCTCGGCCGGCGGATAGCCCTTGCCCTTCTGGGTCACCACGTGGACCAGGACCGGTCCTGATTTGGCGTCACGCACATTGCGCAGCACCGGCAGCAGGTGATCGAGATTGTGCCCGTCGATCGGGCCGACGTAATAGAAGCCGAGTTCCTCGAACAGGGTGCCGCCCGTGATCATGCCGCGCGCGTATTCCTCGGCGCGCAATGCGCGCTTTTCAAAGAATTTCGGCAGGCGGCGGGCAAGCTGCTTGCCGATTTCGCGCAGCGACATGTAGGTGCGGCCGGTCAACAGCCGCGACAGATAGGCCGACATGGCGCCCACCGGCGGCGCAATCGACATGTCGTTGTCGTTGAGAATGACGATCAGCCGCGAATCCATGGCGCCGGCATTGTTCATCGCCTCGTAGGCCATGCCGGCTGACATCGCGCCGTCGCCGATGACGCAGATGACGTTGTTGTCGCGATTTTCTATCTTGCTCGCCACTGCCATGCCAAGGCCGGCGGAGATCGAGGTCGACGAATGGGCGGCG
>Ga0257161_1000131_pt1 | contig 19414 bp, 22 predicted proteins | sample NR01A_FD_185954 | JGI IMG/M metagenome (GOLD analysis project Ga0257161, IMG submission 185954) | Soil microbial communities from H.J. Andrews Experimental Forest, Oregon, United States - NR-01-A | ecosystem: Environmental > Terrestrial > Soil > Temperate forest > Bulk soil | place: USA: Oregon... | reverse complement strand
GGAGCGGGACACGGCATCGTTCGACCTGATCGAACTCCTGTTTTTCGCCTACCGGGACTTCGTTGGCGATGCGGATGAGATTTTGGACAAGTTCGGCTTCGGGCGCGCGCATCACCGGGTCCTGCATTTCGTCAATCGCAATCCCGGGATGAAGGTTGCAGAATTGCTGGACATCCTGAAAATCACCAAGCAATCACTCGGCAGGGTCCTGAAACAGCTCCTCGATGAGGGTTACGTCGAACAGAAAGAAGGCGCCACGGATCGTCGACACCGGCTGCTATACGTTACCGCGAAGGGTGAAGCGCTGGCTTGGCGCCTTGCCGCGTTGCAGACCGCACGCATCGGCGGTGCGCTTGCCGAGATTGAGGCGGATGGCCGCGACACCATCCGGCGCTTCCTGATCGCGATGCTCAATCCGGATCAGCGCCGCGACGTGGTGCGCCTGATCGAGAGTGCAGACCGCGCGCGCCACCGCCGCAGCTGACGCCCCTCCCTACCCTCCCCCGCATGCGGGGGAGGGTAGGGAGGGGGATTTTGGGGAGATCAAGCGATGGAAACTTCGGCAGGACCGGTACCCGACGATGCCGCTCACCTGCTCGTAGTTGACGACGATCGACGCCTCCGGGATCTGCTGTCGCGCTATCTTCAGCGTGAAGGCTACCGCGTCACGACGGCGAAAGACGCCACCGACGCGCGCGTCAAGCTCGACGGCCTTACCTTCGATCTTCTGATTCTTGACGTCATGATGCCCGGGGAAAGCGGCTTCGAGCTTGCAAAATCGGTGCGCAGGACCTCGCAGGTGCCGATCCTCATGCTCACGGCGCGTGCGGAGACCGAGCACCGCATCAACGGCCTTGAGATCGGCGCTGACGACTACATGGCGAAGCCCTTCGAGGCGCGGGAATTGTCGTTGCGGGTCGCCAGCATTCTCAAGAGGGCGCAGCCGACGCCGGCCCCGCCGGCCGAATCCGTGCGCTTCGGTCCGTTCGTATTCCACATCTCGCGGGGCGAATTGCGCCGCGGCGACGAGCTCATCCACCTGACCGACCGCGAGAAGGACATCTTGCGGCTGCTGGCCGCAAGCCCCGGCGAGACTGTGCCGCGCCTCAGCCTCGCCGGCGTCGGGGCGGCGGCAGGCGAGCGGGCCGTCGACGTGCAGGTCAACCGGCTGCGTCGCAAGATCGAGAGCGATCCCACCAATCCGCTGTACCTTCAAGCCGTGCGCGGCGTCGGTTACCGGCTTCTGGTGCTGACATGACGAGCATCGATATCGGCATCACGCGGCTGCGAACGGCGGCGGGACGCCTTGTCGACGGCTACGGACGCGTGGATCGCTTTTTCAAGCGCCTTTTCAAGGGCGTTCTGCCGAAGGGACTTTATGCCCGCGCGCTGTTCATCATCATCGCCCCGATGGTGATCCTGCAGATCATCGTCACATTCGTCTTCATGGAGCGGCACTGGAACACGGTGACCCGGCGGCTATCGGCGGCGGTTGTTCAGGACATAGCGGCCGTCATCGACCTGCGTAAAGGTTTTCCGCAGGATCGGGACTACGCGGAGCTGCGCCGCATCGCCCAGGAGCGGCTTGGTCTCGTCGTCGATTTCCTGCCGGTGACCGAGCTGCCCCCCATCGGCCCGAAGCCGTTCTTCTCCCTGCTCGATCAGGCGCTTTCGGAGGAGCTTCGCAAGCAAATCGGCCGGCCGTTCTGGATCGACACGGTGGGCCGCTCGAGCCTGGTCGAGATCAGGATCCAGCTCCAGGACGTGGTGATGCGCACCTTTGCACGCCGCAACGCCGCCTATGCGTCGAATTCGGAAATCTTCCTGTTGTGGATGGTCGGCACGTCGCTGGTGCTGATCACGGTCGCGATCCTGTTTCTGCGCAACCAGATTCGCCCGATTCTGCGGCTCACCGAAGCGGTCGAGAGCTTCGGCAAAGGCCGCGATGTGCCGAACCTGCGGGCCCGCGGCGCACAGGAGGTCCGGCGCGCCGCCGTGGCATTCCTTGAAATGAAGGCGCGGGTCGAGCGCACCCTCGAACAGCGCACCGCCATGCTGGCCGGCGTGTCCCATGACCTGCGCACGGTGTTGACGCGATTCAAGCTCGAGCTTGCCATGCTCGACGAGAGCCCCGAAACCGAGGCGATGAAGAAGGACGTCGACGAGATGAGCCGCATGCTCGAAGCGTATCTCGCCTTCGCGCGCGGCGATGCCGGCGAGCGTTCCGAGCCGACCGACATGGCGGCTTTCCTGGACGAATTGAAGACCGACGCCGAGCGCCATGGGCGCTGGGCCGCGGTCCAATTCCACGGTTATCCGGTGGCCACCGTGCGGCCCCATGCCTTCAAGCGGTGTGTCGGCAACCTGGTGTCCAACGCGGCTCGCTTCGGCTCAGCAATTACCATCACGGGCCATCGCGATCACCGCTACATGACCATCACGGTCGATGACGACGGCCCCGGCATCCCGCCGAACCGGCGAGATGACGTCTTCAAGCCGTTTCTGCGCCTTGACGACGCCCGCAACCAGGACGAAGCGGGCAGCGGCCTTGGTCTCGCCATCGCGCGCGATATCGCGCGTTCGCACGGCGGCGACGTGATGCTCGGCGATAGCCCGATGGGCGGATTGCGGGCCTCGGTGCGAATTCCCGTGTGAGCGGATGGGCATGGAAGCGCGTTCCTGTTAGAACGCGCTTGACATCGTCACGCGTCGGCGGCGTTCGCTATGCTCAGGAGACTGAAGCGCGGCACCACGGAATGCCACCGCCTTCAACGCCTCAAACCGACGAGTAGCGGTTGATCGATTCGGCATCATCCATATAACATCGCTCGCCTTTTGTGGAGTTTCACAATCGATGCAGGGGCCACCGTCCTACGCGCTGATTCGCCAATGGAGCGATCGATTTGGGAGGGACCCGCTCGCAAAGGCGGTGGTTGCGGATCTGCGCGGCCGAGCCGACGAAATTTGGCAGCACGCGTTTCAGCTCCTTCAACGAGAGAGTCCGGAATACCGCAATGCGGTCGACGGCGAGTTCGCGAAGGAGTCAAAGACGCATTGCAATGAGCTTTTGCGGATGATCATCGCCGTTGCAGTCGGAGAGGTGAGGAAGTCCACTCCAGATCCGTTCGACTTTGTGCGCACGCACGCGCAATGGCGTGCCCGCCATCACGTGCCGCTCGTTGCTTCTCTCCACGCTTACCGGACCGCTCACAGAACCTACTCTGAGATCTCGCAAGATGCTCTGGGGCAACACGGAACGCCGAAAGATATTGTCGGCGCCCAACGAATATTGTCCGAGTTCTGGATAGAGTTCTTTGATCACGTTGGCCATGTCTTAGCTGACGCCCATACCGCCGAGGACGTACTCATCGTCGCGCAGGAAACGCGCAGCTATGTGCGTCTCATGAATGAGCTTCTGCACGGAGTCGAGCCCGCCGAGCACGAGTCACAGCGGCTTTGCGCACTGCGTGGCATTCGGCCCGGTGCACCTTTGGCCATCGTCGTAGCCAAGCCGCTTCGGGTCAATGGCCTCCACGTTGACCGCGAAGTGACACTGCGCTCCCTTGCTCGGCTCCTAGAGCAGGCACTTTCCCCGACGGCGTTCGGTACGCTCATTGACGTTAAAGATAGCCAAGTCACGGCCATCGTGTGCAGCGATGGCGATACGAGCCGCAACCTCGTGCAGGCGTTGCGTCGCGCCGGGTTTGCGAAACGCCCGGCTGACGGTCAGCAGGCCGGTGTCGGCATCAGCATGGATGTTGCCGAGGTCGCGCGTCTTCCTGAAGCGCTTGAAGAGGCGCAGATCGCGATCGCGTTCGCCACCGCCAAGCACCCTCTCATGCGGTTTTCAGATATTCATCTGCCGGACCTTCTCGTTCGACGTGCGGACCAAATCGCTGTTCGACTGATCCCTGCGTGGGCGCGCCAACTGGATTCGGCCAAAGACGGGCGGTCGCGCGACCTTATCCGCACCATCCGCGCATTTACCGACTGCAATTTCAGCGCCAAGCACACTGCTCGGGAGCTGGGCGTTCACACCAACACGATATATTTCCGGCTCAACCGCCTGAAGAAAATCTCCGGGATGGATCCACGCACCTATGCCGGCGCTTCGACCATTTTAACGGCGCTGAGCCTGCTCGAAACCCATACGGATGAGAGCACTCTGGCCTGGCAACGCCACGGTGGATCTGCCGACGCCAGATAAGCCGGCGCCGCACCCTTGGCGGCCAGGGGCTGTCTCTTCGACCTCTATGGATTGTGAGCAACTCCGCGACCACGCCGAGGAGAGTCTCTGCTGCCATGCGGCCGGAACGCCTTTTCGGTCGTCATTGCGAGGCGCGTGAATGCATCACGCGCCTCGATGCAATTGTGAAGTTGCACAACCGTTCGATAGAACTGCTGTGGTTCAAACCGAATTGAACCGACCTCGTCGGCAGCGGTAGCGTTTGCGGGCCAAAGCGGGAGAGGCCCCGCCACGCGTGTGTTTCGTGCCCTAACGCCAGATCACACTGGGGTGGGTTCGCCACGAGCTGATCCATTTCGGACGTGACATCGGCGAATGATTGCTCATTCGCATGGGGGAGGACGTTTGTGAAACTTAAAGGCAAGCTGGCCGTCATTACCGGCGGCAATAGCGGAATTGGCCTGGCGACCGCTCATGAGTTTGTGGCCAATGGCGCAAGCGTCGCCATTTTCGGTCGTGATCGCCGAACCCTTGAGCAAGCGCCCGCCAATCTGGGCCAAAATGCTTTGGCGGTTCAAGGCGATGTGCGGAAACTTGGCGATATCGAGCGGCTATTTGCACAAGCGAGTCAACGATTTGGCAATATCGATGTTCTGGTCGCCAATGCAGGCATCGCCAAGTTCGCCCCCGTAGGCAATCTGTCAGAAGAACTCTTCGACGAGTTGTCCGATGTCCTTTTCAAGGGGGTCTTCTTCACTGTTCAGAAGGCGCTGCCCCACTTGCGTGACGGCGCCTCGGTGATCCTGGTCGGCTCCGCTGACGCCGACAAGCAAGGCCGCGCGCTGACGTCGGTCTACCTAGCAACGAAGGCGGCGGTGCGTGCGCTGGCGAGATCCTTCTCGGTCGAGCTGTTGCCGCGGCGCATCCGTGTCAACGTCGTCAGCCCCGGCATGACGGACACTCCGATCATCACCCGCGAGGTCGGAATCGCTGGCGCCACGCCTGAGCAGATCGCCGAGGTCATCACCAAAACAATCCCCCTTCGCCGCCGCGCCAGGGCGGAGGAAATCGCCAAGGCCATTCTGTTCATGGCCTCGGATGATTCGAGCTACTGCCTCGGCTCGGAGCTCATGGTCGACGGCGGTCTTACTCAACTGGTCAACCCAACCTGAAAGGAAGCAATCATGACGACCGGCAACGTCACAGCGAGGAATAAAGCCGTTACCCGGCGTTTCCTTGAAGAATTCAAGAACCAGCACAAGTTCGCCATCATAGATGAACTCTTTGCTCCCACCGCCTCCATCCACTTGCCGGCTGAGGGGCTACCGGAGGGTCCGGAAGGGCAAAAGGCGATTGCGCGGGGTATCTTCGCAGCGTTTCCAGATGTCCACGTGACACTGGACTGTGTCATCGCTGAAGGCGATTTCGTTGCAGAGCGGCACACAGCGCGGGCGACGCACAAGGGCGAGTTCATGGGCGTACCTGCGACCGGCAGAAGCATCTACTGGACGGAAAATCATTTCTACCGCCTCGAGAATGGTCGGATTCTGGAGCTGTGGTCGGAATGGAGCTTTCAAACGTTGATGGCCCAACTCACGAAGTAATCTCACAACTGCGTCGCCCGCCGCACGTGCTGCCGCGCGGCTCGTCAAAGCAAATTTCGATTTGATGGAGCAAATCATGGCTGAGATTAAGCACCAGATACCAATCAACGCGGCTCCGGAAAAGGTCTACGCGGCGCTCGCAACTTCGAAGGGCTTGCGGGGCTGGTGGACCGCAGACAGCAAGGCCGACGAGAAGGCCGGCGGCAAGGCCGAGTTCGGCTTCGACAGGCGGGGGATGCTCTTCCGCATGATCGTCGAGAAACTCGATCCGGGGAAGCAGGTCGTGTGGACCTGCCACGGCGACCATCCGGAATGGAACGGCACCACCTTGACTTGGAACATTGCGCGCGAGGACGGCGTAAGCATGCTTCGTTTCACCCACAGCGGCTGGAAGTCAGTGAGCGATTTCTGCGCGACGTGCAACTCGACATGGGGCGAACTGATGTATCGGCTCAAGGATTATGTGGAGGGCAAGAATCCCGGCCCTCACTGGAAGGAGTAAACCAAAGTGGCGAGTGACTCGAACATTCTCGTCATCGCGAATGCCACAGCGAAGCCGGGCAAGGAGGGGGAACTCATCTCTGCGCTGCGTGAGGTCGCGGGCCCTACACGGGCCCAGCCCGGCTGCATCCGGCTCGGTCTCTACCAGCTCGACGGCGCCGGCGCGACGATCGTCGGAATCGAGCGCTGGGCCTCCGCCGCCGATCATGAGCGCCATCTGGCCGGCGCACACGTCCAGCGGCTCGCCAGCCGTATGGTCGACTTGATCGCGGAGCCGCCGCGCATTGTATCCTACACTGTTATCGACGAGTAGGGCGAGCAAAGGGATGGCTGCCCGCCTTCTACAACTTCACGCGGCAGCATGCTGGCAGCTCAGAGCGAGAGGGGCTCAGCGTCTTCTTCAAGAGCACGGACGGCGATATGTTTCACACCTATTCGACTTATGCCCGCGGTATCGACATCATTACCACCAATACAGCCTACAACATCCTCGATATGACACCGAAGGGGCGCGACGAAGGCGACCGCGGACAATTCTGGGTGCGCCGCCACGACGAATACGCTGCCGGGACTCCCGAGGATGAAGTCCACGAAACACTTAGAGGTCTACGAGGCACTTAAGGGTCGTTGCTGACGGCGGGTCGTCTAAAACGGAATCGCCTCCTCGCCCAGATCTCGATCGAGATCACGCTCGTCGCGGCGGCGGCCGCGGCAGAGTCTCGACGCGCATCGGCCGGGGGCAAATCGGCATAGATCTTCCAGCAACGAGGACCAGCGCTGGCCGCGCGAAAGGGCGCGATCAAGCGCCGCCATCGTCCGGGCAAGGCCTTCATCCTCGTCGCCCACGAAGGTCCGCAGCACGCCCGCGAACAAGAGAGCGAGGCCTTGGGCGCGCACGATCCCCCGCGGTCCGGCGGCGTCGATATTTGCCGCTGTCAGCATCCAGCGCTGCGATTTCACCGCGAAGGAGTTGAAGGCAAGGGCGAGGCTAGGATGGCGGCGCGCCGAGCGCATCAGCGAGCGGATCGCGGCCTTGTCCGGGGCCAGCGCCTCAAGCCTGCGCATCAGCACATCGAAAAGCCGTTCGCGCGGCGGTTCGTCCGCCATGTCGGCGTCGCCCTCGGCGAGCACCTTGCGGTCGATCGCCTTGACGTAGGCGGCAACGATCGGGAGCTTGGAGCCGAATTCCCTGCGCAAAGTCGCAAGCGACACGCCGGCGCGTGCCGCCAGGTCCGCATACCCGATGTCCTCGAACGCCTGTTCGGCCAGCAGCGCGAAAAAGGCTTCGATGATCTTGTCGCGATCGGAGAGTGGCGGATTGGAGGCTCCGTCATCCCGACGTGGCCGTTGCGGGGGCCGTCGTGCAGGTCTGCGTGCCATCGCCTGTTCCTCTTTTTGGGAAAACGCCGTCGCCTCAATGTAGTTCGTGTCCGCAGGCGCTTCCAGGGGCGCCCGTAGGGGGATTAGCGAAGCGTAATCCGCCACACCGCGGCGCAATACGCGGAGTTTATCATCGGGCCGGCCCACCGGGTCCGGCCTCTGGCCGGCCCGATGGCAGGCTCCGGCCGGACCCGGTGGCTATTGCGCCCTTCTACTCCCTACCCTCACCCCCGCAAGTCAGCCAGCAAGCTCGCGGCTGCGCCTGGTGGCGGCCACGATGGCGCGCTCCATGAGAAGGTCGAGACCGTCAGGCGCCATGAGCACATCGAGTGCCGCCGCCGTGGTGCCGCCGGGTGATGTGACATTCTGGCGCAAGACCGCGGCGTCGATAGACGAGCGGTGCAAGAGTTCTCCCGCGCCCGCGACTGTCGCGCGCGCCAACCGCACTGCAAGGTCAGCCGGCAGCCCCGCCTTCTCGCCCGCACGGGCAAGACTTTCGGCGAGCAGGAATACGTAGGCCGGGCCGGACCCGGACACCGCCGTGACCGCATCCATCAAGGCTTCGTCATCGATCCATTCAACGGCGCCCGCGGCCCTGAGCAGCGCGTCGGCGAGTTGCCGTTGTGCGGAACTCACCCGGGAATTCGCAACCGCGACCGTGATGCCGCGCCCGATCGCGGCCGGGGTGTTCGGCATGGCGCGGACGACAGCGGCGTTGTGCGGCAAGGCGCCGGCGAGAAACGCAATCGTGCGCCCGGCCATGATCGAAATCACCACCGCCGAAGGCGACACCAGAGACGCGATGTTCGGCATGATTTCGGCCGCGATCTGCGGTTTTACGGCGATCACGATGGCGTCGGCGCAAATTGATGCCGGATCCGGATTGAGGCGCACGCCGTGCGCTGCGAGCGCTGCGATCGATGCCGCCGGTTCGGGCTCTATGGCGACGATGCGAGCCGGATCGACACCGAGGCCGATCCAACCTTGGAGCAACGCGCCCCCCATCTTGCCGGCGCCGATGAGCACCACATTTCCGGCGACCACCTCTCCACCCGTCATCGCCTGGCGACAACTTGCCGGCCACGATTGGGCTGACCGCCCGCCGCGGCGGTGTGGGCGATTTCTTTGCTCGGGGGTTTCTTGCGCACGACCGGCAGGTCGTGCGCGCCATTGACGGTGAGGCCATTCTCCTGCCGGTATTGATAGAGGAAGAGCAGGAGCACGAGCAGGTCAGCCAAAATGATCGCGATTATGGTAACCATTCCCATATTCCTCATCTCGCCGCCGTTGCGCACCTTGGCGCCCGCTTGGGCTATTGGGTGGCCGGGTGCTTTGAGCGTCCTCGGTTTCGACCTCTGTCGCCGTTCAATATAGTTATTACAACCGTTCGGCGCGCGGCGGAAGGGATGAGGAGCAGCCAATCGGGCAGCAAGCGCTAGTCACTCGCTTCAGCCAATCAGGTGTCGGAGCATCGACCCAAGTCATGACGCTGTAGGGGCGACCCTTGTGGTCGCCCGGTTTGAGCGCAGGGCGACCACAAGGGTCGCACCTACATGGGTGCAATTCCTTCAGATCGGCTGAAGCGATCGACTAGAAGCAGGGGCCGCGAGTGCCGCGATCACGCCAGCAGATCGGATTGGGGCGCGGCGCGGATAAGCGATCGACATTTTCTCGCCGCACTACCGCGGCAGCGGCCCGCGTTCCGGTCGCGTTCGCGGACCGGAACAGGTCCATGATCGTCGACCCGATCGACGCGGCAAGAAATACGCCGAACAGCAAGGTTGCCACGACAACGAAGCCCTTGAACCGCGTGCCTGCCGCCGGAGGGCCTACCCCCTCGGTGTTTGCCCGCAGGAATTGCAGCTCGGCCGCCATCTCGCGCGACCGTTCTACTTCAATTTGATAGGCTAGCCTCAGCCGTTCGATTTCGCCGGCCTCGGCCGGCTCGTGATCGAGCGCACCGATGATGCCGGCGAAAGTAAGTCCACAGCTCTTCATGAGGCGGCGCGCACCGGCGAGCGCGCTCTCCGCTTCCGACAACGTCGTCGAATCCATCAACTGAATGGCTGCCCCCACCTTCGAAGGCAGCAACAGGCCGCGCGCGTCGATTTCCTGCACGATTTGTCGGAAGGAAAGACGATGCTGCCGCAGGAATATCGCGGCCTCGTTCATGGCCGATGCAGCGTCCGACTCCTCCCCGGCGTCCATGCCGGCGAATAGCTCCCGCAGCGCGACCGCTTCGTCGTCGTCAACAAGCGCCATGGCGCTACCGTCGCCTCTCCTCCGGCTCAATAACGCACTCCAGCAGCAAACACATAGACGTCCATTTGGCGTTTATCGCTTTATTGCTAAGCAAAGATTAATTCGTGCCGCTCGCTCACACAGCAGATCGCTTCCATGAAGCGGCAGCCGTGCGCGCCTCGCTCACACAAACCGCACCGCATAGATCGGCGGCAGCGTGTAAGTCACGTTGGACCACTGGTCGCCCTGGTCCTCGCTGATCCACAATCCGCCGGTGGTCGAGCCGAACGCCAGCCGGTCGCCGGTCGCGTCGAGCGTCAAGGCGTGGCGGTAGACGACATCGTAGGCATGCTGCTGCGGCAGGCCCTTGGTCAAGATATCGAAGCTCTTGCCGCCGTCGCGCGTGCGGGTCACCACCAGGCGGCCGTCACGCGGGATTCGTTTTTCATCCTTGATTTCGGGGACGAACCACGCCGTATCCGGGTCGTGCGGATGGACGACCACCGGAAAGCCGAACGCCGAGGGCTCGACGCCTGAGATTTCGTTGAAGGTATGGCCCTCGTCCGAGGAGACGAAAATGCCATTGTGATGCTGCACCCACATGCGGTGCGGGGCGGCGGGGCATTGCGCCAGACAATGCACGTCCTGGGCGATGGGGTCGTGCGTCAACTCCGGCGGCATGTACTCGGCGCGCATGCCCTCGCCGCGCAGCGTCCAGCTTGCGCCCGAATCGTCGGTGAACCAGATGCCGCCCGTCGAAACCGCGATCCACACGCGCTTTGAATCGCGCGGGTCGACCACGATCGAGTGAATGCCGGGCAGGTCGGCACCGCCGCCTGTCCACTGTTTTCGCTGGGGGTGATCCCACAGCGAACGGACCATTTGCCAACTGTCGCCATGGTCGGTCGAACGAAACAGGCCGCCCGGCAGCGTGCCGCACCAGATGACTCCCGGCTCGTCGGCGCCGCCCGCCTGCAGCGCCCAGATGCGCGCCGTGCTCCAGGCGAGCGGCCGGCCCCAGGCATCGTTCTCTTCGAGGCCCTCCGGCTTCGGCGGGTAGGCAGGGGCGGCAATCTCCTCCCAACCCTTTGCGGTCGAGCGGTGCATCTTGACGCCGAAATGACCGTGATCGAGCGCCGCAAAGTGACGGCCGCTTCGCGGGTCCGACATGGTGAGCGTTACGTTGTCGCCAAGGAAGTCTGCATGCTCGATCATCCAGCTGCCGTTGCGGCGCGCGACCCAAAACAACCCTTTGCGTGTCGAAACCTGAATGGTGTCGTTCATGGTCAGCCTCCCGATAAAGCCTGGAATACATAGACCGTGCTGCCCGCGGCGACGGGATCGGACAGGCGCACGCGATCGCGAATGGCGCGGCCATCGACGAAGATCGTCATGTGCCGCCGCAGTGCGGCCTGGTCATCGAGGACGTAGGATCGCGCCTGGGGATTGGATGCGAACGCGGTGTCGAGCACTTCCCGCACGCTGCCGCCCGCAGCCTCGGTTTCTGGACACTCCACGAGACGCTGAACGTTCGGGGTGAAGACGATCCTTGCCATCCATCGCTCTCCGAAGAGCTGACCGGACCGCGAGGGCGTTCCGGCAGCTCATTGTCCACGCCAAGGTCTTTCGGGCTCCAGCATAATTTTGGCCCGAGTATGTCGTTTCAGTTGGCCAATCAGCCGATGGCCGCGGCGTGCACACCTCAAGGACGAACCAGCCCGGCGGATCCCGACATGTGGCCGGAGGTACGGCAGCCCGTTAGCCTGACCGCGTTCCGTACAGCAATTTGCGCATTGACGGCCGCCAAGGATGCGCCGATGGATAGGGTCTCGAAGCGTAATGGGTAAGGAACGCCCCTGCCGGAAGGAGTGCCTGATGCGCCACAACGGGCTTCTCTTTGCTGCGGTTGTCGTCGCGGTTGCGGCATTCCTTTTGCCGGCGGCGATTGCATCGGCCGGGAGCCTGCATGGAGAGCGCCCCCCGCATGTGGGGGAGGGTCAGGGACGGCGGCACGGCTACGGCTTCTTGCCGGGCTATGAGCCGCCCGAAGTCGTCGAATGGCGCAACGCACGCATCCGTCGTCCAGCGTTCTGGTACGGCGGCCCCGGATTTTACCGGGGCCGCTGGAATGGCGGCGGATTCGGACCTTGCTGGACGCCGACCCCGATAGGACCGCACTGGAATTGCGGGTGAGAACCGCCGCGGCACGCCAGTGACCGCACGCGGCGGTCATATGGCCGGCAGCGGCTTGCCTCCCTCCGCGACCGGAGTGCGGTCGGCATTGAGCACGAGCGAAACGAAGCCGTAGTAGCCGACGGTGCCGATCAGTTCGACCATCATTCGTTCGCCGAACCGCGCCTTTGCGGCCGCGAAGGTCGCATCGCTGATGTCCTTATCGCGTAGTAATTCTGCAACGAGATCGTAGACGAGCGTTTCGTCGCCGGACAGTTTTGCGGGGCGCTGGCCAGCCTCGATCGCATCCGCCACGAACGGCGCGATTCCGGCCGCAAGGGCATGCTTGCGGTGAGCATTCCATTCGTAGTGAGCCGACCAGAATCGCGCCACCAGAAGAATCGCGAGTTCGCGCAGCGCCGCCGGCACCGTGCTCTCGAAGCGAACATAGTCGCCGAGATGGCGCACGCGGTCGGCGAGTTCGGGGCTGCGCAGCAACGCGTGGAACGGACCACGCAATCCGCCGCGCGGCCCGGTCGCCACCGCTTGCGCGACGCGCTGCTGATCAAGGGTCATGTCGCGTTGGGATAGCGGTGTGAAACGCTGTGACATTGCAAAGCCTGTGGCTGAAGTGCCGTCGATGGAGTAAAGGTTAGCAGACGACTAAGAAGCAGAATTTGATCTTCGGCGCCAGACCTGCGTCGGCAAATGCCGGGAAGGAAATTGTCATGGCCAAGCAGCGGATCAGCTACGTGCCTCTCGAAAGGATGGATGCAGAGATGCGTAGCGAAATGCAACGTTGCCAACGGGAAGGCACGCCGCGGCCGGAGAGTTCGGCCATTCGTGCCCATGTGCCGGCGGCATTCTGGTTTTTCGCCAGGTCCTGGAACGACCTCTTTCGTAACGGCGTGCTTGACCACGCCGTCAAGGAGCTATGCCGGCTCTATGTGTCGCGGTCGGTCCAATGCGAATATTGCGGCAATCAGCGCTCCGTAAAAGCCACGTCGAGCGGCGCGCTGATCGAGGACCAGATGATGGATCTCCTCAATTTCGAGAAGTCGACGGAATACAACGACCGCCAGAAAGCGGCCCTCTCCTATGCGGAAGCGATCGTCTGGCACCTGCAGACCGACGATGCCTTCTGGGATCGCCTTCATCGCCATTTCACCGAGCCGGAGCTGGTTGAACTCGGCTGCATGATCGGGCTGACGCTCGGCCAGCAAAGCTGGCTGCGGCTCCTCAATATCGACCACCACCAGGTTCTGGCCGGAACCTCCGCCTCCATGGCGCCGGGCTACGAGGATGCACGCAAGCTCGCCGAGACCAAGGCGATGGCGGACTACTGGGCGAAATTGCAAGCGGCCGCACCGACCCCCTCCCTACCCTCCCCCGCAAGCGGGGGAGGGTAGGGAGGGGGTTGGACCGCGGGCGTCCCGCCCGCCTTTTCGTCTTGAACCTTTCTTATTCTGGCGACGCGCTGATCTTGAAGAAGAGCGGGCGGGACGCCCGCGGTCCCAGGGCAGGGCACCGGGGCATTTCTCGCTCGGTCTTGGCGTCTGATCGTCGCCCGGCGCGTTTTGACCATCGTGCCATCGCCAGCGGAGACCGTTATTTTGCAGGGCACAATTTCATGGCATCATGCCATCGAAGCGTGCATGGCGTCCGTACGCGCTACCGCGCAGGCCAACAGCCGGCCGCTGAAATCCCTATAAGATCATGAATTTGGATTTTGCTTTGCGCGTTGGCATAACCTTTGAATGGTTGGAAATGCAGTCGAGCTCCGGCGCCGCGCGTCGTCGCTCACGTCACACACAAAGACGGCGGCATCTTAAGGGGTAGCCAAATGAATTCCGACCAGGTTGCTCTGATCCAGCACAGCTTTGCGAAGATCAGGCCGATCGCGCAAGAGGCAGCCGCCTTGTTCTACGGCCGGTTGTTCGAGATCGCACCCGACGTCAGGCCGTTATTTCGCGGCGATATGGCAGAGCAGGGCCGCAAGCTGATGGCCACGCTCGCGGTCGTCGTCAACGGGCTTGCCGATCTCGAATCAATTCTTCCCGCCGCCAGCGCACTCGCCAAAAAGCACGTCTCGTATGGAGTGAGGGCGGAGCATTACGGGCCCGTCGGCGTGGCGCTGTTGTGGACCCTGGAGCGCGGACTCGGGGCGGAATGGACGTCCGACCTCGCCGCCGCTTGGACGGATGCCTACACGTTGCTGTCCGAGTACATGATCGACGAAGCTTACGGTCGCCGCGAGGCGGCAGAGTGAATTTAGCCCTTCACGCCTTCGCGGTCGCCTGATCGACAAGTGCGATCAGGCCGCGCATGAGGTCGATCGGGCGCGGCGGACAGCCGCGAATGTGCAGATCAACGGGGATCACCTTGTCGACGGCGCCGATCACCGCATAGCTGCCCTCGAATACGCCGCAGCCGCAACCGCAGTCGCCGACCGCCACCACCCATTTGGGATCGGGCGTGGCCGCGTAGGTGCGTTCGAGCGCGATCTTCATGTTGTGGGTCACCGGACCGGTGACGAGCAGCACGTCCGCATGACGCGGCGAGGCCGCAAATCTCAAGCCGAAGCGCTCGATATCATAGACCGAATTGTTGAGGGCATGGATTTCGAGCTCGCAACCATTGCATGACCCGGCATCGATTTCGCGGATCGTGAGCGAGCGGCCGAACAGCCGACGCCCGCGCGCCGCGAGAGCGCGACCAAGTTCGTCGAGCGCCGCATCATCGGCATCGGGCGCCCCGATCGTCACCGGGCGGGCGAACAACGATTTCAGCAGCAACGTTCGCATGGCCTAAAGGTCGTGCCCCGAATAGGAGCAATTGAACGATTTGTTGCAGAGCGGGAAGTCGGCCACGATATTGTTCTCGATCGCGGCTTCGAGCAGCGGCCATTGAAACCACGACGCATCGCGCACATGGCAGCGCGCGACGTGGCCGTCGGCGCCAAGCCGCAGCCACACCAGCACATCGCCACGAAACGCCTCGGTGATGGCGATGCCTTCGCGCGGGCCGGACGGCTGCGGCAGCGGGCTAAACACAGGCCCGCCCGGCAGATGGGCGAGCCAATCCTTGATCATCCGCATGCTGGCGCGGACCTCGTCGATGCGAACGCGAACGCGGGCGTCGACATCGCCCGCGGTGTAGAGCAGCACCGCGAGGGAAAGCCCCTGATAGGGCGGATAAGCCAGGTCACGGCGCGCGTCAAAATTGCGGCCCGAGGCGCGGCCCACATGGCCGCCTGCAGCCCAGCGTTTGACGAGGTCTCCCGCCACGTAGCCGGTCGCGCAGGTGCGATCCTGCAGCGAAGGCGTATCGTCATAGAGCGCCGCGATCTCCTCGAACCGCGGCGCGATGTCGGCGAGCGCCGCAAGGATTGCAGCAACGCCATCCGCCGCTATGTCCGGCGCGACACCGCCCGGAACGATCCGGTCCATCATCAGCCGATGACCGAAAGCTGCATCCGATGCGGCGAGCACGCGCTCGCGGAAAATGCCGCAATGAGCGTGGATCAGCGCGAACGCCGCATCGTTGCAGACGGCGCCGATGTCGCCAAGGTGATTGGCAATGCGTTCGAGTTCGGCCATGACGCCGCGCAGGACGGCGGCGCGTGGCGGCGCCTCAATCCCGAGCGCTGCTTCGACGGCGCGCGAGAACGCGAAGCTCAGCGCGACCGTTGAGTCCCCCGATATCCGCGCCACGATGCGTGCTGCCTTGGCAAGGCCGGCGTCGGTCAGCAAGGCATCGACGCCCTTGTGCACGTAACCGAGCCGTTCTTCGAGCCGGGCCACGGTCTCGCCGTTGGCCGTGAAGCGGAAATGGCCGGGCTCGATGATGCCGGCGTGGACCGGGCCGACCGGGATCTGGTGCAGGCCATGTCCGTGCACCGCCAGGAATTCGTAATCGGCTGGGTCCCGGCGCGGCGCAGGCGTTCGCGCACCGAGCGGAGCGGCAAGGCCCCATTGGCCATGATCGAGCCACGCGCGGTGGTCGGGCGCGTCCGCCGGCACATGACCGTAAAGGTCGCGTATCGCCCGTTCGAGCCGGATCGCCGGCGGGTGGAACCGGCCGACCGACGGAAAGCCTCCCTTGCTCACGGCGAGTGAAATCACGCACGGATCGGCAGGGGGCGCGCGCAGCGCCATATGGACGGCGCCGACATCACCCCAAAGTCCGAGCAGGTCCGCCGCGCCGTTGCCAAGGGATTTGGCGATGGCGGTCCATGCCTCGGCATCGACATCGAAGCGTCGCCACGGCGCGTGAAATCCGACCGGCGCGAGGCCCGCAAGGATCGTGGCGATTGCACCCGCGTCCACCGCCGTCATCCCAGCAGCGCGGCGACGCCGCGGAACCATTGCACGACGGGACCTGGCAACCATAGTCCAGCAATCAGGACAATCATCAGGTGCACATAGGCCGGAATGTATGACGCCTGCGCCGGGTGAGCCTCGCCGGTGGGCTCGCCGAATACGATGTCCTGGAGGCGCAGGATGAGAGCCCCGAACGCAATGAGCAGCCCCGCAACAAGCACGATGCTCAGCGCCGGTTGCCGCGCGAAGGTCGATGATACCAGCATGAACTCGCTGGTGAACATGCCGAATGGCGGCAGTCCGGCGATGGCGATGACGCCGAGCGAAAACAGCACGGCCAGCACCGGGTGGGTCACGGAGATGCCGCTGATGGCGGCGATGCGTTGGGTGCCCTTGACCTGCGCGATGTGACCGACCGAGAAGAATATTCCGGACTTTATGAGCGAATGCATGGTCATGTGCAGGAGGCCGGCGAAATTCGCGAGCGGGCCGCCCATGCCGAATGCGAAGGCCGCAATGCCCATGTGCTCGATCGACGAATAGGCGAACAGACGCTTGATGTCCCGCCGCCGGTACAGCATGAACGCCGCGAACACAAGACTGACGAGCCCGAGCCCGACCATGATGGCGCCGACATCGATGGCGGACGCATTTCCGGCCAGCACCATCTTGAATCGCAAGAGCGCGTAAAGCGCGACGTTGAGCAGGAGGCCCGACAGCACCGCCGAAATCGGCGTCGGACCCTCCGCATGGGCATCCGGCAACCACGCATGAAACGGCGCCAGACCGACCTTGGTGCCGTACCCGACCAGCAGAAACACGAAAGCGAGCGACAACAGCTTGGGGTCGAGCATCGGGGCGCTCTTCACCAGCAGATCCCACGACATCGCCGGCAGGCCGTCGCCCACCACCTCCTGCGCCACGAGATAGACCAGGATGGTGCCGAAGAAGGCGAGCCCGATGCCGACGCTGCCGAGAATGAAATATTTCCACGCCGCCTCGATCGCCTCCGGCGTGCGATAGATGCCGACCATCATCACGGTCGACAGGGTCGCGACTTCGACGCCGACCCACATCAGTCCGATATTGTTGGCGACCAGCGCCACGTTCATGGCGCCCATCAGGGTCTGGTACATGGCGTGATAGAAACGCAGAAACAACGGTGTCAGGCGTCCGATCTCGATTTCATGGGCGAGATAGGTGGCGCTGAATATGCTGGTGGTGAATCCCACGAACGTGGTCAGGACGAGCAGAAATATATTGAAATCGTCGATGATGATGAGGTCGCTGCGCGGGTGCGCGGTGAAAAGCAGCGCCGTCGCAGCACCGAGCGTGAGCGCGCAGGCTAGGATGTTCAGGGCGGCGCCGAGCCGATAGCCGGAGACCAGCGCCAGAATCGGGATCGCAATGGCCGGGATGATGAGGGTCGCCTCCACCGGGCCGATCATGATACGTCCCTCCGCTCGCCGCGAAACCGGTCGAGCGCCCTGACATCGACGGTGTCGAAGCGTTCGCGTATGCGGAACACGAAGATGCCGAACACGATGAAGGCGATCAGGATGGAGAAGGCGACCGATATCTCGACCACGAGCGGCATGCCCTTGGCGCCGGTTGCCGCCAATACCAGGCCGTTCTCGAGCGACATGAAGCCGACCACCTGGGTGACGGCGTTGCGCCGCGTGATCATCATCAACAAACCAAGCAGGATGACAGCAAGCGCAAAGGCGAGGTCCTCCCGGACATAGATGTTGACCTCGCCGACCGGCTGCACCAGCAGGATCGACAGGGCCACGAGGCCGAGCCCCGTCAGCATCGTCAAGCCGGAGCCAATGACCTCCTCGACCTCGCGATGGATTTCCATGCGGCGAATGATCTGGTGCAGCGCGGTCGGAATGACGAAGCCCTTGACCACGAGCGCAATCGCCGCCGTCACCATGAGGTGCGGGGCGTCCTGCACCAGCGCCTGCCAGGCGACCGAAAGCGACAGTGTGATGGCTTGCAGGGCGAACACGTTGACGACGGCCGCGATGCGATCCTGGTAGATGAGGGCAAAGCTCAATACCAGCATGCCGCCGGCAAGAAGATGGGCGACATCGAACCACAACCTCGACATTAAAACCCTTTCGAGACGAACAGGAGAAAGACCGCAAGCGCAGCCGCCGCAAAGGCGCTGCCGACGAACAGCGGATAGCGGAACACGCGCATTTTGGCGACGCTCGTTTCGCCGATCGGAAGCAGCACCGCGAGCACGATGAGCTTGCCGAGATAGGCGGCGATCCCGAGCGCATAGTCGGACACCCCGGCCCCCGGACCTGCAATGCCGAAGGGCGCAAACAGACAGGCGATGAGGGAGAAATAGAGCACGAGCTTGACCGCGGACGCGGCCTCGATCATTGCGAGATGGCGGCCGGAATATTCCAGCACCATCGCCTCGTGCACCATGGTCAGTTCCAAATGCGTGGCGGGATTGTCGATCGGGATGCGGGCGTTTTCCGCGACCGCTACGACCAGGAAGGCGAACAACCCGAGCCCGAGCGACACCCTCAAGCCCACCGATCCGGTCGAGAAGAGAGTCGCCACGGCAGACAGCTGCGTGGTGCCTGCCACCAGCGCCACCGTGAACACGATGAGCAGCATTGCGGGCTCGGCCAACGACGCAATCATCATTTCGCGCGAGGAACCGATGCCGCCGAATGCGGTGCCGACGTCCATGCCGGCGAGCGCCAGCGTGAAGCGGGCCGTACCAAGAAGGGCGACGATGGCGATAAGGTCCGCCGACCACGAGAACAACAGACCGGTCGCGTATGACGGCACCAACGCGGCGGCCACCCACGTGGCGGCAAAGATCAGGTATGGCGCCGTGCGGTAGATCCAGGACGCGTTATGGGCGAGCACCGCCTCCTTGTGCATCAGCTTCCACAGATCCCGATAGGGCTGCAGCACGGGCGGGCCAACGCGACGCAGCAGCCGCGCCCTGACCTTGCGGGTCACGCCGACAACGGCCGGCG
>Ga0257161_1000130_pt1 | contig 19473 bp, 19 predicted proteins | sample NR01A_FD_185954 | JGI IMG/M metagenome (GOLD analysis project Ga0257161, IMG submission 185954) | Soil microbial communities from H.J. Andrews Experimental Forest, Oregon, United States - NR-01-A | ecosystem: Environmental > Terrestrial > Soil > Temperate forest > Bulk soil | place: USA: Oregon... | reverse complement strand
TTCGCGCGACGCAGCGCTCATTGCGCTTCGCGAAAGAGCATTGGCCTGGCAGATCGTCTACACGAGCCCCAGTCTTACGGGTGTCCGCGCCGCAGCCCTGGCTGGTCTCGCGATCACGCCGCTTCCGGCGAGCGCGATTGTCGCCGGACTTCGCGTTCTCGGCGTGGAAAGCGGCCTGCCCGTTTTGCCGGCTCTTGAGTTTGCGATCTTCGAGAGGAAGCGGCCTGACGCAGCGGCGGCAGCGCTTACCGCGGTGCTTGTCTCGCTCAGTCAAACCGCCATTCGACCGACCGCCGGCTAAGGCGATATTTCAAAACCGAGTTGCGTAGGCCTGGCAGGTGAACGCAACCGCAACGCCACTTGGCTTCTAACTGGAATGCGATGACCTGGGGGAGCTAGGACCCAACTGTCCAACGAATTCTGCGCACTAGGCTCGTACCAAGAAGGAGAACTGGCAAGATGAGTAAGTTCTGCAAACATTTGGTCCTGACCGCAGCGACTGGGCTCCTGGCACTCGCCGCCGGATCAGCACTTGCGTTCGATGCGGACGATCGGTCGGTGTACATCCGCACCGACCTTGTTTCGAACGTGAAGGACCTCGTCCAACCGAAAGACACGAATCTGCAGAACGCGTGGGGGGGTTGCGAACGCGCCGGGCGGCCCGCTCTGGGTTTCCGATAACAATGACGGCCTTTCCACCCTCTATGACGGCAACGGGGTGAAGCAGGGTCTCACCGTGACAATCCCGTTGCCTGCCGGGCGAGCAGCGCCCCCTGCTGCGGCCCCGACCGGGATGATATGGAATCCCACCTCAGGCTTCCCGATCACGGTGGGCCCGACGACCGTGCCAGCTATCTTCATTTTCGACACTGAGGACGGAACGATTGCGGCCTGGAACCCTGCCGTCGATCCCATCACCGCGGGACGGTCGACGGCGACCCGGATCGTCGACAATTCGGGTAAAGGTGCGGTCTACAAAGGCCTCGCCTTCGGCACCAACAAGCATGGCAATTTCCTGTTCGCGACAAATTTTGCGGCGGGCACGGTCGAAGTCTTCGACAAGAACTTTGCGCCCACGACGCTCGACGGAAACTTCAGCGATCCGGACATCCCCGCCGGTTTCGCGCCATTCGGCATCGCCAACATCGACAACAATCTCTACGTGACCTATGCCAAGCAGAACGCACAGAAGAACGACATCGTGGCCGGAGCGGGGCTCGGCTTCGTCGACGTCTTCACCACGGACGGCGTTCTGATCAAGCGCTTCGCGTCACGCGGTGTGCTCAATGCGCCATGGGGCGTCGCGCGGGCGACTCAGAATTTCCGCCAGTTCAGCGGCGACATTTTGATCGGCAATTTCGGCAGTCAGGGTGATTTCGCTGGCTGGATCAATGCCTTCAGCGGCGGCGCCGACAACGATTTCCAGGGCGCGCTGCGGGACGCGCAAGGCAAGCCGCTCGCGATTGACGGGCTATGGTCAATCGTGTTCGGCACGTTCCTCAACTCCGACGCCGATACCCTCTATTTTACAGCCGGGCCGAACCAACAGCAGAATGGCCTGTTCGGCAGGATTGTGGCGCAGCCGCTCCCTGACCATGACCCTGCGCCATAAGATGAGGGCATTGCGCTCGATCCCGCTGCTCTCGGTCGTAGGGCTGGAAGTCGACTGCGCAGGGCATCGTGACTGAAAGCGAGCGGATCTGGTCAGAGGCATTTCCCGGCGCTGCTGTTGAGCGGCGCCGGCGCTCGATGCCACCGTGGGCATGCGGTTCACATCGCGGCCCGTTCTTTCGCTCCAGAGAGTTGCTGGCAGCAACGCGAAGCATCCTGAACAAGCTCGGTGCGTCGCAACCGAGCTCCTCCCTTGAGGAAGGCTGAGTTGAAGACGCCGCCCGGCCCGATTGTCCTCCGGACGGCTGAAAGTCTGGCGACAACTCCTCTGGTGCCCGGGTGACCGGCTTCTGGCTCTCGGCGGCGTCAAGACATCCAACCTGCGGGCCTTGGCGGATGCGCTTGTCTCAGGGTGGAGTCCGAATAGCTTCACACCCCTCACTCGACCGTGATGCCGGCGTCTTTGGTCACCTTGGCCCACTTGGCGGTTTCCGCCTGAATGAACGCTGCTTCCGCGGCCAAGCCGCGAGACGCCGCAGCCACAAGGTTACGCCTCGCGCACGAGATAGCGCTTTATCTTTGCCTCGTCCACCGCGATGCCCAGACCCGGTGCGGTCGGCACCTCGATCGTGCCGTCGATGAAACGCATCGGTTCGGCGATCAGATCGTCGTTATAGTAGATGCCGGCGACCTGACCGGTCTGGGCCTCGGCCGGTGTCGAGACCGGCACCACACAGGAGAGCGTCACGGCCGGCGCGGCGGCGGCAAGCGCGATGTTGGCGCGATTGCCGACCCCAGTCTCCACCGAACCGTTGACGTTGCAGATGATGCCCGCCGCCCGCGCCACCGCCGCCACCTCCATGGCTCGGAACAGGCCGCCCGGCTTGGTGGTGTAGATCGACACGATTTGCGCGGCGCGCTTCTCGATGATCTGGATCACGTCGTGCGCGTTCCACGCGCTCTCGTCGGCCATCACGGGAGCATCGACCGCACGGGCCACCTCGGCAAGGCGGTCGATGCCCTCCACCGGCTGCTCGAAATAGATGATCTCGGCGCGGGACATTCGGCGGAAGGTGCGGATCGCCTCGGCCGGCGTGGCATAGCCCTGGTTGGCATCGACGCATAGCGCGACCTTCGGCCCAGCGGTGTCGCGCACACGCAGCACCATTTCGACATCGCGGTCGGGATCGATCCCGACCTTGATCTTGAAGGTGCGGATGCCTTCCCGAACCGCCTGCGCAACCTCGCGCTCCGCTTCCTCGAAGCCGATCAGGCCGATGGAATGCGTCACCGCAATGCGGCGGCGCACGGCGCCGCCGAGCAGCCGACAGGCCGGCACCTGGAGCTGCAAGCCGGCCAGATCATAGGCCGCGATCTCGATTGACGCCTTGGCATAGGGATGGCCCTTGAGGGCGCGGTCCATGCGGGCATGCAGTTCGGTGATCTCGCCCGGCACGCATCCCATGACGGCGGGCGCCAGATATTGCATCACTACCGAACGCACCGTGCCGGGGCTCTCGCCGAAGTAGCGGCCGAACTCCCCGCCCCAGTCCTTGAGCGCCGGCGCCTCGCCCCAACCGACCCCGCCGCCCTCGTCGGTCATCTTGAGAACGAGGTAGCCACCAATCGATTCCTGCAACCCCGTCCATTTGTGCTCGCGACGGGTCGGCAGACACACGTGGAATAGCTCGATATTGGCAATCGGGGATTCGGTCATGAGAACATTCGGTGGACGGAGATGAGGATGGGTTGAGCCACCGGGTCCGGCCTTCGGCCGGCCCGATGATAAACTCCGCGAAACCCATCAACGGCCGTGATGGGTTTCGGAAGGGCTCAACCCATCGGGAAACATGCCTCACCTCCCGCTCCTCGCCAGCGAATGCACCCATCCCGCCATGCGCGATTTCGCGTTCTCGATGTCCTTCGTGGTGAAGAAATCCTCCGGCTTCACCTTGTCGACCGGATAGACCGGGCGCAGGAAATCGCTCTCGTAGCCGAACGGCACCGTGGCATCGATTCCCATGCCGCCCTCGAAGCGCGTGTTGGAGGCGGTCCACTGTGCGCTGCCGGCCGTCATGCGCTCCGCCGGCATGAAGGTCTGGCCGCGACCGCCCGGAATCGGGTTGAGGATGTCGGTCTGCGGATTGACCCGCGTGGTCAGGCACCACATCACGTCGTCCATGGAATAGGGATCAACGTCCTCGGACACCGCGATGGCGAGCCGCATGCCCTGCGAGCACGACAGCGCCGCGGCGAGGAAGTTGCGCTGCCAGCCTTCGTCGATCTGATGGCGCTTCTTCACCTGGATGATGCAACCGCCCCAATCGGTCATGCAGTAGGGAATCACCACGTCCTGCGCGACGCCGGGCTGCAGCCGCTCGCATAGTTCGAAGATCGCCGCCTCGCGCACCGTGGTGTCGATGTTGTGGTTGTCGAGCATGTGCACGCCGAGGCAGTAGATGATCGGCTTGGTCTCGGGCTTGCGCATGGTGACGGCGGTGACATGGAAGGTTGGCGCCTTATAGGCCTTGCCCATATAGCCCGCCCATTCGGGATGGAAATGGAAACGGCCCTGCACGCCGGCCTCTTCCGATTGCGCCGTCTCGTAGCGCCGGTCGCGCGGGTGCACATAGCCTTCCAGCACCAGCTCGGCGTCGGCGAGCGTGTAGGCATCGACGGTGCGGCACTTGACGAGCCGGATCGGCGCGCCCTGCACGGCGCCCGCGATGCCGATCTCGTCGCAGCCCATAGGCAGGATGGCGTAATCGAAGCCCGCACCCGCGAGCAGCGTGCAGGCCGGCGGCACGCCGAAGCACATGCTGATGGGGATCGGCTGGTCGTCCTTGTAGTATTTGTTCGCCACTTGCCACATGTGGGAGCCGGGCGAGATCTGGAACGTGCCTACATTGCCCCAGCGGAAATTCATGCGGTTGTAGCCGAGGTCGGTGCCGCCATCGAACTGGTCGAAGCTGACGCAGCGAATGCCCGAGCCGACTGTCAGCTCGGTCTCGTAAGTGGTGTGCCTGATCGGCACCATGTATTGGTTGACGTCCTTCGGATCGAGCACGACGTGCTCCTGCACCGGGGCGTCAGCTTGAGAAATGATCTCCGGCTTGAGCGGCTTGCGGAACGCCGCCGCAATACGGCGGGTGCGCTCGACGTCGTCCTTCCAGCCGAACATCTTGTTGATGACGTTCATGTCGCCGAACAGATTGGTGATCACCCGGTGGTTCGGCTTGCCCTTGACGTTGTGGAACATCACCGGGCAGCCGCCGTCCATGTGTTTCTGCAAGCCGGTGACCTCAAGATCGGGGTCGATCTGCTTTTCGGTCTCGATCAGGTCGCCCTGAGCGCGCAGCCATTCGAGCGTCGAGCGCAGGTCGTCGGCGCCGGCACCGGTGCGGTTTTCCGTCACGGGCTTGTGTTTTGTGGGCTTTTCCTGGTGTGCCGGCTGTTGCATGGCGAGAACTCCTTGGTGATCGATCGGGCGCAATATGGCCGGTCTGGCCGCTGCTTGGAAGGCCTTCGAAGATGCTTAGCACGTAGCCCGGATAGAGCGCGAACTTGTTCGCGCGTCATCCGGGGACCGGCTGATCCGCGTATCTGGCCTTGGTGGATTTTCTGATGCCTTTGGCAGAACTAAGATGGTGGTCCCGGATTTCGCCGTGCTCCATCCGGGCTTCCGCGGCACCTGTGCGCTCGACAAAACGCTCTTTCGCGAAGAGACTTCGCACGGAAACATGGGAGCGCTTCATGCTGATGCTGCGGCAGTTCGTCGGTTTGCTCGTCGGTCTTGTGTTGACTACCGCTAACCCCGCACTTGCGGATGACACGATGCGGATCGCGGTCGGCCAACGGGGCCTTTGGGATACTTCTGTGGTCGAACTCGGCCAGCGCGGCGGCATCTTCAGGAAGCACGGGATCGTGCTGGACATTCTTTACACCCAGGGCGGCGGCGAGACCCAGCAGGCGGTGATTTCCGGCGGCGTCGAGCTTGGTGTGTCCGCCGGGTCGATGGGGGTGTTCGGCGCCTACTCCAAAGGTGCGCCGCTGCGCATCATCGGCGCCGAGATGACCGGCGGCGCCGATCTGTTCTGGTACGTGCGGTCGGATTCGCCGATCCGGACCCTGCAGGACGTCGACGGCAAGACCCTCGCGTATTCGACCAACGGGGCCTCGACCCACGCCATCGTCACCGCCTTCATCAAGCAGTACGCTCTCAAGGCCAAGCCGGTCGCGACCGGCAATCCGCCTTCGACATTGACGCAGGTGATGTCCGGTCAGGTCGACGTCGGCTGGGGGGCGCCGCCGTTCGGCCTCGACCTCATCGATCAGGGGAAAATCCGCATCATCGCCAACGGCAATGACGCCACCGCGCTGAAGAACCAGACGGTACGGGTCCTCATCACCAATGCGGCAACCTTGCAGGCGCGCCAGCCGGCAATCGAGCGCTTCATGAAGGGCTATCGCGAGACCGTGGACTGGATGTATGCGGAGTCCGCGGTGTTCCGGCATTATTCCGAGTTCCTCGGGATCAGCGAGGCGACGGGACGGCGCGCGCGCGACGGATTCTACCCCAAGGCCGCCCTCGATCCCGATACCATTGTCGGCATCGACGCCATCAATGCCGATGCGGTCGAATTCAAGTACATGGCCGCGCCGCTGACGCGCGAGCAGCTTGCGGAACTGATCAGGATTCCGCCGCGATGAACTGTTTTCCCTCCCCGTCTTCGGGGAGGGCAGGTGGGGTGCTTCCACAAGAGCTGTGCCGGGGTTCCCCCACCCCGCCCTCCCCGAAGACGGGGAGGGAGAAGACGCTACTTCCCCCGCACCAATCCGCCGCGTTCCTCGATGAACTCCACCACGACGTCGACGCCATCGCCGGCGCGCACATTGGTGAACACGAACGGCCTCGCGCCGCGCATACGCTTGGCGTCGCGCTCCATCACGGTGAGCGAGGCGCCCACATGGGGAGCGAGATCGATCTTGTTGATGACGAGGAGATCGGACCGCGTGATGCTGGGGCCGCCTTTGGACGGGATCTTGTCACCGGCCGCGACGTCGATCACGTAGATGGTGAGATCGGCCAGTTCAGGCGAGAAGGTGGCGGCCAGGTTGTCGCCACCGGATTCGATCAGGATGAGATCGAGCCCCGGGAATTTCGCCCGCATGTCGGCGACCGCCGCAAGATTCATGGAGGCATCCTCGCGGATCGCGGTGTGCGGGCAGCCGCCGGTTTCGACTCCGGCGATGCGCTCTGCCGGCAGGGCGCCGGAGCGCACCAGATATTCGGCGTCCCATTTGGTGTAGATGTCGTTGGTGATCGCCGCGATGTCGTAGTGATCGCGCAGGCGCTTGCACAACGCGTCCATCAGCGAGGTCTTGCCGGAGCCGACCGGACCGCCGACACCGACGCGAAGCGGGCCGTGGGGATTGCGCATGCGGAGCAACCTTATTGCTCGTCATGGCCGGGACAAGCCCGGCCATGACGAATGTGAGATGGGCGTCATGATCGGAACAGCCGCGTGTACTGCGTCTCGTGCCGCATGCCGGCAATGTCGGCGCGGAGCGTGGCCGAACCGATATCCTCGATCGTGGTTGCGAGCGCACGCTCCGCCGTTTGCACGATCGGGGCTTCAAGCGCCGCCAGCACGCGCTGCCCGTCGGTCTGGCCGAGCGGAATGAGCCGCACCCCGGCCGACACCAGATTGGATATGACGCCATGCAGGAAGGCGTGCAGCGCGGGGATCAGCGCGATGCCGTGCCCGGCGCAGGCAGCTGCGACCGGGACCGGATAGGCGAGGGGGCCGTCCCAGGCCGCCACGAGCCGGTCGAGCGCGGGAGTTGTCCATGCCGATTGCGTGATCTGCAGGAAGGCTTGGCCTTGCGCGGTCGTTTCCAGGAAGCGTTCCTTGGAACCGATGAACGCCGCCGCAAGCTCGGCCGTGGCGGCGAGCGCCTGGTCGTCGCCGCATGCGGCGGCGCGGTGGGCGTGGCAGAAAATCGCGGCGTCGCAAAACACGCTGCCGTCGCGGATGATGGTGGTGAGCCAGCCGCGTAATGTATCGGCGCTGCGGACGTCGCCGGCCTCGACAGCCCATTCGAGGCCGCCCGAATAGGAGAACGCGCCGACCGGATAGGCCGGGGACATCCAGGTCATCAGGCGATAGAGGGTGGGGCTGCAGCCTTCACCTCGCCCCGCTTGCGGGGAGAGGTCGGCGCGCTCTTGCGCGCCGGGTGAGGGGGCCTCTCCGCGAGTCTGAGCGTGTGGAAAGGCCCCCTCACCCCGACCCTCTCCATAGCCCGTCGCAGACGGGCGTAAACGCCCTGATGGCAAGCGGGGAGAGGGAGAAGAGATGCCGCGAACGGCGTGTTCTCCATTAGTGAAGCGACCCTTAGACATGGAATCCACGTTCGCCCCCCTCTCCATGCCCATACGCCCCGCGCTCCGGCTCGAACGGCGCTTCGATCGGCGTCACGCTGGCCCCTAGCCCCACCAGCATCTCTTCCAGCACGTGGTCGCGCCGCATCCGCAGCTTGTCGCCGACGATCTGCAATTCGGTGTGACGATTGCCCAGATGCCATGCCAAGCGCGCCATGGTGGCGATCACGTCGGCGGCGTTTGCGGCTGTAATCTCGACCAGCGGCTCAGGCTTGGCGACCACGGTGACGATGGTGCCGTCATCGCGCACGAGCCCGTCGCCGTCTTGCAACGCCGTCGCTTCCGGCAAATCGAGCAGAAACTTCGTGCCGTGCTCGCCGGTGAGCACGATCCGCCGCCGATAGCGCCCGTCGGCGTCGAGCACGACGCAGTCGATGGCGTCCGCCGCGCGCCATGTCCCGGCGCGCAGGATTTGCGACGCCCGCTTCACGGCGCGTATGCGCTCCAGAGCCTCGGGTTTCATCAAAACAGAAAATACCTCTGGGCCATCGGCAGCACCTCGGCGGGCGCGCAGGTCAGAAGCTCGCCGTCCGCCGTCACTTCGTAGGTTTCGGCATCGACCGTAATGTCGGGTGTCGCGCTGTTGTGCACCATGCTTTTCTTGGTGATGTCGCGGGTGTGCGCGACGGCGACGAGTTGCTTTTCGACTCCGAGCTTGTCGCGCAGGCCTGCTTTCACGGCGGCCTTGGAGACGAACACCAGGGAGCTTGCGGTGAGCGCCTTGCCGAAGGCGCCGAACATCGGGCGGTAATGGACCGGCTGGGGCGTCGGGATCGAGGCATTGGGGTCGCCCATGGGGGCGGCCACGATGGTGCCGCCCTTGATGACGAGGTCGGGTTTTACGCCGAAAAAAGCGGGCGACCACAACACCAGATCGGCAAGCTTGCCCTTCTCCACCGAGCCGATGTGCTTCGATACGCCATGTGCGATCGCCGGATTGATGGTGTATTTGGCGATATAGCGCTTCGCCCGTGCATTGTCGTTGTCGCCCTTATCCTGCGGCAGGCGACCGCGCTGCTTCTTCATCTTGTCGGCGGTCTGCCAGGTGCGGATGATCACCTCGCCGATGCGGCCCATGGCCTGGCTGTCCGACGACATCATGGAAAGGGCACCGAGGTCGTGCAGGATATCCTCCGCCGCGATCGTCTCCTTGCGGATGCGGCTTTCCGCAAACGCCAGGTCTTCCGCGATCGACGGATCGAGATGGTGGCATACCATCAGCATATCGAGATGCTCGTCGATGGTGTTGCGGGTGAACGGCCGGGTCGGATTGGTGGAGGAGGGCAGTACGTTCTTTAAGCCCGCCACCTTGATGATGTCCGGCGCATGGCCGCCGCCTGCGCCTTCGGTGTGGAAGGCGTGAATGGTGCGGCCCTTGAAGGCCTTGATGGTGTCCTCGACAAAGCCCGACTCATTGAGCGTGTCGGTGTGGATCATCACCTGGACATCATAATCCTCGGCGACCGACAGGGCGCAGTCGATCGCGGCCGGTGTGGTGCCCCAGTCCTCGTGCAACTTGAGCGCACAGGCGCCGGCCTGGATCTGCTCTTCGAGCGCCGCCGGCCGCGAGGCGTTGCCTTTGCCGGCGAAACCGAGGTTCATCGGAAACGCGTCGGCGGCCTGGATCATGCGGCCGATGTGCCACGGGCCGGGCGTGCAGGTGGTGGCGTTGGTGCCGGCGGCCGGGCCGGTGCCGCCGCCCAACATGGAGGTGACGCCGGACATCAGCGCCTCCTCGATCTGCTGCGGGCAGATGAAGTGGATGTGAGTATCGAAGCCTCCAGCGGTGAGGATCTTTCCCTCGCCCGCGATCGCCTCGGTGCCGGGCCCGATCACGATGGTGACGCCCGGCTGGATGTCCGGATTGCCGGCCTTGCCGATGGCGAAGATCTTGCCGTCCTTGAGGCCCACATCGGCTTTGACGATGCCCCAATGATCGAGGATCAGCGCATTGGTGATGACAGTATCGACCGCGCCCTTTTTGTTAGTGATCTGGCTCTGGCCCATGCCGTCCCGGATCACCTTGCCGCCGCCAAATTTCACCTCCTCCCCATAGGTGGTGAAATCCTTCTCCACCTCGATGACGAGATCAGTGTCGGCAAGACGCACGCGGTCGCCCGTCGTGGGGCCGAACATGGCGGCGTAGGCGGCGCGGGAAAGACGGGATGGCATGTGATCAACCCTCAGAACGGCGGCGCGTCACGTAGCTAACGGGAACAATGCGAAGAAAAAAAGCGTGCTGCGAGGTCCCGGCGAGCACGGCAGTTCTCCAAAGAGCGCGTTCGCTCATCGCCGATATTGATCCTGAATCCGCCGTTCCTGTTCTTCCATCTCCTCGCCGATGGCCGCATCGATATCCTCTCGCGTGACAGGACGTCCGATCGAAGGCAGTTTCAACTCGTCAAGGTGGTCGAAAATGCTCTTGTTTCTGACCAGCATCCGGACTGAGCGGTCGGCAGCGTCGATATAGAAATCGACGATATCCCCGGCCTTGAGGTCGAAATGTTCACGGACGGCCGACGGTATCGTGAGTTGGCCCTCGGCAGACATTTTGGCCTGATAATGAGGCATGCCACGCTCCTTACCTTTCCGCCGATATCCTATAATGTCGCGATAAGCAGGGAAAGTACGGATGGGTTGAGCCCCTGAGCGCTTGTCGAAGGTGCGAAACCTATCATGGGCCTTTCCATTGAGAGCCCGCCGATGGGTTTCGCAAGAGCTCAACCCATCCTACGGATGGCTACAACTTTCCCATCACTTCCTGGCGAAACCCATAAACCGTGCGCGTCCCTGCGAGCGCCACCAGCGTGACCTCCCGCGTCTGGCCCGGCTCGAACCGCACCGCTGTCCCGGCCGCGATGTCGAGGCGCATGCCGCGGGCCTTCTTGCGCTCGAACTTCAGGGCCGGATTGGTCTCGAAGAAATGGTAATGGCTGCCGACCTGGATCGGCCGGTCGCCGCTGTTGGCGACGGTGAGCGTCACGGTCTCGCGGCCCTTGTTGAGTTCGATGTCGCCGGGTTGGGTGATGACTTCTCCGGGGATCATGGGGATACTCTCCGGACCCGTAGGGTGGGCAAAGGCGCAACGCACGACGTCTCTTGGTTTCGACAGCCTCTCGCGCCGCGCCCACCGGCGGCGCTGCGGTGGGCACGCGGAGCCTGTCGTCGGGCCGGCCCACCGGGTCCGGCCTTTGGCCGGCCCGATGGCAAGCTCCGGCCGGACCCGTTGGCTTTGCCCACCCTACGGTGATCTTGCTCCGTATTCATCTTATCGGCTCATGCACGGTCACGAGCTTCGTCCCGTCCGGGAACGTCGCTTCGATTTGAATTTCCGGGATCATCTCGGCGATGCCGTCCATCACCTGGTGGCGCGAGATCACGTGGGCGCCCGCTTGCATAAGTTCGGCAACGGTCTTGCCGTCGCGCGCGCCTTCCATGATGAAATCGCTGATCAGCGCCACCGCTTCCGGATGGTTGAGCTTGACGCCGCGCTCGAGCCTGCGGCGCGCCACTATGGCGGCCATGGCGATCAACAGCTTGTCCTTTTCGCGGGGTGTCAAGTGCATGGCGGCGGCATCGCAATCGGTTGAGGCAGGGTGTATTTGGCCGGATGAGGTGCGCTCAGTTTAACCAGATTCTCGGCAGTGCGCGCCGGCCAAGCGCGGACAACAGTACAACAAGATCGTGACGCAGCGCAGCGCCATCGGGTGCTGCTAGGCGCGCCAGCGCGATGCCGCCCCAGGCCGAGATACCCACTTCAGCGTGAAATTGCCCGAAGGCGGCGCGCACGGCTGCAACTGCGGCGTCATCGCTCGGCGCCATGAGCACCGTGCCGATCGCGGTGCGGCTACCCGCGATTGCAGTCTCGTTGAGACGGTCGGCGATGGGGCCGTCGAGGCGGAAATTGTCCGCAAAAATCAGGCGGCCGGCGCGTCGGACGCGCCAGCGGTCGGTGAAGTGCCCCTCATGCACGGTTTCACCCATGGCGGAGCGCCCAAACACGATCGTCTCGGCGAACAGGAGCGTTGCAGTTGGCGCCAGCGCGATGGCGACCGTGCGGGCGAGGCGGGCGCGATCGAACAAGATGGTTTCCTGGGGCAGCCAAACCAGTGACGCGCCGTCCGCGAGGGTCGCAGTGACGTCGACACACGCATTCGGCCCGAGCGATCGATAGATTTTTTCCGCCGCCGCAGTGGTGACCACGAGCTGCGCGCCGGCATCCAGCACGAGATTGACGGCAAAATGGTCGCCGCCCGCGATGCCGCCGGCCGTGTTGATCAGCACCGCCTCCGGCGCGCCCGCGCAGGCACTCGGAAACCGCACCCGCAGCGAGCCATCCTCACGGGTCGTAGTGCGGCGCGTACCGCGCGACGTCGCGGCGAGCGCAAGGAAGACGCGGCCATGAGCGCGGTTGGCGGCAAAGGTCGCGCGCTCTACCTCCCCCTGCAGGGGGGAGGTCGGCCCGCTCTTGCGGGCCGGGTGGGGGTGACGGTGGCGCAACACCACCTGCCTACCCTCCTCCGCCTGCGGGGGAGGGATGGGGAGGGGGACATCACTCCGCCCCGGACCGCCGCCTGCGGCGGCAGAGAGGCGTCCTTTGCCCTCCCGCTCCAGGGGAGGGTGAGCAAAGGCGATTGCCCCGCCCTGCAGGCGAGGGTGTTCCGGATGTGTCCGCCGCCCCATGGCTCCCCAGCTCAGATCGCGAGCGCGCGTTTCAGCGCCCCTTCGTCCATATCGGCGCGCGTCGATGAATAGACGATTTGTCCGCGATCCATCACGGCGAAATGGTCCCCGAGTTCGCGGGCGAAGTCGAGATACTGCTCCACCAGCACGATGGCGATCTTGCCGAGACCGCGCAGATACGCGATGGCGCGGCCGATGTCCTTGATGATCGAGGGCTGGATGCCTTCGGTCGGCTCGTCGAGCAGCAGGAGACGCGGCCGCATTACCAGGGCGCGGCCGATGGCGAGCTGCTGCTGCTGGCCGCCGGAGAGATCGCCGCCGCGGCGACGGAGCATGCCGTCGAGTACGGGAAACAACGAAAACACCACGTCCGGGATGGTGCGGTCGTCGCGCCGGAGCGGCGCGAACCCGGTTTGCAAGTTCTCCTCGACCGTGAGCAGCGGGAAGATCTCGCGGCCCTGCGGTACGTAAGCGATACCGCGCCGGGCGCGTTCCGACGGTTGCAGCGTGGTGATGTCGTTCGCTTCCCAGCTAATGCTGCCCTTGCTTACCGGATGCTGGCCAACCAATGCCCGCAGCAGGCTGCTCTTGCCGACGCCGTTGCGCCCCAGCACGCAGGTGACGGTGCCGGGAGCGGCACGAAGCGAGATGTTACGCAATGCTTGTGCGGCACCGTAGTGCAGATCGATGGCGTTCACTTCGAGCATCGGTACCTCACTCCGGGCTCGTAGGGTGGGCAAAGCGAAGCGTGCCCACCACGGCCGAGCCCCGGTGGGCACGGCGCGAAAAGCGCGCCTTTGCCCACCCTACGGTCACAGTTCACGCGCCCTACCTCCCCAAATAAACCTCGATCACCCGCTCGTTCGCCGAGACCTGATCGATGGAGCCCTCGGCGATCACGGTGCCCTCGTGCAGCACCGTCACCTTGACGCCAAGCTCGCGCACGAAGGTCATGTCGTGCTCGACCACGACGACGGTGCGCTCGCGGTTGATCTCCTTGAGGAGTTCCGCGGTCTGATGCGTCTCCGCGTCGGTCATGCCGGCGACCGGCTCGTCGACCAGCAAGAGCTTTGGTTCCTGGGCGAGCAGCATGCCGATCTCGAGCCACTGTTTCTGGCCATGGGAGAGGCTGCCGGCGACGCGGGAGCGTAAGGCGGTGAGCCTGATGGTCTCGAACAGACGGTCGATGCGGGCGTCCTCGTCAAAGTTGTCGCTCCACAACAGGGCAGCGCGGGCGCGGCGATCGGCCTTCAGTGCCAAACGCAGATTGTCTTCGACCGTATGGCTCTCGAACACGGTGGGCTTCTGGAACTTACGGCCGATGCCGAGCTCCGCGATGTCGCTTTCGTAAAGATCGGTCAGGCGATGGATGCCGTCGAACAGCACGTCGCCCTTCTGGGGCCGCGTCTTGCCGGTGACGACGTCCATCATGGTGGTCTTGCCGGCGCCGTTGGGGCCGATGATGGCGCGCATTTCGCCGGGATCGATCGTGAACGACAATTCGTTGAGCGCCCGGAAGCCGTCGAACGAGACGGTGACGCCGTCGAGATAAAGTAGCGCGGAAGTCTCGCGTGAGACCATCACCGTCACTCCGCCGGTGCCGGCTCGCCGACCGGCTGCGGGTCGGGGTCGGGCATATCGGGCTTGCGGCGATCCGACCACAGATGCTGGATGGTGCCGACGATGCCACGGGGCAGCAACAGGGTCACGCCCACGAACAGGCCGCCAAGCACGAACAGCCAATAGGGGGCGAGTATGCCCGAAGTGAAGTAGGTCTTGCCGTAGTTGACGACCACAGCGCCCAGGATGGCGCCGGTGAGGGTACCGCGTCCGCCGACCGCGACCCAGATCACCTCCTCGATGGAATTAGCGGGCGCAAACTCGCTCGGATTGATGATGCCGACCTGCAGCACATAGAGCGAGCCGGCGACGCCCGCCATGCAGGCCGACAGCGTGAACACCAGGAGCTTGTAGGACTCGACCTTATACCCGAGAAAGCGGGTACGCGATTCGGCATCGCGGATCGCGATCAGCACCTTGCCGAACTTGGAGATGACGATGGCGCGGCACATCATGAGCGCCGCCGCCAGCACCCCGCAGGTGATGGCGAACAGCGCGCCGCGGGTGCCGGCGGCCTGGACGTTGAAGCCGAGCACATCCTTGAAATCCGTAAGGCCGTTGTTGCCGCCGAAGCCGAAATTGTTGCGGAAGAAGCCGAGCATCAGCGCGAAGGTGAGCGCCTGGGTGATGATCGACAGATAGACGCCGGTGACGCGGCTGCGGAACGCGAACCAGCCGAACACGAAGGCGAGCAGGCCGGGCGCCACCAGCACCATCGCGGCCGCGTAGGCAAACCAGTTGAAGCCCCACCAGTAGAACGGCAAATGATCCCAGTTCAGGAACACCATGAAGTCGGGCAGGATCGGGTTGGCATAGACGCCGCGGGTGCCGATCTGACGCATCAGATACATGCCCATGGCGTAGCCGCCGAGCGCGAAGAAGGCGCCGTGACCGAGCGAGAGAATGCCGCAATAGCCCCAGATCAGGTCGATGGCGAGCGCAAGCAGAGCGTAGCAGGCGTATTTTCCCCACAGCGATACGATGTAGGTCGGCACATGGAACGGAGATTCCGGCGGCAGCATGAGGTTGAGGAGCGGCACAGCGACCGCCAGTCCAAGGATGATGAGGATGAACGCCGTGGTGGCCCCCCTCCCTACCCTCCCCCGCAAGCGGGGGAGGGATTCTATTGATACCCTCTCCCGCTTGCGGGGGAGGGTAGGGAGGGGGCCGCGGGCGAACAGTGAGATCATGCTTCCACCGCCCGGCCCTTGAGCGCGAACAGCCCGCGCGGGCGCTTCTGGATGAACAGGATGATGAGGACCAGGATCGCGATCTTACCCAGCACCGCGCCCGCCACCGGCTCCAGAAACTTGTTGGCCATGCCGAGCGTCAAGGCGCCGACAAGGGTGCCCCACAGATTGCCGACCCCGCCGAACACCACCACCATGAAGCTGTCGATGATGTAGCCCTGACCGAGGTTGGGGCTCACATTGTCGATCTGCGATAGCGCCACGCCGGCGATGCCGGCGATGCCGGAGCCGAGCCCGAACGTAAGGGCGTCGATGCGGCCGGTGCGAATTCCCATCGCGGCTGCCATGGCGCGGTTCTGCGTTACGGCGCGCATTTCAAGGCCCAGTCGCGTGAGGCGCAGCATGCCGAGTAGCGCGACGAACACTGCGATCGTGAAGCAGATGATCCATAGCCGGTTGTAAGTGATGTTGAGATGGCCGACCTCGAAGGTGCCGCTCATCCAGGACGGATTCGAGACTTCGCGATTGGTCGGCCCGAAGGTTGTCCGCACCGCTTGCTGGATGATGAGCGACAAGCCCCAGGTGGCAAGCAGCGTTTCGAGCGGACGGCCATAGAGGAAACGGATGATGGTGCGCTCGATCAGGACGCCGATCAGCCCGGCGATGATGAAGGCTGCCGGCACCGCGACGACCAACGAATATTCGAGCAACCCCGGATAGGCCGCATAGGTCGTGCGCGCCAGTTCCTGGATCACGAAGGTCACATAGGCACCGATCATCACCATCTCGCCATGGGCCATATTGATGACGCCCATGACGCCGAACGTGATCGCGAGCCCGATCGCGGCCAGCAGCAGCACCGAGCCGAGCGACAGCCCGTACCAGGCATTCTGCGCCGTCTCCCACATCGCAAGCTCGCCCGCCATGGAGGCGACGGCGCGCTTGGCCGCGTCCACGACAGCGGCTGGCGTCTCGGCGGGCAGTCCCTGCAGCAGGGCGACCGAATCCTGGTCGCCCCTGGCGCGGATCACCGCGACGGCGGCGAGCTTGTCGGCTTCGCTGGCGTCATCCGAATTGAGGATGATGGCAGCCCGTGCCTCATTGAGCACGCGCTTGATGCGGGCATCGGTTTCCTTCTCGATCGCGGCCTCGATCGCCGGCAGCACGTTGGCCTCGCGCGACTTGAACACTGCCTGGGCGGCGTCGTAGCGCTTGGCCGGATCGGGTGACATCAGGGTGAGGCCGCCGAGCGCGGCGTCGAGCGCGCGCCGCAGCCGGTTGTTGATTCCCACGGTGTCGATATCCGCCGGTCCGCCGTCGGCGATTGGCGCGGTCGTCACTGCGTCGAACAGCTTGCCGGAGGCGTCCTTGTAGAAAACCTTTTTCTGCTCGGCGCTGTAAAACAGGCGGCCGTCCTGCAGCGCCTCGATGATCGAAGCCGCGCGGGGATCGTCGCTTTCGGCCACCGCCGTGATGCCTTCCTCAATCTCGCTGTAGTCGTCCGTAGCAAAATGGGCGAGCGCTTCTTCGAGACCCGCGGCCCGCAGCGGCACAGCGGCGAACATCATGATAATGGCCAGCAGAACGGCGACCCTGCCACCTCTGTGGAAGTCGCCCTTGTAGAATAGCATCGTAAGAATTTCCCGGAACCGTATCGCGCAGGCCGCCTTTCGGGCTCGCATCATAACATAAGCAAAGCCGGTGCCACGTTGTCGTTTGGTCGCTCACCGCAACATGCGCTGCGTAGGAACTGTCATCGCCCGGCTCGACCGGGCGATCCAGTAGCCGCGATGCCTTGATTTGGGCACTGAGTCGTTTCCGCTGAGAGCATTGGGGTTACTGGATACCCCCGCTTGAAGCGGGGGTATGACACGCGTTGAGGTAGGCAAAGCTCTCCCCGCGGGCTGTTGCCGGCGGGGAGAAATGCGTCGGATGGGATATTGCAGGTGCGGTGACGGTTCTCGCTACGATGAGCCTCCGCACTTCTTTGTTACCTTGTTGTAGTTGCCGCATTTGAGCGTGACCCAATCGCCTTCGAGGTCCTTCGAATCGGGGAGGAATTTCGACCACGCATCGCCGGGAACGAGACCCGGAGTTTTCCACACCACATTGAACTGACCGTCGCCTTTCACCTCGCCGATGAACACCGGCTTGGTGATGTGGTGATTCGGCAGCATCTTCGACATGCCGCCGGTGAGATTCGGCGCCTCGATGCCGGGCAACGCATCGATGACCTTGTCGGGGTCGGTCGACTTCACCTTCTCGACCGCCTTCACCCACATGGCGAAGCCGATGACGTGAGCTTCCATGGGGTCATTGGTGACGCGCTTTGGATTATTGGTGAAAGCCTGCCACTTCTTGATGAACTCCTCGTTGCCCTTGTTCTTGATCGACTCGAAATAGTTCCAGGCGGCCAGGTGGCCGAGCAGCGGCTTGGTGTCGATGCCGGCGAGTTCCTCCTCGCCGACCGAGAAGGCGACCACCGGGATGTCCTTGGCCTTGACGCCCTGGTTGCCCAGTTCCTTGTAGAATGGCACGTTGGCATCGCCGTTGATGGTGGAGACCACGGCCGTCTTCTTGCCCTGGGAACCGAATTTCTTGATGTCGGCTACGATGGTCTGCCAGTCGGAATGGCCGAACGGCGTGTAGTTGATCATGATATCCTCGTCCTTCACCCCTTTTTGCTTGAGGTAGGCTTCGAGGATCTTGTTGGTGGTGCGTGGGTAGACGTAATCGGTGCCGGCCAGCACCCAGCGCTTCACCTTCTCGTCCTTCATCAGGTAATCGACGGCCGGAATGGCCTGCTGGTTCGGCGCGGCGCCCGTATAGAACACATTGCGCTCGCTCTCCTCGCCCTCGTATTGCACCGGATAGAACAGGATGCTGTCGAGTTCCTTGAATACCGGCAGCACCGACTTGCGCGACACCGAGGTCCAGCAGCCGAACACCGCGGCCACCTTGTCCTTGCTGATCAACTCGCGCGCCTTTTCGGCGAACAGCGGCCAATTCGAGGCCGGGTCGACCACCACCGCCTCGAGCTTCTTGCCGAGCAGGCCGCCCTTCTTGTTCTGCTCGTCGATGAGCATCAGCATGACGTCCTTCAACGTCGTCTCGCTGATTGCCATCGTACCCGAGAGCGAATGCAGGATGCCGACCTTGATGGTGTCCTGGGCGTTGGCGGGCAGTGCCGTCGCCAAGCCCATGGCAAGCCCGGCCGCGGCGGCAAGCCAGTGGCGGGATTGCGGTCGCGCCGCGACCGCGGGAAAAGAATTGAGCATCTCCAAATCCTCTGTTTACGGCCTCTATTGACGCCTGACGTTGACGCGAGCGATCTGGCACCGTTCGCATCAGGTGCACGGGGCAAAGAGCGTGCCACGCGCTCGCAGGGCTTTAACCTTTTTGGATTCCAACGGCATCATGGCCATTTGATGGGGCACGTTGCAGCAAGGCAAGAATTTGCCTAAAAAACAGGCGGCCGATGAGGCGTTGTGCAAGGTGGGGCGCCTAATAATTTTGCACGGAAGGTCGGGCGCGGGCGAAGAATGAACAACTGATACGGTGCAGCAAACCTCCGCTACGGTGGTAAACCACGGCCGAGTGGCAGTGCGAGCACTCGCGGCGGGGTCTTTTCGGGGTCAATCGTGTTTCCGATCTATGACGTCTCGACTTGGCTCGCGGATCGGCCTGAGGTGCTCGGCTCGAAGGAAAAGACTTGGCTCAACCCAGATCGGCAACTCGACCTTCCCGCAAGGCGGCATCTTTTCAAGGTCGGTCGGCCCAACACCGGAGAAAACTGGGCGGAGAAGGTGTGTTGCGAGATTCTGAAAGTGCTCGGTATCCCCTGCGCCGAATATGACCTTGCGATCCGAAACGGAACACACGGCGTGATCTCAGCGAGTTTTTTGTCCACAGAAGCGTCACTAATCC
>Ga0257161_1000129_pt1 | contig 19533 bp, 12 predicted proteins | sample NR01A_FD_185954 | JGI IMG/M metagenome (GOLD analysis project Ga0257161, IMG submission 185954) | Soil microbial communities from H.J. Andrews Experimental Forest, Oregon, United States - NR-01-A | ecosystem: Environmental > Terrestrial > Soil > Temperate forest > Bulk soil | place: USA: Oregon... | reverse complement strand
TCACGGACCCGCAGTTCAAGGTGCGGTTTGCAGTGCGCTACGCCGACAACGGCGATCACGAATATTTCCAGCCCGGCCGCGGCGGCGAATGGGAGTTGTTCGCGCGGATCGACGCGGCGGATGCCATGACCACTAGCCCCATCGAGTTCAGCGACGACGGGCGGGAGCTCTACTGGCTCGATTCGCGCGGGCGCGACAAGGCGGCCATCATTGCCCAGGACATGGCGACGGGCGCGACGCGCCTCCTTGCCGAGGACGCGAGGGCCGATATCGTCGAAGCGCCGCTCGACCCGCTGACCTATCGGCCGATCGCCGCGACTGCGATGTTCACGCGCACCACGTGGCATGTGATCGATCGCGACTATGCCGAGGATTTCGCCTATCTGGCGAAGCTCTCCGACGGCGACCTGCGCGCCATCAGTCTGTCGGCCGACAGGCGTCACGCGATCGTCTACTACGAGCGCGACGAGACCCCTGGCCGGTTCGCCTATTACAACCGCGCTGAAAGGAAGGCGCGTTTCTTGTTCAGTGCGCGACCGGCGCTCGAGAACGCGCCGCTGGTGGCGATGGAGCCGGTCGTCTTGCACGCCCGCGATGGACTGCAGCTCGTCTGTTACCTGTCGCGGCCGCGTGGCTGGCAACGCGGCAAACCGCTGCCGATGGTGCTGCTGGTGCACGGCGGCCCGTGGGCGCGCGACGTGTGGGCTCTCTATCCCACGCATCAGTGGCTCGCAGATCGCGGTTATGCGGTGCTCAGCGTCAACTATCGGGGCTCGACCGGCTTCGGCAAGGCCTTCGTGAACGCCGCCAATCTCGAATGGGCCGGCAAGATGCACGACGACTTGATCGACGCCGTCGACTGGGCCGTCGGGCGCGGCATCGCCGACGACAAGCGCATCGCCATCTACGGGGCGAGCTACGGCGGCTACTCCGCGCTCGTCGGCGCGACCTTCACGCCGGAGAAGTTCGCCTGCGCAATCGACGTGTTCGGCATTTCCAACCTGCTGACGTTCCTCGCGACGGTGCCGGATTATTGGAAGTCCTGGCAAACGCTGTGGAAGGTACGGATGGGTGACTACACCAGCGAGGCCGGCCGCAAGCTCCTGGAGGAGCGCTCGCCGCTCAACCGTGTCGAGCGGATCGTGCGCCCGCTTCTGATCGCCCAGGGCGCCAACGACGTGCGGGTCAAGCCGTCGGAATCCGAGCAGATCGTCAGCGCCATGCAGGCGCGCAACATCCCGGTGACCTACGTCTACTATTCGGACGAGGGCCACGGTTTCCGGCGCGAGGAAAATCGCCGCTCGTTCAATGCCGTCCTCGAAATGTTTCTCGCCAAGCATCTGGGCGGCCGGGCCGAGCCCGTGGGCGATGATTTCGCCGGATCGACCATCGCGTTCAAGGCCGGGCGCGATTTGATTCCCGGTCTCGACGGATCTCCTCGCAATGGTCCAATGGGGGTGCGCCATGACCCATGATGCACGACGCGACGCCGCCTTGGCGCTGCACCGGTTCGGCCTGGGCCCGCGCCCGGGTTTGATCGCCGCGATCGCGTCCGACCCGCGCGGCGCCCTGCTCGCGGAGCTGGAACGTCCCGGCGCGGGCCGCATCGACGATCCGGAGCTTCCGACCAGCGCGGCGGCCTCGCGCGCTGCGTTTGAGGCGCGCGCGGCCCGCCAAGCCCAGCGCATCGTCGCGCAGCGCGCTGAGAAAGAAGCCGAGCGGCTCAAAGCCGAGCGTGACGCCATGGGCGACAAGGCGGCCCAGACTGACGACGTACCCAAGCCTGCGCTAGCGCCGCAAGCGGATCCCGGCCCCACCATCGAGCGCCAGATGTTCCTGAGGGAGGTCCGGGCCAGGCTCGACGCCGCATTGGTTGCCGAGATCGGCTTTGCCGAGCGTCTCGTCTGGTTCTGGTCCAACCATTTCTGCGTGTCCACGGACACGGTTCCAAACATGGTCGGCGGCTATGAACGCGAAGCGATCAGGCCGCATATCCTCGGGCGCTTTGCCGACATGCTGCTCGCCGTCGAGGGGCATCCGGCGATGCTCGTCTATCTCAACAATTCGGTCTCGATTGGGCCCAATTCGGTTGCCGGCGTCAATCGCACGCGCGGGCTCAACGAGAACCTCGCCCGGGAGATATTAGAGCTGCACACGCTCGGTGTGCGCAGCGGCTACACCCAGGACGACGTCACCCGCTTCGCCTGCGTGCTCACCGGCTGGACGGTTATCTCGCCCAACAACAATCCCGAGCACGGCGCCGAGTTCATATTCAATCCGCGCCTGCACGAGCCCGGACCTCAGCGCGTGATCGACAAGACCTATGCCGACACCGGGGTCGAGCAGGGCCGCGCCGTGCTGGCCGATCTCGCTCGCCATCCGGCCGTGGCGGTGCACGTCGCCGGCAAGCTCGCGCGCCACTTCGTGGCCGATGAGCCGAGACCGGAATTGATCGAACGGCTGGCGAGGATCTTTCGCGACACCGACGGCGATCTCAAGGAGACCGCCAAAGGGCTGATCACGTCGGAGGAGGCCTGGGCCCCGGAGCAAGGCAAGCTCAAGCGTCCGTGCGAATGGAGCGTTGCGATGATACGCGCCGCCGCGACGCGTGGCGATCCCGAGCGGTTCGTGCGCGGGCTGGTGCTGCTCGGCGAGCCGCTGTGGTCGCCCTCCGCGCCAAAGGGCTTTGCCGACGACGAGGCGACCTGGATCGACGGAGTGGGGCAACGGCTCGACATCGCCAACAACCTCGCGCAGCGCTTGGCCGATCGGATCGACCCGCTCGAGTTGATCGAAACCGCGCTCGGACCGCTCGCGTCGAACGAGACCCGACAAGCCGTTGCGCGTGCGGAGAGCTGCCAGCAAGCGCTCGCGCTTGTGTTCATGTCGCCCGAATTCCAACGGAGGTGATGATGTCCTCGCTCATCCATCTGCCGACCCGCCGCGACGCGCTCGTCGGCTCGGGCGCGCTCTTTGCCTGGGCCTTCGCGCCCAAATTGGCGCGTGCGGAAGGCCGCGATCCCCGCGTTCTGGTCATCGTGCTGCGCGGGGCGCTCGACGGGCTCGCCATGGTCGCGCCGGTGGGCGATCCCGATTGGGTCAGCCTGCGCGGCGACAAGGCGCTCCTCATCGACGGCAAGACGCCCGCATTGCCGCTCGACTCGTTCTTCGCGCTCAATCCGGCCATGCCGAACCTTCATCGGCTCTACCAGGCACAGCAGGCCACGATCGTGCATGCAACCGCCTCGCCCTATCGCGAGCGCTCGCATTTCGACGGCCAGGACGTGCTCGAGAGTGGCTTCGCCAAGGCAGGCGCCCGGGATAGCGGCTGGCTCAACCGCGCACTGTCGCTGCTTGAGACCGACGGCCGGGTCAATCCGCGCGGCAGCCGCGGCCGCGCTTTTGCGCTCGGCCCGGTGACGCCGCTGGTGGTGCGCGGGAGCGCGCCGATCATGACGTGGGTGCCGCAGCAGTTGCTTCCCGCCGGCCAAGATACCCAGATGCGCCTCTTGGAACTCTATCGTCACACCGATCCGAAGCTTGCGCGCGCTCTCGAAGGTCGCCGCGACCTGGTCGCGCTGACGCAAGGCGGCGGCATGGACACATTGACGCCGCCGCGCGAAGTCGAGCCGACCGCGACGGGCATCGCGCGCGTACGCCGCTACTTCGCCGACGCTGGCGGCGCTGCGGCAAAATATTTGGCGCAGCCTGACGGCCCGCGGGTCGGCGCGCTCGGCTTCGTCGGGTGGGATACGCATATCAACGAAGGCGCGGTCGGCGGGGCGCTCGCCGGCCTGCTTGGCGCGCTCGACGAAGCCATTGCGGCGATCGAGAAGGGCATGGGCGATGTTTGGAACGAGACCGTCGTTGCCGTCGTCACCGAGTTCGGCCGCACCGCGCGCATCAATGGCACCGACGGCACCGACCATGGCACCGCCACGGTCGCCGTGCTGGCGGGCGGCGCCTTGCATGGCGGGCGTGTCATCGCTGATTGGCCCGGCCTCAAAGCCGCCAATCTCTACGAGGGGCGCGATCTCAAGCCCACCATCGACTTGCGCGCGGTCCTGAAGGGCGTGCTGAAAGACCACCTGCGCCTCGACGAACGCGCGCTCGCCACGCGCGTTTTCCCGGGCAGCGGTGAGGTGCAACCGATGGCGGGACTGCTGGCGTAGCGCGCGGCAACATGCGAGGATTGTCATGCATTTCGTCAACGTGATGTGCTTGGCTCTTTCCATTGGCATCGCGGCTGCAGCGATTCTCGCATCGCCGGCATCCGCCGCGGGGGCGCTGCTGTCAGCCGACACCCCGCTGGCGACGACCGGCGGCGCCACCTTCACGGCGCCGACAGGCTGGCGTGTCACGTCTGCTGTGAACAAGAGCGTCCTCGAACCGCCGGAGGCGGACTCGCACCTGGTCATGCTCGACATACACGCCGCGGACGCCGCCGCCGCGGTGGCGGCCGGCTGGGCTGCATACCGTCCCGACGCCAACCGGCCGCTCAAGATTGCGACGCTACAGGCGCCGTACAATGGCTGGGACGAGCGGCATCTCTACATCTATGAGACGTCGCCCAATGAAAAGGCCGTGGTCTATGCGCTGGCATGGCGTGCCGGCGGGGACTGGCTAGTCGCCATCGTCGAAGCGGCCCTCTCGACTTTCGAGAAACGCAACGCAGCCTTTTCTCTGGCAATCGGGAGCTTGCGCCCGAAGGAGTATCAGCGCGAGATGTTCGCGGGGAGGAAAGCCCATCCGTTGGACGCCGACCGGATCGCCGTGCTCAAGGAGTTTGTCCAGGATGTCATGCGGGACTTCGGCATTCCTGGCGTGGGTCTGAGCCTCATCGACGGCGGCAGGGTTGCATTTCAGGGTGGTCTCGGCGTGAAGACCATTGGCCAACCGGATCCGGTCGATGCCGATACGCTCTTCCTTGCCGCCTCCACTACCAAGGCCCTGACGACGCTGCTCCTCGCCGAGCTGGTCGACGAGCGCAAATTGCGGTGGGATGAGCCCGTTACCCAGGTCTATCCGGACTTCCGGCTCGGAGATGCCGACACCACGCGGCAGGTCCTCGTGAAGCACCTGGTGTGCGCCTGCACCGGCCTTCCTCGCCAGGATTTCGAATGGCTGTTCAATTTCGGAACGGCCACGCCGGCGTCATCGCTCGCGTTGCTCGGCACGATGCAGCCGACCAGCCGCTTTGGCGAGGTCTTTCAGTACAGCAATCTCATGGCCGCCGCTGCGGGCTATATCGCGGCATCCGTGGCCAGGCCGAAGCAGGAACTCGGCGCAGCCTATGACGAGGTCATGCGATCGAAGGTGTTCGAGCCGCTTGGAATGACACGCACCACTTTCGATTTCTCGGCAGCCCTGAGCGGCAATCTTGCGAGCCCCCACGGCAGCGACGTGGACGGCAAGACCACGCCGGCCCGTATGGACATGAATTACTCCGTGGTGCCTGTTCGGCCTGCCGGCGGCATGTGGACCAGTCCTCGCGATCTGTCAAAATACATCCAGATGGAGCTCGCACTCGGCCGGTTGCCCGACGGCCAGCAACTGGTCTCGAAAGAGAGCCTGCTGGAGCGACGCAAGGCGCAGGTTCAAACCGCCGAGGACACGACCTACGGAATGGGGCTCGTGGTCAGCACGAAGTATGGGATTCCGATCGTCGGCCACGGGGGCAGCCTGTTCGGATACAAGAGCAACATGCTGTTCCTTCCTGACCATGGCGTCGGCGCGGTGGTACTGACGAACGCCGACACCGGTGGCTACGTGACCGACCTCTTCGGGCGCCGTCTCCTCGAAGTACTGTTCGACGGCAAGCCCGAAGCAATCGAGCAAGCGAAGGCCGCGAATGCGCAGAGGATCGCCGCCATTGCCAAGAACCGCGAGCGGCTGATGGTGCCGGCGGATCCAGAGGAAGTTCGCAAGTTGGCTGGTGGCTATTCGTCCCCTGCGCTCGGCGCGTTCCGCGTCCGCATAGAGGACGGTGCAACAATTTTCGACTTTGGCAAATGGCACAGCGCAGTCGCCTCGCGCAAGAACGATGACGGGACCACGTCCTTCATCTCGGTCGACCCTACGGTCAATGGCTTCAATTTCGTGGCTGGCGAGCGGGATGGGAAAAGAGCGTTGATCGTCCGTGATGCGCAGCACGAGTACGCCTTTGTCGAGTCGGTATTTCCATGAGAACGCATCTCCTTACCGTCACTGCCATCGCGCTGTCCGCAATGTCGGCGTTTGCCATGAGCGACGGCGATCTGCGTGCGGCGCTTGAGCAGCGCTTCAAGGGCGATCGTACCGGCGCTTGCGTCGCGGCGGCGGTGATTGACAATGGCACGACCGCGAGCGCCTACTTTTGCGCCGATCCGAATTCCCAGCGCCCGTATGATGAGCAAACGGCGTTCGAAATCGGCTCCGTCACCAAGACGATGACCGCTGCGCTGCTCGCCGAATTCATCGCGCGCGGCGAAGTCGCACTCAACGATCCCATTGCCAAGCTGCTGCCGCCAGGAACGAGCGTGCCATCGTTCGACGGTCGCGAGATCACGGTCAGTGACATCGTCACCCACACCTCGGGCCTGCCGTCGTTTCCGCCGCAATGGCACGTGACCGACATGAACAACCCTTACGCGGCCTTGACCGAAGGGGATCTCCTCGGTGCGTTGGCCGCGACGCGGCTGACGCGGACACCCGGCTCGCAGTGGGAATACTCGAATTTCGCGATGATGGTGCTCTCCTACGCGCTCGCCAAGCGCAGCGGCAAAGACTATGAAACGTTGCTACGCGAACGGCTGCTCGCGCCGCTCGGCATGAACGATGCCTTTATCGCTAAGCGTCCACCGCATGTTCGCATCGCGCAAGGTCACCTCCCAACTACCATGCCCGCAGGGCCGTGGGATTTTCCCGTCGATATGGCCGGCGTCGGTGGCGTGCGCGCAACGTTGCCTGACATGGCGCGCTACCTCGAAGGCGAGCTTGGCACGCGCGAGAGCGCCATCACGCCTGCGTTGGCACAGACGCAACAGCAAGTCGCCAGTCCCGACGGCCATACGATGGGTATGAATTGGGAGATCCTGTCCACCGCAAAGATCGCGAACGGCCACACCATCATCATGCATGGGGGCGGCACTGGGGGCTATTCGTCTTTCGTTGCCTTCGATCGCGCAGCGAAGCGCGCCGCCGTCTTGCTCAGCGACACGGCTCTCACGAACCTCGGCGGCCTCGTCACGCTCGGGCTGCACCTGCTTGATCCCTCGGTGCCTGTCGGCGCACCGCGCATCGTCGCGACCGCCGACGCCAAGCTGATCGACGCGCTTGTCGGCCGTTATCGCTTGCAAGGCGGCCTCGGCATGGAGCTACGCCACAAAGGCGACGCGCTGACCATCCAAGCCGACAGTCAGCCCGAGTTCGAAATGGGCTACGACAGCGCGGGCGATTTCTATCCGCTCCAGTTCGACGCGGTGCTGCGGCCGAAGCGCAAAGCTGACGGCACATACGCCTTCACCTGGTTTCAAGGTGGCGGCGCGGCGGAGGCTGAGCGCGTCGGCGCGCCCGCGCTGGTCGCTGCCAAATGGACGCCGACCGAAGCCGAGCTTAAGGAGTATGACGGCAACTATCCGCTTGCGCCCGCCTTTGCGCTGCGCGTCTTCTCCGCCGGCGCCAAGCTCTTCGTGCAGGGTTCCAACCAAGGGCCACTCGAAGTCGCGTCCGTCGATAAGGATATCTTCGTCGCCGAACGCGTCGGCGCCGAGATCGACTTCGAGCGCGACGCCGGCGGCAAAGTGATCGCCTTGACCCTCAAGCAAGGGGGACAAGTCTTGCGCGGCGAGCGACATTGAGCGGCGCGATCGAAGGCGACAGCTGCATACCCTTTAGAGTGCGCTGGAGAACCTGAAGTAAACGGGAGACGACCCCTTATCGCTGCGCTTCGACGCCAGACACCAAACCTGACCCTGTCACCGCTCCGTAGGCAGTCGCGGATTTTTGCCGGCGCGTGCGTCGGCGAGCCACGCCTTCCACGCGGCCGTATGATACGGCCACTTCGCCATCTCGATGCACCAGGCCGGCGGCTCGGCCGACAGGAAAAAGGACGCCTCCCGTTGTGCCGCAGTCAGGCAGCGCGGGGCAGCCGTTTTGGCGGCCGATATCAGTTTCTCGCGGTCGGCAAAGACCTCCCACAGCCGCGCGGCCCCGTCGCTGGATGCGGTCACGACGCGCTTGTCGTCGGGGCTGAACGCCGCACTCAATACTCTCTCCGGATGGCGCATGATGGCGATCGAACTGCGGGAATCGATATCCCACAGCCGCGCGGTCTTGTCCCAGGACGCGGTGACGATGCGCCTGCCGTCGGAGCTGAATGCCACGCTGCTCACAATGTCCGTATGACCGATGAGCGGTAGACCAATTTGCTCGCCACTGTCAGCGTCCCACAGCCGCGCGGCCTTGTCCGCGGAGACGGTGACGACGCGTTTGCCGTCGGGGCTGAACATTGCGCCGCTTACATCATCCATATGGCCTGCGAGCGTGTGGAGTGACTCGGCCGATGCTGCGTCCCACAGCCGTGCCGTCTTGTCCCTCGATGTCGTCACGATGCGCCGGCCATCCGGGCTGAACGCCGCGCTGGTCACGCGATCGGTATGGCCGCTGAGTTCACCGATCGGGCGGCTGGCTTCGGCGTCCCAAACCAGTGCCGTGGGGTCGTCTGACGCGGTAACGACACGCCTGCCATCCGGGTTGAACGCCGCTCCGTTCACACGATACGGGCGGCCCGCGTATAGGGCGCGGATCTCCCGGCCGCTTTCCGCATCCCACAACCGCGCGGTGGCGTCGCTGGATGCGGTCACGATACGCTTTCCGTCGCGGCTGAACGAGGCGCTTGAGACGAAACCATCATGACCTGTGAGCAAGCCAATTTGACGGCCGCTCGCAGCGTCCCACAGCCGCGCCGTCTCGTCACCTGATGCGGTGACGATGCGTGCTCCGTCGGGGCTGAACGCCGCATTGCTCACGACACCCGCATGGCCGAGGAGCGGCGCGCCCATTTGTGTGTCCGCCGCGGCATTCCACAGTCGCGCCGTTCCGTCCGCCGATGCGGTGACGACGTGCTTGCCGTCAGGACTGAACGTTGCACTGTTCACCATGCCAGCGTGGCCCACAAGCGGCGCGCCGATTTGCTGGCGCGAGGCGACGTCCCAGAGACGGGCCGTACCGTCCACGGTCGCCGTGATAATGCGCGTGTCGTCGGGGCCGAACGCTGCGCCCGTGATGCGTTCCTCGCTATTGAATGGCGTGCCCGTTTGCCGTCCGGTCCCGGCGTCCCACAGCCGCGCGGTCTTGTCCCAGGACGCCGTAAGGATGAGCTTGCCATCCGCGCTGAACGAGGCGCTGGTCACACGATCCGTATGGCCGATGAGAGGCTCGCCGATCGGCTCGCCGGTCTCGGCGTCCCACAGCCGCGCGGTCTTGTCGGTTGATGCGGTGACGACGCGCTTGCCGTCGGGGCTGAACGCCGCGGTCCGCACGTTGCCCAGCGCACGCCCGTGCAGTAAGCCGACCGGCTGGCCGGTGGCGGCGTCCCACAACCGCACCGTCTCATCTCTGGACCCGGTGACGATGCGCGCGCCGTCAGGACTGAATGCCGCGCTATTCACAACGTCCGTGTGACCGGTAAGCTTTACGATCTCCCGGCCGCTCGCAGGGTCCCACAGCCGCGCGGTCCTGTCGGCCGAGGTCGTGACGATGCGCCCGCTGTCTGGACTGAATGCCGCCCCCGTCACCCGATCGGCATGACCGATGAGTGGCATGCCGATCGGCGCGCCGGTCTCGGTATGCCAAAGACGGACGGTCTTGTCCGTGGACACGGTGACGACGAGTTCACCGTCGGGGCTGAACGCCGCGCCGTTCACGGCATACTCATGTCCGACAAGAATGTGCCGCTCGCGTAATGCCCGCCACGCACTATCGAGCTGCAATTCCGACTCTGGGGCGTAGCCCCGATCAATGCCGTCCATGCCCCCCTCGACGGCGACCGTCAACTGCTCGGTGATCTGGGGGGTGCTGCCCGCGCCACCCGGCAAGCTCTCCAGCGCCAGAAGCAGCGCGGTTCCAACGTCGCCTCGCCTCTGATGCTGGTCGGCGAGATCAGCCAGGAATCGCGACACGTTCCGCCGCATACGCGCGAATTCTGTCTCGGCGAGAGTTGGCCTCATGAACCGATGTTGCAAATTCATATCATCGGTTTTCCCCTCTCTTCGTGCCAACGAGTCAGCGCCCTTTCCCCATTGCACCCAGGCGAAGCCGCCAATCATCGCCATGAGCACGGTCGCCGCGCCGAGGGCGGCGATAAGCTCCCGTCGTTTCATTCGATCACCTCGCCGGCGCACAACACGAAAGCATCCGGGACGTCGGCCCGATTGACTTGGCGCTCATCATGTTAGCAGCGCGAACTTGGCCGGAAAACGCTTCGAAACAGCGCCACGGCGTCGGGCCTCATAGAAGCGGTCAGTTTCGCCCCTCGCGAGGCGCCGCCGAGGACGGCCGGTCTGCCTCCGATAGCGCTTCGGAGCGCTTTGTCACGATGGCGGCCGGAACACCCGGCCGACTGTCGTGTTGAGCCTAGCCGGGACACTGAACAGAGGATGTGATGCGCCATCTCTGCACTGCGATTGCCACCTCCGCAGCGCTGCTCGCCATGGGCGCGTTGCCTTATCGCGCCGGAGCCCAGGGTGCGACCGCGCCGCCACCTGGTTATGACCCGTCGCCGTATGGTTATGGGCCGCCACCCGCCTACGGACCACGGCCCGAGTATGGTCCGCCACCGCCGGGTTATGGGCCACCGCCGTATGCTCATGGGTCGCCGCCCGCCTTCGGCCCACGGCCCGAGTATGGTCCGCCACCGCCGGGTTATGGGCCACCGCCGCACGCTTATGGGGCGCCGCCCGGCTATGGCCCACCTCCCGGCTACGGTCGGCCACCACTTGGTTATGAGCCCGCGCCGTACGCTTATCGGCCGGCACCCGGCTATCGCCTACCTCCCCAGTACGGTCCGCCAGCTGAGTACGGTCGGCCACCACGCGCCTACGAGCCAGCGCCGAACGCAATTCCGCGCATGCCGCCGCGCCCGGACGCCAGGCGCGTGATCTAGCTTGGGATGCTGGCGGGCCTCATTCGGCGTCTTTGCGACACTTTGACCGCAGCCGTGCCGTTCCGCCTAGAAGAATACGGTCCATATCGAGACGTTGTCAGAGTAGCGAAATACCATCTTCCAGAGCGGTCTACGATTGGAAGGGCGACCCTCGGGCAGGTGCTCGCCCACGAGGGCCCTGCCGCGCTCGTCCTATTCAGCTTTGATGTTGGCTGACTTGATTATCGGCCACCATTTCTCGATCGCGGCCTTGTGGAAGGCCGCGAGTCCCTCAGGTGTCTGCCGCTCAGGCGAAGCCATATCCAATCCAAGCTGGGCGAATCGGGTCCGCACTGCCGGCTCGTTGAGCACGCGCACCATGGCGTCGTTGAGCTTGGTGACAACGTCCTTCGGGGTGCCTTTCGGCGCAAAAAATCCAAACCATCCGGAGGCGTAGAGACCTGGCACTCCGCTCTCTTCCGAGGTTGGAATTTCGGGCACCGCCACGGAGCGGCGCGGCGACAGGTTTGCAATTGGTTTGATCGTCCCGGCTTGCAAGTTCGGCAACACAACAGCCGCTTGCGAGACCATCAGGTCAACCTGCTCGGCCAACAGATCTGTCATTGCGGGCCCGGCACCACGGTAGGGAATAAGCTGAAGACTTGTGCCGGTGAGGTGCTGCAGCACCTGGCCCGTTAGCTGCGCCGAAGCGAGCTGGTTGACAAGCGTCGCCTTCCCAGGGTTCGCCTTCATCCAAGTCACCAGGCTTCTTAAATCATCGGCTGGTAAATTTTTTCTGCCAACCATTAGCTGCGGATTGACGGACAGCAGTCCGATCGGCTCGAAATCCTTCTGCAAGTCGTAATTCAGTGAATAGATCACCCCGCCGACGTGCGTGTCCCATTGCCCAATGTCAATTGTGTATCCGTCTGGGGCGGCACGCGCCACGCGGCCGACACCAATGCTTCCTCCTGCGCCACCAACATTTTCAATGATGACCGGCTGGTTTAGCAGGGGCCGCATACGTTCAGCCATGATACGCGCGACCACGTCTGTTGATCCGCCCGGCGGAAACGGAACGATCAGAGTGATTTGTCGCGACGGCCAAGTCTGCGCCCGCGCGACGCTCACGAAAGCGAGCAGCGCTACTACGAAAATCAGCTTTTTCATTTGCAAATTTTTTCTCCAGGCTCGCGGTGGCCTTTAGAGAGCACCGCTCCTGCACCAACGCCGTCCGTCGCCACACCCTATGGCATGTGCGATGGGCTGCAGGAATCTATTCTGATCGGCAATGGTTCACAATCGTTGTCATCTCGGGATTTTCGAATGCGCCCCATCTTCCGCGGAAGCACCGCGCGGCTCCTTCAGCGGTCATAGGAATCGCGTCGGCACCGCCTGCGTTCCCTCCCGGACGGACCGCAATGCCGGCCGCACGCCGCGCGAAACGCCGCAGACTGCGACGCGTTCGCCGCTATAATGACGGCGATAACAAGGGAGGATCATCATGACTTTTCGCCTGACGCGCAGACACATGCTCGCATCGGCGGCGGCCAGTGGCGCCGCCTTCGGCGCCAGCCTCTGGGGTGTCACATCCGCGCAGAGTGTGAAACGGATCGAACAGTTCGAGCCGGAACTTGACAAGATCATCGGCACCGGCGAGCCAATCAGTCAGCTTGCCGACGGCGTAGGCGGCGACAACGGGCCGGCTGAAGGCCCGGTGTGGTGGAAGGAGGGCGCCTACCTTCTGTTCAGCGACATCAATGGCAACCGGCGAATGAAATACGCGCCCGGTCAGGGGACGGTGGAATTCAAGAAGCCGACCAACGGAGCTAACGGGCTCACGCGGGACATCCAGGGCCGCCTCGTCGCGTGCGAGGGTGCCGGCCGTCGCGTGATCCGCGAAGAGCACGACGGCACCATCACGGTGATTGCCTCGAGCTTCCAGGGCCGGCGCTTGAACCGTCCCAACGACGTCGTGGTGAAGTCCGACGGCGCGATCTACTTTACGGATCCGAGGGGAAACGCAGTCCCGGACCAGACCGACCTCTCGTATCAGGGCGTCTACCGGGTCTCTGCTGACCTTGGGACGCTGACGCTGCTCGTCGATGATTTCATCGTTCCCAACGGCCTCGCGTTCTCGCCAGATGAAAGCATCCTCTATATCAATGACACGCGGCGTGGGCATATACGCGCGTTCGATATGGCGCCAAATGGTACGTTGGCCCGGCAGACAGATCGCGTGTTCGCGGATCTCCGCGGTAGCGAACCCGGTGTCCCGGACGGGATGAAGGTGGACAGTGCTGGGAACGTCTATTGTGGTGGCTCGGGCGGCATCTGGATTCTGGATCCGAAGGGCAAGAAGCTCGGGCGCATCGTCCACGGCCAGCCGCAGACAACCAACGTCGCCTTCGGCGGTCCGGATTGGAAGACCCTTTATTTCACCAACTGGAACTTCCTTGGCTCCGTGAACCTGAGGATCGCCGGAATGCCGGTGCCGGCAATCAAAAAGGCATAAAAGATCTCCGGCGTGTCGGTCGGCGGGGTGCGGGGTAGATAGCGTCTGCTCCGCGCCTACCCAATTGCATGAGTTTCGTCCGCGTACAGACGAAAGTGCTGGCCGATTCCGATCGACCAGGATGGTAGCGGGGTCATCTTGTCCGATTCCCGATGACGTCACGTCAGAGAGAGCCGAGCACGGCGAACGGGGTGGTCCCGATGCCCTCACCGCAACAGGTGCGGCTTTCCGAAACCACCCGACCCTATCGGATTATCCCTGATGGCTAGACCCCTTGTCCGCGCACATACTGGTTGAACCACTCAATGGTGCGCGTCCATGCCTGCTGGGCCGTGACCTTGTTGTAGCGTTCCGGCGTCGCGTCATTGAAGAACCCATGAACCGAATTCGGATAAATGTGGCCTTCGTACCGGATGTTGTTTTTCTTCAGCTCAGCTTCCTGCGCCGGATAGGCCTCCGACAAGTTCTTATCCAGGGCGCCGTGGTGGATGAGGATGGCCGCCTTGATTTTCGGCACGTCTTCCGGCTTGGGCGCGCCACCGTAGAACGGGGCGGCCGCCGCCAGATCCGGGCCCAGCAGAACAGTCAAGTTATTGGCCATGCTGCCGCCAAAGCAAAAGCCGGTCGCGCCGATTTTTCCCGTGCAGTCCGGACGCGATTTCAACCACTGGGCTGCGGCGACGAAATCCTGGGTCCTCTTGGCGCCGTCGATCTTGCCAAATAGCTGGCCGCCCTTGTAGTCGTCGCCCGGATAGCCGCCGACTGACGAAAGCGCGTCTGGCGCAAATGCCATGAAATTCTCCAGGGCAAAGCGCCGTGCAACGTCCTCCGTGTGTGGATTCAGTCCACGATTCTCATGGACGACGATAATTCCAGGCACTTTCGCTGGCGTCTCGCTGCGTGAATCGGCGCTGAACGGCCGGACGAAATAGCCCCGGATGTACCCATTCCCATTCGGTGAGGGCACGGTCTCATAGCTCGCCTTGATGCGCTCGTCGTCCTTGCGAACCTGCTGCCCCAGGGCGTAGTTCGGCGTCAACGCCTCGACAATCGCTGTGGCCGTAAGACCGGCGACGGCGAAACGCTGCACCCCATTGAAAAAGTCACGACGACTGATCTCGCCATGAATATAACGTGTGTACAGTTCTACCGCTTCCGCGGGAATTTTCTTCGTCTGTCCCATAGAGACCTCCCTTCAGTTCTTTGAGGGTACCACGAATCGCGCGACTTCTGAAGCCTGTAACTGAATCGGTACCAGCAACGCCCGACTGCTCGATCAGTCGGCGGTAGGTCGCGCACGCCATACGCCAACTCGCTTCCACCCACCGCCTATTTCACCGTCTTGAAATACCGCGGGTCCGGTGGCGGTTGGTCCTTGCGCGTAGGCATCAGGTAGCCGTCTCCAGACAGGAAGTAGTACTCCTTGCCAACGACCACGTGGTTGTTGCTCTCGGCGCAGTCATATTCCGCCCACAGTATGTTGCGCTCGCGCCGGAAGGTTTTGAGCACCGTCCACGGCCGCGTCAGCGCATGATCAATCGACGTGATCTCGATGCGCAGGAGGTTGGCGTTGGCCTTGTCGAGGAAAAACCGCTCCTTGATGACACTCTCGTTGTCCTCGTGCAGGAGAATCCCGGAAAATTCGTACGTTCGGGGCCCCTTGAAGTTGCGGGTTTCGACGTCGAGCACGTCATATTTGCCGTCGCCGTCCTCGTCGATCCACTTGCCGATCGAGTATCCCATATAGGTGGGTTCCTCGCCTGTGGGGAAGCTGCGGCCATCCGTGTAAATACGGCGCGGCATATTTCCTTCGCCATAGACGTAGGTGACCGTCGGCAGGACGATCAATTCGAACGGCCGCGTCCCGGTCATGATGCGCGGCATGCCGGCAGTGATGCAGCTCACGCGGGCATCGTCGCCCTGTCCGCCGCGCGCCTGGTCGGCGATGCTCGCCTCCAGTCGAGCCTGGTACTCGGGAGTTAATGGGGGCTGCTGAGCGAGTCCTGACGGCTTGGTCTGATCCCATTGCGTGCCGACGCCGGACGGCCGTCTCCATTGACCGGACCAGTCGGGATACTTTGAATCATCGAACGCCACGGCCGAGCCCAACATGAGCACCAGTTCGGCCGCGACCACGAGCGCGGCGAGCGAGCATTTGTGGAGCACGATGTCCTCCCTTAGCGAGAATTGGCGAGATCAGGCCCACGCGGATCGACTTGCTGCGATCACCTTCATGGGGGCAAATGTCACCGTCCGGTCCTGAAATAGCGGGTGTCCGGGGGCGGCTGGTCTTTGCGCGTCGGCATCAGATAGCCATCGCCGGAGAGGAAGTAGAATTCCTTGCCGACAACCACGTGATTGTTGCTCTCGCTGCACTGATCCTCAGCCCAAAGGACTTTGCGCTCGCGCCGGAACGTCTTCAACACCGTCCAAGGCCTGGTCAGCGCGTGGTCGATGGTGGTGATCTCATAACGAAGCAGATCCTTGTTCTGCTTGTCGAGCGCGATGCGCTCGTGGACAATCGACTCGTTGTCGCCATGAAGCGGGATGCCGCTCGCTTCGTAGACGCGGGGGCCCTTGAAGTTGCGGGTCTCGATTTCGAGCGTATCGAAGCGGCCGTCGTTGCCGGTGTCGAGCCATTTGCCGATCGAATAGCCGGACCAGGTGGCTTCCTCATCCTTTGGGAAGCCGCGGCCATCGGTGTAGATGCGGCGCGGTTGGTTGTTCTCGAAATTGATGTAAGTGACTTTGGGCGTGATCACGAACTCGAACGGTCGCACCGCCGTCATCATGCGCGGCATGCCCGTCGACACGCAGGTGATCCGAAGATCCGCCCCTTGGCCGCCGGCGGCCTGGTCGGCCAGACTCGCCTCGAAGATCGCCTGATATTCGGTCGTGAGCGGCGCCTGCTGGGCGCGGCCGGGAGGCTTGGTCTGGTCCCACTGGTTGCCGATGCCTTGGGGCTTGCGCCACTGGCCCGACCAATCGGGATGCTTCGTCTCGTCGAACGCCCGCGCGCCGGCCACCGTCATCAGGAGCGCACCGGCCAATATCAAACCGGCGACCGAGTTGTGGCGAAGCATGTCATCCTCCGTCAAGATGGCCATGGTCTCAATCTAGCAAAGGCAAGCGCAGGCGTCCAAGCCCGGCAGCCGTGCCGTTGCTCCCCCGTGTCGCGCGTCGCCCGAGTTTATCTCGGCGATGCGAGCGCGCGACATGTTGGGCTTCCGTGCCTGAGGCTTTTGACCAGGCAATTCGCGCCGCGGATGCCGCGCGCAATCCTGCGCCGTCCGTCTGCCTCCGCGACCTATTTCAGCTCGATCTCGACGAACTGAACTTTTGTCGCGCCGGTATTGCGTACGGCCCGAGTTACCCCGGCATCCTGCCAGAAATATTGACCGGTGCGCAGCATCTTGCCGCGATCAGGGTCGCCGGGCACATATTCGGTGATTTCGCCCCCGTCCAGCACGATGCGCAGGCCCGGAGCCGTTTGCGTGATCGCCGTCGCGGACTCGCCGGGTTCGAGCGAGATTTTCCAGGCGCGGACGCGCTCGTTGTCGAGCACCTGCGCATAAGCCGGTGCGCTCGTGCGGGTTCCTGCCGAGAGCCCGTATGGCTCGTTCTTGAGCAGAGCCACGACGATGTTGTGGAATGGCGCGCTCCCGACATTGAAGCCGCGGTGACTGACCGGCTTTTTGGAATTGGCGGCATATCCCACATTGCCGCGCGTGCCCCGCCGCGGCGGCGTCGCCTCGCCTCCCCAGACCTGGTTAGTCATGTCACTCTCGGCGATCAGCACGCTCACCTGATCGAGCGAATGCGTGTGATACATCGGTCCACCCCGGTTCGGCGGAACGTAGACGTCGAGCAGCAATACGTATTCGTTGTGGAAGATCGGGTGGTGGAAAGCCGCCTTCTCAACCGGCACCAGTGCGTCCTCGGCGGCGGCGACTTGGGGAAAAATGGCACAGGCGACGAACAAGGTACAAGCGAGGTGGCGCATAGAGTGCTCCGGATTACGGCGGGATGCTCGTGAGAGCCGGTGGCTCAGCATCCAGCATGGCGACTCCTACGGCCGTCCGCCGCAGGGCGCCGGACGTGAACATGTTACTGTTGTAACGGGTCCTGTGGAACCTCCGCCAGTGTAAGAGCCCCCACGTTCGTGTTGTCCGTGGCTGCGGGATCGGGACCTCGTCCCGCCGCAAAAGCGGCGTCTTCGACGCGCCGTCCATGCAGAAGTCCCGGGAGACCGTAGTTGCCTTCCAGGCAGCGCGGTTCGCTATAAATCCGGTTCTCTTCATCGCTCTGCCTGGAGAACTCCTGTTTCGCGGTCCAGGATTTGGTCCACACGGTGGGGTCTTCGGCGGTGACTTCGTAGGCGAGGGTCCTTGGGCCAGTGCGCGTCCAGCGCTCGACCAGGTGCAGGTTTTCGCGCGATCCAAAGACATCAGTCTTCGGACTGAAATTGGTCACGTCGACCACGAGCGTATTGCCCTCCCAATGGCCGCGCGAGTCGCCGAACCACTGGCGGATGCTGGGCGGCAAATGGGGACTCCCGTCCATGACGATGTTGCGTTGCCAGCCCTGTCCCTGGCCCACGTCGTAGAACATCGAGATGCCGCCGGGCGTCTGCACGATGCGCCGGAAGCTGCCGGTGGCGCCGCCAAACTCGGGCAGTCCGCCGGTCAGGCAGCGCTCCGCCAGCGAACTGTCCTCAGGGCCATCGTTGCGATTCATGCGCGCCGTGTTGTAGCGGGAAGCCGTTTCAGCCCGTCGCGGCGATGTCGTCGGATCGTAACGCCCGCCCGCGCAGCCGGGCAACTTGTTCTTGCACGTGTCGGTCGATTGCAACAAGGCGAGACGAAACTCCCGATCCGCAGCAGCTGTCTTCTGAGCCTCTGCGATCAAAGGCGGAAGCCGGCCATTGGGCGGATCGACAACTTTCGAAGTGCGCGCCCCGGTACGCTTCGTGGAAAAGAACGTCGCGGCATTATAGGCGCCATTGATCTCACGCTCGGTCGCAAACCGGTTGAGGGTCGCTGATCGCGTCTTGTCCAATTCGGCGCGCTGCGCCTCGGTGAAAAATTCCTGGTTCGCGTACTGGCCAGGGCGCTGCAAGGGCGTGTCGAATTCGTCGGTCCAGATACCCTGTAGATCGGGCTCGCCCCAAGGTGTCTTCAGTGCTGCACCGGATGCGGCCGGAGCCTGAGCAGAGATTGGGGTGACAGACGTTGAAATGGCAGCGCCGACAGCGGCGGCAGCAATGGCAACAGTTACGATCGAGCCTGACAAGCGGTCGCCCATGACGATCTCCTTTTGACTTGCGGTGTGTTGCTTGTAACGGGATTCTCCCATCAACGCAGACGGCGGACGCTTGGCCCGAGTGTATCGCGGTTTACGTTGCGGGGAAAAGACGATTTTGCGAGGCGCACCCGCGCTAACTGTCACCTGAGCCGGGTGGTGACTAACCTAGCCCTTCTTGGGCGACCAGCCATAGGCCTTGGCGCACGCGCCGCCCATCAACATCGCTCGCTCGTCATCGCTCAGGCGGTCAGTCTTAAGGAAGGGCTCGACGGCCTGCTCGTAGTTGACGACTGCGTATGCGCGTGTCCAGTCCGTGCCCCACAGGCAGCGGTCGAAACCCCAGGCGTCGAACACGCGGGCGAGCGGGGCCCAGACGTCCGGGAAGGGATAAGGTTCCCGGGACAACGTACAGGCGCCGCTCACCTTAATCACCGCATTCTTGCGCCTAGCGAGGTCCAGCACCTTCGGCAGGTCGGCCCACGGCTGCGGTGGGGCGGGCGGCTTGCGGGGCTGCAGGATGGCGAGATGGTCGATGATGAATCGGGTATCAGGGTGGCGGTCGATCAACGCCGTGCCCGCGTCCAGGTTGCCC